>Ga0114942_1000231_pt1 | contig 15391 bp, 9 predicted proteins | sample LowerColdCreek_FD_88674 | JGI IMG/M metagenome (GOLD analysis project Ga0114942, IMG submission 88674) | Groundwater microbial communities from Cold Creek, Nevada to study Microbial Dark Matter (Phase II) - Lower Cold Creek | ecosystem: Environmental > Aquatic > Deep subsurface > Groundwater ... | reverse complement strand
GGACGTGACCATCTCCTCCATCGGCAACAGCAAGAGCCTGCGCGGCGGCACCCTGGTGGCCACCCCCTTGCGCGGCGCCGACGGGCAGATTTACGCGCTCGCGCAAGGCAACCTCATCGTGGGCGGTGCCGGCGCCTCGGCCGGCGGCAGCAAGGTGCAGGTCAACCACCTGGCCGTGGGCCGCATCCCGGCCGGCGCCAGCGTGGAACGCAGCGTGCCCACCCCCCTGCACCAAGCCGGCCCCCTGCAACTGGACCTGAACGCCAGCGACTACGCCACCGCCCGCGCCGTGGCCCAGGCCATCAACACCGCCAAAGGCGCCGGCACGGCCGCGGCCATGGACGGCCGCGTCATCCGGGTCAACGCCCCCACCGAACCCGAGGCGCGCGTCGCCTTCTTGGCCGACATCGAGAACCTCAGCTTCGACACCGCCATCCCACCGGCCCGCATCGTCATCAACGCCCGCACCGGCTCGGTGGTGATGAACCAAGCCGTCACCATCGGCGCTTGCGCCGTGGCGCACGGCAACCTCAGCGTCACCATCAACAGCACGCCCCAGGTCAGCCAACCGGCGGCCTTCTCGGGCGGGCAAACCACGGTGACCGAGAAGGTCGACATCACGATCAAGCAAGAGCCCGGGCCCCTGATCCAACTGCCAGCCGCCACCAAGCTGGCCGAGGTGGTCAAGGCCCTGTCAGCGCTGGGGGCCACGCCGGCCGACCTCCTCGCCATCCTCCAGGCCATGAAGGCCGCCGGCGCCCTGCAAGCCGAGATCGAGGTGATCTGACATGAACATGCCCCCAGTCCCACTTTCGCTCGCCACCCCCCGGGGGGGCGCTCAGCGCCTTCGGGCGGCCGGGCGGCGCTGACATGTCGCAAGCTCCGCTGAACAACACCCTGGCCTACGACGGCCAGGCCGGCGCCGCGCTGCGCGCCCGGGCCACGCGCGACCCGCAAGGCGCCGTCAAAGAAGCCGCCAAGCAGTTCGAGTCGCTGTTCATGCAAGAGGTGATGAAGCGCATGCGCGCGGCCACCCTGTCCAGCGGCCTGATGGACAACGAAACCACCAAGCTGGGCACCGAGATGCTGGACCAGCAGTTCGCCCAGCAGCTCACCGGCCTGCCCGGTGGCCTGTCGCAGGCCATCGAGCGCCAGCTGGCCCGCAACCTGCCCCAGCCCAACGGCCTGGCGCCCGATGCAGCCCAGCCAGCGCACGCGACCGAACCCGCGCCCCTGCCCAGCCTGGGCAAGCGCAACGTGCCCGAGCGCGTGGCCCAGTTCATCCTCAAGAACGACAACGCCGCCAAGCAGGTGGAGGCCGAGAGCGGCATCCCGGCCAGCTTCATGCTGGCCCAGGCCGCGCACGAAACCGGCTGGGGCCGCAGCCCCATCAAGAACCGCGACGGCAGCGACAGCCACAACGTATTCGGCATCAAGGCTGGGCCCAGCTGGAAGGGCAAGGTCGCCGAGATCACCACCACCGAGTACGTGGGCGGCGTGGCGCGCAAGGTCACGGCCAAGTTCCGCGCGTACGACAGCACCGAAGACGCGTTCCGCGATTACGCCAAGCTCCTCAAGGGCAACCAGCGCTACGCCGGGGCCGTGGCCGCGGCCGAATCCGGCAGCGCCCAGGCCTTTGCGCAGCACCTGCAGCGCGCCGGCTACGCCACCGACCCGGCCTACGCGGAAAAGCTGTCCCGCGTGATCAACACCACGGTGCGCGTCCAGCGCGCCCTGGCCTAATCTCGCTGGACGGAACGGAGACCACGCCATGGGTGCCTCACTGCTGCTGAGCCTGGGCGCTCGCGCCATGAACGCGAGCCAATCGGCGATCAACACCGTCGGCCACAACATCGCCAACGCCAACACGCCGGGCTACTCGCGGCAAACGGTGGTGCTCAAAACCGCCACGCCGCAGTTCACCGGCGGGGGGTTCCAGGGCAAGGGCGTGCAGGTCGACACGATCAACCGCTCCTACAACCAGTTCCTGACCCGCGAGGCCAACGGTTCGCGCGCCACGGCCGCGGCCGACCAAAGCCTGCTCACCAACCTGCAGCGCCTGGAAAAGGTGCTGCCCCCGGGCGAAACCGGGCTGGGCCAGGGCATGAGCCAGTTCCTCAACGCCATGGTGGACGTGGCCAGCCGGCCCAACGACCCCTCCGCCCGCCAGGTGGTGCTGGCGCGTGCCAAGGAAATGTCGTCCCGCTTCTCCAGCGCCGGCGCCCAGTTGCAGGACCTGCAGCAGGGCGTGGTGTCCGAGCTCAAGGCCAACGTCGTCGTCGTCAACCAGCTGGCCAAGCAGATCGCCGTGCTCAACGGCGACATCGCCCGCCTCTCCGGTTCGGACAGCAGCCCCAACGACCTGCTGGACCAGCGCGACCAGCTCGTGGCCGAACTGTCCAAGTACGTGGGCGTCACCACCATCCCGGCGTCCGACGGCTCCATGGGCGTGTTCATCGGCGGCGGCCAGCTGCTGGTCTTGGGCGTGCAGGCGCAGGCCCTGGCCATCGAAAGCGACCCCTACGACAGCCAGCGCGCGCAGGTCTCGCTGCTGGAAAGTGGCGGCGGCACCCGGGCGCTGGACAGCAGCAGCCTGTCGGGCGGCGCCATCGCCGGCCTGGTGGCCTTCCAAAACAAGGACCTGCAAGACGCCCGCAACTACATCGGTCAGCTGGCCACCGCCATCACCATGCGGGTCAACGAACAGCAGGGCCTGGGCCTGGACCTGGGCACCCCACCCGGTCTGGGCGTGGCCATGCTGGCCGTGGGCGACCCCCGCGTGCTGCCCGCCGCCACCAACGCGCGCGACGTGGCCGGCAACTACCTCAGCGGCGTGGTGCTGACGCGGGTGGACCCCGCCTTCTTGCAAGCCAGCAGCTACGTGCTGAAGGCCGACCCCGCCACGGTGGGCAACTACCTGCTGGTGCGCGAAAGCGACGGCCTGGTGCGCAGCGTGGCCGACGGCGACGTGGTGGACGGCTTTCGCATCGACTTCAACCCCGCCGCGCCCGGCCCCTTCGACAGCTACCGCCTGGAGCCCGTGGCCACCGCCGCCGCCGCCATGAAGCGGGTGCTGGACCAAACCCAGGGCATCGCCGCGGCCAGCCCCATCAGCGCCATCACCAACGTGGCCAACGCCGGCACCGCCAGCGTCGACACCCTGTACGCGGTGGACGCCACCACCTTCAGCGCGGCCAACTTCCCCGCCGACATCGTCTTCGGCGCCGCCAACCCCGACGGCAGCGTGAACTACACGCTGACCACGCAGACCGGCATCTTCAACAGCGTGTGGCGCGCGGGCCAGCCCATCGGCAACGAAACCGGCGTGGCCCAGGGCTTTGCGCTCAACCTCATCGGCGTGCCGCGCCCGGGCGACAGCCTGCTGCTCAACCCCACCGCCTTCCCGGCGCAAAACAACGGCAACGTCAAGGCCTTCCTGGCGCTGCAGTCCGAGGCCTTCGTGGGCCAGCGCGACCTGGGCGCCGGCGTCATCGCGGCCGGCTCCACCCTCAACGACGCCTACGCCGCCGCCATGGGCGACATCGGGGCGCGCGTGCAAGGCACGCAGTTCCTGGCCCGTGCCTCCGAGCAAGTGGCCGCCGACGCCGAGACCGCCCGCTCGGGCGAGTCGGGCGTCAACCTGGACGAAGAAGCCGCGCGCCTGCTGCAGTACCAGCAGGCCTACCAGGCCTCGGCCAAGATGCTGCAAGTGGCCCAAACCGTGTTCGACGAGCTGTTGAACTCGGTCCGCTGAGCGGGAGACTGAACCATGCGCATCTCCACCGCCAACACCTACAACAGCACCATCGCGCTGCTGCAGCGCCGCCAGCAGGACTTGCAGCAAACGCAGATCCAGCTCACCTCGGGCAAGAAGGTGGCCAATGCCAGCGACGACCCCACGGGCGCGGCCCGCATCGAGCGCGCCATGGTGGCCATCGGCCAGGTGGACGCCAACCAGCGCGCGCTGGAGGCCAGCCGCAACAGCATGAACCTGGCCGAATCGGCCATCGGCGACGCCAGCGAGATCCTGCAGCAGGTGCGCGAGACGCTCGTGGCCTCGGGCAACGCCAGCTATGGCGACAGCGAACGCCGCAGCCTGGCCGCCAAGATCGAAGGCCTGCGCGACCAGCTGCTGGGCATCGCCAACCGGCCCGACGGCTCGGGCGGCTACGTCTTCAGCGGCCAAGGCGCCAGCCAACCGCCCTTCTTGGACGAAGCCACCGGCGTGCGCTTCAACGGCGTGCCCGGCACCGTGCTCACCGGCAACCTCGACGACTTCGCGCTGACCGTGGACGGCCGCCTGACCTGGGAGCAAGCCCGCAGCGGCAACGGCGCCTTCGTCACCATTCCGCTGCCCAACGCCATCACCGGCCAGAAGGCCACCAGCTGGATCGACTCCGGCCGCGTCACCGACCCCCAGGCCCTGACCGGCAACGACTACACCATCCAAATCGACGGCACCACCGGCCTGTCCCAGGCCACCATCACCAACGTCACCACCGGCACCGTGGTGGCCACGGTCTTCCCCTTCCAGCCGGGCAAGACCATCAACTTCGACGGCATGGCCGTGACCATCAGCGGCACCGTGACCGACGGCGACCGCTTCGAGATCAAGGCCTCCACCGCCGACTTGAACGTTTTCGACGTGCTCGACCAGATCGTGGGCGAGCTGCGCACGCCCAACCGCAGCGCCATCGAGATCCAGCAAAGCAATGTCATCGCCATCCGCGACCTGGACCAGTCCTTCGGCAACCTGCAAGAGGTGCGCAGCCTGGTGGGCGAACGGCTCAATTTGTTGGACGGCACCGAGACGCGTTTGTCCGGCCTGAAGCTCTACAACCAGACCGAGCGCAGCGCCGCCGAGGACCTCGACATGACCGAGGCGATCTCGCGATTCCAGATCCAACAGACCGGCTACGATGCAGCGCTCCGGTCGTATGCCGCTGTGCAACGACTCAGTTTGTTCCAGTATTTGAACTTCTGATGGGGCGTCGCCGAAGCGGCGTCCCTGCGCGCTAGCCGGGAGCCATTCCGCGATGAGTCTGAAGCACCCTGTTTTGGCCCACGTGGCCCTGGGATACGCCCCGCTGTACGACGCCCAGCGCCAGGTCTTGGCCACGCGGCTGACCCTGATTCCGCTCAAGCCCGACGCCGCCGTCGACCCCGCGGCCGTGCTGGCCGCCTTGGCCGACGCCTTCCCCCCGGAGTACCGGCCCGGCGTCGTCAACCTGCCCCACGAAGGCGCCTTGGCCGCCCTCTTGGGCGCCGACCTGCCCGCCCACCTCAGCGTGGAGGTGCCCGCCTTCTTGGCCGCCGGCTGGGCCGAGGCCCTCCAAGCCCGCCAAGGCCTGCTGCTCAAAGGCGTGGCCGATGTGGGCGCGCTGCGCAGCGCCTTCAAAGCCACCGAGCTCGACCTCGACGACCTGCGCCGCGGCGCGGCCGACCCCAACCAACTGCCCCTGTGGTGCAACGTGGTGCGCTCGGGCACCGAAGCCAACGAGGCCTTCCAGCGCGGCGCCAAAGCCGTGTTCGGCCTGCCGGTGGACGGCGCCTTCGAGGCGCCCCCGGGCTCGCCCAAGGTCGAGGTCAGCGCCGACTTGCAAGTGCTGATGCAGCTCATCGGCCAGGTCGACAAGGGCGAGTCGCCCGACAAGCTCGAAGCCACGCTCAAGCGCGACCCCAGCCTGGCCTTCAAGCTGCTGCGCTACATGAACAGCGCCGCCTTCGGGCTGCCGGTCGAAGTCACCTCCTTCCGCCACGCCATGATGCTGCTGGGCCTGGCGCGCTTGAAGCGCTGGCTGGCCCTGCTGCTGGCCACGGCGTGCAAAGACAGCACCATGCGCCCCGTGATGTGGGCCGCCCTGCGCCGCGGCCTGCTGATGGAAGAACTGGCCAAGGGCCTGAACGACCGCGAGGCCGCCGACGAGATGTTCATCTGCGGCCTGTTCTCGCTGCTGGACCACCTGCTCAAAACGCCCTTCGACAAGCTGCTCGGCTCCATCCCCTGCCCCGAGGGCGTGATCCAGGCCTTGGTGCACCAAACCGGGCCGTACCAGCCCTACCTGGACATGGCCCGGGCGATCGAGGGCGAGTCGATGTTCGACTACCGCAGCGCCGCCGACGCCCTGATGCTCGGCCCCGCCGAGATCAACCACGCTGTGCTGTCCGCGCTCGCCAAGGGCGCCCAACTCGACTGAGCACCGCCATGGGCCCCCTCGACCCCGCCACCTTGACGTCGCTGCGCGAGCTCGACCCGGGCGGGACGCGCGGCCTCTTGCCGCGCCTGATCGAGGCCTTCGACCGCACCGTGCAGCGCCAGGGCGCTGAGTTGGAGGCCGCCATGGCCAGTGGGCCCGACCTGGCCCGCCTGGGCCGTGTGGCGCACACCTTGAAGTCGGCCAGCGCGCACCTGGCCGCGCAGTCGGTCTCGGCCCAGTGCTTGGCCCTGGAGCGCCTGTGCGCCAACGGGGATGCCGCGCAGGTGCCGTCGGCCGTGGCGGCCTTGCGCCACGACCTGCTGGAAGCCCAAGACGCCCTGCACGGCCTGCTGGCCGCCTCGCCATGAACGAAGCAGTCCGGCCACGGCTGCTGCTGGTGGACGACGAGGAGGTCAGCCGCCTGCTCACCCAGGCCGCCTTGCAAGAGCGTGGCTTCGTGGTCGAGACCGTGGACAGCGGCCAGGCCGCCCTGGACTGGCTGGAAATGCAGCAGCCCGACGCGGTGCTGCTGGACGCCCGCATGCCGGGCATGGACGGCTTCGAGACCTGCGCGCGCCTGCGCGAAACGGCCGACCTGGACCAGTTGCCCGTGCTGATGCTGACCGCGCTGGACGACGAAGCCTCCATCGAGCGCGCGTACCAAGTCGGGGCCAACGACTTCTTCGTCAAAGGCCCGCACTGGCGCCTGCTGGTCGGCCGCCTGCGCTACCTGCTGCGGGCGGCGCACACCGTCAAAGAGCTGGCGCGGTCCAAGGCGCGGCTGGCCCGCGCGCAGGACCTGGCCCGCATGGGCAGCTTCGAGTGGCTGGACGGGCAGCAGCACCTGCTGCTGTCGGCCGAAGGCCAGCGCGCGCTGGGCTTGCCGCCCGACGGCGACCTCGGCCTGCTGGCGCTGGTGCACTTGGTGGCGCGGGCCGAGCGCCGCTTGTTCATCCGCCGCCTGCGCGAGCTGCACGAGAGCAGCGGCATCCTCGTCACCGACGTGCCCTTGTCCCTGCCCGACGGCCGCCACCGCATCGTGCACCTGGAAATCGAACCCGAGTTCGCGTACGAAGACGGCAGCCCGCGGCGCGGCTTCAGCGGCGTGGTGCAAGACGTGACCGACCGCCGCCAAGCGGAAGACCGCATCCGCCAGCTGGCGCACTTCGACGCGCTGACCTCGCTGCCCAACCGGCGCCAGCTCATTTGGCGCACCGACCGCGCCATCGAATCCGCCCGCCGCCTGGGCCACCAGGTGGCCCTGCTGCTGATCGACCTGGACCGCTTCAAGTACGTCAACGACACCCTGGGCCACGCCGCGGGCGACGAGCTGCTGGTCGAGGTTTCGCGCCGGCTGCGCAGCTGCGTGCGCCACTCGGAGCAAGTCCTCGAAGGCGCCCTGGAAGGCGGCGGCGCCCGCAGCCACCGCAGCCTGGAGGCCGTAGGCCGCTTGGGCGGCGACGAGTTCGTGGCCCTGCTGCCCGAGGTGGCCGGCCACGCCGACGCCGAGCGCGTGGCCCAGCGCGTGCTGGACGCCCTGCGCGAGCCGATCTTCGTGGGCGGGCAAGACTGCTTCGTCACCGCCAGCGTGGGCATCTCGCTGTTCCCGCGCGACGGCGCCAGCGTGGCCGACATGATGCGCAACGCCGACATGGCGATGTACACCGTCAAGGAACAGGGCCGCAACGCCGCCGCCCAGTTCAGCCCGCAGCTGGCCGCCCAAGGCCGTGCGCGGCTGGAACTGGAGTCGGCCCTGCACAAGGCCATCGAGCGCGACGAGCTGGTGCTGTACTACCAGCCCAAGGTGGACGTGCGCCAAGCGCGCATGGTGGGCGTGGAGGCGCTGATGCGCTGGCGCCGCAACGGCCAGCTGGTGCCGCCCAACGACTTCATTCCGGTGGCCGAAGACAGCGGGCTCATCGTGCCCCTGTCCGAGTGGGCGCTGCGCGAGGCCGCCCGCCAGGCCAAGGTGTGGGCTACGGCCTTTGACTTCTCCGACTCCATCGCCGTCAACCTGCCCAACCGCCTGTTCGAGCGCACCGACCTGGTCGAGCACATCCACCAGTGCGTCAGCGCCTGGGGCGTGCCGCACCGCTGCTTGCAGCTGGAAATCACCGAAACCGGCCTGATGAAGGATTTGCAAGGCGTCATCCCCACGCTGCTGCGCCTGAACGAGGTGGGCGTGCAGATTTCCATCGACGACTTCGGCACCGGCTATTCGTCGCTCAGCTACCTGACCAGCCTGCCCCTGTCGGAGCTGAAGATCGACCGCAGCTTCGTCAAAGACCTGGGCGTGTCGCCGCAAAGCTCGGCCGTGGTCACGGCCATCATTGCGCTGGCGCGCTCGCTGGGCTTGCGCGTGGTGGCCGAAGGCGTCGAAACCATCCGCCAGATGGAAGTGCTGCACCGCCTGGGCTGCCGGGTCATGCAAGGCTTTTTGTTCGCCCGGCCCATGCCGCCGGACGACGTTCAAACTTGGCTGGAAACCACGGTGCTGCCCCGGCAGGCCGAATGGATCGCTTCCGGCACCCTGGAGCGCGGCAGCGACCCCAGCCGACCCATCGGAGCGAGGCCCTGATGCCCGAGATGTCCCCCGCCCAACTGGCCAAGCAGGCGCTGCGCCGCATCGCCGTGTCCAAGTTGGAGCCCACGCCCGACAACTACGCCAAGGCCTACGCCGCCGAGGCCGCCGAAGCCGGCCAGGCCCTGCCCGACAGCAACACCCTGCCCGAGCGCGCCCTGCCCGCCTTGCAGCGCCTGCTGCTGTGGGTGGGCGACCCCACCGAGCGCCAGGCGCTGGCGCTGGCGCTGCGGCAGTCGAACTGGGACGAGCTGCAGCGCCAAGCCGAACGGCTCGTGGCGGCCGACGGCCCGGCCGCGCAGGGCGAAGCCTGGTCGCAAACCGTCGAACGCCTGGTGCGCGGCCTGGAGCGCGGCGGCAAGGTTTGGACCCTGGCGCGCAAGAAAGACGGCCTGCAGCGCGTGCTCAACGCCAACAAGGGCGACAGCGCCCGGCTGGTGCGCCGCCTGCGCCAGCTGGTGCAGAGCTGGGACAGCGACACCGGCAGCGAAACCGGCGTGGACACCCGCACCGAGGAGGCCGAAGGCACGCCCAGCCAGTTTTTGGACGCGCTGGAGAACGACACCAGCCCGCCCGAGCGGGCGGAGCTGAGCGACGCGGATCGCATCGCGCTGGCGCCCATGCGCGAGGACCCTGGCGTCGCTGCGGGCCATTGGTCCGAGGCCGGCAGCGCCCTGCACAGCACCGTGCAAGCCGCCTTGGCGCCGCTGGAGCAAGCCCTGGCCCAGGAGGCCCACATCACCGAGCTGGGTCAGGCCCTGGACGCGGCCCATGCCGCTTTGCAGGCCCAGCCCAACGACGCCGCGCAAGCCGAGGCCATCGGCGCGCTGTGCGAACGCGCGCGCCGCACCCTGGGCCACCGCCAACAGCTGCTGGTGCAGCTGGGCGGCCTGTGCCAAGAGCTGAGCGGCAGCTTGGTGGAACTCAGCGAAGACGAAAGCTGGGCCCAAGGCCAGGCCAACGTGATGGCCGACACCCTGGCCCAGGGCCTGACGCCGCGCGCCGTGCGCTCGGTGGCCGAGCGCTTGGCCGCCACCCGCGAGCGCCAGCGCGGCCTGCGCGAAGAGCGCAGCCAAGCCCGCGACGCGCTCAAAGGCCTGATCCACACCCTGTTGAGCGAAATCGGGCTGCTGAGCCAGCACACCGACCGCTTCAGCCAGCATATGGGCCGGTACGCCGAGGTCATCGAACGCGCCGACACCCTGGAAAGCCTGACCGGCGTGGTGCGCGAGATGGTCGAAGAAAGCCGCACCGTGCACGACCTGGTGCAGCAAACGCAAAGCCGCCTGCACCAAGAGAACGAACGCGCGCACGCCCTGAGCCAGCGCGTGCAAACCCTGGAGGGCGAGCTGCAGCGCCTGGCCAACGAGGTGCAGACCGACCAGCTCACCCGCGTGGCCAACCGCCGCGGCCTGATCGCCGCCTTCGAAGGCGCACAAGGCCAGCAGGCGCGCGACGGCCAGCCCCTGGCCCTGGCCCTGCTGGACATCGACAACTTCAAGAAGCTCAACGACAGCCTGGGCCACGCCGCGGGCGACGAGGCGCTCAAGAACCTGGCCGCCCGCGTGCAGGCCATCCTGCGCCCCGGCGACCTGGTGGCCCGCTACGGCGGCGAAGAGTTCGTGCTGGTGCTGCCCGGCACGCCCTTGGACGAAGCCACCCAGGTGCTGGGCCGGCTGCAGCGCTCGCTGTCGGCCAGCCTGTTCATGCACGAGGGCAAGGACGTGTTCGTGACCTTCTCGGCCGGGGCCACGCTGTACCGCCCCGGCGAGTCGCTGGAGCAGGCCCTGGACCGCGCCGACGAGGCGCTGTACGAGGCCAAGCGCAGCGGCAAAAACCGCACCTGCGTCGCCCCTTGACGCCCGGGCGGCTGCCAAGGCCGCCGGGCCTGCGACAAATGTCACTGTCGCCTGTGGCGCCTTTCCCTCAAGGAGGGGGGGTGCCCCGGGAGGGGGCCTCACAAAATGCCGACGTTGTCCCGCAGCGCCCCCTTTGTGCCCCAACGAATGCCAAAAGGGCTATCGTTTACAAGCACTTGCGCTGCTTTCCTCAACCCCGTTTGACCCCCTACACCGACACGCGCTGCGTCCGGCCTACCGCGAACGACCTTCGCGCCCAGGCCCCGTTGCGCCGCCGGGCACGCCCATGACCCCCACCCGCTCGCTGCTGCTCTCGCTCCTCTTGACCGCCCTGCTGCCGGCCGCCCAGGCCCAAGACCTGGCCGCCCTGAAGGCCGTGGCCGAAAAGGCGCTGGCCACCAGCCCCGAGGTCACCGCCCGCTGGAACGCGTACCAGGCATCGGTCGAGGGCGTGAGCGCCGCCCGCGCCGCCCGCGGCCCGCGCGTGGACCTGACGGCCGAGGCCGGGCAAGAGCGCTACACCTACGACCTGGCCCCCAGCAGCCGCCTGAACCGCACGGGCGTCAGCCTGAGCCTGACCCAGGTGCTGTGGGACGGCCTGGGCACGCAGCGCGAAATCGACCGCGTCTCCAACGAACGCCTGAGCCGCTTTTTCGAGCTGATGGACGTGAGCGAGACCACCGCCCTGGAAGCCGTTCGCGCCCTGACCGACGTGCAGCGCATGCGCCGCCTGGTGGCCCTGGCCGACGAAAACGTGGCCGAGCACCGCAAGGCCATGCAGAAGATCGATTCGCGCGTGAAAGCCGGCGTGGGCCGCGGCGTGGACCTGGAGCAGGCCCAAGCCCGCCTGGCCCTGGCCGAGTCCAACTTGATCACCGAGCGCGCCAACCTGCACGACGTGGTGGCCCGCTACCAACGCGTGGTGGGCGAGGCCCCGCTGCGCGCCATGGCGCCTTTGGCGCCGCTGGACGCGCAACTGCCCGCCACCGCCACCGAGGCCCTGCAGCAGGCCGTGGGCCAGCACCCGGCCATCCGCGCCGGAGTGGCCTCCATGCGCGCGGCCGAGTTCGCCGTCAAGACCCGCCAAGCCCTGCTGCAACCGCGCGTGGAATTCCGCGCCCGCACCGGCCGGGGCAACAACTTCAACAGCCTAGAAGGCCGCCGTGGCGACAGCGGCGCCGAGGTGGTGCTGAACTGGAACCTGTTCGACGGTGGCGCCGACCGCGCCCGCGTGCGCGAGCAAGCCGCCCTGCTGGGCCAGGCCAGCGACCTGCGCGACAAGGCCTGCCGCGACGTCACCCAGGTGGCCGCCATCGCCTTCAACGACGTGAGCAAGCTGCGCGACCAGATCGCCCTGCTGCAGGCCAACACCGACGCCATCGAGCGCGCCCGCCAGGCCTACCGCCAGCAGTTCGACATCGGCCAGCGCAGCCTGCTGGACCTGCTGAACGCCGAGAACGAGGCCTACACCGCCCAGCGCGCCTTGGCCAACGCCCAGTTCGACCGCGCGCTGGCCACCGCCCGCACGCACGCCGCCCTGGGCCAGTTGACCCAACAGCTGGGCCTGAGCCGCAGCGCGCAAGACGACGACGCCAAGGCCTGGCAAGTGGGCGGCGACGCCCCGGCCCGCTGCCCCGCCCTGCCCCCGACGCTGGACGCCCTGCTTTGACCCCTGAACCCAGCCCCACGACCGCCGCCCTGGGGGTGCGCGAAGACCTCGTCCAGCCCGACCCCTTGCTGGACTGTCTCGTCGAGGTGTGCCGGGTTCACGGCCTGCCCGCGTCGCGCGCGTCGCTCACGGCCGGCCTGCCGCTGGTGGACGGGCGCCTGAGCCTGCCCCTGGCCGAACGGGCGGCCGCCCGCGCCGGCCTGTCGGCCCGCGTGCAGCGCATGGCGCTGGAAGACATCGACCGCGCGGTGCTGCCCGCCATCCTGATCCTGAAGGACAACAAGGCCTGCGTGCTGGGCGGCTGGAGCGACGACGGCTCCAACGGCCAAGACGCCGAGGTGCTGCTGCCCGAAACCGGCCACGGCCGCGTGAGCCTGAGCCGTGAAGAACTGGCCGAGCGCTACACCGGCCTGGTGCTGTACGTGCGGCCGCACTTCCGCTTCGACAAGCGCGCCGCGCGCGAGCCGGAGATCGACAGCCACAGCACGCACCCCCTGGCCCGCCACTGGTTCTGGGGCGCCATCCTGGAGCAGCGCAGCCTCTACAAGGACGTGCTGCTGGCGGCGCTGCTGATCAACCTGTTCGCGCTGGCGCTGCCGCTGTTTTCGATGAACGTGTACGACCGCGTGGTGCCCAACCTCGCGTTCGACACCTTGTGGGCCCTGGCCATCGGCGTGGGCCTGATGCTGGTGGCCGACTTGGTGATGCGCCTGCTGCGCGGCCGCTTCGTGGACGAAGCCAGCGCCCGCGTGGACGTGCGCTTGTCGGCCGTGCTGATGGAGCGCGTGCTGGGCATGCGCATGGAGGGCAAGCCCGACTCGGTGGGCTCCTTCGCCAGCAACCTGCGCGGCTTCGAGCAGGTGCGCGACTTCATCGCCGCCGGCACGGTGGCCGCCCTCATCGACCTGCCCTTCGCGCTGCTGTTCTTGCTGGTGATGGTGTGGATCTCGCCCTGGCTGGCGCTGCCGGTCGTCGTGCTGGGCGGCGCCACGCTGGCCTTGGGCTGGCTGCTGCAGCAGCGCCTGCAGGCCCTGGCGCAAACGACCTACAAGGCCAGCGCCCAGCGCAACGCCACGCTGATCGAAGCGCTGAGCGGGCTGGAAACCATCAAGTCGCAGGGCGCCGAGGGCCTGATTCAAGCCCGCTGGGAGCACACCAACGCCTTTTTGGCCGCCACCCAGGTGCGCATGCGCGAGCTCAGCGCCAAGGCCATCAACGGCACGCAGTTCATTGCCCAGCTGGCGCCGGTGGTGCTGGTCATCGTGGGCGTGTACCTGATCGCCCAGCGCGAGCTGACCATGGGCGGCCTGATCGCCTGCACCATGCTGGCCTCGCGCGCGCTCGGCCCGGCCGGCTCGGTCGTGGGCCTGCTGCTGCAGTACCAAAACGCCCGCACGGCGCTGGCGGGGCTGGAGCAGCTGATGGCCCAGCCGCAAGAGCGCAACCCGCAGCAGGTGGGCCTGCACCGCCCGGTGCTCAGCGGCCAGATCGAGTTCCGCGGCGTGGGCTTTGCCTACCCGGGGCGCGACGACAAGGTGCTGGACAACGTCAGCTTCACCATCCAGCCGGGCGAGCACGTGGCCGTCATCGGCCGCGTGGGCTCGGGCAAGAGCACGCTGCAAAAGCTCATCATGGGCCTGTACCAGCCCACCAGCGGCGCCGTGCTGCTGGACGGCATCGACCTGCGCCAGCTGGATCTGTCGGACGTGCGGCGCAACCTGTCCTACGTGTCGCAAGAGGTGACGCTGTTCCACGGCACGCTGCGCGAGAACATCGTGTTCGGCCAGCAGCACGCCACCGACAACGCCATCTTGGAGGCCGCCCACATCGCCGGCCTGAGCGACTTCGTCAAGCGCCACCCCCGCGGCTTTGACCTGCCCGTGGGCGAGCGCGGCGAGTCGCTGTCGGGCGGGCAGCGGCAGTGCGTGGGCCTGGCGCGTGCGGTGGTGCACAACGCGCCCATCTTGCTGCTGGACGAACCCACCAGCGCCATGGACTTCAGCACCGAGGCCCACATCACCCAGCGCATGGCGCAGTTCGCGCAGGGCAAAACGGTGGTGCTGGTGACGCACCGCACCTCCATGCTGGCCATGGTGCAGCGCGTGATCGTGGTGGACAACGGCCGCGTGGTGGCCGACGGCCCGCGCGAACGCATCATGGAAGCGCTGGCCGCAGGCCGCATCGCCAAGGCAGGCTCATGAGCAGCGCCCCCGACCAGGCCCCTGGGGCCCAGAACCCGAAGCCCACGGTGTGGGCCCGTGCCCGCAGCCTGTTCGCGGCTTGGGTCGCCTTGCCACCGCCACCGCCCTCGCCCGCCGTGCGCGACTTCGAAGCCGCCGCGCACGAACTCATCAACGCCCGCGAGCGCCGCCGCTCGCGCGTGGCCATCCGGGCCGTAGCCGTCGTCACCGGCGTGCTGCTGTTGTGGGCGGCCTTCGCCCGCGTGGACGAGGTCACCAAAGGCGACGGCAAGGTCGTGTCGTCGCGCAGCTTGCAAACCGTGCAGTCGCTCGACGGCGGCGTGGTCACCGCCATCCTGGTGCGCGAAGGTGACGTGGTCGAACAGGGCCAGCTGCTGCTCAAGATCGACGAAACCCGCGCCACCTCGGGCGCGCGCGAAAACGCGGCCATGGGCATGGCCCTGCAAGCCCGCTTGGCGCGCCTGCGCGCCCTGGCCGAGGGCAGCGCCTTCACGCCGCCCAGCACGCAAGACCCGGACGAGCTGCGCATCGTCGAAGAAGAGCGCCGCCTGTACGAGACCCGCCGCGCCGAGCTGGCCGGCCAGGTGTCCATCAGCCAGCAGCAGCTGGCCCAGCGCCAGCAAGAGCTGGGCGAGATGCGCGCCCGCAAGGTGGCCGCCGAACGCGGCCTGGAGCTGAGCCAGCAAGAGTTGACACGCACCCGGCCGCTGTTGGCCTCGGGCGCGGTGTCCGAGGTGGACATCATCAAACTCGAGCGCGACCTGGCCCGCGACCGCGGTGATTCGGAGCAGGCCACCGCCCAAATCGCCCGCGTGAGCGCCGCCGTGGGCGAAGCCCAGCGCAAGGTGAGCGAGACCGAACTGGCCTTCCGCAACGAAGCCCGC
>Ga0114942_1000230_pt1 | contig 15404 bp, 10 predicted proteins | sample LowerColdCreek_FD_88674 | JGI IMG/M metagenome (GOLD analysis project Ga0114942, IMG submission 88674) | Groundwater microbial communities from Cold Creek, Nevada to study Microbial Dark Matter (Phase II) - Lower Cold Creek | ecosystem: Environmental > Aquatic > Deep subsurface > Groundwater ... | reverse complement strand
TCGAAGCTGACACCCTTGAGGATCACCGCGCCGGTCTCTATCACCTGCACCCTGAGGTCCCGCACCTGCATGGCCAGCGCTGCACGCTCCGTCGTACTTTGCATCGCGCTTTGCTTCGCTCTCTGCTTCACTATGCCGATCTCCTCATCCCGCTGCGCGGATCAAAGGCATCGCGCACCAGGTCGGAAAACAGGTTTGCCGCCAGCACCAGTGCAAACATAAAAATGAAAGCGCCGCTCAGCGTCCACCAAATAGCGGGTTCCCGCGATAACTCGGAGCGGGCGCCGTTAATCATGTTGCCCCAACTGCCCATCGTAGGATCTATGCCCACGCCAATGTACGACAGTACCGCCTCTGCCAGCACCAGCCCACTGAAATCGAGCACAAAGGTAATCAGGATGATATGTACCACATTGGGCAGGATATGGCGCACGAGAATGCGTGTGTGGCTCACGCCGAAGGCATGGGCTGCCTGCACATAGCCCAGCTGGCTGATCTTGAGCGTTTCCGCACGAATCAATCGGCACAGGGACGACCAGCTGGTGACGCCGAGAATAAAACACAGGGCGATAAAGCGAGCGTCAGCTTTCTGCATCCCCACGGCAAAAAAGTCCGGATGCAGATCTATATACACCTGAAACAGCAGTACGGACGCAGCGATCAGCAGAATCCCCGGAATGGAGCTCAGGGTGGCATACAGGTACTGCACAACATCATCCACCCAACCCTTGAAGTACCCCGCCATCACCCCGAGCGACACTGCAATCGGCAACATGATGAGCGTGGCCAGCGTACCCAACAGCACCCCGGTGCGCACGCCCTTGATGCTCTGGAAGGCGACATCGGCACCGCCGAGATCAGTCCCCAGCACATGGTAGTAGCGACTGATGCTAACCAGCCATACCCCGATGCAGATAATCACAGCCTGCATCATCCAGGAAGCGGACCATGGTAGTGAACTGCAGCGCAGCAAGAACCCCTGTAATCCCACCACGACGGCGGCTGCCAGCAAACCCCAGAGCAGTGCACGCGTCGATTTTGCCAGCACATCCGGCCAGCGATCTTCCGGCTGCGCGAGGTGGCGTCCGGCGTGTTCCAGCAGGGGAAAATCGCGGTACGCGCCACCATTGGCATCCTTCATATCCTGCTTCTCAAAGGATTTCAGTGCGAAGGGCGCCGAGTAGGTGCGCTCAAAATGCTCCCCCATGCCCCCCAGCATGACATCCAGCACGCTGGTCACCTGGTTGTCGTAAAAAACCTCGCCATGCGGCGAGCCCTCGACCGGATCCAGGGCCTTGCGAAAGTGCAGGGAGTCCAGTAGCGCGATACCCACGTAGGTCAGGATAACGGTAAAAGTGACCATACCCAACCGCGTGTTGAAGACCTGGCGCCAGTGTTCCCGTACCTGTGGATCCCGCCGCAAGCGTAAAAAAAACAGGCACAGCGCCAGTACCAGCAGGTAAATCAGCATGTCGGACCACAGCAGCAGCGGCTTCATGCGTCAGTCCAGCCGCAACCTGGGGTCGGCCCAGGTGTAGGCAATATCGGTGAGAATCAGGCCGATGATGTACAGGATAGAGCCGATAAACACCATGCTGCGCACAATAGCAAAGTCCTGCGCGTTGATGGCGTCGAGCATATAGCTGCCCAGGCCCGGTATGCCGAAAAACGACTCTATCAGTAGCCCGCCCATGAACAGGGACGGAATCACCACCACCACGCCGGTAAGAATGGGTATCAAGGCATTGGGCAGGATGTGCCGGAACAACACGCGGATTTCACTGGCGCCCTTGGCCCTCGCTGTGCGCACATAATCCTGGTTGGCCTCCTCCAGGAACAGGGTGCGGTACCAGCGCGCACCGGAACCGATGCCCGCCACCACGCCGACTAGTACCGGCAGCAGTAGAAACTTCCAAATCTGGCCTTCGGCGTGGAAACCGGAGATGGGTACCAACTTCCAGGTTTTAGCCACCAGGAACTGCCCACCGATGATGTAGAACAGGTAGGAAATAGACATCAATGCCACAAAAATCAATACAGCCCAGCGGTCCAACCGCGTGGCGTGGAACATGACCACCAGCAATGCCACGCAAATATTTACCCAGATCCCTATCACAAACGTCGGCAACGCCACTGCCAGGCTGGGCCACATACGCGTGGAAACGTCGCTGGTGATGTCGCGGCCGCTCTCGGAACGGCCAAAGTCAAACGCGAACAGGCGCACTGACTTGGAATAAAATATCGTTTCCGTCACTGCGCCACTGCCTGCGGCATCGGGATTAAAAAACAACGGCAGGTCGTAGCCGTTTTTCTTTTTCCAGGCCTGGATTGCCTCCGCAGTGACATATTTTTGTCCCAGCTGCGAGACCGCCATGTCCTCGGGCGAGTTCACCACGAAAAACAGGGTGAATGTCAGTAGATTGACGCCGATGAGAATCGGAATTGCGTAGAGCAGCCGCCTGATGATGTATGCCAGCATAATTATCCCTGTTGGTGTCGGGCCGTGGCGTTTTGGCGACGGCGATAGGCGATGACGCCGGGCAGCAGCAGGCAGATCAGGAACAGGGTGCCGGCGTACAGGGGCCAGGTGATCGGCTGGTTCCAGAGCCGCTGCATTTTTGTCCGCTGCACCTCATCCACCCGCGTATATTTGAGTGTCGCCTTGGAAATACCGTGGCGTTTATTGTTGTGCACCCAACTGTTATTCAAAAATATTTCCTTGGGGAAAAACGCGTAAAGCCATACCGCGTCACGTTGGTAGAGTTCCACCATGCGCGCCACTAATTCATCGCGCGCGGGGCCTGGCCGCATCACCCGCATCTGGCGAAACAGCTCGTCGTATTCCTCACTGGCGTAATTCGAGTTGTTGGCGCCATCGCATTCACACACCAGCGGACTCTCGGGGCCGTACAACAGGAACAGGAAATTCTCGGGGTCGGGATAATCTGCCAGCCAGCCGTGCGAAAATATCTGGGTATTGCCCGTCAACAATTTCTCGCGCGTGCGGTTGAAGTCCGCCGGACGAAATTCCACCTGCACACCAATGGCGGCGAACACCCGGTCAATCCAATTCATGGATGTATTGCTAATCGCCTGGGACTGTACATCGATGAAAATTTTAAGCGGTTCTCCCGTGCGCGCATCGCGCCCATTGGGATAGCCTGCTTCCGCCAGTAATTGCTTTGCGTAATCGATGGACTTGCGCCGCGCCGCGCCCTCCACCCATTCGTAAACAAAAGGATTCATGCCAGCCTCACCCGGCTGGTACCCTGGAATCCCCGGTGGGATCGGACTATGTGCGGCGAGGCCGTTACCTTTGTAAAACACGTTGAGGTATTCCTCGGTCAAAAACGCTATCTGCAGTGCCTGACGCAACTTGCGCTTATCCTCGGTATAACCGCCGACGACGGGATCGCGCATGTTGAAACCGTAGTAGTACACGCCCGGCTGGACATCCATTGACATCGTGATGTCGCGACCCTGCAGTGAAGGCGCCATCTCCACGCCGTCCGGCCTTACCACAAACGCCTGGTCGAACACGCCGGTGGTATTGGCGTGCACCTCACCGGAGCGATCGTAGAAACCCTGCAAGAACTTGGTCCACAGGGACAGCCCGGATTTTTCCAGGCGATAGACCGCGCGATCCACAAAGGGAATGGGCTTGCCGGCATCCACGAGGTAGCCGGCCTCGCGATCCCCGGGAGCGCCCTCGGTGGGAAAAAAGTCCTTGCGGTAATTCGGGTTGCGCTGGAGCACGATTTCACTGTTGGGATCATTCTTCACCATCATGAAAGGCCCGGAACCCACCGGCCACCAATCCAGCGTGAGGTTGCGATCCGCGAAGCCCGGATTGTGATAGAAGCGATCGACCTCCGGCGCGATGGGTGAGAAAAACTGCATGGCCAACCAGAACACGAATTGCGGATAGCGCCCGTTAATCGTAATGGTCAGGGTGAGTTCATCCACTACGTCAAGCCCTTCCATCGTATAGTCATCGAGATTCAGCCATGTGTCCCTGGACAGAGTGGCGACGCGCTCTGAGAACGCCTTCATACCCACAATGTGCTGGGACATGAAGCCCAGCATGGGAGACGCATTGAGCGGATCGGCCAGGCGCTTGATGGCGTAGACGTAGTCATTGGCGTAGACGGGGCGATCGCCGGTGTGCGGAAAATCCGGTATTTGACGGTAGCGCGCACCGGCCGCGGCTGTCTCAAACAGGTAGCGTGGCTGCCCCGCTTCATCCAGCGCGAAAGCCGGGTGCGGCTGGTAGTGCAGGTCATCGCGCAACCGCAGCGTGTAGCGCGTGAACGCCACGGAGTCATTGCCCTCCTCCACTTCCTGGCCCTGCGCATCCAGGTAGGTCACTTGTGGCAGCGCTTCCAGCGCGCCCGGAATCAGTTCGTAGGGGCGCTTCAGGAAGTGGTAATCCAGCGGCGGCTCATAGATCTGCAAGACGAACAGGCTTTCATCGGACGCGTAGGACAGTGCGGGGTCCAGGTGTTTTGGCGGTGCGGGCGACATCATCGACTGATAGGTCACCATGCCGTCCAGTGACGGCGGATTGGGGTCGTTCCATGGCGGCTCGCCACAGGCGGTCGCTGTCAACAGTACCGGAATCAGTAGCCACCGAACGCAACGCTGTGAGGCAGTCATGTGGGATTTCGTTCGCTCGGCAGCTATTCGTGATGAAGTTAGTGGAGTTCACGCAAGCGCGCCAGCATAACCTGTTGCCGCGCTTCGCGCATCCCGAAAAACGACTGCGACGCTCGACGTTAGTCCCTATAATAGGTCGCATTCACCAGCAGCCGAAACCATGGGAAGAACTACAATAATGTCCACCGCGCGCGTGGTTGTGCCCCTGCCTCCGACTGATACAGGATTCCTCGGGCATCCGCGCGGACTGTTCGTCTGCTTCGCCACCGAGTTGTGGGAGCGCTTCTCGTTCTACGGCATGAAGTTCCTGCTGCTGCTGTACCTGACCAAGTACCACCTGTTCAGCGATAGCGCCGGGCTGGAGGTACTGGGTGCCTACGCGGCGCTGGTATACGCCATGCCGGTGATCGGCGGGCTCTTAGCTGATCGTTATCTTGGGATGCGCAAGGCGGTGATCTTCGGCGGTGTGCTACTGGCGCTGGGTCACCTGGGCATGGCATTCGAAGGTGAACAAGCGCGCCAGGTCAGAGACCAGATCGTGCGCGACAACACCACACTGCAGGTGTTTTATTTCTCCCTGGCACTGATCGTGATCGGCGTGGGTTTTCTGAAGCCCAATATCTCCACCATCGTGGGTCGCCTCTATGGTGAGGACGACCCACGCCGTGACGCGGGATTTACCATCTTCTACATGGGCATCAACATCGGCGCTTTTGCCGCGACCCTGCTGTGTGGCTATCTCGGAGAAACCTACGGCTGGCGTTATGGCTTCGGTCTCGCGGGCATCGGTATGGTGATCGGCCTGGCGACCTTCCTGTACGGACAGAAACACCTGCACGGCCTCGCGGAACCCCGGGACGTCGACCTGTTGAAGCAGAAGTCCGCGTTGGGTATCAGCAAGGAGTGGACCATCTACGGCTGCGGCCTGCTCGCGGTAATCGCCGCCTGGAGAATGCTGCAATTTCATGGCGGCGTGGGGCACACGCTCAATCTGCTGTCATTGGTCGTGCTGGCTGGCCTTGGCTGGTTCATGGCGGTGAAATGCAATCCGGTGGAGCGCAGTCGTATGCTGGTGCTAATCATCCTGACCATGTCCAGCGTCGTGTTCTGGGCGCTGTTCGAACAGGCCGCAGCATCCATGACGCTGTACGCTGATCGCGTGCTGGATCGCACAATTTTGGGCTACACACTGAAAGCGTCGCAGTTCGGCTCCCTCAACGCGTTCTTTATATTTTTGTTTGCGCCACTTTTCGCCTGGCTCTGGATATTCCTGGGCCGACGAGGTCTGGAGCCCAGCACGCCGGTCAAATTCGCCCTGGGCATCGCCCAGGCGGGACTGGGTTTTGGCGCCCTGGTTATCGGGGCAGCCAGCCCCAATGAAGCCGGCCTCGTCGCGGGCTACTGGCTGGTCATGGCCTACCTGCTGCACACCACAGGCGAGCTCTGCCTGTCCCCGGTGGGCTTATCGGCCGTCACCAAGCTCGCGGTTCCCAGCGTGGTCGGGGTGATGATGGGCGCCTGGTTCCTGGCCACGGCCTATTCGGAATTCGTCGCCGCGCAACTGGCCAAGCTGGCGGCGATTGAAACGGTTGACGGCGCGGTGACCGACATCGGCGCGGCCCTGGCCAGTTACACCGAACTGTTCACCGGTTTGCTGTATGCTGGCCTGGCAGTGGCGTTCGTGTTGTTGCTGCTGTCACCCCTCTTGAAAAAAATGATGCACGGTATTCACTAGGAGATTGCCATGGGCGTAGATACGGACAAGCGCGAGTTCGATGTTATCGTCTGGGGAGCGACCGGCTTCACCGGCCAGTTGGTGGTGGAGTATCTGGCGCAGACCTATGGCGTGGACGGCGCACTGCGCTGGGCCATCGCGGGACGCAATCGCAGCAAGCTCGAGGCAGTGCGCCAGTCCAGCCTGGCCGCGGCGCAACGCGACCAACTCCCGATTCTGCTCGCCGACAGTGCCGACCGCGACAGCTTGGCGGCCCTGGTGGCGCGGACAAGAGTAATGTGCACCACGGTGGGGCCCTACGCGAAATACGGCACACCGCTGGTTGCCGCCTGTGTAGACGCGGGCACGCACTACTGCGACCTGACCGGCGAAGTGCAATGGATGGCGCGGGTGATACCGCAGTACCAGACAGCCGCCGAGGCAAGCGGCGCACGTATCGTGCACACCTGCGGTTTCGATTCTGTTCCCTTTGATATGGGCTGCTGGTACCTGCAACAGGTGATGTTCGAGCGCCATGGCGTCTATGCCCGGCAGGTCAAGGCCCGGGTCGGACGCAATCGCGGCGCGGCCAGTGGTGGCACCATCGCCAGTATCCTGAACATGCTGGAAGAGGCCGGGCACGACCCATCAGTCCGGCGCACGGTCGCCAACCCCTACGCACTCTACCCCACAGGCACACCCGCGGGCCGGGATGGAGCGGACCAGACTGGCGCGAAATTCGATGCGGACTTCCAGCAGTGGACCTCGCCGTTCATCATGGCCGCCATCAACACGCGCGTGGTGCGTCGCAGCAATGCGCTGCTCGGCTTTCCGTGGGGCAAGGACTTCCGCTACGACGAGGCCACGCTCAACAAATCCCGGCACAAGGCCACGCTCGCCAGCGTGGCCGGCGGTGTGGGCCTGGTGGCCCTGGCACTGGGTCCGACGCGCAAACTGGCGCAGCGTTTCCTGCCCAAACCGGGCGAGGGTCCCACCCGTGAACAGCGCGAAGCCGGCTACTACGAAGTATTTTTTCGCGGCATTGATCAGGGCAACCGGAGCCGGGATACGCTGATCAAGGTCAGCGGCGACCTCGACCCCGGCTACGGTTCAACATCGAGAATGCTGGGGGAAGCCGCCGTCTGCCTGGCGCAGGACAAACTTACGGTCGGTGGCGGCTTCTGGACACCAGCGTCCGCCCTCGGCGCTCAGTATCTGGAGCGCCTGACTGGCAAGGCGGGCCTGGCATTTGCGGTGGTAGATCCCGGTGCTCGGGAGGAATGATAATCGCAGGGTCCACACTCGTGGTGCTCACCTGTAACTGCGCTATACCGATGAGGCCCATTGCGCCCTGTGGCACGCCGCCGGAAGAATCCGCGATGGTCTGCGGATGGGGACACACGTCGCGAGAAAACAGTTGAAGGTAATGTCTTATCGTTGGGTCACGGCATTCTACCAATCTGGAAAGTATTGTCTCTACCAATGACCAGCAGAATGGAACTGGCCGCGCATTCCGTACATATCTGGCTTACCCGGATGTCGCTGGTCCCGCCCGCCGCATTCACGGACTACTACGGACTGTTGAGCCAGGCCGAGCAGAGGCGAAACTCCGGCTTCGGGCACCAGTCACTGCGTAGAACCGACGCGCTTACCAGAACGCTAGTGCGCACCGTCTTATCCGAGTATGAAAACCCCTCGCCGCCGCAATGGGAGTTCGGCGAATACGAGCGCGGCAAGCCGTTCATTGCCAGCCCCGCCACGCGCCTGTTTTTCAATCTGAGCCACAGTGCCGAATGGGTGGTCTGCGCCATTGCCCGATTTCCCGTCGTTGGCGTGGACATAGAGCACTGTGATCGCGATGTCGACGTAGTACGTCTGGCACGGCGATTCTTTTCCCCACTGGAGTATCGTAACCTGCTGGACCTCCCCAGAGAGGCGCAGAAAAATCAATTTTTTGCCTATTGGACTCTGAAAGAGTCGTATATCAAGGCGCGCGGCGAGGGCATTGCACTGGGTCTTGAACGATTCAGCTTTCGCTGCGCCGACAATGGGACCATTGGCATTGACTGCGACCCTGCTTTACAGGACAACCCAGCCGCATGGCAATTCAGGTTATCAGGCGGTGAAGGGGGCCATCGCCTGGCCCTCGCAGTAAAACCGCCCCTGCCCACCCCGGCGCTGGAACTGCACCACTTTTTCACGATTCCGCTGCAGCGTATAGAGGGCTATACGGGGCCGTTGCAGCTACAGGAGCCCGTCTCTCCTACGTCAACTATTCAACAGTTATGACGCTGGTAATACACACTGAAACCTCGTAAATTCATTGCCAGTAACAATAAAAGTGACAGGGGACAGCGCGCGCGAGGTGAACAAATTTAACCTCACGTTTAGCGGCGAAATACAGGCCGGCCAGGACCCGGCGCAGGTCAGGCAGCGCTTTGGCAAACTGTTCGCCATCGATGACCCCATCCGCCTGGAACGCTTCTTCAGTGGGCAGACTGTCATCCTGCGCCGCAATCTCGAGCGCAAGGATGCTGCCCTCTATTACCACGAATTGCAACAGCTCGGCGTAGTCGCAGCACTGGTCAAAGTCTCCGACGACGTCGCCACGGATGCCGGCGCCAACACTACTTCGCCACTGCGCAAAGCGTCCGGCAATGTCAGCGCCAAGCGCAAGACCGCGCGGCACTCGCTGCCGCAGCAACCTGCGCCCCTCGATCAATCCTGGGCGGTTAGCTCCACAATTACCAATCGAAAGCGGGACGGAGAAACGCTACCGGCCACCGCCAAATCCGACGTGCAAGACGCGCCGGCCAGGCAGCGGCCAGGCAAAACCGACCTTACCGCAAAGATAAGAACACGTAAGCAGGAATCGCAGCGACAGGCAACCGCGGAGCAAGCGGCGCAGCAAGAGCAGCAGCGCCGGGTAGCAGAAATTAGCGCCCGACGAGCTGCCGAAAAGAAGCGCCGCGAGGAACAGGAGGCAGCGAAGCGTCAGGCGCTGGCCGCCGAGGAAGCCGCGCGCAGGGAGGCGGAGCGCGCACAAAGCAAGCGTCGCGCGGACGAGGAAGCCGCCCGAAAGAAAGTCGAAAAGGAACTAGCAAAGCGCAAAGCTGCCGAGGAAGCCGCCCAACGCAAGGCGCTAAAAGAACAGGAAAAAGCTGAGCGGGTGCGACTCAAAGTAGCGGAGGCGGCCAGGCGCAAGGCCGAGCTGAAAGAAAGCAAGCGCCACGAGGCCGAGGAGGCTGCAAGGCTGCAAGCTGAACTCGAAGAGTTGAAACGCCGGGAGGCGGAGGAAGCTGCCCGCCTGGAGGCCGAACTGGCGGAAATCAAGCGGCTGGAAGCGGAAGAAGCCGCGCGGGTTAAAGTGGAAGCACAGCGCAGGGAAGCCGAAGCCCAACGCCAGTCAGCGGAACGCCGGCGCGTCGCCGCGCAGCAACTGGCAGCACAGCGTGCGCTGCGCAAAGAGGAAAGGCGCAGAGTGGCTGCGGAACGGGCCGAGGCTGTCGCACGACAAAATGCCGAACAACTGCGCCGCGAACAGCTGGAGCGGCCTGCCCCGTCCGCGGCCCTGCGGCGGGTGCCTGCGCCGCGGGCTGCGGATGCACCGGCGCAAGCGATTACTCTTAAACCGTCGAAAAACCGCGTCAGAACGAACCTCGAGGTACCCCAGCGTAAACCAATCCCAACAGCACCCGGAACGCCGCCACCGCGAAAACGCCAGCCGGGTGAACCTAACCTGTACACACTGAGACCTTTTCGCAATACCGGGGAAGTGCGTGCGCGCGCCACGCAAGCGCCTCGACGCATGCGACAGGCCTACACATTGGGCGCCCTGGTTCTAGCCATCTTGCTCATTGCGGGGAGTAGTTTTCTGCACCGATCCGCCAATGTGGTAATCACCGGCGCCGAAGCCATTGTGATAGATCCCGACGCGGGGCCGCTACTGCTGGCTGGCGATCGGTTGCTGTGGCACGATCGCGCGGGTGTCAGTATCCGGGCGGTAGCGCTCAGCGATTTTGGCGCCAGCACCCTATCACCTCCCCTGGCAATCGACGGCAAAGGTGCGCTGCTCGCATTGGGCCGGCTCCAGGGGGACAGCACGCAGTCAGCCCCCCAGCTGTTGCGCTGTAAACTTGGACCGCCGCAATGTGCGCATTTTTCGCCGCAGCTTGAGGGCTACACCATCAGCACGTTTGTGCTTCACCCCCTGGATGGCAGCCTGTTACTGGCCGACAGTGCGGCAGGTGCGCTGCTCAAAATTGACCGCGCGGGACAGCTGGTGGCCAACGCCGCTGTCAATCTGCCCGCGCAACCCGTGCTGCGCCTGCACGGTGGATTGCTGTGGATGAACAGCGCCGATGGCCCGGCCATCGGCGTGTTTCGCTACGAGGATAACGCCTTCGGTCAGCAACTGGATGAAATTCTGCTGCTACCTCCTTCGGAGCAGCAGACGTCACAATCCAGGGTGGGCGATTTCCTCTGGTCCAGCGGGGCCTGGTGGGCGAGCCTGCGCAATCCCGAATCCGGTAGTGTCGGCCTGTATCGCTTCGACGAGAAGTGGACCTACCTCGACGAGGTAGCACTGCCCCCCGCCACCGGCCCATTGCAGTTAGTCAATTGGGACGAGAAGACCCTGGTCAACGACCCGCTGCGCCCCGCGGCGCTGCGCTTCAATGCACAGCGAGCCGCGGAGGCGCCGTTCGCGTCCAAACAACTGGCGGCTCTGTTGGATAAGCAACAACGGCGCGCCACACTCTCCACGGCAGCATGGCGGGTGGGGCTGCTACTGTGCGCCCTCGCCGCGCTGCTGGGCTTCGGCATTGGTTACCTGCAGAAATTGCGCGCGCAGGTCTATAAAGCACACCGCGAGCATGGTGCCGAGCCTGTGGACGACTATGTCGATACGTTGCAGTGGATCGATCCCGTGCAAAACCGGTTGGCACTGCTGCGCCGCAAGGGTGTCAGTTACAGCCTGCTGGTGCTGGGCATTCTGTTGGTGGCGGGCGCACTAAACGTCACGGTGTGGCAGCTGGCTGCCCTGCTGCTGGTGCTCAGCGGGCCCGCCATCGCCCTGCTGCTGCTGAGTCGCTATCCCGCAGGTAACATTGGCGTCACGCAGGATCAGCTGTTGCTGGTGGATCACCGCGGGATGTATCACCTCGCCGGATGTTCCGGCGTGCAGTATCACGGGCCCTTCCTGCTGATCGACGATGTCGTGGTGTTCTCCGGCAGCCGTTTGTTACCCGCCTTTGCCCCGTCCCAACTGCGCCAATTGGTCATACCGCTGGCGATGAACGGCGTCAAAGTGGATAGTAAATCCATTGTGGTCAAACTGCTCCAATGTCGTCATCCATTTGCCCTGGGTGTCTGCGCCATGCTCGCGGCTAGCGCAGCAGCGGCCCTGCTGCTCAGCGTGCAGGGAATTTTCTAGCTAATTGACCCACCAGCGCAGGGCGACACTGGTTCCCGCTATTGGATATACTGCGCACTCTGGAGCTGCACCAATATCTCCATCACCGCAACAACGAGCAAGGGGCTGCGGCCTGCATGAATGAACCACACCAGGAACAGATTAGACTTCCCCAAGGTATGCGGGTTGCGCTATTTGTCACCTGTCTGGCGGATCTGTTTCGACCTTCGGTAGCGTTTGCCAGTATCAAACTGCTGCAGCAAGCCGGCTGTGAAGTGACAGTGCCGCTGCTGCAAACCTGTTGCGGCCAGCCTTCCTACAACAGCGGCGATTACGAATCCACCGTACCACTGGCCCGGCAGGTCATCACCCTGCTGGAACCTGCGGACTATGTGGTAGTCCCTTCCGGGTCCTGCGCCGGTATGATCTGCCATCACTACCCACGGCTGCTGCACGGCGCGTGGCACGACCGGGCGCTGCAGCTGGCGGCCAAGACTTTTGAACTCACTGTGTTCCTGCACGATATCGCGCGTATTGCGCCAACGGAGATCCAGTCCTGCGGGTATCCCACCGTCACCTACCATGACGGCTGTGCGGGACTGCGCGAGCTGGGCATCCGGGATCAACCCCGCCAGTTGCTGCGGGAGTTGTGTGGCATCGAAGTGAGCGAGTTGCAACAGAGCGAGGTCTGCTGTGGCTTCGGCGGCACCTTCTGCGCCAAGATGCCGGAAATTTCCGGGAAGATGGTTGACGATAAACTCAAGTCTGCCTTGGACACGGGCGCCGGCATACTGGCGGGCGGCGACCTGGGCTGCCTGCTGAATATCGCCGGCCGCGCCCGGCGCCAGGGCGACGCGATTGAAGTGCGTCACATCGCGGAGCTGCTGTGCGGCGACCTGAGCGCTCCCGCCATCGGGCAGAGCAGCTAGATCGTGCAACAGCACAGCGACACATTTCTCGACAATGCCAGTGCGGCGCTAAAGAACTCTGGCCAGGCACAGCGCCGCGATTTCTTTGCGCTGTTTGCACCGCTCGTGCGCTCGGCAGCAGTGGCAGAATTCGAAGGCTTTGAGCAGCTGCGCAAGCACATCAAGCAGGTGCGGCAGCACAGCCTCGACAACCTGGAACATTATCTCAGCCAGTTTGAACAGGAGGCAGTGCACAACGGCAACCACGTCCACTTCGCGCGTGACGGCGGTGAACTCAATAGCCTTGTGCTGGACATCTGCCAGCAAAACGGCGCCCGCCGGATCGCCAAGGGCAAATCGATGGTGACCGAGGAGACCGGTCTGAACAGTTTCCTGCAGCGCGCCGGTCTCGATGTCATGGAAACCGACCTGGGGGAATACATCATCCAGCAGGCCGGGGAGACACCCAGTCACATCGTGGGTCCCGCCCTGCACAAATCCGCGGCCGAGATTCGCGAACTCTTCCTGCACAAGCACGATCTCGGCCCGCGCGAGCTGCCGCAAACCGAGGACCTGGTCGGCGAAGCGCGCCAGGTGCTGCGCGAGCACTTCCTCAAGGCCGAGCTGGGGATCATCGGCGCCAATGCATTGATCGCCGAGAACGGCTACTCCATGTTGGTGACTAACGAAGGCAATGGCGACCTGTGTGCCAACCTGCCCAGGGTGATGGTCGTCTGTACCACTATCGACCGGGTACTGCCGCGCGCGCAGGACGCCACCGCCATGCAACGACTGCTGGTGCGCTCGGCCACCGGCCAGGCGCAGACCTGTTACACCAGTTTTTATTCCGGTCCCCGGCGCGAGAGCGATATCGACGGGCCGCTGGAGGTGCATTTCGTCCTGCTGGACAACCGGCGCAGCGATATTCTCGGTAGCGATTACCGCGAAATATTGGAATGCATTCGCTGCGGCGCCTGCCTGAACCACTGCCCGATTTACGCGGCAGTCGGCGGCCATGCATACGGCTGGGTCTACCCCGGCCCCGTGGGATCCGTGCTCACCCCGTTGCTCACCTCACTGGAGCAAAGCCACGCACTGCCCAACGCCTGCACCAGTTGCGGGCGCTGTGCCGAAGTCTGCCCCGCAAACATTCCACTGCCAGACCTGCTGCGCGACCTGCGGCATGAAGAGAACAAAAGCAAGCTGTCCGCCCCGCGCTGGCGCTACGGCCTGAAGTTGCACGCCTGGCTGGCCAGGCATCCGCCGCTGTACCAGGCGTTGACCGGTGTCGCGGTTCGCATATTGCATTTGCTGGGACGCAGGCGTGGCAGTTTTGCCCGCCTGCCATTCGCCGACGGCTGGACCAGCGAACGGCATTTTCCGGCCCCACAGGAGCGGACTTTCATGCAGTTGTACAAAGCACGGATGACACCACGCGATGAGCGATAGCGCCCGCGCAGAAATATTCGCCAGGTTGCGCGCCACCAGTCGCGGCGACAGCGCGGAGTCCATCGCGCGGGAGTACCGGTCACTGGGCAAAGCGCCCTCCCCTGCTCTACCCGCGCCTGAGTTGTGCCAGGCCTTCCTGGTCAATGTGCTGAAAAACAAAGGCAGTGTGGACTGCGTTGGCAATCGCGCCGAGGCGGTCAAGGTGATTGGGCACTACCTGTACACACATTTTCGCAGCCACCGCCTGGTGGCGGGCAACGACCCGCGCCTGGCGGCGATGCCGTGGCGCGATGCCGGCGTGTTGCCACGCTTTGGCAGCCTCGAAGCGGGCGAATCCGCGGCCTTGAGCTATGCCCGGCTGGGTGTGGCTGAAAACGGCGCTGTCGTCACCTGGACTGGCAAGGCCAATCCCGCCGCCAATAACCTGCTGCCGGAACATCATATCGTGTTGGTGGACAGCGCGGATCTGGTTGCCACCCTGGAAGAGGCTTGGGAGAGAATTAATTCCGACATGGCAACCAACGGCAGGCCGCGCGGAATCAATTTCATCGCCGGACCTTCGAGCACGGCCGACATCGAGGGGCAGCTGGTGTACGGCGCGCACGGACCCCGCAAGTGGCATGTCATTCTATTGGGCAAGGTGCCGCCGGATACATTGGAGCTTGCGCACGCCGCCGCTAGCTAGCGGGGCAGGCACGCAGTTACAGCGGTGTGAACGTGAATTTCTGCCCGGCCACGGACGCCTCGAACATCAAGCCACCCACCGCGACGGTGAAAATCGCCATGCCCTTGCGGTAGCCGCCAGACACGGTGGCGGCGTCGTTGCGCCCGCCGCTGATCCCCGCCGCCGTGCCACCGCCGGTGTTGGCTTCCGCCGAGGCTCCGGCGGTGACCGCCACCGCCGTGGCCTGCGCGCTGAATTCGAAATTGCCTGCCGTGAAATCCTTGAACGCCTGTTCGTGTTCAAAAAAGATAATCTGGCTGAACGCCTGCCCGCCCAATTGCGGCCCCACCGACAACTGAGTCATGGTCGAGTTGCCCACGTGGCGGGTAGCGACGAACACCTTGCCCTCACCATAGGCGCCGCCGACCCAGAAGAGTCCGCCCTTGCCAATTGCGGGAAAAATTGCATACCCGTAGGCCGTTTCAAAGTAACGGCCGCTCTCACCCGCATTGCGGAAGACGCCAATGGCATCGCTGTAGGCGTTTGCCCAGGCGGCGGGGCCTCCCATCAACAGGAGAGAGAACAGCAGGGTGATCTTTA
>Ga0114942_1000229_pt1 | contig 15437 bp, 11 predicted proteins | sample LowerColdCreek_FD_88674 | JGI IMG/M metagenome (GOLD analysis project Ga0114942, IMG submission 88674) | Groundwater microbial communities from Cold Creek, Nevada to study Microbial Dark Matter (Phase II) - Lower Cold Creek | ecosystem: Environmental > Aquatic > Deep subsurface > Groundwater ... | reverse complement strand
GCTCCGCACCCACCGACAGCAAGGCTGCGAGCGCCGCCGACAGCGTGTCGCCCGCGCCGACGAAAGAGGTCTCGAAGCGCTCGAACTTCTCGCCGGCAATCGGCCCTTGTGCGTTCGCCAGCACGTTGTCGACGAACTGGTTGGGCAACTGGATACCCGTCACCAGCACATGCTGGGCGCCGGACTGGGCGGCGGCCACGGCCAGCTCGCGGGCCGACGGCGAGCGCTCGCTGTCCCAGTCGGGCAGCAGGAAGTCGGTCAGCGTCTTGTGGTTGCCCACCAGCACGACCGTCTGCGGCAGCACCAGCTCGCGCAGCGCGTCCAGGTATTGCTGCTGGTCGTCCTCGTCTATCCAGGCGACCGAGGGCAGGTAGGTCACCAGCGGCACGTCCGGGTAGTCGCTCAGCACCTCGGCGACGGCGCTGACCGCCTCGGCGTTGCCGAGAAAGCCCACCTTCCAGGCCGTGATGGGCACGTCTTCCAGAATGTGGCGGGCCTGTTCGGCGACGGTGTCGGGATCGAGGTTCTCGTGCTCGAAGATCTCGGCGGTGTCGCGCAGCACGATGGCCGTGACCACCGGCAGGCAGTGCGCACCCATGGCCGCGATGGTGGCCACGTCACCGGCCAGACCGCCCGCGCCGGAGGCGTCGCTGGCGTTGAAACTCAGCACACACGCGGGCGGCGGGCTTTCCTGTTCGTCCTGCGGTGCGTCAACCTCGGGGGCGGGGGAGAGGGGATTTGGGCTCATGGGAGGTCGTGGCGGTCGCGGCCGAAGAGCTGCCGCAAAGCGTGGAGTCTGCCGCTAAATGGGCGGTTCCGAGGCCCTGGGCACAGGCGTTTGCCCTCAGCATTGCGCTCTCGGGCCCTGGCTAGAATGATTTGATTGTAGTGAGCAAACCCTGAGAGACACGTGAGCGAACCCAGTACCTGGATGTGCCTGATCTGTGGATGGATCTATGACGAGGAGACCGGAGACCCGGAGCATGGCATTGCGCCCGGCACCAAGTGGGCCGACGTTGACATGAACTGGACCTGCCCGGACTGCGGCGCCCGCAAGGAAGATTTCGAGATGGTGCGCATCTGACCGTCCCTGCAAGCCGCCCAGCAGGCCCGGACCCGAGCTGAAGCTCCGAGGAGACAAGGTTTGAACGAGCAAGTTTCCAGTGCCGGCCCGACGCGGGTCCTGGTCATCGACGACAGCAACACCATCCGCCGCAGCGCCGAGATCTTCCTGAAGCAGGGGGGGCACGAGGTCGCCCTGGCCGAGGACGGCTTCGATGCGCTGTCCAAGCTCGGCGACTTCTACCCGGACCTGGTCTTCTGCGACATCCTGATGCCGCGCCTGGACGGCTACCAGACCTGCGCCATCATCAAGCGCAACCCGCAGTTCTCCAGCGTGCCGGTCATCATGCTGTCGTCCAAGGATGGTCTCTTCGACAAGGCCCGCGGGCGGATGGTGGGGTCTCAGGACTATCTGACCAAGCCTTTCACGAAGGACCAGTTGCTTCAAGCCGTGCTTCAGCACCGGCCCTGAGAAGCCCTACTGAGAGAAAAGCCATGAGCATCCAAAACATCCTGCTGGTCGACGATTCCAAGACCGAACTGCACGCCCTCTCCGAGATGCTGATCAAGCGCGGCTACAGCGTGCGCACGGCCGAGAACGGCGAAGAGGCGATGAAGCGCTTGGCGGAGGCCAAGCCCGACCTGATCCTGATGGACGTCGTCATGCCGGGCCAGAACGGCTTCCAGCTGACCCGCGCCATCACGCGCGACGAGCGTTTCGTCGGCGTGCCTGTCATCATGTGCACCAGCAAGGGCCAGGAAACCGACCGCGTCTGGGGCATGCGCCAGGGGGCGAGCGACTATGTCGTCAAGCCGGTCAAGGCAGAAGAGCTGCTGGCCAAGATCAAAGCGCTCGGCTGAGCCCGGAACGCAACGACATGGCCAACAAGAACGCCCTGCGTGAACTGCAACAGCGCCTGGCCGAGCGCATGGCCGCGCGTGAAACGACGCTGATCGCGAACTGGCTGGCCGTCGAGTGCGCTGGCGTGGGCCTGCTGTTCTCGTTGAACCAGGCGAGCGAAATCTTCGCGCCCGTGCCCATCAAGCCCGTGCCTTATGCCAAGCCGTGGCTGGCCGGCGTGGCCAACCTGCGCGGCGGCCTGTTCACGGTCGTGGACCTCGCCATCTACCTCGGCCTGCGCGACGTGGCGCCCGGTCGCGGCATCGCGTCTGCGCAGACGCGGCTGGTGTCGCTGAGCAGCGATCTGAACCTGAACTGCGCCCTGCTTGTGGACCGCCTGGCCGGTCTGCGCAGCGACGAGCAACTGCCGCTCGCCGCCGAGCAGCCTGCGGGGCCGCGGCCCCGCTTTGCGGGCGCGCTGCGGCGCGACGAGGCTGGCCGGCACTGGCAGGTGATCAATCTAGAAGCGCTGGCGAAGCAGGAGAACTTCCTGCACATCGTCGCGTGACGCGCGTTTACTAGGCCCCTGTCCGCGCTGGGATGCGCGGCACCACACACACCGAAGGAAGAGGGTTGAGATGAGCCTGCTGGACAAGATCAGGGGAAAGTCCGAAGCCGACGAGTCGCCACAGGCGGTTCGGGAAAGCGTCGACACCACCATCGACTCGCAAGGCGCCGTGTTCGACACGACCCGCACCGCCGACACGACGTTGGCAGGCGTGGAACTGCCCCGACCCGACAGCTTCGCGCGCCAGGAGGCGCCGTCCATCATCTCGCCGGCCATGCCTACCGAGCCCGGGCCGAACAGCGAGTTCCCTTCCAGCTCGCTGAATTTCGCTCAGACGACGCAGGCGGCGGACCCGACGACGCTGCCGTCGCTCGGCCCCGCCACCGGCGCTGAGAAGTTCGGCCAGCTCTTCAGCGCCCATCGACAGCGCGTGCTGACCGGCCTGGTGGCCGTGGGCATCGTCGGCACGGCGGTGTCGGTCTTCATGGTGCTGAACAGTTCCAACCGCAGCGCCGCCCAGGTGCGTGCTGCCGGCCAGGCGTTGATGCACTCGCAGCGCATGGCCAAGTCCGTGTCCGCCGCGCTGGTGGGCAATCAGGCTGCTTTCGCGGAACTGCGCGAGTCTGTCGGCACGCTGAGCGATGTCGTCACCAACCTGCGCACCGGTGAAGGTCAGCTGGCCATCGCCCCGTCCGCCGTGCAGCCGACGCTGGAGGCCCTCAAGCCGCTGGTTGAGCGGGCCGAGAAGAACGGCAAGGTCGTGCAGTCCCAGGAAAAGATCCTGACCCAGGTCGGCCAGGCGCTGCGCGCCATCAACCGCCAGTCCAGCGACCTGCTCGAAAGCGCCGAGGCCGTGTCATCTCAAGCGCTGCAGATCGGCGCCTCGGCGGGCGAGGTCTCGGCGGTCGGCCAGCTCGTCATGCTGACGCAGCGTATCGGCAAGAGCGCCAACGAATTCCTGACGGCTGAAGGCGTGAGCCCCGAAGCCGTGTTCCTGCTCGGCAAGGACTTGAACTCCTTCAAGCTCATCACCGAGGCCTTGATCAACGGCAGCCCCGAGCTGCGCCTGAACGCCGCGCGCGACCCGCAGCTGAAGGAGCGCCTGCAGACGCTGCTGGCGCAGTACGAAGAGACCCGCACCCGCGCCAAGGCCATTCTGGACAACCTGCAAGGCCTGGTGGCAGCGCGCGAAGCGCAGACGGCCATCCTGAACGATTCCGAGCCGCTGCGCAAAGGCCTGGAGCAGGCCGCGTCCGGCCTGGAGGAGTCCGGCGGTGCGGGCTGGGGCCTGGGCCTGTTGATGGCGTTGTCGCTGCTGGCCCTGGTGGGCGGCTCGGTAGGCTTCCTGCGTCTGTACCTGGCCGACCAGGGCCGCCGTGCCGAGCAGGCCGAAGCGGAGAAGCAGCGCGCCGAGTCCGAGGAAGCCGAAGCCAAGCGCGTCAACGACGCCAACCAGGCGGCGATTCTGCGGTTGATGAACGAGCTGGCCAACGTGGCTGAAGGTGACCTGACACAGCAGGCCACCGTGACCGAGGACATCACCGGCGCAATTGCCGACTCGGTGAACTACACGGTGGAAGAGCTGCGCAACCTCGTCGGCCAGGTGCAGGCGACGGCCGCCCGCGTGACGGACACGACCGGCGCGGTCGACCAGACGTCCACCGACCTGTTGGCAGCGTCCAAGGAGCAGCTGCACGAGATCCGTGCCACCGGCGAGGCCGTGCTGGGCATGGCCAGCCGGATTACCGACGTGTCCGCCCAGGCGCAGACGACGGCCGAGGTGGCGCGCCAGAGCCGTCAGGCCGCCGAGCAGGGGCTGGCCGCGATGCAGAACAACATCGCCGGCATGAACGCCATCCGCGACTCCATCCAGGAAACCTCCAAGCGCATCAAGCGACTGGGCGAGTCGTCTCAGGAAATCGGCGAGATCACCGAGCTGATCTCCGACATTACCGAACAGACCAACGTGCTGGCCCTGAACGCCGCCATCCAGGCCGCGTCCGCCGGTGAAGCCGGCCGCGGCTTCTCGGTGGTTGCGGAAGAAGTGCAGCGGCTGGCGGAACGCTCCGGCGACGCGACGCGCCGCATTGCTGCCCTGGTCAAGACCATTCAGACCGACACCCACGACGCCGTGGCCGCCATGGAGCGCTCGACGCGCGGTGTGGTCGAGGGTACGCAGCTGTCCGACGCGGCCGGCAAGGCGCTGGAAGACATCGACAGCGTCTCCCGCCAGCTGGACGACCTGATCGGTCGCATCTCGTCGGAAGCCCAGCGCGAAGCCGCGCACGCCAACGAGGTGGCGTCCAACATCCAGCACATCTTCGCGGTGACCGAGCAGACATCGGAGGGCACGCGCTCCACGGCGCAGATGGTGCATGAGCTGTCGCGCTCCGCCGAGGCGCTGCGCGCGTCCGTGTCCCGGTTCAAGGTCGCTTGACGAGCGCAGGCATGGACAGCGCCCTGCGAGACCCCGACCTTCCAGCCGACCTGAGCCCACTGGCCTGGGTGCAGGAAGAGCTGCGCCGCTCGCTGGAGTCGGTGCACAAGACCCTGCGCCGCCTCGTGCGCGACGGCAACGACAACCGCGCCACGGCCTTCGGGTCCGATGCGCAACCGAGCGCGCCGCTGCAGCAGGCCGCGGCCCAGCTGCACCAGGTGAGCGGCGTGCTGTCGCTCGTCGGCCTGCCGGCGGGTGCCACCGTGCTGCGCGCCGCCGAAGCCGCCGTCGCCTGGCTGGCCGAGCGGCCGCTGGAGGTGGAGGCGGCCGCCGTCGACACCATCGAGCGCGCCGACTTCGCGCTGCTCGCCTATGTCGCCCGGCTGCTGGCCGGCAACAAGACCTCCGCGCTGTCCCTCTACCCGAGCTACCGTGCGCTGCAGCAGCTCAACCGCGTGGAGCGCATCCATCCGGCCGACCTGTGGCCCTATGACTGGGCGTGGCGCAACGTGCCGGTCGAAGCCGGCGTGCTGCCGCGCTCGCCGGACGCCGTGCGTGCGCCGTTCGAGTCAGCTCTGCTGCGCCACATGCGCGAGCCGAGTCCCACCCACGCGGCCAACCTGTCCAGCCTGTGCGCCGGCCTCGCGGCAGCGCTGCCTGCCGGCCAGGGCCGCACGCTGTGGCAGCTCGCCGCCGCCGTCTTCGAAGGCCAGGCGCTGAAGCTGCTGCGCAGCGACGCCTACACCAAGCGCCTGGGTTCCAAGCTGCTGCATGAGCTGCGACTGATCGGCGCCAGCGGTCGCAGCGAGCAGGACGAGCCGCAGCGCGAGCGACTCGCCCAGGACCTGCTGTTCTTCTGCGCGCAATGCCGCGTCTCGCAAGGTGCCGGCCCGCGCCTGAAGGCCGTGCACGAGGCCTACCGCCTCACCGATGACCATGCCGGCGATTACGAGGACGCCAGCCTCGGCAGCGTCGACCCCGCCTGGGTCGTGCAGGCCAAGCGCCGCGTGATGTCGGCCAAGGAGAGCTGGTCCAGCGCCGCCGAGGGCGACCAGCATCGCCTGACCAGCCTGGACGAGCAGTTCGCCGGCCTGGCCGAGTCGCTGACCCGCCTGTTCCCCAGCGGCGAAGTGCTCGCGCAGACGCTGCAGCGTGCGGTTGTCGCCACACTGCGTTCGCGCAGCACGCCGCCGCCGGCGCTGGCGATGGAAGTCGCCACCAGCCTGCTCTATGTCGAGGCCGCGCTGGAAGACGCTGCCTTTGACCAGCCCGAGCAGGCCGACCGCGTGCGCCGCCTGGCGCGCCGCGTCGAGGCCGTCGGCCACGGCCAGCCGGCCGAGGCGCTGGAAGGCTGGATGGAGGACCTCTACCGCCGTGTGTCCGACCGCCAGACGCTGGGCAGCGTCGTGCACGAGTTGCGCGCCAGCCTGTCCGAGATCGAGCGACAGTGCGACGAGTATTTCCGCAGCCCCGCGCAGCGCGAGCTGCTCATCCCCGTGCCCGGCCAGTTGCAGGCCATGCGCGGCGTGCTCAGCGTGCTGGGCCTGGACCAGGCCGCGCTGGCCACCGTGCGCATGCGCGACGAGGTCGATGGCCTGACCAGCACCGAGATCGACTTCGATCGCCCCGGTGCGCGCGACGTGTTCGAGCGGCTGGCCAACAACCTCGGCGCCCTGGGCTTTCTCATCGACATGCTGAGCGTGCAGCCGGCCCTGGCCAAGCGCATGTTCCGCTTCGACGATGCCAGCGGCCGGCTCGATCCGGTCATGGGCCGGCACGAAGGCGCCGTCGAGCTGCCCGACTTCGAGGCCAGTGGCTTCCACATCGATCTGGATGACGAGCGCACCCCGGCGCCGTTCTCCCACGAGACCACCCAGCCGCTGCGCATCGACCTGGCCACGCTGGACCTGCCCGACCTCAGCCTGCCCGACCTCGACCTGTCGGAGCCTGCACCCGCGCCTGCACCCGCGCCTGCGCCTGCGCCCGTACCTGCGCCGCCGCCCGCGCCGGTCGCAGCACCCGCGGCCGCCTTCGAGCCCAGCGTCGCCGACGACCCGGAGATGCGCGAGATCTTCCTGGAGGAGGCTGACGAGGTGATAGCCAACGCGCGCGCCGCGCTGGCCGCGCTGCGCGAGGCGCCGGCCGAACAGGGCCAGCTCACCATCGTCCGCCGCGCCTTCCACACGCTCAAGGGCAGCGCCCGCATGGTCGGCCTGACCGACTTCGGTGAAGGCGCCTGGGCCTGCGAGCAGCTCTACAACGCCCGGCTGGGCGAGGCCCACCCGCAGGCCGACGCGGCGCTGGCCGGCTTCACCGCCGAGGCGCTGGACTACTTCGCCCACTGGCGCGAGCAGATCGCCGGCAATCAACCCGGCCACAGCTCGCCTGAGCCGCTGCGCCGCAGCGCTGATGCGCTGCGCCTGCGTGGCGAGCGCCTGCCGCTCGCCGAGCCCGCCGCAGCCTTGGCAGCCGCCGCCGTTGCCATCGACCTGCCGCTGGGGCCCGAGATCGCGGCTGACGTCGTCATCGACGTCGCCGAGCCGCTGCCCCTGCCAGAGGTGCTGGACATCACCGCCCCGGTGCCCGGCGACAGCGACCTGCCACTGGCACCGGACTTCATGCTCGACCTGTCGGAGCCCGAGCCTGCCAGTGCCGAGGCCGACACCGCCGTGGCAGCGCGCTTCGTGCTGCCCGACGAAGAACCCACGCTGGACCTCGGTGCCGCCGCCGACCCGGCCTTGCATCACGCACCGACCGAGCCCATGCCGCTGCCGCAGGCGGTGGAGGTGGCTGACGAGCAGACGCTGGCCAACTTCAGGCTCGAACTCGACCTGGACGAGCTGCCCGCTGCCCAAGCAGAGCCGCTGCCGGCCGGTGAGCCACCGCAGCAGCCCGAGGAGACCACGCTCGTCCTGCCGGCGCTGCAGGAGTTCGAGCCCGAACCTGCGCTCGAACTGGCCGAGGCGCCTGCCGTGGACGCCGACCCGCTGGACCCGGACGAGGGCTACAAGTTCATCGGCCCGCTGCGCATCAGCGTCGCGCTGTTCAACATCTTCCTGAACGAGGCCGACGAGTTGTCGCGCAAGCTGTCGGTCGGCCTGGCCGAATGGGCGGTCGACAAGAACGCGCCCTTGCCGCAGAGCTGCGAAGTGCAGGCCCATGCGCTGGCCGGCAACGCGGGCACGGTGGGGCACGATGAACTGTCCAGCCTGGCTCGTGAGCTGGAACATGCGCTCGGCCGCGCCCAGCGCGCCGTGCGCTACGAGGCCGAGGACGCCGAACTCTTCATCCGCGCCGCCGACGACATCCGCCGCCTGCTGCACCAGTTCGCCGCCGGCTTCCTCAAGCCCAACGACGCCGACGTCATCGCCCGCCTGCATGCCTACCAGCCGCAGGAGGAGCCGCTGACGGCCGCCGACTCGCTGGACGACCTGCCGCTGCACGACACCGTGGCCGGTGACATCGACGACTTCCTCGCTCAGGACGCTCGGCACACCGAGCCGGCAGCGCTGCTGGCGGACGACGAGCCGCCGCGTGTCACCGAGGCTGCGGCGCTGCCCGATGCCGAAGCGCAGACCGTGTTCCAGCCCGCACCGATCGCCGAGCCGCAGGCCTGGGCGCCCGAGCCGGCCGTGGCCGAAGTGGCCGTCGTCCAGCCCGAGCCCGAGCACGAGCCCGAGCTGGGTCTGCCCGACGCGATCGAGCACGAGCTCTACCCGATCTTCGAGGAAGAAGGCCGTGACCTGCTGCAGGACCTGCACGGCGCGCTGCGCGACTGGCTGGCCGAGCCGGCTGACCTGGGTCGCTCCGACGCCTGCATGCGCGCGCTGCACACCTTCAAGGGGGGCGCCCGCCTGGCCGGCGCCATGCGCCTGGGCGAGCAGGCGCACAACCTGGAATCGGCCATCGAGGCGCTGCTGCGTGCCGGTGCCGCCGACGCTGAGCAGCTCCAGGCGCTGCAGCTGGAAGGCGATGCGCTGGAGCATGCCTTTGAGGAACTGGGCCGCAGCCTGAAGGCCCCGGCCGCGCCGGTGGCGGTCGCCGCAGCGCCCGTGCCGGTGCCTGCAGCGTCCCCGGCGCCCGTCGCCGCCCCGGCTCCGGTCGCCGAGCTGGTCGAGCCCGTGGAGCCCGAGCACGAACTGCTGGCGCGCTTCGTCACGGCACCTGTAGTGGCTCAGGAGGCCGCGACCGAGCCCGTGCGCGAGATCGACTGGGCGCGTTTCTCCGACACCACCGAGGTGGCCGACGCCGGCGAGAACCTCGCCATCGGCCAGGCCCTCGTGCGTGTGCGCGGCAGCCTGCTGGAGCGCATGGCCACGCAGGCCGGCGAGGTCAGCATCCGGCGCGCGCGGATGGAGTCCGAGCTTGTCCAGATGAAGGGCGCGCTGCTCGACCTGGACGACAACCTGGAGCGCCTGCGCACCCAGTTGCGCGAGCTGGACCTGCAGGCCGAAGCGCAGATGCACGCCCAGCAGGAGGCGGCGCAGCAGGGCGGCCGCGAGTTCGACCCGCTGGAGTTCGACCGCTACACCCGCTTCCAGGAATTGACCCGCATGCTGACCGAATCGGTCGGCGACGTGGCCACTCTGCAGCGCACGCTCAGCCGCAATGTGCAGACCGGTGAAGACGAGCTGGCCGCGCAGTCCCGGCTGACGCGCGAGCTGCAGGACGACCTGCTGCGCACCCGCCTGGTGGACTTCGACAGCATCGGCGAGCGCATGCACCGCGTCGTGCGCCAGGCGGCGCGCGACAGCGGCAAGCAGGTCAAGCTGGAGATCACCGGCGGCCAGACCGAGCTGGACCGCTCGGTGCTGGAGCGCACCGCAGGCGCTTTCGAGCATCTGCTGCGCAACAGCGTCGCCCACGGCATCGAGATGCCCGAGGTGCGCGCCGCCGCTGGCAAGGAGGCCGTCGGCACGCTGCGCATCGAGGTCAGCCAGCACGGCAATGAAGTGCTGCTGAACTTCGTCGACGACGGTGCCGGCCTGAACCTGGCCCGCATCCGCGAGCGCGGCCTGCAGTTGGGCCTGATCTCGGCCGATGCCGAACCCGACGAAGCCCAGCTGCGCCGGCTGATCTTCGCACCCGGCTTCTCGACGGCCGGCCAGATCACCGAGCTCAGCGGCCGCGGCATCGGCATGGACGTCGTCCGCGCCGAGGTCGGCACGCTGGGCGGCAGCATCGAGACCACGTCTGCCGCCGGCAAGGGCACCAGCTTCCTGCTGCGCCTGCCGCTGACGACGGCGCTGACGCAGGTCGTGCTGCTCAAGAGCGCGGAGCAGGTGGTGGCGGTGCCTGCGGCGCTGATGCAGTCGGTGCAGCGCGTGCCGGTCGAAGCGGTCGAGGCGGCCTACGCCACCGGCAAGCTGCAGCATGGCGGCGCCGAATTGCCGTTCTACTGGCTGGGCGGGCTGCTCGGCCACGGCGGCCGGGGCCACACGCATGGCAAGCACGCGCCGGTAGTGCTGGTGCGCAGCGCCCAGGCGGCGCTGGCACTGCACGTGGACGAAGTCGTCGGCAACCAGGAAGTCGTCGTCAAGAACCTGGGCGCCCAGCTCAACCGCGTGCCGGGCCTGGCGGGCATCAGCCTGCTGGCCTCGGGCGATGTCGCGCTGATCTACAACGTCGTGGCCCTGGCCGACTGGTACGGCGCCGACGCCCAGGCCCGCCTGGCGACGGCGCGCGGTGAGTTGTCAGAGCACACGCCGGTCGTGCCGGACGCCGACGAGCTGGTGCTGGCGCCGCTGGTCATGGTCGTCGACGACTCGTTGACCGTGCGCCGCGTGACCCAGCGCCTGCTGGAGCGCGTGGGCCTGCGCGTGCTGCTCGCCAAGGACGGCCTGGATGCGATGGAGAAGCTGTCCGGCGACGAGCTGCCGTCGGTGGTGCTGTCCGACATCGAGATGCCGCGCATGGACGGTTTCGACCTGGTGCGCAACATGCGTGCTGACGCGCGTCTGGCCGGCCTGCCGGTCATCATGATCACCTCCCGCATCGCGCAAAAGCACCGCGACTACGCCGGCCAGCTGGGCGTGGACCACTACCTCGGCAAGCCTTACGACGAGGAACACCTGCTGGGCCTGATTCGCCAGTACACCCGGCAGGCCCTCGCGGCCTGAATGCCATGTCCCAGGTTGTCGACCACCTTGCCGAGCTGACCGGCTTCCGTGACCGCGATGTCATGGACGTCACCCTCGTCATGGCATTGCGGGACCTGCTGGAGCCGGAGTCGGCGGCCATCTACCGCACCGTGAGCGAGCCGGGCCAGGAGCGCTGGCTGACCCGCGCCCACCTGCGCGCCGGTGACGCCGTCGCCAGGGCCGACCCGCTGTGGGCCAAGCCTGATTCGCTGCCGCTGGTCAGCAGCCATCCGCTGCGCCTGGAAGCCATGCGCACCCGCAGCGTCACGCAGGTGGCCCAGGGCGGCCAGTGGCTCTACCTGTTCCCGATCGCCACGGAGCGCGACGTCATCGGCGTCATCGAGATCCTCTCCACGCGCCGGCTCGGCACGGGCGCTCAGCGCATGGTCAGCAGCGTGCTGCGGATCTATCACAACTTCCAGGGCCTGCTCGACTACTCCGAGCGCGACACGCTGACCGGCCTGCTGAATCGCAAGACCTTCGACGAGAGCTTCCTGAAGGTGTTGTCGGACATCCCAGCCCGGCCCGACGCGAAGCACGAAGCGGAGGACCGCCGCCACGACGCGGCGACGCCGCACTATGTGCTGGGCGTCATCGACATCGATCACTTCAAGACCGTCAACGACCGCTTCGGCCACCTGATCGGTGACGAGGTGCTGCTGTTGTTGTCACGGCTGATGCGCGGTTCCTTCCGCTTCCATGACCTGCTCTACCGTTTCGGCGGCGAGGAGTTCGTCGTGCTGATGCGCTGCGACGAGCAGGTCCATGCTGGCGAGGCCTTCGAGCGCCTGCGCCTGAACACCGAGCGCTATGCCTTCCCGCAGGTTGGCCGCATCACCGTCAGCATCGGTTTCACCGAGGTGCGCGGCGGCGACGGGCCGGCCACGGCGTTCGAGCGTGCCGACAAGGCCGTCTATCACGCCAAGGGCCATGGCCGCAACCAGGTGCACAACTACGCAGCCCTGGTGGCCAGCGGCGTCATCCAGGAAGTCATGCAGCACGACCACAGCGACGCCGAGTTGTTCTGACCCTGCTCTGAGCACCCGGTCCTGACGGGTTGGTTGGGTGCAAGCTCGTGGCTTGCCATTTTGGGCGGGCGAGCTGTCCCCGGGCTGCTGCTGCTGCTTCTGCTGCTGCTGCGCGTCTGCCGCTTGCGCGAGCGGGCGGAGGAGGCGTTGCGCAACGCCAAGGCGAGACTGGAGCAGCCGGAGGGCGGCTACAAGGTCTGAATCAGGCCGGCGGCAGCCCCCGTGACTTGACGACCGCGTAGCGCGCCAGCGTGCGCTCGCGGGCCACGGCGTGGTCGACGACCGGGCGCGGGTAGTCCACCCCCTGCATCGACAGCGGCGCGCGTTCCCAGGGCGCGTGGATGGCCTTGGCGTCGAGGCCGGCCAGCTCCGGGCAGTAGCGGCGGATGAAGCGGCCCTCGGCGTCGAACTTCTCGCTCTGGCTGGTCGGGTTGAAGATGCGGAAATAGGGCTGGGCGTCGCAACCGCTGCTGCTGGCCCACTGCCAGCCGCCGTTGTTGGCGGCGAGATCGAAGTCCAGCAGCTGCTCGGCGAAATAGGCCTCGCCACGCCGCCAGTCCAGCCCCAGGTCCTTGGTCAGGAAGCTGGCCGTCACCATGCGCAGGCGGTTGTGCTGGTAGCCCGTCTGGTTGAGCTGGCGCATCGCGGCGTCCACCAGCGGGTAGCCGGTGCGGCCCTCGCACCAGGCCTGGAAGAGGGCGTCGGCATGCTCGCCGGTCTCCCAGTCGATGCCGTCGTACTCGGGCCGGAAGGCCGCGCGCATCGCGTGCGGATGGTGGTGCATGACCTGGTGATAGAAGTCCCGCCAGATCAGCTCCGACAGCCAGATCTCGGCGCCGTGGTCGCCGCCCTGCATCAGCTGGTAGGCCGTGCGCGCCAGGCGGCGGATGGACACGGTGCCGAAGCGCAGGTGCACGCTCAGGTAGCTCGGCCCCTTGACCGCGGGGAAGTCGCGCTTCTTGTCGTAGTCGCCGATGCGGTCCAGGAAGTCGTCCAGCAGCGCCTGGGCGCCCCGGCTGCCCTGGCCGATGTGTGGGGTCAGCCCGGCGGGCTCGAAGCCGATGTCCTTCAGCCCGGGCACGCCGGTGGCCAGCTCGGTCTTCGCCAAGGCCTGCGCGTGCCGCTCCACGGGATAGCTGCGCAGGTAGAACTCGTCCACCTTGCGCAGCCAGGCGTTCTTGTAGGGCGTGAACACGCCATAGGGCCCGCCCGCAGCCGTCATCACCTCGCGGCGTTCGAAGATGACGTGGTCCTTGAACGTGCGCAGCTCGGCGTTGAGCGGCTTCAGCAGCCCGGCCACCTGCGCGTCGCGCATCAGCGCCTGCGGCTCGTCGTCGTGGTTGGTGAACACGGCCTGCGCGTCCAGCTCGGCGGCCAGCTTCGCGATCTCTTCCGCCGCAAAGCCGTGGCGCACGACCAGTGCGCCGCCGAGCCGACGCAGGTCTTCGTCCAGCACCTGCAGCGCGCCGAAGATGAACTCGACACGCCGGTCTGCGCGCGGCAGGGCGTCGAGGATGTCGCGGTCCAGGATGAAGGCGCAGAAGACCTGCCTGGCGCTGGTCAGTGCACGGTACAGGGCGGCGTGGTCGTCCACGCGCAGGTCGCGGCGGAACCAGACGAGGGCGCGGTCCAGAAGAGGGTTCATGGCCGGAGAATAAAATGCCCCGATGCCTGCCGACCGGATCGTCCTGACCAACCAGTTCCTCATCGCCATGCCCGGCATGGCTGACGAGGCCTTCGCAGGCACCCTGGTCTACCTCTGCGAGCACAACGACAACGGCGCACTCGGCCTGGTCATCAACCGGCCGACGACGCTGACGCTGGGCACGCTGTTCGAGAAGGTCGAGCTGAGCCCGCCCGCCGACCCGCTGGCCGGCACGCCGGTCTACTACGGCGGCCCGGTGCAGACCGACCGCGGCTTCGTGCTGCATGAGCCGCTGGACGCGCAGGGCGGCCACTACAACGCCACGCTGGCCGTGCCCGGCGGCCTGGAGATGACCACCAGCCGCGACGTGCTGGAGGCACTGTCCAACGGCGCCGGCCCGCGCAAGATCCTCGTCACCCTGGGCTACAGCGGCTGGGCTGCGGGCCAGCTCGAAGAAGAGATCGGCCGCAACGGCTGGCTGACCGTCGACGCGGCGCCGGAGATCATCTTCGACACGCCGGTGGAGCAGCGCTACGAGAAGGCGCTGCGGCTGCTGGGCGTGGACCCGCGCATGCTCAGCTCGGACGCGGGGCATGCGTGATGGCGTCGAGTGCGCCGTCCCAGCTTCAGTCCTTTCTCGCTTTTGATTTCGGCACCCGCCGCATCGGCGTGGCTTCGGGTACACGGCTGCTGGGTGCCGCCGAACCGCGCGGCACGATCAGGAGCGGCGACTTCGACGCGATTGCCGTCCTCGTCAAGACCTGGCAGCCCGACGCCCTTGTCATCGGCGTGCCGCGCCACCCCGACGGCGCGCCGCACGAGATGACGGCCAAGGCGCGGAACTTCGGCCGGCGGCTGGCCGGGCGACACCACCTGCCGGTCTTCGAGGTGGACGAGCGCTACACCAGCGTCGAAGCGGAGGCCGAAGGCGCCCACGATGTGGATGCCGCTGCCGCCGCATTGATCCTTGAACAGTTTTTCAGAGAACACCCATGAGTGAACTGCTGCTCGATGCCGAGGCCCTGTACCTCGAACTCAAACGTGGTGTGCAGCGGCTGCTGACACCCGACACGGCCCTGGTGGGCATCTGGAGCGGCGGTGCCTGGCTGGCCGAGCGGCTGGCGGCCGACCTCGGCGTGGCCTCCGGCACCATCTCCAGCGCGATGCACCGCGACGACTTCGGTTCGCGTGGCATGGCCAAGGCCGACCACACCAAGTTGCCCTTCGAGGTCAATGGTCGCGACATCGTGCTCATCGACGACGTGCTCTACACCGGTCGCACGACGCGCGCCGTCATCAACGAGCTGTTCGACTTCGGCCGCCCGGCCAGCGTGCAGCTCGCGGTACTCGTGGACCGGGGCGGGCGGCAACTGCCCATCGAGCCGGCGTTCTCGGCGGCGCGCGTGACGCTGAACAGCGAGCAGAGCCTGCGCCTGGTGCGCAACGAGTCTGGGGCCTTCAGTTTCGAGGTTAAGTGATGTTGAGCAAACGAAATCCCCAGCTCAACAAGCACGGCGAGCTGATCCACCTGCTGTCCACCGAAGGCCTGCCCAAGCCCATCCTGCACCAGATCCTGGACACGGCCGGCAGCTTTCTGTCCGTCAACGACCGCGAGGTCAAGAAGGTGCCGCTGCTGCGCGGCAAGTCGGTGTTCAACCTGTTCTTCGAGAACAGCACGCGCACCCGCACCACCTTCGAGATCGCCGCCAAGCGGCT
>Ga0114942_1000228_pt1 | contig 15522 bp, 14 predicted proteins | sample LowerColdCreek_FD_88674 | JGI IMG/M metagenome (GOLD analysis project Ga0114942, IMG submission 88674) | Groundwater microbial communities from Cold Creek, Nevada to study Microbial Dark Matter (Phase II) - Lower Cold Creek | ecosystem: Environmental > Aquatic > Deep subsurface > Groundwater ... | reverse complement strand
GGGTAAAACCGGTCGAGGGTTCGGTGGGCTGCAGCTTTTGTTCGATACCTAACAATCCACAGGCCAGAGTGGCAGCGATGGCCAGGTAAGGATTGGCGTCGGAGCCGGCGAAACGACTCTCCACGCGCATGTTCTCCGGACTGTCGAACGGCACGCGCAGACCACAGGTGCGGTTGTCATAGCCCCATTGCACGTTCTTGGGCGAGACTTCTCCATAGACCAGGCGACGGTACGAGTTGACATTCGGTGCAAAGAACGCCATCGCTTCCGGAATGTAACGCTGCAGGCCTCCCAGGTAGTTCATAAACAGCTCGCTATGTCGCGCGCCTTTTTTGCCGATGAACACGTTCTTGCCTGTCCTGGCGTCGATGATACTCTGGTGGATATGCATCGAACTGCCGGGCTCGTTTTCCATCGGCTTGGCCAGGAATGTGGCATAGATGTCATGGCGCAGGGCGGCCTCGCGCACGGTGCGCTTGAACAGAAACACCTGGTCGGCGCGCGACAGCGGATCAGCGTGGCGGAAATTGATTTCCAATTGCGCGGCACCGGATTCATGGATCAGGGTTTCGACGTCCAGCTCCATCGACTCACAGTAGTCGTACATCAGATCAATGATTGGATCGAATTCATTGACCGCATCGATTGAGTAAGACTGCCGCGCCGTTTCGGGACGGCCGTTGCGGCCCACTGGCGGTTGCAGCGGGAAATCCGGATCGGTGTTCTTTTGCACCAGGAAAAACTCCAGCTCCGGAGCGATGATCGGTTTCAGGCCCAGCGCATCGTAGTGCGCAATAACCCGGCGCAACACACTGCGTGGCGCCAGCTCATGCGGAGTGCCGTCATGGGTGAAACAATCGTGGATGATCTGCACGGTCGGATCGCTGGCCCATGGTACGACGCAAAGTGTTTTCGGATCCGGGCGCAAGTACAGATCGGAATCCGATGCGCTCACGATCTCGTGATATTCATCGATGTATTCACCGGTGACTGTGGTAGCGAAAATGGCTTCCGGCAAGCGTGTACCGTAATCGGTGAAGAATTTTGCAGCGGGAATAATCTTGCCGCGCGCGTTGCCAGTGATGTCCGGCACCAGGCACTCGACTTCGGTAATGCGGTGCTCGCGCAGCCAGCGCTTGACATGGCCTTCTTCCCGCTCGCCGGTGGTGTTCGGCTTGGCCTGCACGGTGCGCTCCTGCGCTGACGTTCGCTTGAGCGGTTTTTTCTTCGGCTTGCTCTTGGTCTTCTTCATACCTTAATGGGACTCTGTTCTGCGCCGGTCGCTGCGACGAGTGCTCGTTCGAGCGTGGTCAGGGCAAGATCAATCTCGTCGGCGGACACTGTCAAAGGCGGCATGAACCGCAGGGTTGTCCCCGCAGCTCCGGCGGTCATCGTGATCAGCTTGCCCTCGCGCAGGCAGTGCGACACGATCGCTGACGTGCGCGCCGCCGTGTCGAATTCGGCGGCGATCATCAGCCCGAGCGCCCGCACGTGGCGTATCGCCGCAAATTTTTGCTGGAGAGCACGCAACCCGCCAGCGAGCTGGCGTCCGCGGTCATTCACCTGATCCATGAAGCCGTCGGCGCCGAGGATGTCTATCGTGGCCAGGGCCGCTGCGCAGCCCATCGGGTTGCCGCCGTACGTGCCGCCGTGTGACCCTTTCGGCCAGCGGTCATCGAGTTCTCGCCGGGTGCCGAGCGCCGAGAACGGAAACCCCGACGCGATGCCCTTGGCCATGCACACGATATCCGGTTTGACGGCATAGTGCTCGATCGCGAACATCCTGCCGGTGCGACCGAAACCCGACTGCACCTCGTCGGCGATAAACAGCATGCCGTGCTCCTTGCAGCGCCGATCGATCGCCTCCAGGAAGCCTGGCGGCGCAGCGATGTATCCGCCTTCACCCAAGACAGGTTCGATGATCACCGCGGCTGTCTCCTTCGGTGCGGTAACGCTCGTGAGCAACTCGTCGAAGCCGGCCAGCGCGCGGTTTACCTCGACCCCGACATCGTCGGCTCGCACGTTGGGGTAGGGTGCAATGAAGATTCCCGACGGCAACGGCGCGTGACCCGCCCGGTAGACCGACTTGGACGTGGTCATGGCCATCGTCTGGTGGGTGCGGCCGTGGAAGCTGCCCTGGAACACGATGATATTCGGGCGACCGGTCGCCTGTTTGGCGAGCTTGACTGCCGCCTCGGTGATCTCCGCTCCTGAATTGGCGTAGAAGAACGTGTCGATGCCCGGGGGCGACAGCCCGGCGAGCCGGGCCGCCAACGGCTGCATCAGGTCGTGGGTGTACACGTTGGCCTGGGCGTGCACGAACCGCTTCGCCTGCGCATAAATGGCTGCGGTGACATGCGGATGGCTGTGCCCGGTCGAGGTGACGGCGATACCGCCGCTGAAATCGAGGTATCGCTCCCCGGCGGTGGTCGTGACCCACGATCCCTCCCCGCTTGCGACTTCGAGATCGGTGACTTTGAACCAGACGTGCGATAGGTTGTCAGGGGTCATTTTGGCATCGTCTCACTTTGCGTTCCGCGGCGGAAGTGGCCACGAGGCCATCTTACTGTTGAACTGGCAGTATACTCGGGGGAGCATCGCCAGTAGAATCAATTGACTGGCTCGCAAATTTTAGCCTCAAAACCGTTTTCGGGCGTGCTGCGCCGCTCACTGGCGAGTTGCACGACGCACACAGGAGAATGCTATGCGTATCAGGACTATGTCATTTGTTGCCGCCCTCGTGGCGGAACTTACCATCAACCTGTCCGCACAGGCCGCGGGCACGGTCAACGTCCTCAACTGGAGTGACTATATCGGCGACGATGTCGTTGCAACCTTTGAAAAGGAGTCCGGGACCAAGGTGGTCTACGATGTCTTCGATTCCAATGAGGTACTCGAGGGCAAATTGCTTGCAGGGCGCACCGGCTACGATGTGGTGGTGCCCAGCATCGAGTTCCTGGGCCGGCAGATACAGGCCGGTATTTTCCAGCCCCTGCAGAAGGACAAGCTGCCCAATTTCAAGGAACTCGACCCGGCGCTGATGGCTACCATTGCGAAGGTCGATCCGGGCAATGCCTACGGAGTGCCTTATATGTGGGGTACGACCGGCATCGGCATGATCAAGGAAAAAGTCATTGCCGCGCTGGGCCCCGACGTACCCCTGGATTCATGGGATCTGGTGTTCAAGCCGGAGAACCTCGCCAAACTGAGCAAGTGCGGGGTTGCTTTCCTGGATGCCCCAAATGAAATATTCGCCGCCACACTCCATTACCTCGGCAAGGATGCCAACTCGCAGGACGTGAAGGATTACCAAGGGGAGGCGAAGGCGCTGCTGAAGCAGCTTACGCCGCTGGTCACGTACTTTCACTCCTCCAAGTACATCGACGATTTGGCCGCCGGCGAAATCTGCCTGGCCGTCGGCTGGTCCGGCGACATTGCCCAGGCCAGGGTGGATGCCGAGAAGGCGAAAAACGGGGTGGAAGTCACCTACATGATTCCCAAGGAGGGCGCCCAGCAGTTCTTCGACATTCTGGCGATCCCCAAGGATGCCGCGAATGTGGACGCAGCCCATGCCTTCATTAACTTTCTGATGACGCCTGCAATCGCGGCCGAGAATACTAACTTTATCTGGTACCCGAACCCGATACCTGCCTCCATGCCGAAGATCGACCCCGAGATTACCGGCGACCCGTCGATCTATCCGCCGCCCGAGGTCATGTCCAAGCTGTATATACTGTCGATCAAATCTCCGGCCGTGGACCGTGCCATGAACCGGGCGTGGACCGAGGTGAAGACAAACCGCTAGTACGATACCACTGCCAACACTGCACAGGGGTTCGCCGGAGGGTACGGAGTGACTGAAGCACCAGCAGCCAGCCGACCAGGCGACGCCCATGGAGCCGCGGTGAATGCCGGGAGCTATATCGAGCTGGTGGGTGTCAGCAAAAGCTTTGACGGTTTTCTGGCGGTCAATAACATCGACCTTTCCATCCGCAAGGGCGAGATCTTCGCCCTGCTCGGTGCCTCGGGCTGCGGTAAGTCCACCCTGCTGCGCATGCTGGCCGGGTTCGAGCAACCCAGCGCCGGCGATATTCTCCTCGAGGGCCGTAGTCTCAACGGCCTGGAGCCCAACCAGCGCCCCTTCAACATGATGTTCCAGTCCTACGCCCTGTTCCCGCACATGACCGTCGAGCAGAACCTGTCATTCGGGCTTAAGCAGGGGGGTATGCGCCGGGACGAGATCGAGGTGCGCGTAACGGAGATGCTAGAGTGCGTGCAGATGACAGCCTACCGCAAGCGCAAACCGCACCAGTTGTCCGGCGGTCAACAGCAGCGCGTGGCGCTGGCACGTTGCCTGGCCAAAAGCCCCAAGTTGCTGCTGCTGGACGAACCTATGGGTGCGCTGGACAAAAAGCTGCGTACCCGCATGCAATTGGAAGTGGCCAATATTATCGAATCCCTGGGCGTAACCTGCGTCATGGTCACCCATGACCAGGAAGAAGCCATGACCATGGCTGCGCGTATCGCCATCATGGATGCGGGGCGCATCTTGCAGGTCGGTACGCCGGGCGAAATCTACGAGCAGCCCAACTGTCGTTTCACCGCCGAGTTCATCGGTTCGGTGAATCTCTTCGAAGGCGTGATATCGCAGGACGAGCCGGAGTTTGTCACCATCAATAGTCCAGAGGCGCGCAATACAATCTACATCGGTCACGGGATCACCGGCTTCCCCGGGCAGCCCGTCAGCATCGCCCTGCGCCCCGAGAAGCTCCAGGTCAGCGCGCAGCGGCCTGCGCAGCCGCACAACTGTGAGCCCGGCGAAATCGAAGACATCGCCTACCTGGGTTCCCACTCGGTTTATCACGTGAAGCTGGACACGGGTAAGCAGGTCTCCGTCACCTGTATGAACGACGAACGCTGGGCGGGGGAACGGCTGACCTGGCATGACAAGGTCTGGGTGTATTGGGAGGAGAATTCGGCGGTGGTGCTGGTATCGTGAGCGTGGGACGCCGCACATTCGGGTGGCGCGCTCCGGGTAAGCACTGGTTGGTAGTGGCCGCGCCGTATCTCTGGTTGCTGCTGTTTTTTGCTGTGCCCTTTGCCATTGTAGTGAAGATTTCCCTGGCTGAATCGGCGATCGCCCAGCCGCCTTATACCGCGCTGTACGAGTACGTGAACAACGTGCTTACACTCAGGGTGAGTCTTGCTAACTATCTGTTCCTGTTAAGTGATTCGCTTTATTTTGATGCATATCTCAGCTCCTTGCGCATCGCTGCTACCTCGACCGCTATATGCCTGCTGATTGGCTATCCCATCGCCTACGGCATCGCGCGCATGCAGGGGCCGAAGCAGAGCCTGCTGCTAATGCTGGTGGTCCTGCCCTCATGGACGAGTTTCCTGATTCGTATCTACGCCTGGGTTGGGTTGTTGCGCAATAACGGCATTATCAACAACGTGCTGTTGAGCCTCGGTGTGGTGGATGAACCGATCAGGCTGCTGAACACCGATGTCGCGGTGTATATCGGCATTGTCTATTGCTACCTGCCGTTTCTCATCCTGCCGCTGTACGCCAACCTGGTGAAATTGGATAACCGACTGCTGGAGGCGGCCACCGACCTCGGCGCCGGGCCAGTAGCGCGCTTCCTGCACATTACGCTGCCGTTGTCGCTAGGAGGAGTCATTGCCGGTTGTATGCTGGTGTTTATCCCTGTGGTGGGCGAGTTTGTCATCCCCGAGCTGTTGGGCGGTTCCGAGACGCTGATGATCGGCAAGGTGCTGTGGGGCGAGTTCTTCAACAACCGCGACTGGCCAGTGGCCTCGGCGGTGGCCACTGTGATGCTGATAGTGCTATTGATTCCCATCATGCTCTTTCACCGCTACCAGTTCCGGGAAATGGAGGCCAATGACTGATGTCGCAGTCACTGGGCACTCCTCTTTTCACCCGTATAAGCCTGCTGCTGGGCTTTTTTTTCCTGTACGCGCCTATGGTGGTGTTGATTGCGTACTCGTTCAACGCCTCCGAGCGCGTGAATATCTGGGCGGGCTTTTCCACCCGCTGGTACGGCGAGTTGTTTCGCGACGAGGCGATGATGGCGGCGCTCTGGATGAGCCTTAAGCTGGCTTTTGCCACGGCCACGGGGTCGATCATCCTGGGTACGCTGGCGGCGCTGGTGCTGACGCGAGTGCGAAATTTCCGCGGTAAGCTACTGTTTGGCGGTATGGTGACGGCGCCTCTCGTCATGCCGGAGGTGATCACTGGCCTGTCGCTGCTGCTCCTTTTCGTCGGTATGGGTAGTGCATTTGGCTGGCCGGCGGAACGCGGATTCCTTACCATCTGGATCGCTCATGTGACCTTCTGCATGGCGTTTGTGACCGTGGTCGTGAGCTCGCGCCTGCGGGAACTGGACAAATCGCTGGAGGAAGCCGCCATGGACCTTGGCGCCAGTCGGCTGGGTACGTTCTTCTACATTACCCTGCCGATTATCGCCCCGGCGCTGGTGTCTGGCTGGCTGCTCGCGTTCACCCTTTCCCTGGACGACCTCGTGATCGCCAGTTTCGTTGCCGGCCCCTCGTCGACCACGCTGCCGATGATTGTCTTCTCCTCGGTGCGCATGGGATTGAGTCCGCAGATCAATGCACTCGCGACCCTGCTCATCCTGGCGGTATCGCTCGGGGCGGTGCTGGCGTACTGGCTGAGTTTGCGCGATGAGCGTACGCGGCGTGTGGAGATGCAGGTGCTGCACGAAAAGCGTTGATCTGGCAGTTCCATCATCGACCAGGTCGGTAGAGCCCCCCACGGCTCAGAGGGCTAAGATATTCGCCGAGGGGAGCTCTGCCGCCCCGGCCTCGCATCGCTTGTGCAACGAGAAATCAAGTTCCTGTGTAGCGCGATGGCAGTCAGGGTGGGTGCAGGCTTCTCGGCGAATATCTCAGCCGTCTGAGCAAGAGAAGCCTGCACCCACCCTGACTGCCGCACAAAGCTCTGCCCCCAAGATATTCAATTGACCAGAGGTGCCATAAGACACGCAACGAGTGTTGTATGCCCCCGCCGATGGCGTCAACGTGTCAGCGCAAGGCTGGCCGCGTCTGCTTGATCAATTCGTACGCTTTCTGGATTTCCTGGGCGTTCTCGGTGGCCACCCTGGTCATCTCCTCGGGCACGCCGTTCGCGGTCAGCTTGTCCGGATCGTTTTCACTCATCCGCGTGTGATAGGCACTCTTTACCTCCGAGTCGCTGGCGGTACTATCAATTCCCAACGCGGCATAAGCATCTTCAATGCCAGCGGCTCCCTGATGGTGAAATTGCTGTTGCGCGTTGGCCATACGCAGCAAGGTTGCCAACTGCACTTCACCGACGCCTATGAGTCTGGCGATGCGCGCCAGAGCCGACTGCTCAGACGGCGTGACGCCATGCTCGGCTTGCGCCAGCGAAATCAGGAACAACAAGAGCGATTGCTGCGGCAGCGGCTGCTTGCCGCAGCTTTGCACGAACTCGGCAACGACCGGCTCGAGTTCAAATGCGCTGCCGGCGCCCTGGCGAAACAATTCGATCGCCTGCTGGCGCTGCTGCGTGCCCAAAGCCATCTGCGCGATGATCCTGTCAGCGTAGTCTGTCTCTAACGGCGAAATGTGGCCATCGGCTTTTGCTATGTAACCCAACAGCAGAAACGTGGTCTCAAAGAAGCTGTGCCTGATGCGGTCGAGATTTTCAGATGATCCAAAATGGAAGTTCTTCAATAGCGTGAGGTCGAGAAGGTGCCCGATGACGAGCCCCAGGATGAGCCCGGGGATGCCGGCCACCGCGAGCCCAATAAGTCCGACGATCACTTTTCCGAAAAATTGGAATTTCATAGGCTTCCTCTACTCGGGGGCGAGGCAAGCGCTCATTATGGCGCCAAAAGAGCCCGGATAATAGCCGGCTCATGGGTGGCATTCCGCTGCCTCAGAATGTGCATGGTTTTTAAATCATCGTTGCCATCGTCATGGCGATCGCAGTTGCGGTGGGCCTTTCTGCCTGTCTCAAGCAGCGAGATTAAACTACTAGTGTTTTTTGTGGCTACTTCTTTTGCTCCGACCGGCCTATTTTTTGCTGCCCTCGTTCAAGGTGGGTGGGTTTTTGTTTAATCCAAGCAACATCCATACAAGCTGACTCCTCTTCGAGAAACACGGCGTATTTTTTCTTGATGATACTCTTACCTCTAATTTTGTTTGCGCCGCGCATTGCTGCCATGAAGAGTGAGACGCTGTTGAGCTATAGGCGGCTGATCGGCACATATGGCCGGCTCGCGCACCAGCGCTATTCCAATGCTATTTGTCATCTCACAGCAGATTCCGCTGCGCGAGCTGTTGCTCAAACTGCTCAAGACGGTGGTCTGATTCCCGCCCACTATGGCACCGACAATGTTTAACCTGTGTGGGAGGCAGCAAAGGACTCAGCCTGCGCCCGCCGCCAGGCTTCCTTGTATCTTGGATCTTCTGTTCCGGTCAGCAGTTCGCCTTTGCGTAATGGTGGATAAAGATCCATAAAGGACTTCACCACGGACTCACTAATGCGTTTCTGGAAATGGAAGCGACGCAGTTGTGACGGGTGGGAGAGACCTGCACCGCCTACGACTTCGGCAAGCGCCATCAATGTTTTCTCGTGGAACTGTGCAACGCGTATGGCCTTGTCCGGCACGACCAGTGCGCGCTGCCGGCTTTCGTCCTGGGTGGCGACGCCGGTCGGGCAGCGGTCGGTGTGGCAGGACTGGCTCTGGATACAGCCGACGGCAAACATGAACGCGCGCGCCATGTTCACCCAGTCAGCGCCCAGCGCCATGGTCCTGGCGATGTCAAAGGCTGAAATCATCATGCCGGATGCACCGAGTTTGATACGGCTGCGCAACTGTGCTCCGACCAGCGCGAAATGTACGAAGGTCAGTCCCTCGCGCAACGGCATGCCCATGTGATCGATGAACTCGGATGGCGCGGCGCCCGTGCCACCTTCCTTGCCATCGACGACAATAAAGTCCGGTGTGATATCGGTCTGGAGCATGGCTTTGACGATGGCGAGGAACTCATGTTTACGGCCGACGCACAGCTTGAAGCCGACTGGCTTGCCGCCGGAGAGTCCGCGCAGCTGTTGGATGAATGCCATCAGCTCCATAGGCGTTGAGAAAGCGGGATGCTGTGCGGGGGAAACGCAATCCTGGCCCATGGGCACGCCGCGAATCCTGGAAATCTCGTCTGTGATTTTGGCGGCGGGCAGCACACCGCCATGACCGGGCTTGGCGCCCTGCGACAGTTTTATCTCGATCATCCTGACCTGTTCCAGCGTCGCGGTCTTGACGAAGTTCTCCGGCGAGAAGTTTCCCGCCGCATCACGACAGCCGAAATAGCCGGAACCAATCTCCCAGATGATGTCACCGCCATTCTCACGGTGATAGGGCGATACGCCACCTTCACCGGTGTCATGGGCAAAGCCGCCAGTTTTCGCACCTTTGTTGAGCGCGCGGATGGCATTGGCCGAGAGCGAGCCGAAACTCATCGCGGAAATGTTCAGCACCGATGCGTCGTAGTGCTTGGTGCAGTGCGGCCCACCGATTTTTATGCGGAAGTCATGCTCCTTCACCTCTGTCGGTGCCAGCGAGTGCGAGATCCATTCATAACTCGGGTCGTAGACGTCGAACTCGGTACCGAATGGCCGCTTGTCGAGCTGGCCTTTGGCGCGCTGATAGACCAGCGAGCGTCGGTCGCGCGAAAATGGCCTGCCATCTTTTTCGCCTTCAAAGAAATACTGTCGCAGGGTGGGGCGCAGTGCTTCCATCAGGAAGCGCGCATGGCCGGAAATCGGGTAGTTGCGCAGGATCGCGTGCTGGTCCTGGCGCATGTCGCGGATACCCAGCAGCGTCAATGCCGCACAAATCAGAAAGCCCACGATCAGTAAGAAGGATGCCGCTGGCGCGGCCAGAATCTCCAGGAGAAAAAACCCGCTCAAAAGGGTCGACACCGTCAACGGCAGATAGCGCAGCGACAAAGCCAGTCTTAAGTGATTCATCAATGTTGTCCTTGGCCAGCCCTTTCGAATCATCATTACGCAGTTGCGTAGGGATTGTCCACGGACAGCTTTCGCGGACGGGCTTATTATGTTACTTATGGCTGAAAATGATTTTGCCCTTCAGCCTCTTTGCAGCAGGTGGGCAAGGCGACGGAGCGTTCGGATAGAGCTGGCGGAGAGCGGTATGATTGACCAGCAATGGGCACAGGCGTTTGCCAGGGACTGGATCGCGTCGTGGAATGCACACGATATGGATCGTATTCTGTCCCACTATACCGATGACTTTGAAATGTCGTCCCCGTTGATCGTGGAGCGCCTTGGTTTGCCGGAAGGTAAGCTCAAGGGAAGTAAGGCAGTGAGTGAATATTGGCGGCCAGGTTTGTCCACAAGGCCACCGTTGCAATTCGAACTCATTGACGTGCTGGTCCATCATAAAGAGCGCCCGCGCAGCGAATGTCCGCGACGCCAGCTAAGAAGGAGCAACCTTGATGCTGTCTGATTCAGTTGTTGCCGCTGCCAGTTTCTTGCAGGGCAGTATTCCACTGTTGTCGCTGACCGCTTACCTGCCACAGTGGAGGAAAATAGTTGCGACGAAATCCAGCAAGGATATTTCCCTGCACTCCTGGCTGCTGTGGAGCGTATCGGCTGCCATCACGGTCTTTTATGCAGTGATTCAGTATCAAATTACTGGTCAAGGCACCGCACTGGTGCTTTCGAGCGCCGTCAATCTTGTATTCGTTGTCATCACGGTGTACCTGCTCCTTGTTTACCGCAAGCAGCGTGCTGCAGATAGCTGAGCTGCGAAGTCTCATTTGTCATAGTCACATGTGTCAGTATGCAGCTGCCACTTGGTGATTTTGTCTTGCTTGATTCCGCCCCTTGGTGCCACTATTCTCGCATCACACCATCGCCCCCTAAGGGTATCGATCTATGCAGGTCTTCAGGTTTCTCATGCTGGCCCTCTGTTTGCAGAGTGCATCCCTGGTGTTGGCGCAGGCGCAGGACGGCTATATACCAGGCAAGTTTGTGCATGCGGATCTGGTGACCAATGACCTGTCTGCTGCAACGGCGTTCTACGGCAGCCTGTTCGGGTGGGAATTCGATAAGCACCCCGACCACGCCGTGGTGTTTGCCGGTGATCGGGACATGGGCACTATCTTCCAGCGCGAGCTGCCGCCAGACGCCAGCCGCAAGCCGCGTTGGGTGGCTTATATGTCAGTGCCCGATGTGGCGGCCGCGCAGCAGATCGTGATCAACAATGGCGGCTCCACCGTGCTGGCGCCGCGCACCGTACCTGATGTCGGTACGTTGGCCATTTTCAGCGATGCAGAGGGCGCGGTGTTTGGCGTCATGCGCCGCGATGGCGGCGATCCGGAGGATTATCTGGCAGAGCCGGGTGAATGGATCTGGATCCAGTTGCTCAGCCGGGATGCGGTCAAGGCGAGTGATTTTTACGGGCAGTTGGCGCCCTATGAATTGTTCGACAATGCGCTGAGTGAACGCACTGCCAGTTATGTGCTGGCCAGCGCAGGGTATGCGCGTGCGGGATTGGTGACGATGCCCGCTGAACGCACTGACTTCCAGCCAACGTGGCTGCCTTTTGTGCGGGTCGCGAGTATCGTAGAAGCCGTTGCCAGGGTGCAGCCGTTGGGGGGCAGGGTGCTGGTCGCACCACGGCAGGATCTTGCGGATGGCAAGGTCGCGGTGATTGCCGATCCGACCGGCGCGGCTATCGGGATTTTCGAATGGCAATACGAGGCAGCACCGCAGGAGCAACTGCCATGAGAAATTTGCCTCTTGTTCCGTTTATTCTGGCAACAGTCCTCGTGGTCACCGGCTGTGCCAGTGATGGGGGGAGTAGCCATTATAGTGGTGATTATATCGGTCCGGTCTATCCCTCATCGGGGATATACTACGGGTCCCGTGACTATTACTACTATGACGATTATCCCGACTACATCGTAACGCCGCGCCCGCCGGTGGATGCACCCGAAAGACCGGACTACAGACCCGGCTTGCGTCCGGAGCATCCGATCACGAAGCCGCCCGGAACGCGACCAAACCGGCCATCAACTCTGCCGGCAGATCGGCCCGAGTACCGCTCAGGAACGTCGTCCATATCGCATCAACGCGCTTACAGACCGTCGATTCCCTCGCATTCACGCCCCATGGGTGGTGGTCGCAGAGGCGGTGGCGGGCGTCGGCGCTAGGGCAGCATCGTTGCTAGCAGAATAAATAATTGCTGACCCTGTTCGGTGTAGGCGAACTGGTCGGTTGCCGGTGGCATGGATGGATTCAACCCCACAGTAGTATCAGGGGATGTTTTTCAATCTCAGTGGGCTGGTCTCTCGCCAATTAAGGATATCAATATCTTGCGGTAGCCATTCATTATTATTGCTCTTGAGGTACTTGAGCGTCGTATCGAGTTTATCCTGTGAACTGATTCCATGTTCCATCTCGAAGAGCACTTCCCTTACGGCATTTACCGGATCAATATTACAAGCGGCGCACGCCGGGATATATCCTTTGAGCGCCTCAAATTTGATAGTTTCCATCTCTTCGATGCCGTACTCAAAAACCGACCCTAGTGGAGACTGCTTTCTGTAGTCACTGCAGCAGATATAGTATTGACCATTCCAACCCACAAAAATGAATCGGAAGGGAGCAGCGCAGAGCGACGAGATTTTGCCGTCTGCAAGTATCTTATTGGCTTCCCGCTCATACGTATTGTTGCCAGAGAAGTAGTGTTGGTTGTCACAGGCACCACCTCGGTTATTCTGATCAAACTCCAGGACATATTTGACACCAAGCCCATGCCAAAATCGCTTCATCTCCTCGATCTTGTTCATGTTGATGTCATGTTTCACTATGCTGATTACAATGTCGATCTCTCGCTCCGGGTATTCTTTGGTCAATGCAATAAAATCGAGAATGTTGGTGCGAGTCTTCTCAAAGCTGAGATTGTAAACAAGTTCGTAGTCATCCCCAAAATCGGACACGCTAAAAGTCACGCTTATCAAGCCGGCTTCAATCATGGCACGCGACTTATCCTTGTCGAATAAATTGGCATTGGTCGTCATACGAATACCAAGGCCTTTGCTATGAGCGTACATCGCAAATTCCAGGAGTTGAGGATGCAGCGTCGATTCGCCCTGTCCGGTGAAATCGATGTAATGGGGGCTTTTCTCGTTAAGCTCAAGTACGCGAGCGATGACCTGTTGGAACGTTTCGAAAGTCATGAAGCCTTGCTGGGGTGTCTCCGCTCTGGGACAAAAGCTACACAATGCATTGCAGCGATTGGTCAGCTCTACATCAATTCCTCGCACCGGCACTTTCATTGAAGATATCCTCGAAAACTGCTGTCGTGCACGAGCTGGCGCACTGTTCGCAATCAAAGCACTTTACTAGAATCTTGGCAAATAGTATCGTTCCCTGGCCACGTTTATGTGAGGTACATGGCAGGAGTAGAAATTAGTGTCAGAAGATGATCCAGATGATCTGCAACTCGGCGTCCGAGCCTTCCAGAAAGGGCAATATGAAAACGCCTATAATCTACTTTACAAGTATGCTGTTGACGGCGTTGCGCGAGCACAAATGGTGATTGCACGCCTGTACTATGCCGGCCAGGGGGTCGCAAAAGACGAAGACAAATACCTGTATTGGCTGCAAAAGGCGGCCGAGAACGGTGATAAAGCGGCAAAATCCCAGTTCAAGCGAATACAGGGCAGGCGTAGTAAATGAACTTTACTCTTACCGAGGAACAACTTAGATTTTTTGATGTTTTTGGCTACCTCTCTTTACCAGGGATATTTGCGGATGAAATTGACAAAATATCCGCACATTTTGACACGCTTTTCCTGTCCCGATCTGACGAGGTGGTTGACTGGGTCCATGAGACCCACGAAAACCGTCTCCGACGCTACATCACCGAAGCCACCGAAAAAGATGCTTACCTGGCCTCATTGTTGAACGATCACCGAATCACGGGCGTTGCAACATCCATACTTGGGGACGCCTATACTTTTACGGGAAGCGACGCCAGTATTTATGACTGCGGCACTACCTTTCACCAGGATGGTATCACCACCGCAAAACCGAAAAGCATCAATATCAAGATGGCGCTGTATCTGGAGGCAATCGACGGCACCAGCGGGGCCCTGAGAGTCATTCCGGGAAGCCACCACACCGGTGACAAATTCTTCGGGAAGTTGACCACAAGCTGGATGGCTAAGGAGTTTTTGCGCATGCGAACCGAAGATGTGCCAGCGACTATTCTTCTCAGTACGCCTGGAGACCTGCTGTTATGGGATTATCGCCTCATGCACGCAACTGCCTACGGTGGCAACCGGCGACGCATGTTGGCCCTTGAATTTGCTGAGCAATAATCAGTATGCCCGCGTTGTTGACGATAACGTCGACCTGGCCGAAGTCACTCTCGATCGCATCAGTCGTTCCAGCAACAGCCGCCCTGTCCGCAACGTCGCAGGCGTAACCGCGCTAAACACTGGAGAATCCACGCCATGCGCCGACTGCTTATCCTGCTGTTAGTGAGTTTGGCAGGCTGTTCCACCATCCTGCCACCCGGCAATAAGGCCATTACGCAGGTGGAGGAGGGCGAAGGTTACCGGATGGACGCCGCCAGGGAGCGGGTCTTGCAGGAGCGAAACATTGTCCTGCTCGCGTTTTCCGGTGGCGGTACCCGGGCCGCAGCAATGTCCTACGGCGTCATGCAGGAGTTGCGTGATACCGTGATCGATGTCGACGGCGAGTCCGTGCGGGTACTCGATGAAGTCGATGCTATTTCCTCGGTATCGGGGGGTAGTTTCACCGCCGCCTATTACGGCCTGTATCGCGACCGCCTGTTCGAGGACTACGAGAGTGAGTTCCTGCGGCAGTCGGTGCAGGGGGCCCTGATCAAGCAGTTATTGAACCCCATGCACTGGATCCGCAGCGGTTTCAACGGCTTCAACCGCACCGAGATGGCGATCGATTATTACGATAGCCTCATGTTTCACGGCGCGACCTTCAACGATATGGCGAAGAACGGGCCGCCCTTTGTTGCCATCAACGCGACCGATCTTGGCAGCGGCCTGCGTTTCACCTTCACCCAGGGCAGCTTCGACCTGATCTGCTCTGACCTCGGCAACTACCCGGTGGCGCGGGCGGTAACGGCATCGTCAGCGGTACCCGTCGCCTTCCCGCCTGTTGTGCTGGCTAATCACGCCGCCGAATGCGACATCAGCAAAGCCGAGCAGTGGCAGCAGCTGAACCAGCTGGTGCCGGAGAGCAGCGTGCAGGCCCGCTTCGTCAAAGGCACCAAATCCTACAGGGACGCCGAGAAGCGCAAATACATCCACCTGGTGGATGGCGGCGTGGCGGACAACCTCGGCCTGCGTGTGCTGATCGACCGGATCGAAGCCCTGAATGAGCAGAAATTCAAGCGGCTGGCGGATGACTCAATCAAGAACATCCTAGTCATTCTGGTC
>Ga0114942_1000227_pt1 | contig 15540 bp, 14 predicted proteins | sample LowerColdCreek_FD_88674 | JGI IMG/M metagenome (GOLD analysis project Ga0114942, IMG submission 88674) | Groundwater microbial communities from Cold Creek, Nevada to study Microbial Dark Matter (Phase II) - Lower Cold Creek | ecosystem: Environmental > Aquatic > Deep subsurface > Groundwater ... | reverse complement strand
TGCTCGGGTTGACCTCGCACTGCCAGGGGCCGCTGTCCTTCAGTGACGACGTCAGGTAGGCCGCCAGGTCGATGCGCGACTGCTGGGGGGTCAGGCAGGCCTGCTTCTCGGCGGCCTGGTCGCGGTCCATCTCCGCCTTCTGCGCGTCGGTGAGGCCGCTGCGCACCCTGGCCCGCAAGGCCTGGAGGGCGGGCTTGAGCGACTGGCCGTTGATCCAGATCTCGCTGTCTGAGGTCCACAGGCCGGGGTTGACCTGGATGACCGGCCCGGCGAAGGACGCGCCCGCTGCCAGGCCAAGGGTGAGTGCGCACAGCGCGCGGTGAAGGGTCGAAGAAGACGGGTGCATGGGGCGTGGGCAAAAGGCGCGCATTGAAGCAGCTTGCGCGCGGCGGTGACATCCCTCGGTTGCAAGTCACGCCCGCCAGCGCCAACGGCCAGGGCACGCAGGCAGCCCCGCTGACAATGCGCCCGCCGCGAACAGCCCGTGCACCCGAGATGCCAGCCACCCCCGCCAGACCCTGCCCGTCCTGCCACGCCCCCATGGAGGCGCACGTGCTGCCGGGCCAGTACAGCGGCGAGGTCGAGATCGACTTCTGCTTCGGCTGCCAGGGCCTGTGGTTCGACCACATGGAGAACCTGAAGCTGGCACCCGCCGCCATCGCGACGATGTTCAAGGCCATGCACCAGCACCGCGATGCGCAACACCAGCCGCTGGCCGGGCGGTTGACGTGCCCGCAGTGCCACGGCCCGCTCGCCCAGGGCTTCGACATCGTGCGCAGCGGCCGCTACATCACGCACCGCTGCGCGAGCCGCCACGGGCGCTTCAGCAGCTTCTCGTCGTTCATGATCGAGAAAGGCTTCGTGCGGCAGCTGACCCGACCCGAGATCGCCGACATTGCCGCCAAGGTGGGCGTCATCAACTGCAGCAACTGCGGCGCGCCGGTGGATTTGCGCAAGGAAGACGCCTGCTCGCACTGCCGCTCGGCCTTGTCGCTGCTGGACCCGCAGGCCGTCGAGAAGGCCTTGCAGAACTACGCGCATGCGCCGCAGCGGCAGGGCTGGGGCAGCCCGACGGACGTGGGCGACGCCCTCGTCGCCATCGCCCGGGAACAGTCGCGCGCGCAGCGGCAGGCCGCCAGCACGACGATCACCGGGCCGGCGGCGGGCGTGCTGGGCGTGGACCTGTTCAGCGCGGGGCTGGCACTGGTGGCGGAGCTGTGGAGCAGCGACTGAGCGGGGGCGCGCCACCTCGGCTTGGCGGGAAGCCCCGGCTCGCCGACTGCGCCGCGCCTTCGCCCTTGGCATAGCGCGCCCACACCGGATCGGCTGCCATGCCGCACCCTCGATTGGCCACTCGTTGCCACCGTTTTACAATTTCAGTCTCTGAAACTGAAATAGCAAATCATGTTTGAGCGCACCGCCTCGGCCCGTTTGATGCGTCTGGCTCAAGGATTCCCCGTCGTCGTCGTCACCGGCCCGCGTCAGTCGGGCAAGACGACCTTGGCGCGTGAGTGCTTTGCGCAGTACGCCTACGTGTCGCTGGAAGACCCGGACGTGCGCCAGCGCGTGGCGGCTGATCCGCGCGGGTTTCTCGCAGCGCATGCCGCAGGCGTCGTGCTAGACGAGGCGCAGCGTGTGCCCGAGCTGCTGTCCTATCTGCAAACGGCCGTGGATGCTGACCGCCGGCCCGGTCGCTACATCGTGACGGGCTCGCAGAACCTGCACCTGTCGCAGGCCGTGTCGCAAAGCCTCGCGGGGCGAGCCGGCTTCCTGGAGCTGCTGCCGCTGTCGTACGCCGAGGCATCCGATGCCTTCGACGCACTCAGCCTGGACGAGGTCCTGGTGCGCGGCGGCTATCCCGCCATCCACAGCACGGCGGTCGACGCGGCCGACTGGCATGCCAGCTACGTCGCCAGCTACCTCGAGCGCGACGTGCGCGAGATCAGCCGCATTGGCGACCTGCTGCAGTTCCAGCGCTTCATGCGGCTGATGGCCTCGCGCTGCGGGCAGTTACTCAACCTCAACGCCGTGGCCAACGATCTCGGCATCGCCCAGACCACTGCGCGTGACTGGCTGACCGTGCTGGAGGCCAGCTACATCGCCTTCCGGCTGCCGCCCTTTCACACCAATTTCGGCAAGCGCCTGGTCAAGACGCCCAAGCTCTATTTCCACGACACCGGCCTCGCGGCCTGGCTGATGGGCGTGACGACCGCCGACGCGATGAACATCCATCCGATGCGCGGCGCGCTGTTCGAGAACCTCTGCATCGCCGACTACATCAAGCACCTGCGCCACAAGGGCCTGCCCGGCGTGCCGTACTTCTGGCGCGACAACATCGGCAACGAGGTGGACCTGCTGGTGGAGAAGGACGGCGTGCTCTGGCCGGTGGAGTTCAAGTCGGGCGCCACCTTCCAGCCCGCGTGGCTGGCCCCGCTGCTGACCTGGCAGCGCCACGCCGCCCGGGCCCGGCAAGGCGAGCCGCTGCTGATCAGCGCCGTGCCGGGCAACCAGCATCTGCAGGGCGTCGGAATCCCGCACTGGCGCGATGCCTTGAAGGCGCTGCGATGATGTCCGCCCTCCGGAGCAACCCCTCATCTGCCATGACCGCGCGCACCCTGCTGCCCACACTCGTCCTCGCCGTTGCGGGCACCTCTGCCCAGGCCCAGTCCCCCAGCCTCGAAACCGTCGTCGACGGCCTCAAGACCCCCTGGGCGCTGGCCTTCCTGCCGGGCGGTGAGTTCCTGGTCACCGAGCGCGGCGGCACGCTGCGCACGGCCAAGGCCGGCGGCAAGCCCAGCGCGCCCATCCAGGGCGTGCCGGCGGTGGATGCGGCGGGCCAGGGCGGCCTGCTGGACGTGCAGCTCGACAGCGATTTCGCCAGCAACCGCACCCTCTACCTCTGCTACGCCGAACCCAGCGCCGACAAGAAGACCAACGGCACCGCGCTGGCCAGCGCCAAGCTCAGCGCCGACCTCAAGCGCCTGACCGACGTGAAGGTCATCTTCAGCCAGCAGCCCAAGATGGACAGCCGCCTGCACTTCGGCTGCCGCATCGTCGAAGCGCCGGACGGCAAGCTCTTCCTGAGCCTGGGCGAACGCGGCAAGGCCATGCAGAGCGCGCAGACGCTGGACAACCACCTCGGCAAGGTCGTGCGCATTGCCAAGGACGGCAGCGTGCCCGCCGACAACCCGTTCGTGAAGACGCCCGGCGCCCTGCCCGAGATCTGGAGCTACGGCCACCGCAATTCGCAAGGCCTGACGCTGGACGAGAAGGGCCGCCTGTGGGAGCAGGAGCACGGCCCCCAGGGCGGCGACGAGCTGAACCTGGTGCAGCCGAAGCTGAACTACGGCTGGCCCGTCATCACCTACGGCGAGAACTACGGCGGCGGCCGCATTGGCGAGGGCATCGCCGCGAAGGCGGGCATGGAGCAGCCCATCGTGAAATGGGTGCCGTCGATCGCGCCGGCGGGGCTGGTCAAGCTCAAGAGTGCCAAGTACGGCCCGGCCTGGCAGGGCAGCTTCTTCCTCGGGTCACTGAAGTTCGGCCACCTGGAGCGCGTGAAGCTGGGCGCCGATGACCGTGTGGTGGAGCAGGAGCGCCTGTTGCCCGACGCGGGCCGCATGCGCGATGTGCGTGAAGGGCCGGATGGGCTGCTGTATCTGGTGCTGGAGGGGCACGGCAAGGTGGTGCGGGTGGTGCCGGCGGCGCGCTGAGGTGGACGGCGTTCTGCCTTCCTTTTGATCGCTCAGGACGAAAGTCGCCCACCCGGGCGGCGCCCCGGCATGCGCCTTGCCATGCACGAGCTGTGACGAAAAACCATCCATGAGCCTCTTCCTTTTTGCCGCGCTCGCCACAGCCGCAGAGCCCGTGCAACTCGACACCGTCGTGCTGCACGGCCGCGCCACCGCCCCCACGCTGGCCGTGGAGCGCATCGACGCCGCCACACTGACCCGCGACGCCGAGGCGCAGGACCCGGCCCAGGCGCTGGCCCGCACGCTGGCGCGCCTGCCCGGCATCTACGCCGCCAACCGCGGCAACGACGCGCAAGACCTGCAACTGTCCAGCCGCGGCTACGGTGCCCGCGCCAGCTTCGGCGTGCGCGGGCTGCGGCTGGTGGCCGACGGCATCCCGGCCAGCACGCCCGACGGCCAGGGCCAGCTGGGCCACTGGCTGATCGCCGACGCCGCCTCGCTGGAGGTGCTGCGCGGCCCGTTCTCGGCGCTGTACGGCAGCGCCAGCGGCGGTGTCATCGCGCTGCAAAGCCGCTGGCCGACCGAAGACCGCACCCAGGCCGCGCTGACGCTGGGCGCCTTCGGCCTGCGCCAGGCCAGCGTCAGCCTGGACCGCCTGCCCGTCGAGGGTCAGGCGGTGAGCCTGGCGGCGCAGGTGACGAAGCGTGACGGCTGGCGCGCCCACAGCGCCAGCGAGCGCCGGCTGGCCCAGGCGCGCTGGCAGCTGCGCACGCCGGGGCAGCAGTTCATGGCCGTGCTGCAGGTGCAGAGCCAGCCCGCCGACGACCCGCTGGGGCTGACGGCCGAGCAGTTCGCCGCCGACCCGCGCCAGACCGCGCCGCAGGCCACTGCGTTCAATACCCGCAAGACCGCCGAACAGCAGCAGCTGGGCCTGCGCTGGCAGCGCGACGTGGACGAACGCCTGCGCGTGCAGGTGGCCGGCTGGCTGGGCCATCGCGCGGTGGACCAGTGGCAGTCCATCCCGCTGAACGTGCAGAGCACGCCCACCCACCCGGGCGGCGTGATCGAGTTGCGCCGGCGCTTTGGCGGTGTCGATGCCCGCCTGAACTGGGCGTTAGCCCCCGACCATGAACTGACCTTGGGCTGGGCCGCCGAAACCCAGCGCGATGCACGGCGCGGCTACCTCAGCAATGCCGGCGTGACGGGCGCCCTCAAGCGCGACGAGACCAACCGCGCCCGCAGCAGCGAGCCCTATGCGCAGTGGCGCTGGACGCCCACGCCGGCATGGGAGCTGCTGGCCGGCCTGCGCGCCAGCAACCTGCGCTTTGACAGCGAGGACCGCTACCTGTCCAACGGCGACGACAGCGGCGCGCGTTCCTTCAGCGGCGTGCAGCCGGTCGTGGGCGTCGCATGGCGCCCCACCGAGGGCCAGGTCTTGCGCCTGGCGCTGGGCCGGGCGGCCGAGTCCCCCACGCTGACCGAGCTGGCCTACCGCAGCGCCGGCAGCGGCTTCAACACCGAGCTGCGCGCGCAGCGCAGCAAGCAGGTGGAGCTGGGCTGGGAACAACGCGTGGGCGCCCGCCGCCTGGCGCTGACCGCCTTCCACGCCGAGACGCGCGACGAGATCAGCGTGCTGGCCAGCAGCGGCGGCCGCACCGTGTTCACCAACGCCGCGCAGACCCGCCGCAGCGGGCTGGAGGCCGCAGCACAACTCCCGCTGGCGCGCGACTGGCAGCTGGACCTGGCCGCCACGCGCCTGTCCACCCGCGTGCTGTCCACCGGCCAACCGCTGCCCGGCGTGCCCGCCACCCACGCCAGCGCCGAGCTGCGCTGGCAGGGCGCCACCCTGGACGCCGGGCTGAGCCTGCAGGCCCGCGCGCGACTGCCGGCCGATGACGCGGGCACCGCGTCGGCAGCGGGCGGCGGGCTGTGGGGCTTCAACATCGGCGGGCAGCTGGCGCCCGACTGGCGCTGGCGGCTGCGCGCCGACAACCTGCTGAACCGCGCCACGGCGGCCAGCGTCATCGTCAACGACGCCAACCGGCGCTTCTTCGAGCCGGCGGCGCCGCGCGGCTGGGCCGTGTCGCTGAGCTGGCAGCCGCGCTGAAGGCGCGCTCGACGCTGTCGTGAAGATCCTGATCGGCGCTGCGGGCAGCCTCGGCGACACGCTGCCTTTCGTGGCGCTGGGCCTGGCGCTGCAGCAGCGCGGCCATGAGGTGCGCCTGTTCGCCAGCGAGAGCTATGCGGGCCATGCCGCCGGCCTGCCGTTCACGCCGGTGGCGAGCGTGGCCGAAACCGACGCGCTGCTGCGCGACCCGCGAGTGACCGATCCACGGCGCGGCATGGCGTTGATCGGCGAAGCCTTCGTCGCCGGGCTGCCGCGCGCGTTCGAGGCGATGCGCGCGGAAGTCGTGCCCGGCCAGACGCTGGCCGTGGGCAGCACGCTCGCCTTCGCGACCCGGCTGCTGAAGGACGCGCTGGGCGTGCCGACGGCCACGATGCACCTGGCGCCGGCGGTGTTGCGGTCGGTCCACCAGCCGCCCCGCCTGGGCCCGAACGGCACGCTCGACAAGCTGCCCGCCGGCCTGCAGCGCGCCGCGTGGTGGCTGATCGACCGCCTGGTGCTGGACCGCTTGTTCACCCGGCCGTTCAACGACTACCGCCGCCAGCTCGGCCTCGGGCCTGTGGACCGGATGTTCGGCGCCTGGCTGCATCGGGCCGACGCCACGCTGGGGCTGTTCCCGCCCTGGTTCGCTCCACCGCAGACCGATTGGCCCGCGGGCTTGGCGTGCAGCGGATTTCCGCTGTACGACAACGGCGAGGCGCACCGGCTGCCGGCGGCGCTGGAGGCCTTCCTCGCAGCGGGCGAGCCGCCCGTCGGCTTCACGTCGGGCACCGCGAACGCGACGTCGCACGGCTTCTTCGCGGCCTCGGCCGCCGCCTGCGCGCTCAGCGGCCGGCGCGGCCTGCTCATCACCAAGGTGGGCGCGCAGTTGCCGGCGACGTTGCCGCCCGGGGTGCTGCATGTGCCCTATGCGCCCTTCAGCCAGCTGCTGCCGCGCCTGGCGGCGTTTGTCCACCACGGGGGCATTGGCACCACGAGCCAGGCGCTGCGCGCGGGTGTGCCGCAACTCGTGCGGCCCATGGCGTATGACCAGTTCGACAACGCGCACCATGTGCAGCGGCTCGGCGTCGGGCAGCGGTTGCTGCCGGCGGCGTACGCGCCGGCCGCCGTCGCGCGGGACCTGGACCGCTTGACCCAGGACCGCGCCCTGCAAAGGCGCTGCGCCGAGGTGGCGGCGTTGTGCCGCGCGGATGGCGATGCGATGGCGCTGGCTTGCGACGCGGTGCTGGCCCTCGGCCGGCGCTTGTAGGCGCGGTGCCGGTCTGCTCTGCCGGCGGCCATCGCTGGGGCCGCCCTCACCGGCCAGATCGAAGGTCTGCGACCACGGCCCCGGCCGATTGCTGCCGAGCCGCCTGCGCCACTTCCTTGGTCACGATGGTCTGCCCGATCGGCGCCAGGGCCAGGCCGGCCAGCTTCAGATGCTGGATGCCGAAGGGAATGCCGATGATCGTGACGAAGCACACCAGCGCCGACCCGACATGCCCGAGCGCCAGCCACAGCCCCGCAAAGATGAACCAGACGATGTTGCCGAGCAGGCCCAGGCCGCCGGTGCCGATGTCCTCCTGCCCGGTCAAGGCCTGGCGGCTGATCGCCTCCTTGCCAAAGGGCAGGAACGCGAACTGGCCAATGACAAAGCAGGCCTTGCCCCAGGGAATGCCGACGATGGTGACCAAGGCCACCAGCCCGGCCAGCCACCAGCCCAGGCCCATGAAGAACCCACCCAACAGCAGCCACAACACATTGCCGATCGCGCTCATGGAAGTTCTCTCCTTGTGAAACATGCTTGCGGGCCTGGTCTGCCGGGCCCGCATTCAATCCGATCACGAGTGCCGACAGTCTTTCAGCTGCGGGCGGCGTCGCCGACGATTGCACTTGCGCAAGGGTAGCCGTCCGATACGGTCAAACCCGTGTGCCGCAAGCGATATGTCCATCGCGGGCAAGACGACACGCGCTACCGGCCAGGAGCAGTCACCTGCGAGCGGCTGGTTTGCGGAGGCAAACATGGCCGCTCGGCACAGGTTCGGTTGCCACATCGCCGTGAGGGAAATTCCACCGTTGCGCAGGGTTCGAGCGGCTGGCAGAGTCGCACCGATGAACGCCGCTTTCCGCATCAATTTAATGACACCCCGTTCCGGTCTACCGGACGAGTTTCCTATGCTGCACAAGGTCTTGGCGCGAATCAAGCGGACTTGGTTAAGCAGCAGCCGGTGGAGTTATGCAGCACGATGTGCTGGATAAACTAGTAGTTAGGCATCACATAGCACATGCTTTTGCTGGCTCGGGTCCTGGAATGCAAACACCAGACGGCTGCTCAGTCGAGTTCTATCAACGGTTGCCTTACATGGGCGAACTCAGCGACATCGAGCCTGAGTTGCTCAAGCATCAGTCGGCCCTGGAGCTCGGGTGTGGCAACGGCCGCCTCTGCGGCCGGCTTCAGGAACTTGGTCTCAAAGTCGCTGGCGTCGACGAGTCGCCTGCGATGCTGGCCCTCCTGCCTAAGGGCATCGAGCCCATTCAGGGAGCCATCGAGACACTGAACCTCGGCCGCCGTTGGCCAGCTGTCCTACTTCCAAGCCACCTGATCAATCACCCGGAAGCATCCGTGCGAAGGAGCTTTGTCGAGTGCGCGAGGCGCCATCTAGAGCGAGGCGGCAGCTTCTATGTGAAGCGCCACTCGACTGACTGGTTGTCAACCGTCACCGAGGGCCTGATTGGTGAATCGAACGGTGTCGCCTACTTCGCCGATACTGTGTCGCGAAGTGGCGCCATAGTCTCAATGGTCCTTCGATACGAAGCCTATGGTCAGTCTTGGACGCAGTCTTTCAGCACCTGCGCGCTGGGCACGGGCGAGATCGAAGGCCTCTTGTCGATTTGTGGCTTCAGCAACTTTAGGTGGCTTGGCAACAAGCATCTTTGGGTCGCGGCCATTGCGAGTGATGCATAACCCCTCGCTCAAGCTGACCCGCTACGGCAGGCTTTGTAAGCCCGGTCCGCGCCAGTCGTACTATCGTCGCGGACCGGGCTTACAAACCCTGCCTCCGCGGGCAGCTTTGCTCGAACGTTGAGCGTCTACTCCGCAGCTGCCTGCTCTGGCATCTCCGATTCCCGCTTCGGGTCGCGAGCACCTGTTCGCCCCTCCCGGCACCAGACATTCGCGTCGTGACGGCGCGGTGAGTGGCGGCCAGACCTCTTGGACGGCTGGTTCACCCCGACAGCGGTCACCGCTTCAAGGCGAGCCCATCCTTGCCGATAACCCGCAGGTGACGATGAAATGCCTGCTCGCGCTGATGCTGGCCAGCGCCTGCTTCCACGCGCGGGCGGCCGACCTGCCTCCCTGCGACAAGGCCGTGCGCTTCACTGCGGCGTGGTTCGCCGACCCGGAAGTCGACACCACCAAGCCGGCCGCCGAACTGACGAAGATCGGCGCGGGCGTCAGCCACAGCGGTACGCAACTCGGCCACGTCGTTGTCGAGACCAAGCTGGCCGTGACGCCGCAGACCATGTGCCAAGGCGTCGTGGTGCGGCTGGACTACATCAAACCGGTGCTGCGCGTGGCCAGCGAGTTCCCGCCGGGCAGCTGTGCCTATGCGAGAGTCATGAACCACGAGCAGACGCATGTGCGCATTCACCGCGACATCGCGCGCCAATTCCGCGAGCTGACCTATCCCTGGAGCACGGGCAGCAGCAGTGCCGCCATCCTGGCTTATGCAAAGCTGGAACTCGACCGCCTGATGCAAGCCCAGGCGCGGTTCGACAGCCCCGAGGAATACGCCAAGAACTTCAGCGCATGCGGTGGCGAGATCACGCGGCTGGTGAAGCCGGCGGCGGCTACCAAGCCAGAGCGGGCCCCCGGTTGAGGCGAATGGCCTTCCGCGAGGCTTGATCGGTCCGCGCCTCGGGGCTGGACCTGTTGAGGTGTTCATGGTTTCGGCCACCGCACGGACGACGGGCAAGGTGGACGGCGGCAGCACCACCGCGACCTCCAGCACCCTGTCGCCGGGCCCCTCGCGCGCCGTGCCGCCGTCGGCCGGCTTCGTGGCCGCCCGCAGCGCGAGTGGCAACGGCGCACGCCGTCACGGGCTGCGCGTTGCGGCGGGGCCGATAGCACCTCGTCGGCCTCGTTGATGCGGGCCATCGCCGCATGCGCGTCGTTGGCGGTGTTGATGTCCGGCTGCAGCAGGCGGGCGTGGCGGCGGCAGGCCTGTTGGATGGCTGCAGCGTCGGCGTCGGCACCGATGTCCAGCATCTCGCTGTAGTCCTCGAAGCGCATCGCGGCTGTCCCTGGCGGTTGAAGCGTCGGCATGAAATTCCGCCACGCCAGTGCAGTCCGACGAGGCCGGCTTGGCGGGGCGATCCGTCCTAAGGCGCGGCCGGCTCGCCCAGGCGCTCGAACTCGGCGATCACCTGCGCGCCCAGGAGCAGCAGCGTCGCGGCGATCTCCAGGCTGAGCAGCACGGCGATGGCCGTCGTCAGCGAGCCGTAGACGGTGCCGATCTGCGACAGCGTGCCGAAATACCAGACCAGCACATGCCGCGACAGCTCCCACAGCAGCGCCGCCGCCAGCGCGCCGATCAGCGCCAGCGGCAGCGACGGCCGCCCGCCAGGCATGACCATGTAGACCGACGCCAGCACGAACACCTCGCCGGCAAAGCCCAGCAGGTAGAGCATGACGCCGGACACGCCGTGCAGCGACCAGGCGTAGCCGAGGAACTCAACCTCGCGCTGGCCCAGCGCCTGGAAGCTGCCCGCCACCAGCGTGACCAGCAGCAGGCCCACACTCAGGCACAGGATGTAGACATAGGGAATGAGCGCCGAGATCAGCGCAGGCCGCCGGCTGGCCTGGCGCCGGTGATGGAAGATGGCCTGCATCGCGCTCTCCAGCACCGAGAACGCCAGCGAGCTGAAGAACAGCATGCTGACCAGCAGCACCCAGCCCATCACCTCGCGGTGCGCCAGAAACCTCGCCAGCTCGGCCACCACGGCGGCGGACTGGCCCGGCATCAGCCACTCCAGGTAGCGGCCCACCGTCTGCAGCAGCTCGCCCTGCGGCAGCCAGTGCGACAGCGCGATGACGCTGAGGATGAGCAGCGGCACGATGGACAGCAGCGCGTAGTACGCCACCGCGCCGGCCAGCAGCAGGCCGTGGTTGGCGCGGAAGGCCTTCAGCACCTGCCACGCGAAGCCCCAGGGGTTTTGCAGCACCCGGGCGGTCTGGCGGGCAAATTGACGAACGAAGAAGCGCATGGTGCAGCGTCGGCGCCGCCGGGCTCGCAGCCTTGTCAGCCGGCACACCGCGCCTGTGTCGGCGGGCGCCGCGAGCGCGCGGCGACGCGTGGCGATGCGATCGCGGAGCGTTACGCTTTTCACATGGACATCACGCCTGCCAAAGCCCCGCCCCCACCCGCCGATGCGGTGGTCGGCCCGCGACAGGTGGAGGCGTCTCACCTGCACGTGCCGCTGCAGGTGCGCAGCCTGGCGCTGGTGGTGCTGGCGCTGCTGGCGGTGCTGTACACGATGCGCTGGGCCAGCGCGGTCATCGTGCCGGTGCTGCTGGGGCTGATGCTCAGCCACGCCCTGGCGCCGCTGGTGGACCGCCTGGAGCGGCTGCGGCTGCCGCGCGCGCTGGGTGCCGCAGCGCTGCTGCTGAGCCTGGTGGGCGGTTTCGGCTGGACGGCGTATGCGCTGAGCGACGACGCCAGCGAGCTGCTGGACGCGCTGCCGGCAGCGACCGAAAAGGTGCGCGCCGCCATGGCGGCGAACCGCCCCGGCAGCAACAGCCCGCTGGCCCAGGTGCAGAAGGCCGCCGCCCAGCTGGAGCAGGCGGCCACGGCGGGCGGGCCGGCGGCAACGCCCATCCCGCGCGGCGCGACGCGTGTCGTCATCGAGCGGCCGCGCTTCAACCTGCACGACTACCTCTGGACCGGCACCATGGGCCTGCTGGCCTCGCTGGGCCAGGCCACGGTCGTGGTGTTCATCGCCTTCTTCCTGCTGGCCTCGGGCAACCACTTCCGGCGCAAGCTGGTGCACCTGGCCGGCCCCACCTTCGCCGAGCGGCGGCTGACGGTGCAGACGCTGGACGAGATCGGCACGCAGGTGCAGCGTTATCTGCTCGTGCAGGTCATCACCAGCGTCGTGGTGGGCGTGGCCACCTGGCTGACCTTCCTGGCCGTGGGGATGGAGCATGCCGCCGTCTGGGGCGTGGTGGCCTTCGTGCTGAACTTCATCCCCTACGTCGGCGCGATCGCACTGCTCCTGGCCTGCGGCCTGATGGCCTTTGTGCAGTTCGGCAGCGTCGACATGGTGCTGCTGGTGACGGGCATCTCGCTGGGCCTGCACATCCTGTCGGGCAACCTGCTGATGCCCTGGCTCAGCAGCCGCACCAGCCGCATGAACGCGGTCACCGTGTTCGTCGGCGTGCTGGCCTTCGGTTGGCTGTGGGGCCTGTGGGGGCTGCTGCTGGGCGTGCCCATCCTGGCCAGCGTGAAGGCGGTGTGCGACCGCGTGGACGAGCTCAAGCCGGTCGGGGAGCTGATGGGCACCTGAGCCGCCGTGGGCCGGGACAATCCGGGCCATGCTCGACTGGTTCTCCCCCGCCCAACTCTTCGGCTACGCCGCCTTCGTGCTTGGCGTGGCCTGCTTCCTGCAGACCGACGACCGCCGCTTCAAGTGGTTCATGACGGGCGAATGCCTGGCCTACATCGTGCACTTTGCGCTGCTGGGCAACCCGACGGCAGTGGCGAGCTCATCCCTGTCCATGCTGCGCTCGCTGCTGTCGCTCTACACGCGCTCGGCCTGGGTGGCGGTCCTCATCGTGGCGGCCAACATCGGCTTCGGGCTGGCCATCGCCAGCCGGCCCAGCGACTGGCTGCCGCTGGCCGCGTCGTGCCTGGGCACCATCGCGCTGTTCACGCTGCAAGGCATCCCGATGCGGCTGCTGATGCTGGTAGGCACAGGGCTGTGGATCGCCAACAACGTGATCAGCGGCTCCATCGGCGGCACGGCGCTGGAGATCGTCATCGCGGCGATCAACCTGACGACGATCGCGCGGATGGTCAGGGCGCGGTCCGCCGCCACCACTTAACGGCTCGCCCGCGGGCCGAGCGCCGGGCCGCCCCGAGTCGGCCCGCCTCGGGCGAGGGGCTCAACGATTCGCCGAGTAGTTCACCGGCAGCCAGTCATACCCCTTGCCATCCACGCGCAGCTTGCCGATGCCGGGGAAGCTGACGTGCGTGACGGCCACGTAGTAGCCGTCCTTGGCCGCAGCCGCGTAGGCCTTCTCGCGGGTCGGGGCGGCGGCCTTGGGGTCGGAGTCGAACTGGATGGTCACCGAAGGCTCGGGGAACTGCACGGCGGCCACGTGCATCAGGTCGCCCCAGAACATCATCTTCTGGCCCTTGCTCTCAGCCACGTAGTTGCTGTGGCCAGGCGTGTGGCCGTAGGCCGGCATGGCCTTCACGCCGGGCACGATCTCGACGCCGGCGGCGCTGCCTTCGAACGGCTTGAAGCGGCCGGCATCGGCAAAGCCCTTGACCAGCGCCGCGATGGCCTTGGCGCCGTCGCCGCCCTTGGCCACCTGCTCGGCGGCCAGCCAGTGGTCGCTGTCGCGCTTGTCGACGCGCAGCGTGGCGTTGGGGAAGGCCGCGCTGGAAGCGCCGCCGATGTGGTCGCCGTGCATGTGGGTGATGACGATCTCGTCGACCTGCTCAGCGCTGTAGCCGGCGGCCTTGAGGTTGCCCATCAGCCGGCCCAGCGTGGGGCCAAACAGGCCGCTGGCGCCGGTGTCCACCAGCACGAGCTTGGTGCCGGTGTTGATGAGGTAGGCATTGACCGAGGTCTCCAGCGGCACGCCCAGGTAGGCGTGCTGCAGGGCCTTCAGCGTGTTGGGCGCGGGCTGCTGCAGCAGCTTGTCGACCGGCAGGTCCAGCGTGCCGTCGTTCAGCGCGGTGATCTCGAAGTCACCCAGCTGCACGCGGTACCAGCCCGGCGCCTGGCCCTTGAGCTGCGGCCCGGCAGCCAGGGCGGGGGCGGTGCAGGCCAGGGTGAAGGCGGTGGCGAGAGCGGCGTGCAGCGGGCGCAGGGTCATCATGGGTCTCCTGAGGTGGGATAAGTAGCGGCGCAGCATATCGGCGGCCTCAAGGCCCAGCACCGCACGGGGTCAGGCGCCTCGTTTGCCTGCTCATGTACCCCGTGAATGCCCGTAAGCCGGCGTCATGCCTGAAGCCCTAGAGTCGCCCAGCCAACAGCCGGAAGTCCATGAGCGAATTCATTCTCGAAACGCAGGACCTGACCAAGGAGTTCAAGGGCTTCACCGCCGTGGACTCGGTGAACCTGCAGGTGCAGCGCGGCCACATCCACGCGCTGCTCGGGCCCAACGGCGCGGGCAAGACGACCTGCTTCAACCTGCTGACGAAGTTCCTGGTGCCCACGCGCGGGCGCATCGTCTTTGCCGGAGCCGACATCACCGGCGAGACGTCGGCGCAGATCGCGCGGCGCGGGGTCATCCGGTCGTTCCAGATCTCAGCCGTGTTTCCGCACCTGACGGTGCTGGAGAACGTGCGCATCGGGCTGCAGCGCTTCACGGGCACGAGCTTTCATTTCTGGCGTGGCTTGACCGGGTTGAAGACGCTGGACGCCAAGGTGTTGTCGTTGCTGGAGCTCGTGGACTTGCGCGACATGGCGTCGCTGAAAGCGGCTGATTTGCCCTACGGCCGCAAGCGTGCGCTGGAGATCGCCACGACGATGGCGATGGAGCCGCAACTGATGCTGCTGGACGAGCCGACGCAGGGCATGGGGCACGAGGACGTGGACCGTGTGACGGCGCTGATCAAGCGCGTGGCCGAGGGGCGGACGGTGCTGATGGTGGAGCACAACATGAAGGTCGTGGCGAGCATCGCGGACCGGATCACGGTGTTGGCGCGGGGGGCTGTGTTGGCCGAAGGGGATTACGCGACGGTGTCTCGGCATCCCGCTGTGCTGGAGGCTTACATGGGCACCGAGGCCACCGAGTTGGTGGGGGCGCATTGATGTTGTTGATGCGTGCTTCTGTTGACTGCTTGGCGAAGAGTGCGTCTGCTCGTTGCATTGCCGGGAGTCCGTCCCGGCGGCCGGGTAACTTTGGCTTCGCCGAAACCTTCGGTTTTCTTCTGCGGGGCCAGAAGAAAGTCACCAAAGAAGAGGCCCTGAACCGCACACCAGCACCACTTGCACGAACTGCGCCGTGCAACAGCCGCTTGGTGAGTGGGACGACGCGACCCGCTGCGCTCTCGCTGCTGTCCTTGTCACCGGCACCATCCATCGCACCGCCTGCCCGCTTAACGCGCGGCTGCACGCCGTGCTCACGAGGAATACCGAATGCAGCGTCGCTCGGGCGACGCGACGGCTCGATGTTTCTCGAAGGCTGGGGTGAGCATAGCGAACCCGAACACTCCTCGAACCGCCCAGCCTTGGGGTTAGCACCCCAACCTACGCGTCGCCCCAGCGACGCTGCATTGACATTCCCTGGTGAGCCCGGCGTGCAGCCGGCGTTAACGGGCGTGAAGGTGCGATTTTTGGCACTCGTCATAGGGACAGCAGCGAGAGCGCAGCGGCTCGCGTGTGGGCGCAATATCAGTGGATGTTTTCGCGCGCCGCTCTTCGCGGCGTGGTGCTCGTGTGCGGTTCAGGGCCTCTTCTTTGGTGACTTTCTTCTGGCCCCGCAGAAGAAAGTTACCCGGCCGCCGGGAC
>Ga0114942_1000226_pt1 | contig 15562 bp, 12 predicted proteins | sample LowerColdCreek_FD_88674 | JGI IMG/M metagenome (GOLD analysis project Ga0114942, IMG submission 88674) | Groundwater microbial communities from Cold Creek, Nevada to study Microbial Dark Matter (Phase II) - Lower Cold Creek | ecosystem: Environmental > Aquatic > Deep subsurface > Groundwater ... | reverse complement strand
GGCGCCGCGGTCGCCGATGCGCGACCAGTCGATGCCGCTCTGGTAGCCCTCGCGCAGCTCGACCTCGACGATCTTGGCCTCCAGCATGACCTGGCGCTCGACGGCGATGCGCGTGGCCTTCAGCCAGGCTTCGACATGGCGCAGCTCGTCGGGCATGGCGCGCACGGCCACCGTGCCGGTCTGCGGGCTGGTGATGACGGTACGGCCGTCGCCGGCACCGACGAGCGAGCGCAGCGCCGCTGTCGTCTCGGCCCAGAAGTCGCTCGCGACCTTGGTACTGAGCTGGCTGCTTTCCTGCTGCAGCACGCTGTTGCTGCTGCCACCGTTGCCGCCGGTGGCGGGCGTGCTGCCACCGGGACTGCTGACGGGTGCGGCGCCGGAGCTGACGCGCACCTCGCTGCGGCCGCTGCGCTGCAGCGCCAGCGCGTTGATGGTGAAGACGCGGGTTTGCAGCGTCGGCGGGTAGACGGTGATGCGGCGGCCATCGATGGCGTAGTCGAAGCCGTAGACGTCGCGGATGGCGTCCAGCGACTCGCGCAGCGTCACGCCCTTGAGCGTCACCGACAGCGTGCCCGCCACGCCGGGGTGGACGATCATGCTGTAGCGCGTGTCGCTGACCAGGGACAGGAACACATCGCGGGCCTGGGCGCCGTTGACGATGAGGTCGAAGCGGGGCTCCGGCGGCAGGGCCTGCGCGGGCGGGGGCACCGGCACGGCCTGCGCGACAGGGGCTGGCGTCGACGCTGCGGCGGCCGGCGGCACCGTCCGCTGCGCTTGCAGCTCCTCGCGCAGGGCCTGGCTGGGCTGGGCCACGCGCAGGGGCTTGTCGGCACAGCCGGCCAGCAGCGCGACAGCGGCACTGAGCAGCAGCAGACGGGGACGACTTCGGGTCGGGGCCTTCATGGCTGCTTCTCCTTAGATTTCTTGCGGGCGCCTGCGGCTGCCGATGTGGCGGTGGCGGGCGGCGGCACGCGCTTCTCGACGCCGCCGTAGAGCGGCTCGCGACGGACACTGCCGGCTTCGCGCAGCCAGACGGCTTGTTCGGTGATGCGCTCGATGCGGGCGCCGTCGAGCTGTTCGCCGACGGCGTAGCGCCGGCCGCGCTGCACGACATAGGCGCGGCCGCCGGCGAACACGACCTGGCGGATGGCGGTGTCGGCCGGCTCTGCGCCGCTGGCGGTGGATGCCGCCGACGCGGCGATGGCGCTGCGCAGGGCGCCGGGCAGGGCGGTGGGGTCGCGTGGCAGGTCGTCGGCGCGGGCGGCCTGGCCCGCGAGCATCAGCAGGGACAAGAGGGTCAGCGCTCTCATGGCTGCACCTTCAACAGAAACAGCCGTGCCTGCAGCTGCGACGGCTCATGGCCTTTGCCGGCGCTCAAGCGCATGTCGCCCCAGCGCAGGCCGGGCAGCTCGCGCTCCAGCCTCTGCAGATAGCGCTGCATGTCGCCATAGCGGCCCCGCACGCGCAGCTCCACGCCTTGCCAGCGCATGCCGGCGAGCGACAGCGGCCCCGCTGCGGCGCCCGCGCTGGGCAGGCTGACGGGTGCATCCTCCAGCAGCACGAGCTGTTCCAGCGACAGCCCGGGCTGCTGGCTCAGCAGCCGCTGCAGCACGACCGACAAGCCGTCGCCACCGCTGACCGAGCCGGCCTCACGCAGCGCACCGTCCAGCTGCGCGCGCTCGGCGAGGGCGGCGTCGAGCTGGCTGCGCAAGCCACTGCTGGGGTCGCCGGCATTGCGACTGGCGGCGACGAACTGCTCGCGCAGCTGGGCCAGCTCCGTGGCCTGCTGGGCCTGCTGCTCGGCGCGCTGCCTGGCGCGCGCGGACTGAGGCGTGAGCACCAGCGTGTCGAACAGCGCCGCCACGACGGCGACGACGCTGAGAAAGATGAAGGCGCGCTCGCGCAGGCTCAGGGCGTCGATGCGCCGGGCCTGGCGCCCCCAGGCCGCCCGCAGCGGTGCGAGGTCGACGGGCGTCTGTGCCTTCATGGCCTGGCTCCGGAGGCCGCGCTGGCGGCGCCGGCCGGCGTGCTGACGACGCGGAAAGCCCAGACCGGCAGGCCGGCTTTGGCGAGCGGGCCGTCGCGGTCCAGCAGTGCGGGGGCACTGCCATCTGCTGTGTCTGTGGCGTCGCTGCCCGGTGCCCCCAGCCGCTGCACACGCAGTGCGGACAGCTCCTGGCCGGCCAGCAGCGGGTGGGCCGACAGCCGCGCCAGCCAGGGCCGCAGCTGGGCCGTGTCCAGCGTGCCGCCGATGAACTCGACGCGATCGGGGGCATGGCGCAGCTCGCTGAGCCAGGCCGACTCGGGCAGCGTGCGGGCCACCAGCGCCAGCAAATCGGAATGGCGGCCGCCGTCGCGCGCGCCGCCGCCATCGAGCGTCCGCAGCAGCGCGTGGCGTTCGAGGTTGCCGGCCTGAAGCGGCTGCAACTGCTGCTGCAAGGCCAGCGCATCCTGCGGCGCAGGCAGGCCGGCGCGGGCAACCTGCAAGGCCTGGCGCTCTGCCGCATAGCGCGCCAGCAGGGCCTGGTGCTCGCGCTCGGCCTCGCGGTCGCGGTGGCTGAGCCAGAGCGCTGCCGCCAGGCAGGCCAGGAGCAGCAGCCCGGTCGCCTGCAGCAGCGTCAGCGCCGACAGGTAGCGCTTGGGTGCCAGCAGGATGGGCGTGAGCAGGTTGATTTGCTGGGCCATCAGAGCTTTCGGGTCTCGTTGCGCAGCGCGGCGCCCAGCAGCGGGATGCAGCCGGCCAGCGCGCGAGCGGCGTCGCCCTCCGGCGCGGGCGCATCGGGCGCGAAGGCGGCCAGCGGGTTCAGCGCCACGGTGCGCTGGCCGAGTTCGCGCTGGATCAGCGTGGCGACCTCGGTGCCATGCTCGGCCGTGACGACATACAGCCGCGCCAGCGGCAGCTCGGGCCAGCTGCGCTCCCAGACGTCGATGGAGCGTTGCAGCTCCACGACCAGCGGCGATTCCTGCGCGCTGCTGCTGTCGAACGTGCCGCCTGGCTGGTATTCGAAGCCCAGCGGCAGGTCGGCCGTGGCGGCTTCGGCCTGCTCGCCGCTTGCGCGCGCCAGCAGCGCCGGGTCGCCCTCCAGGCGGCGCGTGTAGAAGAGCTCGTCACCGGCGCAGACGACCAGCAGGCAATGGCGCTCGTCGATGTGGACGGCGGCGCAGGCGCGGGCGGGCAGCCCATCAGCGCGGGCCTGCACGGCCAGCAGGTTGCGCAGTGCGGTCTCCCAGATGTCGACAACGCCGATCTGGCTGCTGACGCCGGCCGCGCCGTCGGTCAATGCCTTGATGGCGCTGTTGCGGGCCGCGATGACGAAGAGCTGGCGCGCGCTGGTGGTGTTCGGGCGCTCGACATCGCCGCCGACATGCATGACGTCCAGCGTCAGCTCGGCAACGTCCACGTCCACCATCTCCTTGATCTGCCAGCGCGCCGCAGGCTTGAGCTCCTCCTGCGGCACGTTGGGTGTGTCGACCTTGAGGATCTGGTAGTCGGCCGGGTCCAGCAGCGCGATGGCTTCGCCGGCGGGGACGGGTCTTGCCTCGGGCAGCAGGCCCCAGCGCAGCAGCCGGGGGGGTTCGTCACCCGGCGCGCCGTCGGTCAGCACGAAGGCATGTTGCGCGCCCACGCGGCGCAGCAGCAGGCGCTGGGAACTGCGGCGGGTTTGCCAGGGCCAACGCATCAGTAGTTCTCCCGCTGGTAGAGCACGCCGTCGGCGCCGCGGTAGAGGCCCCAGGTGGCACGGGCGCTGGGGTCCTTGAATGCGGAGTTGCCGCACCACTGGCCGCGCAGGGCCGGCAGATTGGCGCCGGCCGTGGCGGCCTTGGCGAGTATCCAGTTGACGGGGGCGTCCTTCAGGCAGGAGCCATCGGTCGCGGTGTCCAGCGCAATCGCCACATCCAGGCTGCCGACATGGCCGCTGGCCGGTGCGGCCAGCGTGAGGCTGCCCTTGCCGCTGGCCACCGTCACCGCCGTGCCCACCAAGGCGGCGTCGCTGGGCTCCAGCGTCTTGCGCAGGTTGCCGAAGCTGAGGTGGGTGGCGCTGATGCGGGAGCAGGAGTCCAAGGGGTTGGTGTTGTAGGCGGTGCCGTTCCAGAACTGCGCCTCCAGCGCCATCCGCAGAGGGCGGTTGGCGGGCGCCATGCCATTCTGGAGACGCAGCCTGCCGAAGCGCAGAGGGATTGCACCCACGAGGGTGCGATCGGCGCCGTTGGCGGGGTTGTCGGTGTCCAGGTCGAGGGTGGTCATTGTCACGCCGTCCGCGTCCACCGGAGCGATGCCGAAGCTGGCATTGAACGGGCCGTCCGGCGTGCTGGTGCGCAGCGCGCGGGCCTTCAGCACGATGCCACTGGCCACGCCGGCCACCCAGCCGCTGTGGGTGACGTCGGTCAGGGACAGCCGGGCGTTCGAGGTCTTGAACATGGTCGTGCCCGAGATGCCCGCAAGGTTGTATTTGGCCGCCGTCGCGAGGTCCAGCAGGGCGAAGTTGCCGGCGTAGTTCTGCGTCGTGCCGCCCGTCGCGTTGCGCGCCGTCAGCGTGAAGCCGAGGCTGAAGTTCTCGTCCAGGTAGGTGAAGGTCGACGCGACGCTGCAGCTGTGGTCCACGCGGTGGTTGAACGTGGGGCTGGTGAGCGCGAAGCCGGCCGGGATGAAGCGGCCGACACGCGTCTGCTGCGCGCCGCTGGCGCTGAACACCAGCGCGTTCAGGTTGAGCCCGGCCGTGCCCAGGTAGCTGCTGACGACGTTGCTCGTGTTGAGCTGGAAGCTGCCGACCTCGCTGTAGGTCAGGCTGCTGGCCGTGGCCGTGCCGGCGCTGAAGCTGGACAGCACGTTGTTGGCCAGCGTGCCCAGCACGCCGGCGGCGGGCGTCTGCGAGCCGGCCGCGGCCGTCAGCGACACGCTGCTGTTGAAGCCTGCGGCCGCGCCGCCGGCCGAGACCTGGGCGAGCGTGGCGTTGGCGTCGGGCACGCCGTCGTTGTTGGCGTCGCCGCCGCTGCTCCAGCGGTAGGCCGTGACACTGGCCGAGAAGGGAGCGCCGGCCTTGGTGAAGATGCCGTCCGCGACCGTGCTGCCGCCCGGGTTGTTGGTGCCGGTGGCGGCGGTCAAGCCGGTGATGGCCAGCGTGAACGGGTGCACGGTCAGGTCGGCGCTGGTGCCGCTGACGGTCGTGGCGGCGTAGGCCAGCGAGTCGTCGTCGAGGTTGAAGGCGTACTTGCCGACATCGGTCGTCGCGAGGTTGAAGTTGGCGACGCCGGCGGTGAAGCTCAGCGTCAGGTTGCCGCTGGGCGGGCGGGTGGTGGGTACGGGGTTCAGCGCCGGGCTGACGACGCTGGGCGTTGTCCACGTCCCGCCGTTGTCGGTGCGCCAGAGCTTGAGGTTGCGGCTGCCGGTGTAGTCGGTGGCGATGCTGCAGTCGTTGCCGGTGCCGGGATTTCGCTTCCAGAGCGTGACGCGCATGTCGTGAGGCCGGCCAGCGACTGCCACGAATGAATCCTTGATCAGCCCGCCAGCGTCCTCGCTCCACACGAAGGCGTTGTCCCGGTAGCTGACGGCGGCCGAGGTGCTGCTGGTGCTGGTCACGACGCTGTCGACGGCGGTGATGGTGACGTTCTGCGCCAGGGTGTGCGAGAGCCTTAAGCGCACGACGCCGGCATCGTCCGTTGCAAAGGTGTAGCTGGCCAGACCGCTGTTGACCGCCCCGGCGACCAGCGTGCCCGCAGGCGCCGGGCCCGTGCCGGCGGTCCAGTCCCCATCGCCCGTGCTGGTGCTCAGGTTGACGGTGCCGGTGTAGCTGGTCAGCGTGTTGCCGTTGATGTCCCTGGCGGTGATCGTCAGCGCCTGCGGCGAGCAGGTGGACGCGCTGCCGGTGCCGCTGATCGCGAAGCTGCTGATGGCCGGCAGCGGGCAGCTGCGCGAACGGGCGAGCTGGGCCGTGATGGCGTTGTTGTTGAGCAGGCCGCTGTAGACCTGCAGCTCGTCGATGTTGCCGCTGAAGTGGGCGGCGCCCGTGCCTTCGCTGGAGTTGATCGACTCGCCGCCGACGCTGGTTCGGCCCGTGCCGGCCGTCCAGTTGCCGGTGTAGGCCGTGCTGGCGCCGGCCAGCAGCGTGCCGCTGCCGTCGTGGATCTGTGTCGTGACGGTCTTGTTCGTCGTGTCCACCAGTGCGGCGACGTAGTACCAGGTGTCAGCGCTGAGGATGGCGGCACTGTCCAGGCACAGGTAGCCGCCGCTGTTGCAGTTGCCGGTGGTGGCGCCCGCGCCGTTGCTGCCGCTGATGGTGACGCTGCCGGTGCGCTTCAGGCCGCGGTGGTACAGCCGCAGGCGCACGCCGCCGGAGTCGCCGATGGACAGCCCCCAACCGTCGTTGCTGTCGTCGTTGGCCAGGATGCGCTGCGTGGGCAGGCCCGGGTTGCTGCTGCGCACCCAGCCCAGCACGGTGAAGTTGCTCGTCAGCGACGGGAAGCTGGCGGGCAGCTGCACGTAGGCGTGCGTCGTGCTGGGGCTGGCGCGGTTGAAGACGCCGTAGCCGCAGCTGCCGGTGGTGGTGCTGCCGTAGGCGGGCGAGCCGCTCGCGGTGGTGGCCACTGGCGTGCCGGCGGATGCCGTGGCGGCCTGGCCGTGGTGGGCGTTGCCGCTGGCGTCCTTGACCTCCGCAGCCGTGCCGTTCCAGGCGGTGGTCTCGTCCATGCGGTAGTCGGCCAGCAGGCTGGTGCTGGCCGCGCACAGCGCCGGCATTGCATAGGTGGAGTTGTTGACGACGCAGCTGCTCGTGCAGCTGCCGCCGCAACAGATGCTGTGGATGCTGCTCTGGTAGCCCAGCGTGATGCTGGCGCTGCCGGTGGACTTGACGCAGGACGAGGCGATGGCGTTCTGGGCGAAGCTGACCGTGCCGCTGCTGGTCGTCAGCGTGCCGACGACGGTGGCGCCATAGCCGATGGAGACGGCACCCGCGCCGCCGGTGAGGTTGCCGCCGACGCGAGACTCCTGGCCGGTCGTGATCGCGCCGGTGGTGGCGAGGTTGCCGTTCACGCGGGACTGAAAGCCCAGGTCCACGGCGCCCGCACCGGCGCTGACATTGCCCGAGACGGTGGCGTTCTGCACGACGGTGATCGTGCCGCTGCCCGTCACGCTGCCGCCGACGGTGCCGGCCTCGCTGATGGTGATGGTGCCCGTGCCGCCCGTGACGTTGCCGCCGATGCTGCCCAGGTGAGGCGTCGTGATGGTGCCGGTGCCGCTGGTGGCGACGTTGCCGGACACGGTGGTCTGGTAGGCCAGCGCGATGCTGCCGTTGTTGTTGGCCGTCAGGTTGCCGGTGATGACCACGCCGCCGCCGCCGGCATCGTTGATGCTGTTGGCCGTGATGTTGGCCTTGATCCGGGCCTGGTAGCCCAGCGTCAGCGTGCCGTTGACGATGACGGTCAGGTCGCTCGCAGTGCCACTCTGGTTGACCTGCGAGGTGTCGGTGCTGAAGTTGCCGTTGATGGTGATGGTGGCGGGCTTGGGCGCGTTGATGGTGACGATGTCGCCATAGGCGAGGCTGGTGCCGCCGGTGCAGGTGTAGTTCCCGCCGTTGCCGCTGCAGCCGGGCGGCAGATTGCCGGGAAAGGCGTAGGCCACCGCGCCGGCCCGAAGGGGCAGCACCAGGCACAGCAGGGCGAGGAGGGTGGTCAGCCAGCGCGTCATTGGCTCAGGCTCAGGCTGCGGGTGAGTTGCCGCTCGGCATAGGTGATCTCGGTCGTGGCCGTGTTGGGGCAGGCGCCGCTGGCGGCGATGTTGCAGGCCGTCGCGACCAGCGTGTAGAACGCATGCGTCTGGCCGTCGTCGGCCACCGTGCCGCTGCCTGGTGTGCGCACGCAGGTGACGGTGACGGTGTAGCCGGTCAGCTGATCGGGCAGCGCGAAGCTGCGCGCCGCGAAGCAGGCCGGCTGCACGCCGTTGCGCAGTACCTGGTGGCTGCCCCACTCCAGCCCGGCGAATGCCGCCTGGTAGGCCTTCGCTGCCGCCAGCTCGCCGGCCGAGCCCATCTGCTGGCGCTGGCTCAGCGAGGCCAGCGCCACAGCCAGCGCGGCCAGCGCGACCAGGATGAAGAGCATGGACATCATCGTGAAGCCGCGATTGCTCATGACCGTTGCCAGAGACCCACTGGAGCTACGGGCCGAGCGCCGGGCCGCTCCCAAGCCGGCCCGACCGGCGATGTGCTCGCGGCTCAACGCCGCGAGCATCGCCGTCCCCTCGGGGGACCGGCCGGGCTTGCCGGCGTGCAGCCGGAGCGAGACTGGACGAGGGGCATCCATATCAGGGCAAGTTGTCCACGTGAACGGTGTGATACAGCGTGACGGTCTCGCCGTCGGCGCCGAGTTGCAGGCTCAGCGTCACCAGCCCGTAGCGCGCCGTGATGGCGGGCTGGTCGTAGCTGAAGTTGCAGCCCACCACATGCCGTGCCAGCACGGCGGCGCTGCCGCCGCTGGGCGGGTTGGGCTGCGTGCTGTGAAAGCCGTAGCCCGAGTAGCGTGTCAGCGTCTTTGCCGTCGTGTCGCAGCGGTAGGTGACCGGCTGCTCGATGGCATAGACCCGGTAGGGCGGTGCCTGCAGCGAGTTGGGCAGCGCCGCGCCGCCGATCGTCACGCTCGTCACGTTGCCCGCCGCAGTCGACGCGACGCGCACGTTGGCCTGCGTATAGGCATCGGCATCGGGCACGCCGGCGCCGAGGTTGTACCAGGCCAGGCGCTGGTTGCCGTTGGCCAGGCGCAGGGCCGGGCCGACGATGGCGAAGCTGCTGTCGGCGGTGCCGAACAGCAGCGGGTCGCCGCCCTCCGTGCCGACCGCATAGCGCGCTGCGCCGCTGACCGGGATCAGCTCCACGCTCTGGCCGCTGATGCGGGCGCTGTTGGGCAAGGCGCCGGCCAGGTCGCGCGTCATGCGGCGCAGCGCGGTGTCGGCCTCGTCGCCGAGGCGGGCGCGCGTGGCGCTGGCGAAGTAGGCCGTGATCGCCGGCACGATGAAGACCGCCACCATCGCCACGACGACGCCGGTGATGGCGATCACCATGACCGCCTCGATCAGCGTGAAGCCCGCTTCGGTACAGCGCCTAGAACGGTGACTGGGGCGCATAGCGGGTTCGCCAGCCCTGCAGCACGACACTGCTGCTGTCGGGGCCGGAGACGGTGACGGTGATCTTCAGCGCGTCACCGCTGCCGGCGGTCAGCGAGTCGAGCGCGGCGGCGGCGACCGCCACGCCGGCCGTGTAGCCGGACAGGCCGGTGACGGCGGTGTTGGAGAGGTCGCGGATGCCGGTCATCGAGAAGCCGGCGTAGTCGTTGACGTTGTCGAAGTAGCTCGTCGGCCCGTAGCGGGTCTGGCCGGCTTCGGGGCCGCTGGCCTCCGCCAGCGTGGCGCAGTCTGCCGCAGACGTTGCTCTCTCGACATTCGCGTCGCCCGTCGGGTCGCACCAGGTGATGGGCATGAGCTGCACCTCGCGCAGCAGCGACTCGGCGATGGCGAGCTGCTGGCGGCGGATCATGGGGTCGGCGCTGGCCGTCGTGGCCGTGATGAAGACGCGCAGCATCGCGGCCAGCGCGATGCCGACGACGGCGATGAACATCAGCAGCTCGATCAGCGTGAGGCCCTGGGCCCGGCGGGGGAGATGCATGCGCTTCATGCTAGCCCAGCGTGCGCGCGGCCAAGCGTCAAGGAAGGGGGTGGATCAGGCCCGTGTCCGCCTCGATGCGGTAGGCCTGGCTGTAGCTGCCCGAGGCCACCGTGATGGTCAGGCTGGCGGCCGTGCTGGTGGCCGTGGCGCCGCTGTTGCCGCTGTTGAAGGTGACGATGCTGCTGCCGCCTTCGGCGATGCAGGGCGAGTCGGTGGCCGGGCAGGCCAGTGCGCCCAGACTGGCGCCGCCCAGATAGCCCCAGCTGACGCCGGTGCCGGTGATCGTGGCGACGATGGGGCGGCGCTGCTGCAAGGCCAGGCGGAGCATCGCTTGATGACGGGCCATCAGGTCGTCGCCAAACGCACGCAGCCGCCAAAGCGTCGTGTCCAGCACCTTGGGCAGGGCGAACACCGCCAGGGCGGCTGTGATGACGATGACGAGGATGAGCTCGATCAGCGTGAAGCCACGCGCTGTGCGTGGCAGGCGCATCAGAGGATGCCGGTCGCCGTGAACGAAGCCGTCTTGCCGTTGGCGGTCAAGACGCAGTTCGTCACGGTCACGTCCGCAGCAATGGCCGCCGCAGTGATGACGTAGCCCGTTGGCAGACCGCCTTGGAGCGCGCTGGACACGCTGGTGCAATTGGTGACCGGGACGGTCTTGTTGGTCGCCGCCGTGCCGGTCTCGCCCTTGGCCTTGCGGCTGGCGTAGTTGATGGCCGAGGCCGAGCTGAGGGAGCCCGCGACACCGTTGACGGCGGCCTGCTTGGCGTCGTCGTCCACGTTGACGAACTTGGGCAGTGCGACCGCAGCCAGCACGCCGAGGATGACGATGACCATCACCAGTTCGATGAGGGTGAAACCAGCTTGCTGAGACTTCTTCATGGGGTTGTCCTTACTGCGCTGAAGCGCTGCCGTCCGGGAATGGCCGGACTATCGACCAGCGGCTGCGGGACCGGACGTGAATTGCGCACACCTGGGTTCACGGACGTTGAAACGCGATTGCCATCTGTTGCAGGCTTCACACGCCCGCAGCGCCTGTGCGAACTCAGCGCCCCTGGGCCGCCTGCCCCAGATTCCACAGCGGCAGGAAGACGCCCAGCGCCAGCACCAGCACCAGCGCGCCGATGATGGCCAGCAGGATGGGCTCGATGGCAGCGGACAGCCCCTTGATGGCGTAGTCGGTCTCGCGCTCGTACATCTGCGCGATCTCGGTCATCAAGGTGTCGAGCTCGCCAGTCTCCTCGCCCACCGCAATCATCTGCAGCACGATGGGCGTGAAGACCCCGGCGGCCGTGGCGCAGCGCGAGATGCTTTCGCCGCGCTCCACGCCGTCGCGCATCTGCTCGATGCGGGCGCCGATGTAGGCGTTGTCCACGGTCTGCGCCACCACCGTCATCGCCTGGCTGATGGGCACGCCCGAGCTGCTGGCCAGCGCGAAGCTGCGCGCGAAGCGGGCCAGCGTCGCCTTCAGCACGATGTCGCCGGCGATGGGCAGGCGCAGCTTGAAGCGGTCCCAGGTGTAGCGGCCGCTGGCCGTGGCGACCCAGTTGCGCCAGGCCAGCCCCAGACCGAGGGTGCCCGCCACCACCAGCGGCCACCAGGTCAGCGTCCAGCCTGAGAAACCGAGCAGGATGCGCGTCATCAGCGGCAGCTCGGTTTTGAAGTGCGCGAAGACGTCGGCGAACTTGGGCAGCACGAACACGTTGATGACGACCAGGGCGATGGCCATGGCGATGATCACCATCATGGGATAGCGCAGCGCCTGCTTGATGCGCGCGCGGATGTCCAGCTCGAACTCCAGGTGCTCGGCCAGGCGCTGGAACACCTCCGTCAGCTTGCCGGTCAGCTCGCCCACGCGCGTCATCGCGATGTAGAAGGGGCTGAAGACGCCGGCATGGCGGGCGAAGGCGGTGGCCAGCTCGCGCCCCTGGTCCAGGCTGGCGCGCACGTCCTGCAGCAGGCTGACGACACCGGGGTGGCTGGTCGACGCCTCCAGCCCGGCGAGCGCGCGCAGGATGGGCACGCCGGCCTTCTGCAGCGTGTAGAACTGGCGCGTCATCACCAGCGCGTCTTCCTGGGTGACAGGTCTTGCCAGCAGCGCCTGCAACCAGCCGCCGGCACTGGCCACGCTGACGGCGTCATGGGTCGGCTCGATGCTGACCGGCACGACGCCACCGGCCATCAGCTGGGCGGCGACGGCGTCGCTGGTGACGGCGTCGACGATGCCTTCGACGAGTTCACCGCGGCCGTTGCGGCCCTTGAACGCGAAGTTCATTCGGCGTCGACACTGATGCGCACGGCCTCAGCCAGCGAAGTCTTGCCATCGCGGACGAGAGCCAGACTGCGGTCCGCCAGCGTCTTGCCTTTGAGGGCCTTGCGAGCGGCGGTTAGGAAGCCGCCGGCATCGCTGCGCTGGATGGCCAGCGCCATGTCCGGGTCCAGCTCCAGCATCTCGTAGATGCCGCGCCGGCCCTGCGTGCCCGTGCCGTTGCATTCCGAGCAGCCGCGGCCCTTGACGCTCTTGACCGGCGCCGGCGTCTCGCCGTTCATCGCCAGCACTTCGTTGACCCAGGCCTGCTCCTGCGGCGTCGCCAGGTGCGGCTCGGCGCAGTGCTTGCAGACGCCACGCAGCAGCCGCTGGGCCAGCACGGCCTGCAGCGAGGTGGCCACCATGAAGGGCGGGGCGCCCATGTCCAGCAGCCGGAAGGGCGTGGAGACGGTGTCCTTGGTGTGCAGCGTGGACAGCAGCAGGTGGCCGGTGATGGCCGCGCGCAGGCCGATCTCGGCGGTCTCGGCGTCGCGCATCTCGCCGACGAGGATGACGTCCGGGTCCTGGCGCAGCGCAGCGCGCAGCACGCGGGCGAAGTCCAGCTCGATCTTGTCGTTGACCTGCACCTGCGTCAGCCCCGGCAGGCGGTACTCGACGGGGTCTTCGACCGTGATGATCTTCTGCTGCTCGGCGTCGATCTCGGCCAGCGCGGCGTACAGCGTCGAGGTCTTGCCCGAGCCGGTCGGGCCGGTGACGAGGATCATCCCCGAGTCGCGGCCCAGCAGCTCGCGGAAGCGTTTGAGCATGTCTTCTGGCATGCCGATGTCAGCCAGGCGGCGCATCGCCGAACCCTGACCCAGCAGGCGCATGACGACCGACTCGCCGTACTGGCTGGGCATGGTGGACAGGCGCACGTCCAGCGTGCGGTCCGAGAGGCGCAGCGTGAAGCGGCCGTCCTGCGGCAGGCGCTTTTCGGAGATGTCCAGGCCGGCCATCAGCTTCAGGCGCTGGGCGAGCGCGGGCGCGATGCGCTTGTCGGCCTGCATCAGCGTCTGCAGCAGGCCGTCGACGCGGCTGCGGATCACCAGCTCGCCTTCCTGCGGCTCGATGTGCACGTCGGACGCGCCCGCACGGGTGGCGTCCTCAAACACGCTCTGCAGCAGCCGCACGACCGGCGCGCCCTCCTGGCCGACGCTGGCCTGCAGCGTGCCGAAGTCGACCGCGTCGCCGATGTCGCGCTCCAGCGCCTTGGCCAGACCGGAGATCTCGTCGTTGCGGCGGTAGTGCTTGTCGAAGACCGCCGGCAACTGGCTGTCGGCCACCACGGCCATCGCCAGGCGGCGCTTCAGGATCTTGGCCAGCTCGTCGAAGCCGAACAGGTCCAGCGGGTCGGCCATGGCCACCAGCAGCGTGTCGCCGCGCTCCTCCAGCACCAGCGCACGGAAGCGCCGCGCCGGTGTCTCCGGCAGCAGGCGCACCAGCTCGGTCTTGAGCGGAAAGGTCTTCAGGTTGACAAAGGGCGCACGCAGCTGGCGGGCCAGCACATGGGCCAGCGCCTCCTCGGTGATGAGGTTGGCCTCGATGAGGATGCGGCCCAGCTTCTTGCCGGTGGCCCGCTGCAGCTCCAGGGCCTGCGTCAGCTGATCGGCGGAGATCAGCTGCTGCTCGACAAGCACGTCCCCCAGGCGCAGCTTGGGGCGGGGAGCGGCGGCGGTTTCGTCTGTCATGCGTTGCTGGTGGCGTGCACTTCAGCGAGCGTGGTGATGCCCTGCAACACCTTGACGATGCCGTCCTGCCGCAGCGAGCGCATGCCTTCGGCCAGCGCCGCGTGGTGCAGCTCCTCGGCGCGGGCGCCGGTCTGGACCATGCGGCGGATGTTCTTCGAGACGCTCAGCAACTCGTGCAGGCCGGCGCGGCCCTTGTAGCCGCTGTGGCCGCAGCTGGGGCAGCCAGGGCTGTGGAACTTCATCAGCCGGCCGTCCTTGCCGTGATGCTTGATCCACTCGGCCATCAGCGCCAGACGGGACGGCCGCGCATCGGCAGGGAACACGTGCAGGTAGTCGTCCAGCAGTTCGGCCAGTTCCGCTTCGGTCAGCGGCTCGCTCGTCTGGCAGGCGGTGCAGCTGCGCCGCACCAGCCGCTGGGCCAGCACGGCCAGCAGCGAGTCGGCGAAGTTGAACGGGTCCATGCCCATGTCCAGCAGCCGCGTGATGGTCTCGGCGGCGCTGTTGGTGTGCAGCGTGGACAGCACCAGGTGGCCCGTGAGTGACGCCTCGACGGCGATCTCCGCCGTCTCCTGGTCGCGGATCTCGCCGACCATGATGACGTCCGGGTCGGCGCGCAGGAAGGCGCGCAGCGCCTTCGCAAAGGTCCAGTCGATCTTGGGGTTCACCTGGACCTGGCGCAGGCCGGCCTGGGTGATTTCCACCGGGTCCTCTGCCGTCCAGATCTTGCGATCGGCGGTGTTGATATGGGCAAGCGCCGAATGCAGCGTCGTCGTCTTGCCCGAGCCGGTCGGGCCGACGCAAAGCACCATGCCGTAGGGGCGGGAGACGGCGTGCTGCAGCGCACTCAGGTTGGCGGGCGTCAGGCCGATGCGGTCCAGCGGGATCGGGCGGCTGCTTGCCAGGATGCGCATGACGACGTCCTCCAGCCCGTTGTTGGTCGGGATGGTGGCGACGCGCAACTCCAGCTTGTGCTGCGACGAGAACCGCGCGAAGTTGATCTTGCCGTCCTGCGGCTTGCGGCGCTCGGAGATGTCCAGGTCGCACATGATCTTGATGCGCGCGATCATGGCGTTGCGGTAGGTGGGCGGCAGCTCCAGGTAGGGCTGCAGCACGCCGTCGCGGCGGAAGCGGATCTTGAGCTTCTCGCGGCCCGGGTAGGTCTCGATGTGGATGTCCGACACGCCCTGGTTGTGCGCCTCGATGATCATCGTATTGATGAGCCGCACCAGGCTGTTGTCGCTCTGCTCGATGGGCGATTCGTCTTCCTTGGCCGAGCGCTCGCTGCTGTCGCGCTCCAGGCTCTCCATCAACTTGTTGGAGGTTTCCAGCGAGAAGTCGACCTGGAAGTCGGGCAGGGTGTCGGTGCTGCGCGGCAGCGCGTCGGCACCGAAGCGGTCGAAGGTGGTCGGGATGGCGAACTGCAGCGTGCCCAGCCGGGTCAGCGTCGGCACGACCTTGAGCTGGGTGATGAACTCCACTTCGTCGAGCGCGTCGCGCCGCGTCGGGTCTTCCATCGCGACGATGAGGCGGCCATCGCGCAACACCAGCGGCAACACCTCCAGCCGCTTGGCGACCGCGAAGGGCAGCTTGCGCACGGCGTCGGGTTCGATGGCGAAGTTCTCGACGTCGACGACCGGGTAGCCCATCTTGCGCGCCAGTGCCGACTGCAGCTGCGCGCGGCTGATGACGCCCTTGCGCACCAGCAGTTCGCCCAGCGGCACGGAGCGGTCGTCGCGCTGCTGCACCAGGGCCAGTTCGAGCTGTTCGGGCGTGACGAGGTCCAGGGCCAGCAGCGCCTCGCCGATGCGCACCATGGGCATGCGGGCCTGCTGCTCGATGGCCTGCAGCAGCTGCTCGGCAGTGACGATCTGCTGGGTGACGAGGATGTCGCCGACGCGGCGTTGGCGCAGGCTGGTCTG
>Ga0114942_1000225_pt1 | contig 15590 bp, 10 predicted proteins | sample LowerColdCreek_FD_88674 | JGI IMG/M metagenome (GOLD analysis project Ga0114942, IMG submission 88674) | Groundwater microbial communities from Cold Creek, Nevada to study Microbial Dark Matter (Phase II) - Lower Cold Creek | ecosystem: Environmental > Aquatic > Deep subsurface > Groundwater ... | reverse complement strand
TGGCCCACGTCGCCTAACGTCGCACCTGGGCGCACCTGGCGGATGCCGGCGCGCAGCGCCTCGTAGGTCGTCATCACCAGCCGGCGCGCCAGTACATTGGTCTCGCCGACGATGAACATGCGGCTGCTGTCGCCGAACCAGCCGTCCTTGGTGAGCGTCACGTCCACGTTGACGATGTCGCCCTTCTTGAGCGTCTTGTCCTTGCTCGGGATGCCGTGGCAGACGACGTGGTTGGGCGAGATGCAGGCCGTCTTGGGGAAGCCGTGATAGCCGACGTTGGACGGGATGCACTTGAGCGTGCCGACGATGTACTCGCGGCAGAGGTCGTCCAGCCGCTCGGTCGTCACGCCGGGCACGACATGGGGTTTGAGCATGGCCAGCACCTCGGCGATGAGGTGACCCGCCTCGCGGGCCTTGGCGACCTCCTCGGGGCTGCGCAGCTTGAGACTCTTCATGCGCGGGCCCCTTTGACATTCGCCTTGGCCTTGGGGGCTTGAGCCCAGCCCGCCAGGCGGGCCAGGTCCAGCCCACCCTCCTGCTCGGCCCGGATCAGCAGCTGGCAGATGTCGGCATGGCTCAGCTGCGGATGCAGTTCGGCCAGCATGCCGATGCGCATCCAGTGCTCGGCCTGGGCATTGATGGAGCGCGACAAGGCCTGGCTCGCCACGCGCAGGCTCTCGTGCATCGGATCGGAGATTTTGACGATTCCCATGCCGGCACTATATACGATTCATATACGAATCGTATATTCACCAAGATCACCCGACCACGAGGCTCGCCACGGCGGCGCCCACGGTCGCCGTGCTCGCATCGCCGCCCATGTCGGGCGTGCGCGGACCGTCCTGCAGCACGGCCTCGATGGCGGCCATGATGGCCGCGCGCGCGGCTTCGAAGTTGGCGTCGCCCTGCCCCAGGAACTCCAGCATCAGCGCGCCGGACCAGATCATGGCCACCGGGTTGGCGATGCCGCGCCCGGCGATGTCCGGCGCCGAGCCGTGCACCGGCTCGAACAGCGACGGGAAGCGCCGCTCCGGGTTCAGGTTGGCCGAGGGAGCGATGCCGATGGTGCCGGTGCAGGCGGGGCCCAGGTCCGACAGGATGTCGCCGAACAGGTTGGAGGCCACCACCACGTCGAAACGCTCGGGCGTCAGCACGAAGCGGGCGGTCAGGATGTCGATGTGAGACTTGTCCCAGCGCACGTCCGGGTAGGCCGGCGCCATGGCCTCGACACGCTCGTCCCAGTAGGGCATGGAGATCGCGATGCCGTTGGATTTAGTGGCGGAGGTCAGGTGCTTCTTGGGGCGCGAGCGGGCCAGTTCGAACGCGTACTTCAGGATGCGGTCGGTGCCATGGCGGGTGAAGACGGATTCCTGCAGCACCGTCTCCCGCTCGGTGCCCTCGAACATGCGGCCGCCCACCGATGAGTACTCGCCCTCGGTGTTCTCGCGGATGACCATGAAGTCGATGTCGCCCACCTGCTTGCCCGCCAGCGGGCAAGGCACGCCAGGCATCAGCCGCACCGGGCGCACGTTGGCGTACTGGTCGAACTGGCGGCGGAACTTCAGCAGCGAGCCCCACAGCGAGATGTGGTCGGGCACCTTGTCGGGCCAGCCCACGGCGCCGAAGTAGATGGCGTCGAAGCCGCGCAGCTGCTCGAACCAGTCGTCCGGCATCATCTTTCCGTGCTGCAGGTAGTGGTCGCAGTGGGCCCAGTCGAAGTGGGTGAACTGCAGGTCGAGGCCGAAGCGGCGCGACGCGGCGTCAAGCACGCGCAGGCCTTCGGGCATGACCTCCTGGCCGATGCCATCCCCGGCGATGACGGCGATGCGATGTGTCATGGGCAAAGCTCCTGTGTGGTGATCGTGGCGGCAGCTTATCGACAACGGTTCACCGCACAATCACGCGCTTCGTTGACTCAGCGACCACGAAGTGTGAACACCACTCCCCTGCCCCAGCTCGACGACCTGCGCCTGTTCTGCGGCGTGGCGCGCCACAGCAGCTTTGCGATGGCGGCGCGCACGCTGGGTGTGTCCAAGGCACTGATCAGCAAGCGCATCGCGCTGCTGGAGGCTGCGCTGCAGGTGCGGCTGTTCCACCGCACCACGCGCAGCGTGACGCTGACGCCGCAGGGCGAGCTGGCGCTGCCCTGGGCGCGCCGCATCACCGAGGACGTGGGCCTGCTGGGCGAGGCGCTGTCGCAGGAGCGCGCCGCGCCGGCCGGCCTGCTGCGGCTGTGCAGCAGCACAGGGTTCGGCAGCCGACATCTGGCGCCGGCGCTGTCGGCGCTGGCCACGCAGCATCCCCAGTTGCACATCGAGCTGGAGCTGCTGGACCGGCCGGTGGAGCTCATCGACGAGGGCTTCCAGCTCGACATCCGCGTGGGCCATGTGCATGAAGGCCATGTCACCGCCCGGCGCGTGGCGAGCAACCGCCGCGTGCTGTGCGCGTCGCCCGCCTACCTGCGGCGCCACGGCACGCCGCGCACGCTGGACGAGCTGCGCGCGTACCGCTGCATTCCCATCCGGGAGCGCGACCAGGACTTCGCCCGCTGGGACCTCGTCGGCCCCGAGGGCGCAGCATCGGTGCGCGTGTCGGGGCCGCTGTCGGCCAACCACGGCGGTATCGTGCGGCAATGGGCGCTGGACGGCCACGGCATCATCCTGCGCTCCACCTGGGACGTGCAGGACGACCTGGCCGCCGGGCGGCTGGTGCAGCTGCTGCCGGCCTACCACCAGCCGGCCGACGTCTGGGCCGTGTGCCCATCGCGGCTGTCTGCGTCGGCGCGGGTGCGCGTCTGCGTGGAGTTTCTGCAGGACTGGTTCAGTCGGGCCGGTCTGGGCGACTGACAACGGCCGTGTCGTAGATCTGCACGAATTCGGCCGGCATTCGCTTCGGACGGCCGCTGCTGATCTCGATACAGACCAGTACCCAGCGCCCGCGCACCAGCGTCGCGCCGTCGTTCGCGCGGCGCAGCTGGAAGCGCCGCTCCATCGTCAGCCGGCCGTCGCTGGCCGTCAGCCAGGTGCCCAGCACCAGCGCCTCGCCCGCAAAGGACGGCAGCAGGTAGTCGTAGTGGCCCTCGCGGATGGTCATCGCGCGGTCCAGGCGGCGGTAGTCGGCCAGCGACAGGCCCAGCGCCTCGGAGTGCGCCCAGCCGGCCTGCTCGCACCACTGCACGTAGACGGCGTTGTTGGTGTGGCCCAGGCCGTCGATGTGTTCGGCCGCGGGCGTGAGCGCCAGCGTGAACGGCGACGGCAGGTCCCAGTCAGTCATAGACCGAGACTTCGGGCCGGCGCGCGAGCACTGCGATGGGCGGCGCCCAGCGCTCGCCGCGCGGCTTCTTGCTCGTCACCAGCGTGATCTCGCTGGGCTCGAAGACCTCGACGTTGTGCGTGATCGGGGTGGTGAGCAGGTACTGCGCACGGGTGCTGCGCAGGAAGTGGCCGACGAGCTGGATGTTGCGCACGTCCAGGTGGGCGAAGGGCTCGTCGATGAAGACGAAGCCGCCCGGCGTCTCGTCGTCCTTCATCAGGCCCACCAGCAGGATCAGGCTCTTGAGCACCTGCTGGCCGCCCGAGGCCTCGCCGTCGTTCAGGCCCACCTCGCCCTTGCCGTCGAAGTTGAACTTCACCTGCAGGCCGGCCTGGGCCAGCACGGTGTCGTCGTTGTCCAGGTGGGGCAGGATGGCCTCGGCCGTCGTGCCGGCCAGCTCGCCCAGCTCGGCCACGTTCTTCTTGTAGCGGCGCACGGTGGCGCGCATCACGTCGATGTAGCGCTCGCGGGCGTTGAACGCGGCGATGCGAGCCAGCTCGTTGCTGGCGCGGCGGTCGCTGAGCTGGGTGTCCTGCTCATGCACCTGGGCGGCCATGCGGGCATGGCGGTCCACCACGCTGGCGTCCACCTCCCAGTGGCCGGTCTGCAGTTCCTGGTCCACATGGTGGGCGCGGATCTCGGCCTGGCGGGCGTTCTCGAATTCGTCGCGCAGCGCCGCCAGCGCGATGGGCGTGACCCAGGCCTTCGGGAACTGGGCCTTCTGCTTGCGCGACTCCTGCGAGGCCTTGCGCAGCGCCTCGCGCCTGGCCTCGTGCTCGCGCAGCCGGCCGGCGGCTGAGCCCTCGCCGTCCTTCAGCGCGATCTGTGCGCCTTCGTAGGCCTGCTCGCTGCGCGTGGACTCGCGCACCACGCGGTCATGCTCGCTGTCCAGCGCGCTCATGCGCGACGCGGCCTCGGCGCGCGCCTGGCGCAGCACCGGCAGGCGTGCGCGGGCTTCGGCGAACTCGTCCGAGCGCTCGCTCAACTCCTGCGCCGCCTTGTGGCCCACGGCCGCGCGCTGCACATCCTTGAACTGGCGCTCCACCTCGGCCTGCGCCTTGGCGATGCGGCTGAGCTCGCCGTCCCAGCGGGCCAGCTCGGCCTCCAGCGCGGCGCGGCGGGAATCGACGGCGGACGCGCCAAACTGGTGGTCGCGCGGCTCGACGAAGACGCTGCGGCCGCCCCGGCCGTCGCGGTAGTAGGCGTCGGCGGTGATCCATTCGCCGCTGGTCTTGGCGCCCTCTTCCGTCGACGTGACGCAGCGGATGGCGCCCAGCTGGCGCACCAGCCAGGTCGGCAGCGGTGCGCTGACGTTCAGCGCCGCCAGCAGCGAGCCGGCCGGCGCCTGGCCGGCGGCCTGCGTGTCGGCGACGACGTAGTGGCGGTAGCGCTGCTTGGCCGCGATGTCGAAGGCGCGGCCCTCATCGCTGCGGTGCTTCAGCACGACGACCCAGCGAGACGGGCGCAGCAGGCCTTCCGCCGCCGCACGCCAGGTCTCGTCGGCGATGTCGATGCTGTCGGCGACGAGGTAGTGGGCGATGCCGGCGTCGTCCAGCGCCCGCTTCATCGGCGCGACCTCGGGCGGCGGCGGGGGCAGACGCTTGCCGCTCAGCTCGCCCAACGCCGTCTGCGCGCGGGCGGCCTTGTCGCTGGCGCGGGTGTAGTCGGCGCGCAGGCGCTCGCGCTCGGAAGCCAGCTCCTGCATGCGCGCCGTCAGCGCGGCGGCATCGGCCTCCACGTCGGCCAGCGCCTTCAGCTCGTCCTCGCGCTTGACCAGCGCCTCGGCGGGCCGCTCGGCCTCGCGGGCGGCGTCGAACGCAGCACGCGCTTCGCGCCGCTCGCCTTCCAGCGCCTTCAGCCGCTCCTTGGCCGCTTCCTGCGCCGTGAACAGGCTGTGCAGGGCCGCGCGCTTGTCGCTCAGCGCCTTCACGTCGCCCGACGCGAACAGGCGTTGGCGGTGCAGCTCGCGCGCATCGCGGGTGATGCGCTCGCGGGCCTCGCTCCAGCGCAGCACGGGCAGCACCTCGGTGGCCAGGCGCTCGCGCTCGGCGATCTTGAGCTGGTACTGGCGGTGGCTGTTGACGCGGTTGGCCAGGTCGGAGAGCTGGGCCTGCGTGTGCGCCAGCTCGGCGCCGGCCTGCTCCACTTCCTTGCCCAGCTGCTGCTGGTGGCTGCGCGCCTGCTCGTAGCGGTCCAGCACCTCCTGGTCGCCAAACACCTCGAAGACGAGGCGCAGCAACTCCTTGGGCGACAGCTCGCACAGCCGGTCGGTCTGGCCCTGCTCCAGCGCCAGCACGCGGCCGATGGCGCGCGTGAGGCCGGCCGCTTCCAGGCGCTTCTTCCACGCCTCGATGCCCAGCCAGTCGCGGTCGCCCTTCTCGGCGAGCTGCTCGATCTCGTGCACGCCGTCCAGGATGGTGTAGCGGCGTACCCAGTCGCCGCCGTGGCGCTCGATGCGGCAAGCCAGCGTCACCTGGTCGGCGTACAGCAGCGACGACGCGAACGGCCGGCTGCTGTTCTGGCGGGTGCGCGGCCGGTTGTCCACCAGTGCGCGCAGCCAGGCCGTCTCGGCGTTGGCGTGGCGGGCGTAGGTCTTGTAGGTGCGGCCACCCGAGCACTCCAGGCCCAGCAGCGTGCGCATCGCGTCCAGCAGCGTGGTCTTGCCCGAGCCGTTGGGGCCGGCGATGGTGATGATGGCGCCGTCCAGAGGCAGCGTGACGCGCTGGCAGTAGTCCCAGTGCAGCAGTTCGAGCGATTGCAGGTGGAACATCAGTCGTCAATGTCTTGTTGTTCGGCCTGGTCGGGGCGCGGCAGCGGGTGGCCGGCGCGGGCCAGCACGTCGCCCATGGCGCCATCGAGGATGCGCGGCGCCAGCAGGTCGTAGTCGATCAGCAGGTCCAGCAGCGGGCCTTCGGCGATGTCCTCGCCACGGCGCGTGACGAAGCCGTGGCGCTCCAGCAGCTTGAGGTTGGTGTCCAGCCGCAGCTTCTTGCCGAGCTGGTCACCGAAGTCGGCCAGCAGGCTGCGGTAGCTGATCAGCGGCGCGACGCTGGCGGCCTGCGGCATGGGCTTGTCGGTGGCGAACATCTCGCCCTGGCCGGCGTGGATGGCATCACTGCGGGCGACCTGCCGTTGCCGCTTGGGCAGCACGATGAGCGACCACAGCACGACGAGCAACGCCACACCGTCGCGCGGCAGGTCGAGGTTGTTGTTGGCTGCCAGCCCCGTCTCGCCGAACACGGCGCTCTCGGCCGGGCGCAGCAGGGCGACCGAGATGTGGTCGGCATGCACGTTGTCCACCAGCTGCAGGCCGACGCCGGCCAGGCGCGCGCCGAGCTGGTTCCACAGCTCGGTGTCGATCAACGCGCGTTTCACGAGCGGGTGGCTGCGCGGCAGCCAGCGGCGGGCCAGCAGTTGCGCGGCGAGTTGCTGGGAGTCGTCGAGTGGGCTCATGGGGTATCCGGAGTGAGGACGCCGCGGCTCATCCATCGGACGAACTCGTCGTCCACGGGGCCTTGTTCGGCGGACCAGCGCACCGACCACGGCTGGCGGGCCATGTCGCCGGTGGCGCCCTTCAAGTGGCGGGCTTGCGCGTCGCCCAGCAGCGGCAGCAGCTGGGCACGGTAGGCGGCGCGGGCGTAGCTGCCGCCCAGGATGGCCGGTGCCAGGTCGTGCTCGACCGGCTCGACTGCAGCCCAGGCGCTCAGCAGCGCCTGCATCTGGTCCATGTCGGGCGGCAGCTGCATGACGGCCAGCTCGCCCGTCGGCGCGGCCTGGCCTTGCGGCAGCGCGGCGGCCTCGGCCGGCTTGGGGCGGTCGCGCTCGAACTCAGCTTCCGCCGTGTCGACCAGGTCGCGCTGCGCCACCAGCACCGGGTGCACCGGCCGCTCCCAGGCGCCGTTGATGAGCGCGGCCAGGTCGCCCTGGCTCTGCAGCCAGCGGCGCACATCGGTTGTCGTGATGCCGGTGGAGCCAAGCGTCACGCGCTGGCGGTCGGCCTGCTGCAGCGCTCGGTTGAACTGGCTGGCCATCGCTAACAGCCGCGCCTGGGCCAGGCCCAGCTCGCGCGCCAGCCGCTCCAGGCGCGCATCACCGGCGGCTTCGGCCTGCGCAATGATGGCGCCCAGCGCCTCGCCGGCGCGGTCCACCAGCGTCAGCGCCTTCTCGAAACGGGTCCGTGCGCGGCGCAGCGCGAACTCGCTGCCGCTGGCGATGGCGTCGGCAAACTCGTCGTACAGGCGCGAGAGCTGCGCCAGCAAGTGCTGCAGCTGTGCCGGCTGCAGCGTGCCCAGCTGATGGGCGCCGGCCACGCCGGCCAGCAGCGAGGCCAGGTCGCCGTCGGGCGACTGCTCCTGCGTCAGCGGCTGCAGCAGGCCCACGACCTGCTGCGCCAGCGGTGTGACGGCATAGGTCTGCGCGGTGGCGTCCCAGGCCAGCAGGTCAGCGTCGCGCAGGCGCTTGAGCACGCTGTCCAGCACCTCGTCGCGCAGCACGTGGAAGGCCTGATTCAGCGCCTCGCGCGTCAGGCGCGACTCGCGCAGCGCCATCAGCTCGAAGAACACCCACAGCCGCAGCCGCGTCAACGCGGCGGAACCCTGGAACAAGGCGCGCAAGGCGGCTTGCAGCGCATCCTGGCGCTCCAGCTGCCACCACAGCAGCGCATCGGCCGGAGCCGATCCGTCGCGGAAGTAGTCCTCCACGCGCAGGGCGTCGTCGCTCTCGGGCGGGGCGGTGGGCGGCAGAGTGGGTTGGGACATGGGGCGCGGATTATCGGGGCGCGTGGACACCAGCCCTGTGGCTACAGTACCCGGCATGGGAGAAGACACAGAAGCGCCTGCGCTTGCAGCGTTAGGCAGCGCCATCGAACGCGGCGACTGGGCACTTGCCTTGGTTGAGCTGTTCGCCCTGGCCACCAGCGCTCGCCTGCGGGACTGGGAGATCGCCAACAGAGGCATTCCAGCGGTTCGCATCGAACAAGTGATGGCCGAGTTGGAGCGCTTGCCAGACGTACCGCCACAGCCCGGCATCGCCCTGCTGCAAGCCCTGGACAGGCTCGCCAAGCGCGAGCGGCTGGCGATACGCCAGCCGCCCAAGCCCATCAGCACACATGCCGGCACTGCCTACTGGCTGATCGCCAGCGGCAGCGAAGAGCCCCGGCCCTGCAGCCTGGCCAGGCAGTCAGCCAACCTCGCCCACTGGCTGGTGCATCACACCGTGGTGCCTGAAAGAGTCGGCGCGGTCCGCGTCGTCGTGCGCGCCGCCCAGGGCAGCCTTGGGCAGCGCTTGAGCAAGTTGGCAGCAGAGCCAAGCGCACAGATGCCGATCTGGATCGGTCACTTTGACGACAACGCCAAGGTCCAGTGGGACGAGGCGCGCCGACGTGACGGCCACTTCGTGGCCGAGGAAATCCAGCCCACCGCGACTCGCGGCGCCTCGCTGCGCGCCACCCTGGATGCGGCCTGGGTCGCCTCGGCGCTCGTCCTCGTCTTGCCCGAACTCGGGATCACCGTTGAACAGCGACGCCACCTCACCCGCCGGCTGGCCGTCGAGCCCGGCGGCGCTCCGCTGCTGTGCGTGGCGGGCTCCTTCCACGAGCACATCAACGGCAAGGTCTTCAACTGCGCTCCGCTGATCGACGGCACGACGGGCGAGACACTGTTCTCCCACCGCAAGCTACGCCCCTACGGCAATTCCGAAGGCGCTAACACCCCGGAATCGTCCGAGGCCATCCACCTTGGCGACACCGTCCATCTCCTGATCAGCGACGCGGGCAGCTTCACCGTGCTGATCTGCAAGGATCACATCGACAGCCACCCGGACGTCGCGACCCTGATGCAAACCGTGGCGCCGCATTGGCTACTCGTCCCCAGCTACGGCGGGAACAAGACGCTGGACGCACACCTGGATCGCGCCCGCAGGCTTTGCGAGATCGAGGTGGGCTGCCATGTCGTGGTCGCCAACATCCGCAATCTGGGCTTGGAAGACGGCCCCGTTCTGCCGGGCTTCGGCCACGCCGCCGGCTGCCACGACCCGATGCGCATTGAGTCTTCCGGCGGCCTGGTGCGCTTCGACATCCCAGGGAAGCCGCCAGGACGCCCGGCGCTGAAGCGCATCAGATAGCACCTAAAACAACCTAAACTTCGCCACTACCCGAGCGAATATTTAGGACACTTTAGATTCCATGAAGCTGCTCGATCTCCGCGCCGACCTGCTCGCCAATCAAGGCGACCCCGCAGAACTGCTGCCCGAGTTGGCAGCGCTCGACCGATTGAGCGCTGAGCAGCGCGAGGCGCTGGACTACGCGCTCGGCTACTGGGTGCTGCAAGTCCTGCAACGCCCCGCCGACACCGACAGCCTGGTGCTGCTCGACCGCCTAGTCGCCTACGCCCAGCAGCGCAGCGACGGCGACGCGCTGTTTGTGGCCAAACTCTCAGCCTTGCGAGACCTGCTCGAAAACAAGCGTCTTGCCGTCGCCACCCGCGCCAACCAGCCCAGCCGCCAGCTTCACCACGCACAGACCATCCTCAGCCTGCTGCAATCCGAAAACCGCATCCCTCAGGCCGACATGGCCAAGCACCTGCAGATTTCGCCCGGCCGCGTCAGCCAGATCCTGGCCGTGATGGAGCAGGACGGCCTCATTGCCCGCGAGCGCGTCGGCCAGGTGAACTGGATCGTCGACGCCGCAGCCGTTTCACCCACCCGCAACGCTAAACCGACAGCCGCCAAACACACGGAGCCCGCCACACGCGGCATGGATGTCTGGCTGCCCAAGACCAAGAAGGCCGCGTAACCATGGCCAAGCGCCCCAGCCCGCCCGCCCTGCCCGCCAATCGCCCCAAGGTCGTCACGTTCTACAGCTACAAGGGCGGCGTTGGCCGCTCCCTGCTGGCCGCCAATAGCGCCGCCCTGCTCGCCGCACACGGCCGCACCCTTATCTGGGACCTGGACGTCGAGGCCCCTGGGCTGCATCACATCGACGCGCTGCGCGGCAGCGAGCCCGAGCGCAGCGGCTTCCTCGACTGGTTCCTGGCCTGGCAGCAAAAGGTGGCCAAGCAAAACGCACCCCAGCCCACCCTGCCCGGCGGCGCCGAGCTGAAGAAGCTGGCTCAACGCCTGCGCAAGACCAGCCTCCACCAGCTGGACATCCTCCCCGCGTTCGGCAGCAGCCGTGACCCGGCCGAGCTCTACATCCAGATCGACTGGGGCCACTGGTTCCAGCAGCACCTGCCCGACGGCCTCGCCCTCTTCCAGGCCCTGATCGAACACTTCGGCGCCCTGGGCTATGCCCATGTGGTGATCGACTCCCGCACGGGCCACACCGACCTCGGCGGCCTGCTCACCGGCCTGCTGCCCGACGTGACCGTGCTGGTGGGCGGCTACGGCCCGCAAAACCTCGACGGCATGGCCCGCGTCTGGACGGCGCTCAAGAACCCCGCCCCAGCCGTCGAGCAACTTCGAGGCGGCCTGGCCCCGCTGATGGTGGTGCCCGTGGCCTCGCCCATCCCGGCGAACAACGACAACCCCGGCCTGCTCAACCAGCGGCGCCAGGCCTTCGCTGATGTGTTTGGCACCACACTGGTTTCGCTGATCGAAGTTCCCTATGACCGTGAGCTGCCCTACACCGACGAGCTACTTTTTCACCGCACTGAGCGCGAGGTCGCCCAGGCCTACCAGACCGTCAGCCGCGTGCTGCTCGACGCCTTCGCCCAGCTCGACGCCGAGCGCCAGGCAGCCCAGCAAGCCTTGGCGGTGCGGCCCGATGTCTTTGACCCCCACGACCTCCGCGCCCATGAACGCCTGAGCGGTCGCCTGCGCGTCGAGCAAGGCGCCCGCTTCGAGGAACAAGTCGCCCTGCTGCTGCGACTGCTCGGCTTTCAGGTCGAACCCGAGCAACTCATCGACAGCAACAAGGTCGATCTGGTCGCCCGCATCAAAGCCGGCTTCGAGCAGGTCTGCTACCTCGTCGAATGCAAGGACGAAGCCGCGCCGGTGGCCAAGTCCACCCTCGAAAAACTCAAGTCCTGGCTCGACCAGCCCGCCGCACGCCAGATGCAGGCACGCGGCATGGTGGTCAGCCGAAAAGGCTTCTCGCCCCAGGCCCTGCGCTACGCGGCCGATCACAACCTGCGCGCCGTCACCCCAGACGATCTCGAGCGTCAGCTCATCGACTTCAGCCCCTACCTCGACCGCCTCATTCGCAGCTTTGAGCAGGGCTCCCTCTTCAAGAGCTACGTCAATCAGCAGGCGGAGTCGGGCATCGAGGGCAAGGCCGGCGATGAGGAAACCGCCATCCCCGACCTCATCGCCCATGGCAAAGCCTGGGCCACTGGCGAGGGCCGGCGCCTCTGGGTGCTGCTGGGCGACTACGGCACGGGCAAGTCCGCCTACATCTCCCGCCTGGCCTATGAGCTGGCCGTGGCCGCGCGCAGTGATGGCGGGCTCCCTGTCCCCCTGGCCGTCAACTTGCGCTTCTTCCCCAACAAGGCCTCGCTCGAAGACATCCTCGAAAAGCACTGGGAGCAAGCCGCCGGTGAAAAGCGCGAGGCCAAGCTGCTGCTGCACCTGCTGCAGCGCGGCCGCATCGTGCTGCTGCTCGACAGCTTCGACGAGATGGGCATCGCCACCGCCGGCCGCAGCGTCATCGAGCAGTTCCGCATGCTCGTCAGCCCCAGCGCTGCGCCTGGCATCGGCAACCGCATCCTGCTGACCTGCCGCGAGCAGTTCTTCAAGGAGCACGGCGAAGCCCGCCGCACCGCCCAGGGCGTGGACGAGCGCATCCCCGCGCTGCAAGGCGTGACCCTCGGCCTGGAAGGCAGCATCGACCGCCTGCGCGTCTTCACCCCCGAGCAGATCCAGGAGTTCCTGCGCCTTCGCCTCGGCGCCAAGGAGGCCAAGCAAGCCTGGGCCTTCATGCAAAAGCACGGCCTCACCCAGCTGGGCGACCGGCCGCAACTGCTGGACGTCATCATCCAGAGCCTGCCCAAGCTGCGCGAGCAGGGTGGCCAGTTCAGCCCCGGCGCCCTTTACGGCGCCTACACCAACCAGTGGCTGGACGATTTCAAGCCCACCGAGCGCCAGTCCAGCAGCCGCCAACTGCGCGCCGTGCTTGAAGTGCTCGCCGGCATGCTCTGGCAGCGCGAGGGCAACCGCCTGCACTACGGCGACCTCTACGCCCTGCTGCGCGAGCAACCCGCCCTCTGCGAAGGTCTCGACCCCAACCAGCTCGACGTCGAGCTGCGCACCGCCGCCTTCCTCTCCCGCACGCCCGACGGCTACTACGGCTTCTCGCACCGCAGCTTCCTGGAGTTCTTCCTGGCCCGGCGCCTGCACGCCAGCCTCGATGCCAGCGACCCCGCCGCCGCCCTCGCCGAGGCCCTCGACCTGCCCCGCCTGAGCACCGAGGTCTGCCAGTTCGTCAGCGACCTGCTGCCCGGCCCCAACGGCGAACGCAACCGCTTCGGTCAGGCCCTGCACACCGTACTTGGCAGCCAGATGCGGGAGCGCCCCAGCGCCCCGGCCCGCGCCAACGCCCTCTGGCTGGGCTACCGCCTGGCCCAGGCTGAGGTCGACACCGGCTACCCCAGCGCCGACGTTCAAGCCCGCTACCTGCCCCACCACGCCGACCTCGCCAACACCGACCTCAGCGGCCTCATCCTGCCCGGTGTGGCCCTGCCCGGGGCCGACTTGCGCCATGCCCGACTCGACAAGGTCGAGTGGCATGGCGCGCTGCTCACGGAGGCTCGGATGGACGGTGCCAGCGCCCACCAGGCGGTGCTGGCCGGAGCCCAACTGCAGAAGGCCTCGATGCGGGAGATGCCGGCCACCGGTCTCAATCTCGCGGGCGCCAACCTCAGCCACACCCAGGCCCAGGGCGCCCAATGGCCACTGGTCGAGCTCTTTGCCGCTGACCTTGATGCCTGCCAGTTCGACGGCGGCGATTTGCGCGGCGCCAGCCTGGGCCAATCGCGGGGCCAAGCCTCGCACGCCGGCGCGCAGCTGCAAGGCGCCACGGCGATCGGCGCACCGGCTTGGCCTGCTGAACTTCGTCACGCCCCCTCGGCCCGCTTGCAGGCCAACGTACACAGCGCCGGCCACGCGGGCAACGTCAACGCGCTGGCCTACAGCCCCGACGGTCGTCGCCTGGCCAGCGGCGGCGACGACGGCCGCGTGTGCCTATGGGACGCCGCCACCGGCGCCCCGGCCGGCATGCTCGAAGGCCATCGCGGCGGGGTTCAGTGCCTGGCCTATGGCCCCGACGGCCACCACCTAGCCAGCGGTGGTACCGACGGCCAGGTGCGCCTCTGGGACGCCGCCACCGGCGCCTCGGCCGGCGTGCTTGAAGGCCATCGCGGCGGGGTTCGGAGCCTGATCTACAGCCCCGACGGCCGCCGCCTGGCCAGCGGTGGCGACGACGGCCTGGTGCACCTCTGGGACGCTGCCACCGGCGCCCCGGCCGGCGTGCTAGACGGCCATCGCGACGGGATTCGGCGTCTGGCCTACAGCCCCGATGGCCAGCGCCTGGCCAGTGGCGGCAACGACGACCAGGTGCGCCTCTGGGACGCCACCACCGGCGCTCAGGTCGGCTCGCTCGAAGGCCATCGCGGCGGGGTTCTGTGCCTAGCCTATAGCCCCGATGGCTGCCGCCTGGCCAGCAGCAGCGACGACGGTCAGGTGCGCCTCTGGGACGCCGCCACCGGTGCACCGGCCGGCGTGCTTACGGGCCACCGCGGTGGGGTTCGGAGCCTGGCCTACAGCCCTGACGGCCGCCGACTGACCAGCGGCGGCAGCGACGGCCTGGTGCGCCTCTGGGACGCCGCCACTTGCGCCCCGGCCGGCGTGCTCGACGAGCAAGGCGTCTGGGCTCGGAGCTTGGCATACAGCCCCGACGGCCGCCGCCTGGCCAGCGGCGGCAACGACGGCCAGGTGCGCCTCTGGGACGCCGCCACTGGCGCCCCGGCCGGCGTACTCGAAGGCCAAGGTATCTGGGCTCGGAGCCTGGCCTACAGCCCCGACGGCAGCCGCCTGGCGAGTGGCGGAAACGACGGCACGGTGCGCCTCTGGGACAGTGCCACCGGAGCCCCGGCCGGCGTGTTCGAAGGCCATCGCGGCGGGGCCCTATCCCTGGCTTACAGCCCCGACGGCCACCGGCTGGCGCAGTGCGGCTACGGCGACCTGGTGTGGCTCTGGGACACTGACACCGGCGCCCCGGCCGGCGCGCTAGAAGGCCATCGCGGCGGAGTCCTGTGTCTGGCCCACAGCCCCGACGGTCGCTGCTTAGCCAGTGGCGACATGGATGGAAAGGTGCGCCTATGGGACGCTGCCACCGGCGCTCCGGCCGGCGTGCTCGAGGGGCATGGTGACTGGGTTCGGAGCCTGGCCTATAGCCCCGACGGCACCAGCCTCGCCAGCGGCGGAGACGACGGCAAGGTGCGCCTCTGGGACGCAGCCTCCGGTGCGACGGCAGGCGTGCTCGAAGGCCATGGTGGCTGGGTTCTGAGCCTGGCTTACAGCCCCGATGGCCGCCGCTTGGCCAGCGGTGGTAGCGACGGCGTGGTACGCCTCTGGGACGCCGCCACCGGCGCCCGGGCTGGCGTACTCGAAGGCCATGATGACTGGATTCGGAGCCTGGCCTACAGCCCCGACGGCCGCCGGCTGGCCAGCGGTGGTGACGACGGCTTGGTGCGCCTCTGGGATACCGCCACCAGTGCCCCGGCCGGCGTGCTCCAAGGTCATCACGGCAGGGTTGAGTGCCTGGCCTACAGCCGCGATGGCCGCCTAGCCAGCGGCGGCAGGGACGGCCGAACGCGCATCTGGACTGCCGACTCCTTGGCACAGGAATTGGTGATCCTGCCCCCAGACACTGGCTGGGCTTGCATCGACTACCGTCAAGACCCCCGCGGCCTCTGGCGCGGCGAGGGCCTGGCCCTGGCCAAGCTTCGCTACCGGGATCGCGAAGAAGCCCTGCAACCCTGGCCCTGGTTGCCCCGGCTGTGGCGCGCTACCGACCTGCCCGAGCTCAAGGCGCCAGACGACCCACGATTCGCGCCGGCTGATCGCTGGCGACAAAAGCATTGAAAGCCGGCAAGGCCCTGCCGGACTACGCTGCCCGCCATGACTGCGACACGCCTGCCCACCTTCTTCCTCTCCCACGGCGGCGGCCCCTGGCCGTTCATGGACGGCGACTTCCGCCGTGCGCATGCGAAGCTGGAAGCCTCGCTGCAGGCCCTGCCCGCCACGCTGCCCGAGAAGCCCAGGGCCATCCTGATGATCTCGGCGCA
>Ga0114942_1000224_pt1 | contig 15602 bp, 10 predicted proteins | sample LowerColdCreek_FD_88674 | JGI IMG/M metagenome (GOLD analysis project Ga0114942, IMG submission 88674) | Groundwater microbial communities from Cold Creek, Nevada to study Microbial Dark Matter (Phase II) - Lower Cold Creek | ecosystem: Environmental > Aquatic > Deep subsurface > Groundwater ... | reverse complement strand
GCGTCGATGAAGCGCCCTGCGAACAGCATCGAGATCGCGTAGCCGAACTGGAAGACCGCCGTGATGTTGGCGTAGTCCGAATTGGACCAGCCGAACTCCTTGGACAGCGCCGGCGCCAGCAGGCTGAGCACCTGGCGGTCCAGGTAGTTCACGGTGGTGGCGAAGAACAGCAGCGCGCAGATGGTCCACCTGTACTTGCCGATGACTTGCGGGTTCATGCGGGTTCCTTGGCTCATTCGTTGGAAACCAGCTTGTCGCCGACGAACACGCGGTAGCGGCGGATGCGGCCCGTGACGCCGTCCGGCCCCTGGCGCGGCGTGTAGCGCAGGCCGGCGATGTCGACGGGGCCGCCCAGGTCGATGATCAGCCGCGGCGGGCCGACGGGCTTGGCGGCGCCGCTGTAGGCGGTGTGCCAGTAGTCCGTCGCCTGGCCGTTGATCGCGTTCAGCGCGCTGCCGTCTTCCTTGCGCGCCTCCTCGCTGCTGGCATAGGCGATGGTCCAGGCGGTCTGGTTCATCGGCTTGCCTTGCGCATCGAGCGCGGCGAGCTCGGCGATGGCGGCATGGGTTTTCCCGTCGAAGGCATCGAGCACCTCGATGCAGAGCTGGCGGCCGCGCGCCGGTTCGTTGAAGCGCACGTCCTGAGTCGCCGAGCCACCGGCGAACTGCCCTTCGTGCACCGGCGTCAAACCGGCCAGGCGCGGGCGGGCCGTGCTGGGCGGGCGCGGCAGGTCGAGCTCGGGGCGCAGCTGGTCGAGCACGGGCGTCAGCTTGCCCTCGATGCGGTGGGCGCGCGGCCCGGTCAGGTCGAGCACGACCACCTCGTTGCGGCCAGCCTTGATCCACGGCCCGGGCAGGTACATGGTCTGCGTCGGGCCGATGCTCCAGTAGCGGCCCAGGCAGCGGCCGTTGATCCAGACGATGCCCTGCCCCCAGGTGGACATGTCGAGGAAGGTGTCGGCCGGCGTCGCCGCCTCGAAGCTGCCGCGCCAGAAGGCCGGCCCGGCAGCCTTGCCGGCCCGCCATTGCAGTGGCGGCAGGTGGGCGTCGGCGCCGAAGTCGATGGCGCGGATCTCCCAGCCGGTGAGCTCCTGCGCTGCGCCCTTGGACGTGCGCAGCATCACCGGGCCTTGCAAGCCCTTTCGGTCGTGGACCTCCATGCCGAAGTTCACGCGGGCAATGGTGTAGAGCAGGATCTCGACGGTGGTGTCCCGCTTGCGCGCGGGCAGCTGGACGCTGAAGCGACGGTGGCGCGTGTCCATCGTGCCCACCAGGCGGCCGTCGACGAACACCCAGGCGAGGTCGCGGGCGTTGGCGGCCTCCAGCTTGGCGGCGGGGCCGGCGGGCAGCTTTGCCCGGTAGGCGACCAGGCCGCGGCTGATGTCGTACTGCTCGATGTTGCGCGGCGAGTCCGCCTTGATGGCCTGCGCGGGCAGGTTGGCGAAGACTGGCGCCGTCTCGGTGAGGGCGAAGGCAGGGATGGTCATCACCGGCAGCCGGGCCGGCGGGTCGGGCAGCACTTCGCCCGGCGTCAGGTGCCTGGCCAGGCAGTCGCGGTAGGTGCGGAACTTCTCGCCCACCCAGCCGGCCTCGCTGATGGGGGCGTCGTAGTCGTAGCTGGTCGTGTCCGGGCGGAAGGGGCGGTCGCAGCCGCCCCACAGGCCGAAGGTGGTGCCGCCGTGGGCCATGTAGAGGCTGAAGGACCCGTTGGCCTTCAGCATCGCGTCGATGTCCTGGATGGCCCGCGCGTTGTCGCCCCGGCGGTGCGGCGCGCCCCAGGTGTCGAACCAGCCAGAGTAGTACTCGCCGCACATCAGCGGCCCTTTCTGCAGCGCGGCCAGCGCCTTGAAGCCGCGCGCCGGGTCGCTGCCGAAGTTGGCGACCGTGAGCAGCTCGGGGATGTGCGTCCTGGCGACCGCGTTGGTCGGGTTGCACTGGAACAGCGGCACGTCGAAGCCGCCGTCCAGCACGGCCTGTCGCATCACGCGCATGTAGTCCTTGTCGTCACCGAGGAAGCCGTACTCGTTCTCCACCTGCACCATCAGGATGGGCCCGCCCTGGCTGACTTGCTGGCCGCCCAGCACGCGGCCGACCTCCTTGAGCCAGCGCCTGGCCGGTTGCACGAAGGCGTCATCGCGGCTGCGCAGAAACGCGTCGCCTGGGTGCTTGAGCAGCCACCAGGGCAGGCCGCCCATCTCCCATTCGGCGCAGGCGTAGGGGCCGGGGCGCAGGATGACCCACAAGCCCTCGGCCTGCGCCTGCTTGCAGAACTCGACGGCGTCGCGCTGGCCTTCCCACTGGTACTGGCCTTCGCGCCACTCGTGATAGTTCCAGAACAGGTAGGCGCACACCGTGTTCATGCCCATGGCCTTGATGGCCTGCAGGCGGTGCCGCCAGTACTCGCGCGGCACGCGGGCGAAATGCATCTCGCCGCAGCGGATCTGCAGCGGCTTGCCGTCGAGCAGGAAGTCGTTCTCGCCGATGGCGAAGCGCGCCGCAGGTGCAGTGGCGGCGCTGGCGGCGGGGGCATTCAGCGCCAGGGCAGCGCCGGTGGCGGCAGCGCCGAGGAGTCGGCGGCGAGGGAGGAGAACGGTCATGGGCAGTCCAGGTTGGGCAGCGGATTTGAGCGCCGGCAAACGGCTTGTTGTCTTCTCGCCTGAATCACTCACAGGCTTGAGCAAAAGACCCTGCCCCGGGTTTCGGGGCAGGGTGAAAGGCCCGCCCTTCAGCGCAGCCCGGAGACACTTGTGTTCAGGGGCGCCACTGCAGCACGCGCACCTTGCTGGGCGGCACATTCGCGGCGCCCTCGCCGTCCACTTGCTGCACGGCTTGCAGGAAGAGGTTCAACTCGCCCCGCGTGCGCCACAGCTCGGTATCGAAGCTGGGCTCCCAGGCACCGACGGCGTCGCTCGTCAGGTCGCGCACCTCCCAGCGGCCGGCGTCGAAGTCGGTGATGCGGGCGACCGACACGCGGCCGCCCCGCTCCTCGTCGCGGAACACCAGCACCGCCGTCGGCGAGCGTGCCTGCAGGTCGACCATGATCTGCGGCCGCGCGATCGGAATCGCCTTGGTGCCCACGCCGCTCAGCGAGAACGGCATGCGGCGAAAGCCCAGCTCCAGCTCCTTCCACGCATCACCGCTGCGGTAGACGATCTGGTACTGCGGCACCATCGAGCCGGCGCGGCGCCAGTAGCTGGCGATGTAGGGGTTGCCGTCCCGGTCGGCCGACATGGAGGTCTGGTTGATCAGCTCACTGTTCTGCGGGATGCGCGCCGCGACCTCGGCGCTCGCCTCGGTGATGGGCAGCGTGTAGGGCTGGCCCTGAGAGGTCTCCCAGCTGCGGCCGCCGTCGCGCGAGCGGGCATAGGCCATGTCGTGGTTGCTGGCCACGTCGGGTGATTCGCGCCAGACCCAGGACAGGTGCAGCGTGCCCTGGTGGTCGAGGAAGGCCTGCCAATAGGCGTTGCGCCGCCCTTCCCCGCTGATGACATTGCTGTGCAGCCGCGTCCACGCCTGCGTCGCCGTGTCGTAGCGGTTGATGACGAGGTTGCCCCGGCCCGAGCCGCCGTCGCGGTAGAAGAACAGCAGGCCGCCGTCGGGCTGGCGGTAGAACTCGGGGTAGGACACCGAGCGCTCGTTCTGGCCCGTCATGGGCAGCTTGTCCGTCAGCTCCAGCGCACCGGGGCGCACGCCGCGGGCGTAGCGAAGCGGGTTGTTGTGGTGGTCCCAGGCGAGATGCAGCGTGCCCGCGCCGTCGACCATGAGGCTGATGCTGTTGTGGGCGTCCAGCGCGTTGCCCTTGTACGGGGTGGTCTTCAACTCCCACGCGTCGCTGCCCAGCTGGCGCTTGCCCAGCACGACATTGGCCTGGGGGTCGTAGAAGGCGATGTATTGCTGGTCGCCGTGCGTCACGAGCGAATTCTTGCGGAACACGACGGCATTGACGGAGTTGCGCGCCCAGCCGTCGGCGACGTCCACCACGCGCACATCGCCTTGCGGCGCGACGGCGCAACCGGCCAGCAAGACCGCGACGACCAGGGCAAACGCTGTTGTCTTCATCATGGGAGGGCAAAGCGGCGAGCCTCGCATGAAGCCCGCCCTCGTTTCAATCAACAGCGTGCTCAGAACTTGCCGCGCAGGCCGATCTTGAAGGTGCGGCCGTCGTACTTCGCATAGTCCATGCGCGTCTTGTTGCCCAGGCCGTACTGGCCGGTGGCGTCTTCGAAGTAGTCGTAGGCCAGCGTGTTGGACAGGTTCAGCGCATCCAGGCGGATCTCCAGCGAATCGTTGATCTTGTAGCTGACGTTGGCGTCCAGGTAGCCACGGCCCGCGCGCCAGCGGATCAGGTCGTCACCGTTGTTCTTCGGGTTGTCGCCGTGCAGCGAGCGGCCCTTGTAGTTGTAGGAGGTGCGGAAGGCGAACGGGCCCTTCTCGTAGTACAGCGTGGTGCTATAGGCGTACTTCGGCACCGAGTTCACCTCGATGGTGTTCCCCGAGTTGGTGACCCATTTCTGGCTGTTGAACGGGTTGATGTGGGTGTAGCTGGCGAGTGCGCCGAAGCCCTTGAAGGGGTCGGGCAGGAAGTTGAAGTCCTGCTGCCATGCCAGCTCGAAGCCCTTGAGCGTCTGCTTGCCGGCGTTGCTGTAGGAGCGCAGCTTCATCTGCAGGTTGGGGTCGATCCTGCCGCTGTTGGGCGGATCGTTGAAGATCGCGCCCAGCGCAGAGTCCGGCAGGCCCAGGGCGCCAAACGTCGTCGTCGTTTCGCTTGAAACCGTGGCGTTGGTGAGCTCCTTCTTGAACAGCGCCACCGACAGCATGCTGCCCTTATGGAAATACCACTCCAGGCTGGTGTCCAGGTTCTTGGACTGTTGCGGCAACAGGTTGGGGTTGCCGGTCGTCGCGGTGTTGTCGAACGCATTCGGAATGACCGTCTGCGCCGCAATGATGGACAGCGAAGCACGGCTCAGCGTCTTGCCCCAGGAGGCGCGCCAAGTCAGGTTGTCGGTCAGGTCCAACGCCGAGCTGACAGCCGGCAGCACATTGCTGTACGAGCCCTTCTCCTGGTTGGGCGCATAGGTCAGGCTGGCGCCCTTCTGCTTGTAGTTGTCGATCAGCGTCTCGGTTTTCGAGTAGCGCACGCCGGCGTTCAGGCGCAGTTCCCTGCCCAAGACTTCGCCCCTGAAATCGGACTGCACGAAGGCGCTCGACACGGTCTCCTCCGCCTTGAAGCTCTGCGCCGGCGTAAAGGTGGCGTCCGAGTTGAAGCTCAGCGGGTCGAAGGTCGAGAAGGCGAAGCCACGCGTGAAGGTGCCCCAGGCCTGCGGCCAGCCGTCGCCCATGTCGAGGTTGCCGATGGGCAGATCGGAGGTCATGGCCGAGCGCATGCCCGCCGTGCCCAGCGTGTTGAGCTTGGCCTTGGCGCCGGCGGTGCCGTTGCGCTTGTGGATGTCCTTGGACGTCTCGGCCCAGACGAGGCCGGCCTTCAGGTGGCCGGTCCAGTCGCCGGCCAGCGCGTAGTCCCAGTCAGCGACGACGCGGCCCTGCTTGCCCTTGTCGGTCTCGCGGGTCAGGCCGGTGTTGACGTCGAAGCCGTCGAAGTTCGCCGGGTTCGTGTAGCTGACTGGCGAGGACAGCGAGGGGTAGACGTGGTCGCTGCCGTAGTCGATGGTGGAGTCGACACCGAAGATCTGGCCGGACAGCGTGTCCTGGTAGCTCGTCGCCTTGCTGCTGTTGCTGCTCAGTTGGCCCGTCAGCACCAGCCTGTCGCTCACCTTCCAGCGCGCGTTGGCGGCGACATAGCCGAACTTGGTCTCGTCCTCGCTGTAGGTCACGCCGCTGCTGTAGGACGTGTTGCCGAAGGTGCCGGTCAGCAGGTTGGACCCCGGGTCGAGCTTCACGTTGAGCGGGATGAAGCCGTTGTTGCCGCTCTGGCCGGCGGGCTTGGTGCGGTCGGTGGTGCGGCTGTTGCGGATCAACAGCCCGAAGTACATCTCATCGCGCGAGTTCTTCAGCTTGGAGTACAGCGTGTCGAGGCTGAGGTCGAACGCGCCGGTCTTGTACTGCAGCGAGGTCACGAGGCCGTCGCGCGAGCGGTCGTTGGACGATCCGTAGAAGCGGTAGATGCGGGGCAGCAGGCCGTTGTCCACCTGGGCTCGGGTGAGGCTGCCGAGGTTGGCGCGCGGGCTGTCGTAATCGAGCGCGAGCGCGAAGTTGCCCTTCACGGGCGTCTGGCTGCCGCGCGCCGAGCTGTTGTAGCCGCCGGTGGCCTCGAAGCCGGAGCGGTTGTTCACGCTGGATGAATGCGACACGCCGGCCAGGAAGCCCACCGGCCCCCAGGTGTTGGAGTACAGCGCGAAGCCCATCGGGTCGGTCTTGCCGGACGTGGTGTTGTGCGACGCGGTGACGCCGTAGCGGATGACGCGCCCGCGGTTGTCGAAGGGGCGCGGGGTCTGCAGGTCCACCACACCACCCATGCCGCCTTCGCTCAACTCAGCCAGCGGCGACTTGTAGAAGTCCACGCGGCCGAACAGTTCGGACGCAAACACGTCGAAGTTGAAGCCGCGCGCCGCGCCGCCGATGCCGCCGGTAGACGTGGCGTTGACCAGCGCGCCGTTCAGCGTGGTGACCGAGTACTCGGTCGGCAGGCCACGGATGGAGATGCGCTGGCCTTCGCCGGAGCTTTCGTCGCGATTCAGGATGATGCCGGGCACCCGCTGCAGCGACTCGGCCACGTTGGCCTCGGGGAACTTGCCGATGTCCTCGGCCACGATGGAATCGCGCACACCGATGGCCTGCTGCTTGAGCAGCATCGATTTCTCCAGGCTGGACCGGAAGCCGGTGACGACGACCGTGGACAACTGCTTGGCCTCGGGCTTTGCGGCGCCATCGGCCGCTTGCGCAGCCGGGTCGGCCTCAGCCTGGAACGGCGCGACCTGGGCCGCCACGTGACCGTAGGCGGCGGCAAGCGCCAGCGACATGGCCGAGAGAATCAGTTTCTGCTTCATCTTTTCTGCTCCATATGCCCCGAAAGGGCTTTGGTTGTCCCGGCAGCACACGGCAGATAAGCCGCAGCTGCTAGCCATCTATAGTTATTTGACAGGCGCTTTTCTCGCGCCTTTTCGCGCCGCTTCTCGCGGCAGCGAGAGTTATGTCAACGTTACCATCTCAAGTCAAAAAAACTCAACAAGGCGACTGTAAATTCATCTTCCGTCTTTATGGTAACGTTGCCTCACCAAGCCAAGATCGGCATTTACCCGCACTGAAAATTCAGTATCCAGCACCATTGCCGCGTGCCCCTTGCCGCGCGAACCACCCGCGACAAGGGGCGCACCCGCCCGCCGTCATTGCGTCATTGACGGAGCCTTCGCCTTCAAGCCGCCAGCTTATTCGCGCCTGCATCGCAGCAGGTATGAATTTCCCGGCGTGAGATATATGAAATGACGGGGTGGGCGGCACTGAAGCCGCCAGGCACCGGCTGCGTCAATCGCTCCCGATATCAATGCGAATGGGCGAGGCGATGCGCTTGCGGAATCCTTCGACATAGGCCTGCCAAGCCTCGGCAGTCGGGAATTCGCCGGACCAGTCGACAGCCGCCCCCAGGTAGTAACGCAAAGGCTGCGTCGTGCTGGCCTTGATGAAAATCAATTCGTTGTCGGCGTCGGCGGCATAGCCTTGCGCGCCCGGCAGGACGATGGCCGTCCCGAAATCCCCCGCGCTGCGCTGGCGCACCCATTGCATCAGCGTGTCTGGCGCCCGGTAGACGCTCACCACGGGTTGCTGCTCCCGGTAAGCGGGGCGCTTGTTCAAACCCAGCGCCACGGTGAGCGCCTGCTCGCCAGCGGCGGTGAAGGTGCTTTCGACCCGTTGGAAATAGTGACCCGCATCGACGGTGAAGCGCTTCACCTCGCTGACCTGCACGCCGTCCGCGTCCCAGCGGTCGAAACTCAGCTCGAAGACCGTACGCACCGGGCCATTGGCGATGACGCGCCAGCCGGCGTAGTTGCGGCTGGTGAACAGGCGGCTGCCGTTCCAGATGCCGGTGCCGCCCGCGCCGCGCGTGCGGCCGACGGCGTACATGTCCAGCCCCTCGCCCTGGTCCTTGTGATAGTGGTCGTGGCCCTTGTTGTACCAACGGTCGACGATGAGATAGGCAGGCCGCTTGAACCAGATGTCGATACCGCTCGTGACCAGGACTTCCTTGTCGCTGCCGGGCGGCGCCGGTTCGGCCAGCGCGGGGCCGTAGGTGCGGTGGGCGATCTTGTCGTTCTCCCAGGCGAAGTCATCAAGGCGCTCGGGCACGTAGCGGGCAAAAGCCTTGACGGGGAACGGCGGCGCGACGGTTTCGGTCTTCTCGACCGTGAAACGGGCGCTGCGCTCTCCCGCTGCAAAGTCGTGCTGGAAGATCAGCTCGCCATAGGCCGTGCCCTCGCCTTTCGGGTCCTTGGCCTGTGGCGCCACGTTGGTGACCTGGTAGGGCAGGACGCGACCGCTGGCGTCCCGCACCGCGAGCTTCTGCAGCAGCGCCCCGGGCAGGCGCCGGCTGACTTCGGCCCAGGGGATGGCGATGGTCTCGGCCGGCCGCGCCGCCGCCAGGTCATGCTTGACGGTGACCACCAGGCGCTCGGCCGCGCCGGCATTCAGTGCATTTGCGGCCAACAACGCGGCCAGGACCCATCGCTTCATCAGTAGTTCACCGGGTAGTCCTTGGGGAAACGCTGGCCGCTGAAGGCCTTCTTCTGGGTCCAGTCCTGCGCCGGTGACGTCCAGTACGAATCGCTGGCCGGCAGCCCCAGTGTGAGCAGGCCGGCGGCGGCGATGTACATGCTGCCGTTGTTGGAGTACCAGTCGCCCAGCTCGGGCTGGTGGCCGCGAAAGCCGATGGTCAGGAAGCCGTCCTTTGAGAAATTGCCCGGGGCATCCCAGACTGCCACATGGGCCGCGTGCAGGGCCGCGCGCACCTGGCCCTCCGGCAGCGAGGCCGGCAGCTGCTTGCGCCACGCCAGCAAGGCCAGCGGCTGGAAGACCGCCGTGCGATACGTGAGCGAGCGACCGACCGGCGGGTAGCTGCCGTCGGGCCCGATGAAGCGCTCCAGGTGCTCGCAATAGCGCTGCGCACGCTTGGTGGCCTGGGCCAGCAGGTCGTCCGGCTTGGCATTCCAGAACGGGCCCTTCTTCGCTGCCAAGACCTCGAGGATCTCGATCAGCATGGGGTACATGACGTAGGAGCTGTAGTAGTCGAAGTGGAAGTCCTGGCCGTCCTTGATCCAGCCGTCGCCGATGTACCACTCGTTGATCTTGCGGATCGCCCCGTTCATGCGCATCGGGTCGTGCTCCTCGCCGACGGACAGCAGCCAGGCCTCGTTCATGGCCGCGAACAGCAGCCAGTTGATGTACGGCACCTCGATGCGGCGCAGGCCCTTGATCTCGGCCACGATGCGGCGCTTGGTCGTGGCATCCAGCGGCTCCCACAACACCTTGGGCGCGCGCATCAAGGCGTTGGTGAAGTAGGCGGAATCGACCAGCGCCTGGCCGTGGCCCTTCCAGGTCAGGTAGTCGGGGCTGCCCGGGTCGACGGCATGCACATAGCTCTGCAGCGCCTGCTGCTGCAGGCGCTGGCGCAGCCTGCCCTCGGCCGTGTCGTCCGCCGGCAGCGCGAGCCAGGGCGCGATGCCCGACATCAGGCGCCCAAAGCATTCCAGATAGGCGACGGACGGGTCCCGGCGGTCCCAGGTCGGGCTGAGCTCGAGCACGAAGCGCTTCTTCAACTCCCCCTTGGACATCGGCGCCAGCACCGGCTCCGCCATCTGGCGCAGCAGATTGAGCAGGTAGGCACGGTCCTGGCCAGGCGACTTGGCCGGCGCAGCAACGGCGGCTTGACCGGCCAGGGCCAGCCCGGTCAGCGATGGCCCCAGGGCAGCTGCCCGAATGAAATGGCGACGCTCCATCTTTGTCTCCTCGTGGGCTTGTTATTTGTCGAGCAGCCGCACCATCTCGGCGCCTGCTAGCAGGAAGGCGCCCACGCCGAAATGCGCCGTCGAGTTCTGGTCGACCACCTGGCCGGGAATGGCCCGGTCACCGATCGGCTGGATATAGCCCAGCCTGCCGTCCGGCTGCATGGCCACCGTCGTCAGGTAATGCCAGCCACGCTGCGCTGCCGGCAGATAGCGATCGCGCGGCAACAGGCCTTGGTTGATGCCCCACAGCAGACCGTAGGTGAAGAAGGCGGTGCCGCTGGTTTCCGGCCCCGGTGCATGCGCGGCGTCCATCAGGCTGCGCGTCCAGTAGCCGTCGGCCTGCTGCAGCGGCAGCAGCGCGGCAGCCATTGCCCGGAAGCGCTCGACATACTCGGCGCGGTGCGGGTCATCCTGCGGCAGTTCGGCCAGCACCTTGGCCAATGCGGCAAATGCCCAGCCATTGCCACGCGCCCAGAAATCCATCTTGCCGTTGACGCTCTTGTGCTGCGGATAGACGTATCTGGCATCGCGGAAATAGAGATTCGCCTGCGACGAGTACATCACACTGTTGGTATGGCTGTAATACTCGTGCAGCTTGTCGAGATACTGGCGATTGCCGGTGATGTTGTACAGCTTGGTCATCACGGGCATGACCATGTAGAGCCCGTCCACCCACCACCAATAGTCCTTGTTGGGGGTGCTCATCTGATACTCCATCACCTCACGGGCGCGCGCGATCTTGCGCGGGTCCTTGTCGAGCTGGTAGAGGTCGGCATAGACCTGAAAGCAGATCTGCCAGTCACCGAAAAGCACATGCTCGTCGGTTTCGCCGTAGTTGTATTTCCAGTTGGCCTTGTTCTGAGACTTGGCACCCATCCACTGGTTGTGCTCCGCCCAAGCCTCCGAGTAGCGGCGATACCGCTCATTGCCGGTCACACGGTAGGCCTCGATATTGCCGGTGTGATAGGCGGCCACGTTCCAGAACGGCGTCTCCTCGGCCGGCATGCGCGCTTGCCAGTGCGTATTGACCTTGTCGATGGCCGCCACCACCGCATGGCGGCTGGGGCCGGCATCGGGCGACACACTCGCGCAGCCGCCGAGCACCGCGCCCAGGGCGAGCAGCAGGCCAGTCAGGTAGTTTTTCAGTTTCATCGTTTGAAGCAGTTGAACGCGAGCAGGCCTGCGTCGGTCAGTGTCTCCACCAACGCCGTCCAGGCAATATGGTCACGTTAGCATATCAACCGCTCAGCGCCACGATTTTTTGTAGGCGGCAGCGCGCCTTAACAGGGCAAAGGCGAAGCATCGGTCACACGGAGTCGCTTCCCCGCACCCGTGGTATCGTTGCCACAAAACAGGTATTCAATTTTCATCTCGCCCTATGCGAAAACCCAGCAGGCTCAGTGAAGTGGCCAAGTTGGCCGGGGTTGCTCCCATCACGGCATCGCGCGCCATCCGCGGCGAGGGTTATGTGTCGGAGGACGCGCGGGCCCGCATCATGGAAGCGGCCGCCAAGCTGAACTATTCGCCCGACATGGTCGCCCGCCGCATGCGCGGCGAAAAGAGCAGGCTCATCGGCATCTTCGTGAACAACTTCGGTTCGCTGATGGTCCACGAGTTCACCACGGCCATCAACGACGCCGCCCGCGCCTGCGGCTACGACATCCTGCTCTTCAACGCCAGGCGCTTCGATGCTGCGGATCAGGCGGGCACGCGGGAGATGCTGGCCAATCTGTGCGCCGGCCTGATCTTGCCCATGCCCAACGTCGAGGACGGCTACCTGGGCGAGCTGGAGAGACGCCAGCTGCCCTGCGTCCTGGTCAACTTCGAGGCACGCGCCGTCAGTCTGCCGTCGGTCGTCGCAGAGAACCGCAACGGTGGCCGCGCGGCGGTCGGGCATCTGCTGTCGCTCGGCCACCGGCGCATCGCCTTCATCGCCGGCTCCCACTACACGGGCCAGAGCGCCGAGCGCCAGGCCGGCTATGTCGAGGCGCTGACCGAGGCGGGCATCGCGGTCGACCCGGAGCTGATGGTCGCAGGCCATTTCGTCCAGGCCGAGGGCTATGCCGCCACCGAAAAGCTGCTGGCATTGCGACTGCCACCGACCGCCATCTTTGCCGCCAATGACGAGATGGCCATTGGCGCCATCAACGCGATTCACAGCCGCGGCCTGCGCGTGCCGGACGACATCTCGGTCGTGGGCTTCGACGACATCGCCACCGCCAGCTACATCCACCCGCCGCTGACCACGATGCGGCAACCACTGGCCGACATGAGCGCCTGTGCCGTGGACGAGCTGCTGGCCGTGATCGGCGGGCAGCCTGCGCCGGCCCGCAAGATCACCTTCCCGATCCAGCTCGTCATCCGCAAGTCCACCGGCCCCGTCAGACAGCCCGGCTGACCATGGCGGCAGTTCCGCTTGGCCTGGCGGCGTTGCTCGCGCTGCTGTGCTGGCTGCTGCTGGGCGACGTGGGCATGGCCATGCGCGACCGCGCCGCGATCCCGAGCGCGCTTGAACTGCTGCGCCGGCATGCCGCGTCCGACACGACGGTCTCGCTGCTGATGTCGACGGCGCCGGCCGTGCTGAGCGTGCTGGTGGTGCCGCTGATCGGGTTCTACTCGGATCGCTGCCGCAGCCGCCTGGGCCGGCGCACGCCCTTCCTGCTGGCGGCTGCGCCCATCGGCTGCCTCGCCATGCTCGGCCTCGCGTCGTCACCCGCGCTGGCGGCCACGCTCGACCAGGCGATGGGCAGTTGGTCACCCGGCCTGCGCACCTGCCGACTGGCCTTGTTCTGCCTGTTCTGGACCGTGTTCGACTGCGCCGCCATCAGCGCCCTGTCGCTGTTCAACGGCCTGGTCAACGATCTCGTCCCGGCCGGCCTGCTGGGCCGCTTTTTCGCCGTGTTCCGCATTGCCGGGTTGAGCGTCGGCATCGCCTATCACCACTGGGTCTTCGCCCTCACGGACCACTACCTCCAGGAGGTCCTGGTTGGCGTGGGCCTGCTGTTCAGCCTGCCGATCCTCGGCATGGCCTTGATGGTGAAGGAGCCACCGCTCGCCAGCATGGCCGAGCCGGCGGCGCTGCCCGCACGGCGCCTGCGCATACCGCTGGAACACATGCTGGCCTGCTTCCGGGACCGCAGCTACGGCTGGTCGGTTGCGGCGTTCGTGCTGGCCAGCGTGACCTTCAGCCCGTTCAACACCTTCTATCTTCACTACGCGCATGCCGCCGGGCTCCTGAAATCGACCCTCGGCACGCTGACTGCGGTCGGCTACACGGTCTCCATCCTCACGGCCTTCGGCATCGGCTGGCTGGCCGACCGCTTCGGCGCGGTGCGCGTCTCGGCCATCGTCATGGCGATGTACTGCATCGTTTCGGCCGTCGGCTTCCTGGGCGTGTCGGGCGCGGGCGGCTTTCGCGTTTTCTACGTCGCCCACGTCGTCATCTCCGGCGCCTGGTTCACGGCCTCCGCCTCCATGCCCATGGCCCTGTTCCCGCGCGCCAGCTTCGTGCAGTTCAACTCGACCAAGGACCTGATGGTCGTCTTCGGCACGATCCTGGTCAGCGGTATTCAGGGGCCGATGCTCGACCTGTCCGGCCACGACTACCGGCTGACGCTGCTGGCCGGCACGGTGTTCTCGCTGGCGAGCCTGGCCTGCCTCGTGCGCCTGCAGACCGCCCCGCTTGCCCGCCCACTGGTCAGCCGATGATGGCGCAGGTCAGCTTGCAGTCGCGCAGAGCCCCCGGGCGCCGGCGCCGGCTCTATGCGATATCGCCCGGCCGCGTGGACGGCGTCCAGGCGATCGACGTCGTCGTCGGCCAGGCGCCGTCATCGGAGAGCCGGCCGCTGACGCGGTGCGCCTCGCGCGCGGCGCATTCCAGCAGCCGCACCAGCGCCTGCACCTTGGGCAGGTCCGGCTCACTCATCTCGGTGCGCAGGTAGAGGTTGCCGCGCATGCTCATCAGCACGAAGGGGTGGCCTTCGGGCAGCAGGTCCTGGCTGGCCTGTGCGAGGGCTTCACTGAGTTCGCCGTCGATCCAGGCGCCGGTCAGCTCTTTCGTGACGCCGACGACACCGAAGCGCTGGCGCACGATCTGCGAGGCCGCGTTGTTGAACTTCGGGAACATGACCAGCCAGCGCATCTCTTCCGGCGTGTCGGTATCGACCCGGGTCTTGAGCGTGTCCGTGTAGGCCTCGAAGACAGCACGCTCCAGGTTCTCCATCAACGCCCGGCACAGCACCATCAGCTGCAGGTCGCGATTCAGGCCCATCTCGCAGCGCATGCGCAGCTCGCTGCCCGGCAGGTAGCTGCGCTGCGACACGCCCCATTCGATACGCAGCGGCCCAGGCAGCGCCTTGGCATGCTCGATGAGGAAGCCCTGGCCGTCGGCGCTTTGGTTGAACTCGGCGCCACGCGCCTCGGCCCAGTCCTGGATGGGGCGCCAGCGTGCCGCATTCGCGCGGGTCACCAGCCAGTGCTTGACTTGCTTTACCACCATGAGTCGTGAGAAGTCTGAGAATCGGCCTGATTGAGACGCACCGCACGGAGGCGACAGATGATCGAAGTGTATTCATGGCCCACACCCAACGGCCACAAGGTGCACATCATGCTGGAGGAGTGCGGCTTGCCGTACCGGGTCCATCCCGTGGACATCGGCGCCGGCGAGCAGTTCGAGCCGCCCTTCCTGGCGATCAGCCCCAACAACAAGATCCCGGCGATCACCGACAGCGATGGCCCCGGCGGCGAGCCCATGTCGCTGTTCGAGAGCGGTGCCATCCTGCTCTACCTCGCCGGCAAGACGGGCAAGCTGCTGCCGGCGGACGTGCGTGGCAAGTACGAGGTGCTGCAGTGGTTGATGTTCCAGATGGGCGGCGTGGGGCCCATGCTCGGGCAGGCACATCATTTCCGCATCTACGCGCCCGAGAAGCTGCCCTACGCCATTGAGCGTTACACCAACGAAGCCAAACGGCTGTACGGCGTCATCAACAAGCGCCTGGCGCACACGACCTACCTGGGCGGTCAGGCGTACAGCATCGCCGACATCGCCGTCTTCCCGTGGCTGCGCTCGTGGAAGAACCAGGGCGTGGAGATGCGCGACTACCCGCACCTGAAGGGCTGGTTCGACGAGATCGCCAAGCGGCCGGCGGTGCAGCGCGGCGTGGAGGTGCTGGCCGGCGCGCGCAGGCCGCTGACGGATGACAAGGCGCGGGAAATGCTGTTCGGCAACACCCAGTACCGGCGCTAACCCGCCCGCACGCGATGGCGGCTACTTGTCCTCGCTGGGCTTGAAGCTGCTGTCCAGCGCCCAGCCCCGCTTGATCAGGCGCACATGCTCGCGCAGCTGCTTGCTGGCCATCTCGGGATGGTCCTTGTCGAGGTGCTCCTGGATCTGCCGGTTGACGCTGCTGTCGCCGATGAAGATGTTCTTGGCATAGCCGAAGAAGGCCTTGTGGCGCTTGACCGCCGCCGCCTGCAGCGCGTTGGCCTTGGTGCCGTTCACCGGCACGAGCGCGGCGCCGATGGAGCCGCGCTGCTCCAGCAGCAGCTTCGCCTCCGACACCCGCAGCTTGGCCGCGCCACGGCTGCGCAGCTTGGTGATGTAGTGCTGTGCCATGTCGCTGGACGACACGACATGGCGACGGTCCTGGTC
>Ga0114942_1000223_pt1 | contig 15651 bp, 17 predicted proteins | sample LowerColdCreek_FD_88674 | JGI IMG/M metagenome (GOLD analysis project Ga0114942, IMG submission 88674) | Groundwater microbial communities from Cold Creek, Nevada to study Microbial Dark Matter (Phase II) - Lower Cold Creek | ecosystem: Environmental > Aquatic > Deep subsurface > Groundwater ... | reverse complement strand
GCGCCTCAAACAGCCAAATTTCGCCGGCCACCGGCGAGGCAGCCCAAGCATTGAAGGAGGGGGAGACGCTGAGCATTTAGGCGTCCCAGCTTTCAATGAGGTTGATTTGGCCGCCTTCGTCTAGGCCAGGTAGGCGCGTGGAGAGCGCCACGTCTCCGGGCACTTGGCGAAACAAAGCGGTGGGCCGATACCAGGCCACGCTCGCGCCGCCGGCATAAGCCCAGCGCGCAGCGGGCAAGATGCTTAGCGCAATCACGCCAGAGCCATCGGCCACCGCGTCTTGCATGACCATCACCACCTGGCGCTGGCTGCCCGAGCCAATGCCGATACGGTCACCGCGCAACAGGGTTTTGCCGGCCTCGCCCGCACCGCCCGTGACGGCGATGCTGGTGGCGCCCTGCGCAGCGGCGGCATTGAGCGTGAGCGTGCCACGCAGGGTGCCGCGCGGCTGCTGGTGCTTCACATCGTAGAGCGCCAGCTGATTGACGGAGCCATCGAGCTCCATGCGAAGCGCATCCAGCGCGGCCACATCTTGCAGGCGGAAGGCTTGGTGCGTGGACAGCACGGTCGCCCAGCGCGCGGGGCCGAGCACGCGGCCCATGCTGGCGCCCGTGATGGGGTTGGCCAGCTGCGCTTGATAGGGCAGCTGGCTCCACGTTTGCGAGTTGATGAGGCCGCGCAGAGCATCGGGAAGCGTGAGGATGGCCATGCTAGATCACCCTTGCAGCGCTGAGCTGCCTGCGCCACTGCTCGTCACGGGCATTCATGGCCACCGCAAACTCTTGACGCAGCGCGCGCACGTCTGCGCCGCCGTTGATGACAATACTTGTTTGCGGGGAGAAGCTAGAACCGCCCAATGCGGAATTGGGAATGATCGTGCCCGCAGAACTGGGCACAAACAACTCTGGCCCACGCTCACCCACCACGCTCACCTTGCCCATGGGCGGGCGGCCACCCTCGGCGAAGAAGCCGCCAAAAATGTCTTCGAGCACGCCTGCACCGATCGAGCCCAAGCCGCCCACATCGCCAAAGCCACCGCCACCGCCGGAAGGGCCGCTGAGGCCGGGGAAAAGGCCGGAGAGGCCGCCTTTGCCGGAGCCGCCCAAACCAGTTTTGGCGGTGATGCCAAACACATCCTCCAAGATCGGCTTGATCACCCGCATCTTGATGGCTTCCTGCACAATGCTTTCAAAAAATCGCTTGATCGAATCGGTTTTGCCTTGCACAAGATCTGTGCCGATTTGCAGAATGTCGTCGTATTCTTTACGGGCTTTTTCGGCAGTTTCTTTGAGCTTGAGCTCGCGCTCAATTTGCTCGGAATACTTAGCGTAATCATCCGAGGCTTTGCGAATGCCGGCGCTTTCTAACTCGCGCTGCTTGATGGCCAGCGCGCGGTCGGCGTTGGACAGGCCAATCAATGAGTTTTCAAACTGCAAATCTTTGATCATCTGCGCGGCGGCATCGGCGCTGCGCTTGTCGCTGGCGGCTTTGGTGTTGGCCCACTCTGCAATGGCGCGCTGCTCGTCTTCATAGGCTTTGGCAGATTGCGCCGCAAATTCGCTGATGACTTGCTCATTGCGCTTGCGCTGCTCGATCAGCGCAGATTGCTTTTCATAAAGCGCGATGCTTTTTTCAAGGTCAGCCAGCTCACCAGCCGTTAGCGCTTTTTTGGATGCGGCCGCATCTTGGCGCAGCTTGAGCACAAATTGCTCTACCTGCGTGAGATCTCGGCCGAGCGTGATGCCTTGCTCTTGCAGCGCGATTTGCTCTTGAATGCGCTTGGACAAAGAATCGTAGGCGCTTTCCTGCTCTTTGACTTTTTTCGATGTGTCGGCAATTTGCAGGGTTTTCTTTTCGCCTTGGCGGCTGAGCCGAGCATCTTCGGCGCGGGTGTCAACGCCGCGCAACGATTCACTCAGTGTTTTGGCATTTTTTCTGGCGTTCAGAATGCGATCGCTCAACGCGTCAACCGACTTTCTTGCAGCCTCTGCGTCCGCAATCCACTCTTTTCGTATGAAGCCAGCTTGGGCAAAATCACCGCGAGCAATGGCGGCAGCTTGCGCGGCAATCACGCCGAACTCGCCGACAATTGTTTTCAACACATACGCCGCATTGATACCCAAAACAGAAATTGTCTCTAAAACTGTTGCTATGACCCCGGTAGACTCCGCGAATGCCTGCGCCTGGGTATCGCCATCACGCATCAAATCCACCAACGCATTCAGGCTGCTGATCACGGGCCCAGCAATAGCACGGCCAAAATCAAGGGCGTTTTTTTGCCCCTCGAAGATGATCTTGTTGAAGCGCTCAGCCTCTTCGGCAGCTTGCGTGCTCACGGTGGCATTGAGCTGGGATTGCTCTGACAGGTCTTTCAGAAACGCGGCAGCCTCTTTGGCTGACTTTCCAAACAACTCCTGAATAGCGCGCGCTTTGTTTTGCTCGTCTTTGTAGCCTGAAAGCGCCACGGCGGTTTGCCGCATAGCTTCGGCAGGGTCAATCTCTTTGAGCTTTTGAGCATCAAGCCCAAGCGCCTTGAAAATGTTGGCGCTTTCGCTGCCGGCTTTGGCATCGTTCAGTATCTTGTTGAACTTGATCAGCGAGCTTGAGACGGATTCAAAACTCGTGCCTGTGCGCGCGCCCACATCCTCCAGCGCGGAGAGGTTTTCGATGCTGGCGCCGGTGGCGTCTTTCAGATCGTTGAGCGCATCGACGCCATTGTTGACGGCCTTTGCGTAGGCCACAAAGCCGGCAAGGCTTGCGCCAGCGAGCAGGCCGCCTGTGAGGCCACCGAAAGCGGAGCCGAGCAAGGTGGCGTTGCGCTCTGTTTGAGCGAGCTCGCGCTGAACACGAGCCAGCACGCTGCTGGCGTCGTCTTTGGCTGTGACTCTGATTTGTGCGTCAGCCATTTCTTAGCTCGCTTTGCAAAACACGCAGCAAGCCGGCGAGGGCTTGCCAATCAGGGAAGGGGCCTTCAAACGCATCTGCGGATGGCCACAGCGCAGGCTGGTAGCCGCCGCAAAAGATCCACACGCGCTGCGCTGCGAGGGCGAGGTGGCATAACGTAGGCTTCGCAGCATCGGTGTCATCGTCCAACAGTGCGAGCGCTGAGGCGCTCTTGGTTTCGGTTTGCTTGTGGCGCGAGCGCTCCCATGCCACAAGCGCGATCAGTTTTTTTTGGCGGCCTCTTGAGCTTTGGCGCGCCTGGCCAATTCCTCAAACAAGACATCCGACAGCGCGGTGAACTCTTCAGGGTATTGGTCAAAAAACAACTCGGCAGCGGCGGCGCTTACGGGCAGCACATCATCGGCATCCTCGCCGCTGGCGCTTTCGACCAGCATGCGAGGCGAGATGGACCACGCTTTGATGGCTTTGGCACACAATGCGCGCGTGACGCGCATCTGCACAGCCACCTTGTCGCCGGGCGACTGAAAAGCCGCGTCGGCATAAGCCAGCTTGATTTCGTGCTGCGTGGGCAGGCGCATGCTGACAATGCCAAGATTGCCTGAGAGCTTGTGCGCGATGGAGCTGGCCCGCTCGGCCAGCTCGCGCAGGGCGGCGATGTCGCTCATATATTAGGTGGCGTAGTGGGTGATTTCGTTGGCGAAGCTGCACTGCACGGTGCTCACCTCGATATCGCCACGGCCACCGGCGCCCATGTTTTGAATGCTCCAGAAGCAGGCGCCAGCGCTGGGGCGGCCTAGCGCATTAACCTGGCGGAATGCCACTGGCACGCCACCATCTTGCGCGGCTTGCACAGTGGTGCGGTAAGCCAGCGAAATGTCGTGCGCGAGCTCGAGCGTGATCGTGGTGGCTGTTTTGTTGTTGGGCACATCGATGTTGACGGGGTTTTCAAGGTAGCTGCCATCGGTGTATTGCTGCTCGCCGCCGGCCACATTGGGCGCGCGCACTTGGCTGATTTGCGCCCAAGCCGTGACGCGGCGCAAGGTGCCAACACCGCCACCAGCCGGGAAGAGGGCAGTGGAGGTGGTGTTGAAGCCCTCCAGCGTCACATCATTCGTCGAGACGGTTTTGACGCGGAACAGGCGGTCATTGCCGCGAGCCCAGCCCACGGAAAGGTGCACCCATTCGCCCACGATGGTGCCGTGCGCTGGCGCCAGCGTGACGACGCATTCAGCGGCGTTGGTGGCCGCCGAAATGGCGACTGCTGCGGCATAGGTGGAGCCAATAAAAAAGGCTTTGCCGGTGTTGGTGGTTTGCGCCATGTCAGGCCTCCAGTTCAAGTGTTAAAAGATCAATGCTTGCGTGGACGCGGTAGCGCAGCGTGCAGGTGTGCAGGTACTCTTCGCCGCCTTTGTCCGTTTCGAAATTCATAAAGTCATCGTCTACCGTGAGCCGCGCGCCAGCGATGGCGAGGGCGGGCACGGAGAGCAGGCGGCCATGCGCTGCGGTGAGCAGCGTGTTCATGGCCACTGCGGCGGCTTGATCGTTGGGGCCGCGCTGGCGCAGCTCCACGAGCAGATCAATGGCGGCCATGGCGCCTTCCTCAGCCAGATCGGGCTGCACAGAGACGTTTTCGCTGCGCAGCAAAATGCCGGTGGCGGCATTGAGCGGCAGGGCAGCATCGTCACCCTCAGCAATGCGCGCAGCGATGGCTGGCGCTGCGCTGAGCAGGGCTTTGGCGGCGGTGATGACTGCGGCGGCGGCGTTCATGCTTTGCGAAGCTCCAGCGTGGAAAGGCCAGTGCCATCAGGCTCGTGCGCATGGACGGTGTAGGAGCCAGCGCCCACGCCAGTGGAGATCACGAGCGGCAGGCCCACCACATTGGATGGCACGCTGCTCGATGGGATCTGCACCACGGGCGCGCCGCTGGCGATGCCTTGGCCGTCGGTGTAAGCGCGATCAAAGATCACTGACACAGGCAAGCCCGCAAGCGTTCCCGCGTCGGCAAACTCGCCGTCATTGAACATGACGGCGATATCGGCCTGAAGGAATGCTCCGGACATGCTTAGCCCAAATCAGCCAATGCCTTCTGAGCAGCAGCCAGAGCAACTTGCGCAGCAGACTTTTGCTCATCTGACTCGGCGGCAGAAACCGCGCCCTCAGCCGCAATCACAGCGTCGGATGCTTGGCGCTTCGCCTCGGCAAGCTCAGCCGCCGCCCGCTGATCGGCGGCCTTGGATTTGGCTGGTGCGCCTGCAGCCGCTTTGTCTGCGTAGCCTGCCTTGATGAGATCGACGGCGGCCTTTTCAGGCGCGTCGAACTCATCACCCTCGGAAACGCGAACGCCCCCGGTTTTTAGATTGATTTTTGCGATGAGCTTCATGAAAACCCCTTAGGCCACAGCGGCTTTGATCACATAGCCAGCGACGTTGCTGGCCACCACGGGCTGAACTTCGTCTGTGACAGGGAAGATCCAGCTCTTGGTGTTGCGGTCGTAGTAGGGCTCCTCCACCACCGGGAAATCGCGCAGTTGGTAGGTGTAGCCGAAGGTAGGGGTGCCGCCCGCATCGAGATCAGCGGTTTCGGTGAAGGCGAGCACCACGTCTTTGCCCCAAATGTCGGTGAACACGCCGGCATCGCTGGCGTAAGCGGCATCGCCAACCTGAACATTAGCAATCTCGAAATACTGAGCGAGCATGGCCGTGTTGACAAGCTGGCCAGAGCCTGCGCTGTACTGGAAGAAGCTGAGGATTTTGGGATGGCGGCGCAACTTGGAATAGACTGCCGCGCCGAGCACGAGGGTGTTGGGGCGCTTGCCGGTTTTGCCGCGAATGGTTTCGCGGGCATTTTCGATGTCGTCACCTGGATCGGAGGTGGCACCATAGTCGGACCACTGATCAGCGCCCGCAAGGGTGATGGAGTTGCCTGCATCGTAATTGGCGGTATTGCGGGCCAAATCAGCGCGGGCTTTTTCGAGGCGCATCGCAATGATATTTTGCACCGAGCGCACCGTGCGGCTTTGCATATCAATGCCAGGCACAGCCATGGCATCGTCTTTGATCTCGAAGGGGAGCTTACCCTCCAGCGCATGCTGCTCCAGCACATAGCTGCCAGAGGCCACGCCGACTTGCACGCGCCCAGTATTGGCACCTGGCGCGCGCGCCGTGTTGTAGAGCATGAAATCTTCTTTGCCGAAGGTGATGATCTTGCCGCCGCGCTGGTCAACAGGCACAACGGGGAACAAAGAAGCGCCGACGAAGGCGTTGTGAGAGAAACCCTGCGCAACCGAGCTGAGCACAGGGTCGATCACGCGAGCTTGAGAAGTGGTCATTTGAGGCATGATGAATTCCTTTGAAAAGGTGCGCGGATCAGTTAGGGATCAGCATGATTTCGATAAACTCGCCAGAGCCAGCGGCTGCAGCGCAAGCGCGGCCCACTGTGACGCCAGCAGAGCGCGTGATGACGCGGCCAGAGGCATCGAGCTCGAGCGCAGCGCCTACAGCAATGGCAGCACCAGACTCGGCAATGGTGGTACCCAGGGCATCCACAGGAGCCAGAGCACCGCTGGCTACCGTGGATTGAGAAAAGCCTGCGCAGGCAGCGGCAGCGGCGGGCACAACGCCCGCATACGTGACAGCGCGATGCGCGGTGAGCGCGCCGGTGGCGCGGATGGTGCGAGTGAGCACAGACAGATTGGAAGCAGCCATTTTCGGTATCCTTTCGTGGCGCGGGGTTTAAACGCCGCCAACGGCTTTGTAGGCCGCGACGTAATCGGTACCGGGATGCTTGGCCATGTAGGCCTTGGCATCACGATCCATCTCTTCTTTGTTTTTGGGCGCATCAGCTTTGGGCTCAGCGGCAACCGAAGCTTTGACAGGCTCAGGGCTTTCGTTGAGGAGCGCCTGCGCACGCGAGGCACGCGCCGTGCTCTCAGCTTGGACGATGGCCAGCGCGGCATCGCCAGCGGTGGATTTGCCGTCAAACTTCATGGCGGCAATGGTTTTTTCATGGCCGGGGAGCAAGGCAGATTCAATTCCTTGGATGCGCTCGCGCTCTGCGACTGCACCCTCTTCGCGCAGGGCTTGCGCAAGCTGCGGATGCTCCGCTTTGAGCTGTTCAATGGTCAGCATGGTGGTTCCTTTTGGTGGAGGCACAACAGCGGCATGGGCAACACCGGCCCGGCTGATGCGCTGCCCGCTGCTGCGGGCGCTATTGAGGGAAGCGAGCAAATCATCCAGCGGCATCACACCGTCAACCAGACCGGCTTGAACTGCTTGCTTTCCCATAAAGACACGGCCATCGGCCATGTCGCTCAAAACTTTTTCAACCGAGACGCCGCGATGCGCTGCAACAGCGTCAACGAATTCGCCGTAGATGTAATCGACTTGCTCTTGAATGGAGGCGCGGCCTTCCTCGGAGAGGGGCGCATATTGGCTGGCCACGCGCTTGTATTTGCCTGCGGTGATTTCGGTGGTTTTGAGGCCTTGCGATTCTTCGGCGCGGCTCATGTCCACATGCTTGGCAACGACGCCAATGCTGCCCACAGAGGTGGTGGCGCTGTCGATATACACCGCATCAGCAGCCGAGCCCACCCAATAGGCTGCGCTGGCCATGGTGCCGCTGGCAAGGGCCACAATGGGCTTGGAAGCGGATGCGCGGCGCACGGCGGATGCAAGGGTCTGCGTGCCGTCAACTGTGCCGCCAGGGCTATCGATCATGAGAACGATGCTGTGAGCAGATGGATCGGCCACGGCGGCCGCAATATCTCGCTCGATCATCTGCATGCTGGTGCCGCCGCTGATTTGCATCATCATGTTCATGCGCTTGGCAAGCACGCCATCAACCGAAATCAGCGCCACACCATCAACGACTTCGTAGGGCTTGGCCTCATTGGCAAGCGGACGACCTAGCTTGGCCTCGATGCCTGCAATATCGATCTTTTCGCCGCGCAAATGGGCGGCATAAATGCCTTGAATTTCAAGCAGCTTGCTGGGCTCAATCAACCAAGGCGCAGTGACGATATCGAGCAATTTCATGCCCTGAATTTTTCTCGGTTTGCCCTGTCTCAAATAGGGCAAATTGAGACAAGATTCAGGGCAGCAAGAGCATCACCAAATCGCGCTCTTTGCGCGGTCTGCGCGGCCTGCGATAGCGCACAGGATGCGCAGAGCGAGTGCCGAAACGGCGAATGAATTCAGACATGCGAACCTGCGCATCTGGGCCGCCGCCCACCACGGAGCCACCCCCGCCACCCACCCGAAACACGGGCGCAGCAATTTGAACGCTTCCCCAAGACGCGCCCCAAGCGCCACCCCACGAGCCGCCCCAAGCGCTGGCCATCACGGCCCCCAAGGATCGGCTTCGGAGCCGCTGCCGTTGATGGGCTGGCCTTTGATTTGCACGGTGTTGACGGGGATGGCGTTGGCGTTAAGCGTGGCGAGGACTTCTGCAGCGATGTCCGCCGCACTGGGGCCGCCACCGCCACCGCCGGTGGCGACTGTGATGGCTTGCACGGGTTGCTGATAGTTGATGCGGACGACGAAGCTGCCCAGGGTGTTTAAGAACGGATCGCCGCCGCCTTGCACAAGCAAAACACCGTCCGTCACGCTCAAAGTGTGGCTGGACTCTTGGGGACGGATGCGCCAGCCATTTAAGAGGAAGGCGTAAATGGGCACGGTGGTGCCGCTGGTGGGGTCGATATCGTTGCCGCCCAAGGTGTCGAAGGCGGGCAAGTATTTGGCATTGTCTGACAAGGCGAGCCAGTCTGCCCAACGGGAATAGACATCCCTGACGCTCATCGTCACCTGCGAGGTGATGATGATGCGCTTGTTGGGGCCGTCAAAGGTGTAGGCCACGGCTTAGACGTAGGCGCGGTCTTGTTCCGCAACCAGAGAGATAGCAATGGATTTGCTGCGCGTGAGCAGCCCGGTGGCAACCACATATTTGCCAGTACCGGGCTTGACGGCCACGATGGTGACGGGGCGATCTGTGCCCGCCGTAAACCCGGCTTGGGTGTTGCCGTCGTAATCAAAAGTGAAAGCCACACTACCCGAGCTGACTGCGCCTGCAATTGTCGAGCCAGAAGCATCGTTGACGGTGACCGCGCCCGCTTCGACATAGTCATTGCCCGCACCTGTGGGCGCAGTGAAGAACATGCGATAGCTGCTGCCCGCACCGACCAAGAAGGCATTGAACGACAATGTGCCAGCGGCTTGGTAGGGATTGGTGCGCGCCACGCCGTTTTGATCGGTGAAGATGATGCGGTTGCTGTCGGCCGGCTGGATGTTGTCAATGTAGACGCCTTGGAAAGTGCGCAGCGTATCGCCCTCGAACGCGGCCAATGCATCGGCTGTTTTGCCGGTGACCGTGCCAGCGCCGCTATCGATGTCGGCGTTTTGGCGCAGCAGGTATTGGAGCTTGGTGTAAATTTGCTCCAGCGTGGCGCCATTGCCGTCGACGATGCGGCGAAACGGGTAGTTTGTGCCGCCGATGCTGCGGTTTTGGTTGGTGGCGAAATAGGTGATGGTGACGTTGTTGTAAGGCGCGCCTGTCATGGCGGCATCATTGGCCGTGATCTTGAGATCTGATGCAACCGAGATGGGCAGGGCGACTTTGAACGCGCCTGTGCTCGTTTCGCCCACATCACCGAGCACGGCTTCGTCAAAGGTGTAGGCTTGCTCGCGGCAAAAGAGCTTGAAGAAGCTGCGATTGTCAAAATTGCCGTTGCTGGCGTCGCCGAAAACTTGAATACCCTCGTTGGGAGAATCGACAAAGGTGAAGTTGCTGGCCGCGCCAGTGCTCTGATTTTGATAGTAAAACTGTGCGCCAGCGGGAAAGCCCGAGGCCAGCGCAACGATCCCTACGTATTGCCGATTAAGCGCACCTGTGGCGGTGATTGCGGGCAGGGCTGCTGTGGCTGAATATTCATCCCAGCCACCATCACGCAGCATTTGCCGCGTGGCGTCGTTGGCAGGCTTCCAGCCGTTGAAGGTTTGGCCATCGGTGCCGAACTGGAACTGGCCAGAGCGGGCGTCAATGGTGTACATGGGAAACGGGCTGTCTTGATAAGTGGAGGTATTCCACAAATCCACAAACTTGGAATACAGCGCCTGCAGCGTCACGCCATCTTTGGCAACGAGGTTGCCCGCGACGCTCAGGGTGAAGGTGCGGTTGGGTTCATCAATCGTCAGCTCAGTACCGACGTTGATTTGTGCGCGATTGGTGATTTTTGGCATGATGTGGCCTTATGTGAAATTTCTGTCAACTGTTTGAGACACGGGCAAACTGGCGTCGGCTGGCGCAAGGGCGTAGCCGTAAATGGTCAGTGGCACGAAGCCGTTTTTATTGACGAACACATCGACCGTGCCAGAGCCTTGGTGAATGTAGGCGTAGGTGCTGCCAGAAACAGCATCGCCGGTTTGCAGCACGGTGGTGGTGCCGGCCACTTTGATCACCACATCGCTACCAGATTGCAGGCCCGTCATGGTGAGGGTGTTGGTATCGAGGGGGTATTCTAGATTTTGATCGGTGGCGGTCGTCACAGTGGGGATGGCGATGTTGGTTAGCAAGTTGCCTGCATTGGCGGTGGCGCAGGTGGCGCGGACTTTCAGGCGCACACCCGTGGCCGGGGTGATTGCGCCCGCGCCGGTCAGATTCGCCGCGTTCAGTGTGAGCCAGCTGCCGTTGTAGCCCGCGCCTTTGTCGTATTGAAATTCATAGGTCAGGTTGCCGGTGTTCGTGCCTGAGAGTGTGGGCGCGAGGTTGGCTAGGGCGGTGTGGCCGATCGCGAAATACGGCATCTCCCATGTTACTTGCTGGCCGACCACGGTTAGCGCGACTTGGCCGACGCTGTTGAACTGAGGCGAGCCGCTCGTGACTTGGCATTGCGAGGCGCTGGCCACGGTGGGCTCATTGCACAGCACCTCGATCTTGCCGACCGTGGCGTTGGTGAATGAATCCTTCCAGTGCGTGCCGTAGACGGCGGTTTGGCCCGTGGTGGAGCCTAGCAAGCGAACGCTTTTGGTGATCGTGTTCAGGGACGTGATGACGCTGGTGTCGGCATAGTCGCCCGCCACGTTTTCAATGGTGATGTTGTTGTCGCTGTTGACCAACGCCCAAGGGCCGGTGCGGGTGTTGCTCACGTAGCAACGCTGGAGCTTGCCGCCGTCATTGTTGCCGCTACCATTGACGATCACGCCCGAGGCGTTGGCGCTGCCCATGTTGAGCGCCGCGCCTGTGCTGCCGATGTTGCGCACCTTCCAGCCGTAGCAGGCCGTGAAGTTAACGATACCGTTATACGGATGTACGTTGGTCAAGCCGAGGAAATCGGCACCATCAACCACTGCGCCGACGCAGCCAGTTGTGAAATCAAGCGCGTAATGCGCGTTGGTCGTGCCCGTTGTGCCGCTGAAATTGTTGGCATAGCGCAGGTCATTCACCGCCGGGCGCTGCTCGCCCACAAACAGCATGCGACCCCCGATGACGATTTCGTCATTCCACTGGCAATCGATGTTTTGCGTGCAAGTCCAGGCGCCTGTTGTGCCATTAGCGCGGTTCAGAAGCGTTTGCGTCTTGTTGCCGGAGAACGTGATGCCTTTGTTGTAATTCGCGGTGCAGACATACGCGCCCGAAGCGGCGAGGCTGAACCGCGCAAAGACGTTGTTTTGCACAATGCCGCCACCGAAGCACGAGATCATATTCAGCGCAAGATTGAGCTGCGCTTGGCTGGGCGCGACGATGCTGTTGGCGATGCTGATTGGCGAGGCGACCTCTTGAATGACGAGGGTGTCATTTATCGCGCTATTGGCCACGTCCGCACGGTAGGGCTGCACGAAATTGCAATACCACTGGACGACTGCGCCCTTGATTTGAATATCACCCGAGCTTGTGGTGATGAACTCTTGGCGCGTGGCCAGCGCGGCATTTGGCAGGACGCGCGGGCCGCTTCCGCTGACTGTGCGTGTGCAGCAGGTAAAGATGACGGCGGGGATGCGCACCTTGCAGCCCGTGGGTGGCAAAAAACCCACGTTGTTCGTGCCGTCTGAACCAATGCGGATGCCAGATGTGGTCTGCCATACCATCTTGCCGCGCACGTCGGTTGGGTTCGTTGCCAAGTTGACCATGGAGCCCACGCCAGTGTAGGGCTCGTACACGCCAGAGCCAGCCGCAGTCTCGATCCACACGCCGGGAAACACGCCAGCAACGGTGCCGGTGGTGGGGCATGGCAATACTTGGCCGCGCGCGCCGTTTGTCGTGCCCAGCTCGTACCAATGCGGGCCGGCGACCTCGAAAGCGCCGATGCGCGGCACGGTGATGGTGGCGGTGTCTGCGCCTCGCACTTCAATCCAGCCCTGCACGTCTGCGCTTGTGGCGCTTGCGCCGATGCCCGTGAGAGCGCCAGCGGCGAAAGCGCCGCCCGTGACGCTCTTGAATTTGATAAAGCCCGAGGCGGGCATGGCCGCGCCAACTGCGGTGGGCTCGACTTGCCAGCCCGACCACACACCCAACAAAACGCCGGCGACGCCGCCTTGCGTGATGCTTGTGCCAATGGCGGGCACGTTGCCCGTGCCGGTGTTGTAGGCCAGCACGCGCACAGCGCTGGGGTCAACCAGCACACGGCCACCTGTGCCGCTGTAGGCAACCGTGTCTAGGCTACCAAAGGCGGTGCTGTGGTTGGCGCATTGGTAGCTGTCGGTATTGATGCGCAGCGTGGTGCCGTTGCTGATGGTGTAGGTGTCGAGCGTGGCGTTCACGCTGCCGCCTGAGAGGCTATCCCAGTCGGTCGTACTGCCGCCGTTGATGACAAATGCGGTCATTCAGTTTCACAGGCGGTAGGCGAAAATCACGCTGTCAAACAAACGCGCCTCAACGACGCTTTCGTCAGCGTTGATAAAGCCGAGGTTGCGCATGCGCTCGGTGAGGTTCACGTAATCAAACGTGGCTAGCAGATTAATCACAACATTGGGGTCAAGCAGATCAAGATCAGCGCCCGTGATTTGACGAAACTCTGGTGGGATGATGAAGAGAAACATGATCAGGCCTCCCGGCGAATAGTGATGCCAGCGGCTTGCATGGATGCGATTTGCTCGCTCTCTGCAAGTTTGAGCACGACGCTTTGCGTCGCGGCGTTGTTGACGACGTTAATGGCGGTGATGCCATTGACCGCTGCGCCGTTCCAAAAGACTTGCGGCGCGGGCGTGTTCAGGCCAATCATGACGAGATTGCCTTGGGCTGTGTTGATGTCGCTCATTTGAGCTCCTGTAGAGTTTGAGTGATGTATTGCGTGTGGGTGGCCACGATTTCCATGGTTTCAGGGTCGCGCTGGTGTGTAGCAACGGCGCTGGTGGGGTGTTGCATGAGTACTGTGGTTTCTGGCACATTGGCTTCAAAATGCGCATGCACTTCTGGGCTGGGCATGGTGGCTTCAAAATGCGCGTGTACTTCTGGGCTGGGCATGGTGGCTTCAAAATGCGCGTGCACCTCGGGGGGCGCGATTTCATTGTTCACTTGAACTGGCGGCATTGTGAAATTGAATTCCGGCGCCGCCTTGGGCGCGGCGGCCATGGCGGACACGCTGGCAAACATGCCGCTGAGCATCTGCATTTGCTCTGCATGGCGTTGGCCTTCAAGGCGGCGCTGTTCGGCGGCCTCGGTGGCGGCTTGCTGCGCGGGCGATGGCTCTGTGCTTGGCTCGGGCGGAGGCGGCGGCGAGCCTGCGGGCGGGATATAAATGCCGTCTTCTTTTTCGGCATTGATCTCGCGCACGCGCTGGCGATGCTTGAGTTTCCAGGGGCGGCCATCCCATTGGCGGGATTCGATGTCTTTGGTGGAGATGCCGATGTTGATGCGCTTTTCTGCCGCGTTGACCTCTTTTTCTGGATCAACCGAGCCGGGGCCATCGCCCGTCCAGATGCCACGGCACCAAGCGGCCTTGATCACGTCGCTTTCAAAGAAGCCGGGCGCTTGAATGCGGCCAAAGGCCACCTCAATCTCTAGCCATGCTTCATAAATTGGCTGGCAAAACTGCGTGACCATATCGTCGCGCCACTTCATGAATGACTTGAAGGCCACCATGAGCGAGCCGCGCGCGGCGGAATAGCTGGAGCTGAAGTGCATCATGAGCACTTCTTTGGGGATGCTCAGAGCCATGCCGATTTGCGTCATCATGCTTTGGAAGAACGGATCGAATTCAGGGTTAGGGCGGCCTGGCGCATCTTGCGAGACTTTTTCGCCTGGCAGCAAGTTGATCACTTTGCCGTCTTCAATTTCGCCCGACCATTGCGAGGCTTTTTCAACAACTTTGCCCTGCGCTTCATCGTCAAAGATGTCTTGGAACGCCTGCGGGTCCATCTCAATGAACTTTGCGAAAATGGCATTCACCACGGCGGCGCGCAGCTCGGCGCTCGTCCAGGTGCCAAGGTTTTTCAGCGGCTCGATGATGGGCGCAACCCAAGGCACACCGCGAAGCTGGCCGGGGCGGGTTTTGTGCCAAACCTGCAGCAATGCGCGGCGGCCTGAGGGCGTGCGGAAGGGGCGGTAATCCCACGCGGCGGGCTGGGTGACATCACCGGGATGCGATTGGGCGATGTAGGCGCCAATGGGCACATTATCGGCATTGAGCTTGATGCCGCGCTTGACGCTCTCCGAATCGGCGGCGAGCTTTTCATTGCAAACGCGATCACCCTCGATCACTTGAATTTTCAGGCGCTGCGAGGCGCGGTCGATCATGAGCAGCGGGAAGCAATCGCCGCTTTCAAGGCGACTGCGCCAAACCATGTCTTGGAGCTGGTAACCATTGAGCTGGCCTTCATGATCGCAGGCGGTGCTTTCGAACCATGCGAGGAAGCGCGGCAAGGTTTGCGCGGCCCAGTCTTCGACTTGTTTTTCTGTCAAACCGAGCACGGCACCATCCGGCTCGGCAGCCAGAGCAAGGCCGGTGCCGATAGTGTTGGCGGCGTTCACATTGATTGCGCCAGTGACGATGGGGTTATTTCGGTTCAGATCGCGGCTGCGGGCGATGAGGGCGGGCAAATCGGGCAGCACATCACGCGTGGCAGAGCCTGCGCGGACATGCCAGCCTGCAAGCGAAGCGCGGTCTATCTTGGCGCCGTTGTAGCCGCCGCCTGAATAAGCGCCGATTTGCATGCGGCGCTCTTTGAGCGCTTGCACGGCTTGCGGAAGGTGCGAAATGCGAGCGCGGCTCATGAGCGGACCACAACCGTGCGGCCGCGAGAGCGGCCAGAGGCGGAGACGGCGGCGGTTTTGCAGCGCTTGTCCCACGCATCAATGCCCGCGCGAATTTCGGCCAGGTCCGCACGGCGCATTTCACGATCACCGATCTTGTAAGACTGGCCTGCCAAGACGGCGGCCTCTGCGTCTAAATACTGTTGCAACCGCGTTTCAGCGGTGGCCAGGTCAATTCCTGCCATGTTGAGGGTTCTCCGCGAGAGATTGAAGGGTATTTTTCGCGGTTTGGGCTGTCTCAAATAGGGCAATTTGAGACAAGGCGGGCTGACCATGCTTCAGCCATTGGCTGGGCCGCGCTTCATGAGCCGGTACAAAGTGGCGCGGCTGATGCCATGCTGCGCCATGATGGCGGCATCGCTCGTGGTACTCACGCCATCCTGCCACACCGCAGCGCGTTGATTAGCGTTGAGTTTCGTGTATGCGCCTTTGCGCAAGAAATGCCGCCGACCGCCGAAGTCTTGCCGCATGCCGCGCTCGATGTCATCCAAGACACTGGCGGGCACG
>Ga0114942_1000222_pt1 | contig 15654 bp, 15 predicted proteins | sample LowerColdCreek_FD_88674 | JGI IMG/M metagenome (GOLD analysis project Ga0114942, IMG submission 88674) | Groundwater microbial communities from Cold Creek, Nevada to study Microbial Dark Matter (Phase II) - Lower Cold Creek | ecosystem: Environmental > Aquatic > Deep subsurface > Groundwater ... | reverse complement strand
CCGGCACTATGTTCGAAGAGCTGGGCTTTCACTACATCGGTCCCCTGGATGGACACGACCTGCCGGGACTGATTCACACGCTCGAAAACATGAAGGACCTGGAGGGGCCGCAGTTCCTGCATATTCGCACCATGAAGGGCAAGGGTTTCCTGCCCGCTGAGCGTGACCCGGTGGGCTACCACGCCGTGAACAAGATTGAGGCCAAGCCTCGGCCGGCAGCACCCAAGGGCCCGCAGCCAGCATTGCAATCACCCAAACCCACTGGCCCAAAATACCAGGATGTGTTCGGACGCTGGCTGTGTGACATGGCGCAGCGCGACAAGCGCCTGATCGGCATCACCCCCGCCATGTGCGAGGGCTCTGGCATGGTGGATTTCGCGAAACGCTTCCCGAAACGCTACTACGACGTGGCCATCGCCGAGCAGCATGCCCTGACCCTGGCCGCCGGAATGGCCTGCGACGGGCTCAAGCCCGTGGTGGCCATCTATTCCACCTTCCTGCAACGCGGTTACGATCAGTTGATCCACGATATCGCCCTGCAGAATCTCGATGTGACATTTGGCGTCGATCGGGCGGGGCTGGTAGGACAGGATGGCCCCACACACCACGGCGCGTTTGACTTAAGTTACCTGCGCTGCATCCCCAATATGGTGATTGGTGCGCCCTCTGACGAGAATGAGTGCCGGCAGATGCTATACACCGCCTACCAGCATCCCGGTCCCGCCGCCATCCGCTATCCGCGGGGCACGGGGCCAGGGGCGATCATTAGTGATGCCTTGGAGCAATTTGTCATCGGACGTGCGGTGCACGTGCGCAGCGGAGAGCATGTGGCCATACTCAACTTTGGCACCCTGCTGCCCCAAGCGATGGTGGCAGCCGAACAATTGAATGCCACAGTAGTCGACATGCGTTGGGTCAAGCCCCTGGATGAAGCGAAAATTCTCGAACTGGCCCGGCATCATGACCTGCTGGTGACATTGGAGGAAAATGCGGTGGCCGGGGGCGCCGGTGCGGCGGTCATTGAATTCATGGCCGCTCAAGGACAATCCCTCCAGGTCATCAATCTGGGGATACCCGATATGTTCGTAGAGCATGGTTCCCATGCTGACCAGCTGGCGTGGACCAGGCTGGATGCTGACAGCATCATCAGCCGAATAAGTGAGGCCCTGCACGCACGCCCGACGCCCGCGTTGTCGACTCTGGAGCTACGCAGACACATTGAACTGCCCCGCTAACCATATAAATGACACGCGACTATCAGTACAACTACTCGGCGCTCCAACCCTCTGTTTTCAACAGCGACAAACGCATCAGAAAAGCGGAAACCATCGCGCGAGTTTGCCAGGACTTTGTCGGTACTCGTGATTTGTCACAGCTGCACCTGCTCGATGTAGGCAGTTCCAGCGGTATCATCGACAATCACCTCGCGGATTATTTCGGACATGTCACAGGGATTGATATCGATGCCCCCGCAATGGCACACGCCCGCAACACATTCTGCAAAGAAAATCTCAGCTTTGAACAGGGCGACGCCATGCAAATGCATGTGGCTGACAACAGCTTTGACGTCATAGTTTGCACCCAGATATACGAACATGTACCTAACGCCAGTCAGATGTTTAGTGAGATTTTTCGGGTGTTGAAACCAGGCGGATTCTGCTACTTCTCGGGGAACAATCGCGTGATGCTCATGGAACCACACTATAACCTGCCACTCTTGTCGCTGCTGCCTCGGCCCCTGGCTCACCGCTACGTGCGCATAATGGGAAAGGGCGATAACTATCACGAACTCCACTTTACTTATTGGACTTTGAAGCGACTGTGCGGAAAGTTTCGCATTTTCAATTACTCAGCCCGGGTAGTTGCTGATCCAGACAAATTTGGCGTCAGCTATATGGTTAAAAGGGGCTCTCCGAAATGGCTGGCTGCCAAGTTCATAGCCCGGTATATGCCCTGGATCGCACCGGCCATGTGGATTCTCCAGAAGCCCCTGCCAGATCGCGCCTGATTCGGCTCCCTTCCGAGCGTATCACCGCTGACCATGAAAATTCTCGTGCTCACTTCAACCTATTCCCGCAGCACAAACGATACCGAGCCCAGGTTCGTCGACAACCTGTGCCAGAACCTGTCCCGAGATAACGTCATCCATGTGATTGCCCCGCATGCCAAGGGCATACCCACCGAGGAGATTCTTGACGGCGTCCAGGTATTTCGCTTCCGCTATTGTTTCGAGTCATGGCAAACCCTGGCCTACAACGGCGGCATTCTTCCCAATATAAAACAGAACCAGCTACGGCTGCTGCTGGTACCGTTCTTTTTTGTCAGCCAGCTAGTGCTCGCCATACGTTTGGTTCGAAAAAACCGCTACGACATCATTCACGCCCACTGGATCATTCCCCAAGGCATTGTGGCGTTGCTGGCTCGGCAGTTCGCCAAGAATTGGCCTGCCGTGGTCCTGACTTCGCACGGTGGAGATTTGTTCGCACTGCAGGGCAAATTTTTTGCCTGGCTAAAAAAATCGATAACACACCGCGCGGATGCCCTTACCGTTGTCAGCAGCGCCATGCAGCAGAAGGCGCTAGAAATGGAACTCAGCGCTGAACGTGATATCAGCATCATCCCCATGGGGGTGGACTCCCAACGCGCATTCACTCCACCACCGCAGCACGTTGAGCGCAGGGGACTGCTATTCGTGGGCAGATTGGTGGACAAAAAAGGGATCGAATACCTGTTAAGGGCTCTACCTCAGGTGCTGGCTAGTCACCCCGCTGAACATCTGACCGTTATTGGCGATGGGCCGCTAAAACAGTCGTTGGTCGAGCTGGGCGAGACCCTGAACATCACCGAGCACCTTACCTTTACCGGCGCGCTGACCAACCGGGATATACCCCACTACCTACAAACATCTGCTATCGCCATCTTTCCCTCAGTGGTCACAGACAGCGGTGACCAGGAAGGAACTCCGGTGGCAATTATGGAGGCCCTGGCCTGCGGTTGTCCCACCATTGTCGCTGACTACCCTGGTGTCAGGGATGTTATCAGCGACAACGAGACAGGCCTGCTAGTTGCGGGAAAATCACCCGAAGGAATAGCAGATGCAATTCTTACACTGCTCAACAACCAGGACTTACGATTGCATCTCAGCCGTAATGGGCGACAACAGGTGCAGGCGCAGTATGATTGGCGCGTGATTAGTGACAAGTTCATGAGCCTTTTCCGAAAGCTATGTCCAGAGCCATCCAGCGTTTTACATGAAAATAGATAAAAGCGATCCACGCCATTGGCTACTGCTTCTCCGACAGGGTCTATTTACTCTGCTAGCCATATGCGGCAGATACCTCTACCCCAAACTCCCGAAGCCCGTTGTAGTTCTGTACGGGCACCAGTTATCAGGCAACCTGAAAGCACTGTATGAGGAGTGGCGGCGCTCTTATACCTATGACTTCGACTGCTATTTCCTTTCCCTGGATCCACGCTATAGTCAGGTACTGAAGGGCGAAGGGGTCAATGTCCTAATGTGTGGCGGTCTGCGCGATATGCTGCTGGTAGGTCGCTGCAGCGCCATCATTACTGACCATGGCCTGCATGCAATGAGCCCCTTCGTATCAATGACGAATATCCTGTTTATCGACGTATGGCACGGCATCCCTTTCAAGGGCTTCCTCCCTGATGACTTTCGAATACAGCATCGATACGACGAGGTATGGGTCTCATCCCCCCTACTGAAGCAGATTTACCAGGCTAAATTCGGTTTTAGCGCGGACATTGTGTACGCCCTGGGTTATGCGCGGGCAGACAAGCTGTTCCTGCGGCAATCCCCCGACCCGTTATTCAGGGAAAAAGCCTCCATACCAGCAGGAAACAAGGTAGTCCTTTATGCACCCACCTGGCAGCAGGATAACAAGGGCCGGGAGTTGTTTCCCTTCGGGGAAAGCCAGGATTCGTTCATCCAAATGCTTAGTGAGGTCTGCCGAAAACACACTGCGACGCTGGTGATACGCAGCCACCTGAACGCCAGCATTAGCACCAAGAGCTTCGATAATGTGCGCTACTGTTCCATGAAAGAGTTTCCGGATACTGAAGATCTTCTGCTGCAAACGGGTATCCTGATTTGCGACTGGTCATCCATTGCCTTTGATTACCTGGCGCTTGATCGACCTACGATTTTTCTGGATGTCGAACCACCGTTTAAAAATGGCTTTTCTCTTGGGAAAGAATACCGGTTTGGAGATATTGTGAATGATATGTCCTCACTGGCTTTATACCTGGATAACATACTGAAAAACCCTGCCACTTACACCGACCGCAAAAGTGTCGACCACATGGCAACCACCAGCAGTGTCTACGGAGACAGTACTGACGGGAAGGCAGCTTCAAAGCAATTGGATAGACTCCTCACCTTAGTCAACCATATGCGCTGACGTCACACTATCAGAAACAAAACAGTAACTTTTGTAGGTATGCATGCCCGATAGAGCGGGGCAGGCACTCACCGGATCATCAATAATGGGCAGTTAAGTTGGCAAGGCCAGTTCAACGCTTTCTCAATACTACTTGATAGCTGTTCGCCATAAATCCATCTTTGAACTCAAACCTCGATACAAACATTGCAGCCAGGTTATTAATGAAAATGGCTGGAAATAAAATTAAGGAAAATATCGACAATATACTCTTTTCTGAAATCCAGTTGACCGCAGTTTTAGCCAGGGCCACATTTAGCAGAAACACTGAAGTGACTATAGGTGAACCTATAGGATCACAGACTTCGATAGCAAAATTGCTCTGCGCCGCCAGGTGCTCAACACCATGGATAGTTAGCCTCACAAAGTCTCTAGGTGCATCATGCAATGGGTAAAGGAAAGGCAGACTCATTATAACTTTTCCGTCGGACTTAAGTACCTGATGTATTTGATCGAGTAAACGCCTGGAATCGCTTATATGCTCCAAAACATCTATCAATATCACTACGTCACACGATTCCGGTGCAATTGGAAGTGACAATGCATCTCCATACACATCTGGCGCAGACCGGTACCAGTTAACTGCGGTTTCATAGTAGTCCAACCCATAATATTGGCAGCTTGGTGGTAGATATTGTTTAGCCCATTTATTGTAACAACCAATATCCAGTACGGTCTGGTTCTCATCGACCTCTGAAATAAGCGCTTTATAAGCATCTGAATTTGATCTGTGCAGCCACTGTGGGTGTAGTGGCGTTTTTGCCAAGAACCGAGCTTTCTTTCTGAGTGTGGTGAGCAATGTTTTTATCCCAAGATAATGGAAGCATCCTCGATGGGGCTGCCAATATAGCATCGGTTACTTTCTTTGACTAAACCAACTCAGGCGAATTGGGCTATATTACGAGCACTTTCTAGTTTTGAGCCTAGTGGTTATTCGGAGGGATTACCAAAAGACCCGCGCGTCGGTCAAATCGGGATTACAGGCGAATTTTTTCGATGACTTCCGTGGTGGAGATAGACGGGGTTCTGGGCAGATAGACAACCTCACAAAGTGCGCTGAAATCATCGAACTTGCCCAACCAATCATCTCCCATCACAAGTGTATTCGCACCAAACTGCTGGATATATTCGCCCTTCAACTCTAGAGAATCCTCAAAAAACACATCATCGACGCATTTCAATGCTCTGACTATTTCCTGCCTTTCCTCCTGAGTGTAAACCGGCGGGCGACCTTTCTTGGCAATATTCAATTGATCTGTTGATACGCCTACTACAAGATAGTCTCCGTGCGCCTTGGCCCGCTCCAACAATCTCAAGTGTCCGACATGGAACACATCGAATGTGCCAAATGTTATTACCGCTTTTTTCATATATTATCCCGGAAATTTTACGTTTCTCATTTATCAGTTTTGTATTAGCCTATGGGCCAAAATAAACAAAAGCAAATAAATATGCCGCTCGAAGGCGCTATGCCGGCTAATATCTTTTTTTCCGTGGTCATTCCACTCTACAACAAAGAACGACATATTCGGCGCTCGGTGGATTCGGTTTTGAATCAAAGCTATAGCAATTTTGAGCTCATTGTCGTTAACGATGGATCGACTGACAAGAGCGTTGATGCACTGAATCCGCTAATAAACCATTTCACACTAATCAATAAGGAAAATGGTGGGGAATCATCAGCCAGGAATACCGGCATTTATCGCGCAAAATATCAGTACATCGCTTTTCTCGATGCTGACGACGAATGGGATAAAGATTTTCTTCAATCTATTGTCGAAATGATCAACTTGATGCCGGAGTGCCATATATTCAGCTCTAACTACTTGAAAAAAGATCGCACCGGTACCATTCTTGCGATTACCCCTCCTCATGAGACCATTTCAGAGATCGACTATTTTGAAATAGCCCGCAAGGGTAACACCCCCGTATCCGCCAGCTCAGTTTGCGTCTCTGCGGATTTGTTCGCAAAAATTGGCGGATTTCCTGAGCACATTCGTTTATATCCTGACCTGTATTTTTGGACCAAGGCCGCCATTCATTACAGGTTCGCGTTTTATTCAAAGCCAATGGCAATTTACCATAGAGATGCAGACAACCGAATTTGCAACCTCATAATCCCTACTCTGTACGATACGCCCTTCGAGGCACTCATCGAGCAGGGAAAAGCGGACGGATTGCTTTCCGGTAGTCGGCTGCGAAATGCCCTCGAGTTTGTTTGCCACTACAAACTGCAGAATGCTTTCAAATCCGTCACACAAAGGGGATCATCCCAAGCGCGAAAGATATTGCGCGACACCAGACCTGTTACGACTGCTCAAAAGTGTCGCAAATGGACGATTTTCTTGATGATCCTGTTGCCAGAGAGTGTGTCGCATTTTCTGTGGTTGACACTGAGGCGACGCCAGCAATGAGCGTAGTTGACAATCTTATATACGACATCGGATTGCACAGAGGTGAAGACACCGATTATTATCTCCGCAAGAAATATAGAGTTATCGCGATCGATGCAAATACAGACCTGTGCCGGCAATGTACTGAGAAATTTTCGACAGAGATCAACTCAGATCGACTGATAATCATCAACAAAGCCATCAGCGACAGCGCTGGTTCCAAGAAGTTTTTCATCAACGATCAAAGTATCTGGGGCACCTTGGACCCTGGCTGGGTAAAGCGAAACGAGGCCCGCGGCGCAATGAGCCGCTCTGTACAGATTGATTCGACCACCATAGGTGAGATTCTTTCTCATCACGGAATGCCCTTTTACATGAAGATCGACATCGAAGGAGCAGATATTCTCTGTTTGAGGGGGCTGCTTGGGTTGACCGACAAGCCCAGGTACATTTCAGCGGAATCCAGCGCAACATCTCTCAGGGATACGCTTGAGCAACTGGATGTACTCGACCAGTTGGGTTACACCAAATTCAAAATCATTCCCCAGCATAAAGTCCAGAAGCAACAGTGTTCAGTCCTCGCCGACTATCGCTTTCCGAAAGATTCAAGTGGAACTTTTGGCGAAGACACACCCGGTGAGTGGCAAAGCCTCGACAAGGTGAAGAAAAAATACAGAGCGATCCATTTCGAATACAGAATAATTGGTCCTAACAATGGCCTTTTGCGCAAATTCCCGAGACGCATCGCCAAGTTTCTGTTTCCTCGGGGAACCGGATGGTATGACACGCACGCGACTTACTAACGGAAATTCTCTCGAAAAGTCTACGCTAAACTGCGGTCTTCGCCGAAATCCATCGTGATATTTTTAGAATCACTTTTGCCACTCCCGGCAGGTGACGCAACTTGTATAGAGCAAATTGCCGCGCTGAGATGTACTTCCATTTCTGCACGCTCTTCAAAATTAAGCCCTTATAATTATTGTGTTCGTCCATCAATAATTCATCAATCGCATATTTAAGGTACAACCGAGCGTAAGACCGCTCAAACGCACTGGAAAATTTGACAAAATCAGCTGCCATTAAGTCCATCGAGGTGAACATCCCTTTCATGGATTTTCTAAATACCGCATTATCTTTTACAACTTTGAGGCTCCACGATTCTGGAGTAAATTCTCGGTAAACAGACATTGGTTCTTCAAGATAAAGCGCACCGCCGCGAATTGCTGCGTATCTTTCGATGAAGTAATCGCCGACGGGCGCTTTAGACAGAAACCAGACGGGCAACTCCTCCAGCACTCGCTTCCGGATTACATAGGAAGCCGTAGGTGCGAATGACCCGGCTGCAGTTTCCAGCAAATCCGGAAAAGGTATGACCCGTGTTTTGCCAAGGCGCCAACCTACTGAGTTACTTATGATTCCTTCACTTGCAATATGAGCAGCATGAAATGAAAAGTCGACATCAGGATGTTTTTCAAGCGACTCCACTTGCAACTGTAGCTTATTTTCATTTACCCAATAGTCATCGCCCTCACAAAAAGCGATATATTTACCCCGGGCGAATTTTGCTGCGTGTACTGTTGGCTTAAAAGATCCCTTCGAATACTGATTTTCACTTTGAAGAATCGGCACAATCAGTTTCGGATACTTCAATGCATAAGCCTTTATTATTTCAGGAGTTCCATCCCGTGAGGCATCATCATGAATAATTATCTCTATCGCAAACGTAGTCTTTTGGCTTAAGAAGCCGTTAATGGCATCCGTCAGATATTGTTCATGGTTGTATGTAGCACAAACAATGCTGACAAGTACTGTTGCGTTATCGTTCCACGCAGAGACTATCTCAGTTTGACTCCTTAATTCCAATGTTTCTCCCTTAACTCAACCGACTTCGTAGTCCTGCAACAATCTCTACTCCTCTAACCCTGACCTCACTTGCTGCCAGGGAACCTACGATCAATACACCTATAGCTGAGAGGCAGAGAACCGCGAGTAGCTCTATGCGTGAGCCAGAATCAAGCAGCGTGGTCGAAGAACCGAAAAATAATTTCAAAAACACGAGTCCTAGAATTGAGCCCAGTGCCGGCAACGTTACGTCATATGTCATCCATTTCCAATGCAGACCTGGCGCAAATTTGTAATGGACTATTGCCGGCCAAATGAAGAAAGTGACGATGCGAATCACAAACCAGGCTTTCGCAACCGCCAGTGCACCATAATTGAATGCTACAAAAACCAGAACAGGTACCTGGATGATGGCGTTAATGGTGGTATTTATGACATGCATACGTACCTGGCCGTGAACAACCTGCAAACTGTATTGCATGCTGACCATAACCAGGATTGCATTGCCCAGCGCAAACCAGGTGAGCACCGGTGCTCCCCACTCTGCGGCCGCTCGATTACCAGTTAATGCATAGATAATCAATTCCGGAAAAATGGCGAGCATCCCACCAACTGAAAACGCGATCACCGTAAGAAATTGTGTCGTTGTGCGGTAGAGCGCCAACATTTCATTGTTGTCGCCACGCGAATGAAGCATGGTTAACCTCGGCAGCACCGCTCCATTGATCGGGCCCGAAAATAGCAAAACTCCATTCGCCAATAGCACAACGATGCCAAAGAATCCAAAGTCAGACAATGACAGGACGTGAGACAAAACCAGTTTGTCAGATTGCGTCATGAATACCCAAAGTATTGAGGTGTACGCAATCCCCATAGTGAATGGCAATACCGACCGAATTTCCGACCATGAAAATGCCAGACCGGGATCTTCCTTGCGAGTATCCACAGGCTGGCAGTTGTAAAACTTTCGAGCAATTATGATCAGTTCCAGCATACTCACTGCAAGCTGGTACTCGAAGTAATGCACTACGTCATTCGACACCCACCGTAAAAGGACGTACACCGCCCCAAAACGCAGAGTGGCAAAGAGAATACTAAACCCATTTAGCCATACCTGACGCTCCAAACTTCCGATTCCTGACGAATACAATGCCACGCCTGGGGCCAGGCCGATCATTACGCCCATCAGTACGATACAGTACGAGACTTCCGCAAAACTCAATGCCTTCACCGTCAACCAACTTGTCGCAAGCCATCCGCTTCCGAGCCAGACGAGTAGCGCTATGGCAAGACCAATACCCAACACAATGAACTCCAGACTGCGCAACATTTTCCTGAACCGCCGACCGCCCAGATCACCGCGACCTCGGGCGAACGCTACCTGTCGCGCCAATGTGGGTGCCAAACTGGCCGAGAGAAGCACCAGCCAGGAGTTCAACAAACTAAAAAAGGCTACAAGGCCAAAGGCTTCCTCCCCGAGGAGATGAAGGTATAACGGCAACATAGCAATGCTGATCGTGGCTTTATAAATCTGCCCGGTAAAGTTAGCTACAGTGTTTCTTTTGATTGACATGAGTCGGTTGCGACTAACGGGAGAGGCCGCCACTTCGGCGAACTACAATTCTCGCTGCCCGAGCCACAATGCGCTTGCAAGTACTTAGCTCACGCAACTTACATTTCACAAATCGCCCAACTGCAGTTGTGTCAACGCGTTGCTGATTTCAAGCGCTTTGCTGCTGCTTACATGCCGACGATTCTCAAAACTTACAGGCCCATTGTAGGGAATATTTCCCGTTGGGATTCCCAGCTTTTCGATCAAGTGCTCATAAACTCTCGCAGGATTCCTGCAAAATTCATCGTAATCCACAAAGAGCTTCCTGGATTCGTCGACTTGCGCCATGCCATGCGACACGGCGCGATCTATATATGTAACCTGACCTGCGGATTGATGCAAAGCATCGAGGCCTTGAAGCTCGGGATACTCTGGAATCTTAAACGAGTACCAAACAGCTTCGTCGCCATGCTGCCGCTTTCGCGCTTCAAGTACTGACGCGACGTTCGCTACCGGCTCACGATGAATCTGAATAAATAGCGCTTTCTCAAATATCCGATCCAAAAATGGAATGTTGTAGTTGAGAATCATGCCCTTCATGGCAAAGGGTTTATTGAATATTCTCGTCAACGCATGAAGTTCACTTACAAGCGTTTTAATATCAACAACTTGAAAGAGCTCCTGATCCGATAGCCAGTCCAGTTCTTTAAAGGGGAGAAATTTCCGCCAGAAATACCAGAATTCATTGGGCCCGAGAGCGCCAACGGTCTTTCCATTTTCAGAGGCGAAATCAATCGGCTTGTGAAAATCTAAAATCTCGTTGCGAAAGTTGTATCTCTCATCTGTCAGCAACAACTGGATCATCGCTCCAAGCGCTGGCGCACCATAAAAGCGGGACAGCAGGTTCGTGGGGTAAGCGACGACGCCGGTGGATGCCAGCCATTGAATAAACAGCGTAGTACCGCTGCGCAGCGGGCCCATGATGAACACTAGCGGGTGCAGCCCCTGTACATTAACTTCTTCTTCCAGCCAGCGTTTTTCCGCGGGAGCTAAGGCTTGATTAACGACAGCTAATAATTGTTCAAGGCTGTCATTGCGCCTGAAGAGCTCGGTCCTTGTGTCTTCGCGAATGTCAGTCATTGCATTACTCAATCAGCGAAAAATCCGCCAGCAAACTGCGGGTTCCCGCTCTCCCCATTCCCATTAGCACATCCAGAATCGACAAATTCGGCACAAATGTAGCAGCCCGCTGCTCATACTCCTTAGGATTCATTCGTAGAAATTGAAGAGCGATACCGGCCTCGCCGAATGCCATGCTGTCATACAGTGCGAAGCCACCCATGGCATTCACGTAGATATCGGACTTTTCCCGCCGACAGATGTCGAGAATGCGCGCCTGACCGTGCAAATCAGCATTGGCGTAGCTTCGACTGGATTCTATCAGCACGGTGTCGATGTCGAGGAATTCTGCAAGCCTAACAAGCTGGCACCTCAAATAGTCTGCCAGCCCCCGCTCCTCGCAAAGTACAATACCCTGCAGGACGGGAAATACCTCGTCAAACCATTGGGATTTTCTATAGGCGCTTTCGATCGACTTGAGGACTTTTCCACGCCAGTTTGTAGAATCGTCGAGGGTCAGGTCACAGATCTTTTTATTCTGCGACGCTTCCGATACTGGCACGATCAAATAGCGGGGCTCCTTATTGATCAATATCCGATTACGATTGATCCATCCCCGTTTTATGTAGTTGACATCATCGTATATCACAAAGCGGTCTACGAAATTCATCAACTGCCAGTATCCCAGATAGGGGAAAAAATACGGCTGCATAATCGCCAATTTCAACCCGCCGTACCCGCCAGAATTCGCACTATTCCTGTGATCACCTCGATCTGCTCAGCCGAGATTGATGTCCCGGTGGGCATAACCACCACTCTGTCCGCGACTTGCATGGTATTGGGCAGCAATAACCCCGCATGCGGATAAATATCCTTGTAGGGTTTCATATTGTGACAGCCCGGCCAGAAATATCGGCGTGCGCGAATATTTTCCGCATGCAGTGCCTGAATCAATTCATCACGCGCCATGGGGTAATCCTCCCCTATCTCCAGCACGAGATACTGAAAGTTGTTCTTATTGGTGTAATCGTATGGAAGTACCGAAATACCGGGAATTCCCGCCAGCCGTTCGCAGTAGAGCTCATATTTTTCGCGGTTGATCCGGGTCATCTGGTCGAGTGACTCAAAATTCACCAGACCCATTGCCGCGGATATCTCGTTCATCTTGCCATTGGTCCCAGGGTGAATAACATTGTCGAGACCCGCGAATCCGAAGTTACGCATCAATCGCATCTTTTCCGCCAAGTCGTCGTCGTTGGTTAGCACCGCGCCACCCTCAAATGTACTGAAGAACTTGGTGGCGTGAAAACTGAGCACCTCGCATGAGCCGAATCGCCCCACCATTGCACCGTTATGTGAGCAACCGAAGGCGTGAGCGGCATCAAACAGCAACTTGAGCTTGTACTCCTGTGCAATCGCCTCTAATTCGTCGATCGGAGCACTCCTTCCCCACAAATGCACGCCGATTATGCCGGTCGTATTCGGTGTGATCATCCGCCGCACAGCCGCCGGATCGAGGTTATGCGTCGCCGGGTTGATATCGGCGAATACAGGAGTGATGGCTTGCCAGTGCAGGGCATGCGCGGTGGCGATGAATGTATACGAGGGGACGATGACCTCACCATTCAGTTCCAGTGCCCTGATGGCAATTTCCAGCGCGATCGTGCCGTTCGACATCGCCACGCAGTGGCTCACCTCATGGTGCGATGCAATCTTTGCTTCCAATTCCTGTACCAGGGGTCCGTTATTCGTCACCCAACACCTGTCGTATATGCCATCGATATATTTGTCCAGGGCCGAGCGGCTGCCCAGGTTAGGGCTGCCTACGTGCAGAGTCTCCACAAACGCGGGCTGGGCGCCATTAATGGCGAGGTCTTGCGCCGATTTTATCGACTTCATACGTGTACCAAATTCGATTACTATGGTGCTGCCGTCCCCACTCACTGCTTTACTTCTTCTCATTTCAGTCAGCGGAATTTTTTAGGAAATCCACACTATGAGCACACCGAAAAGAAAATCTCAAGAGGATGGTCTCGCGCTTGAATCTACCATGAAATCCGTGGAAAAACTGCTGGAAAAACTCGAAAATAGTGACACTCCGCTGGAGCAGTCACTTATGGCTTTTGAAGAGGGGATCCAGCTGATTCGCAAAGCGCAGAAGACGTTGTCAGAAGCCGAGCAAAGGGTTCAGTTGTTACTCGAAAAAGATGGAAACCCGGCAACCACTGACTTTACCATCGACGAGGAAAATCGGTGACCGACCCTTTCCCCAGCTTCCTGCATCGCTGCCGCAACCAGAATCTCCCAACTCTCGAGCCCATAGCACCCGCCGCTGAGCACTTTCCGCGGAACTCACTCGCCACCCTGTTTGAGGCTGGCGATTACTCTCTGAAGCTGGGCGGCAAACGCATTCGCCCGACACTTTGTTACGCTGCTGCGCGCGCCCTGGATATGCCCAATGAGAGCGGTCTCGATCACGTCGCGAGTGCTCTGGAGATGATTCACACCTACTCCCTCATTCACGATGACCTGCCCGCTATGGACGACGACGACCTGCGACGTGGCCAACCCAGTCTGCACAAGGCCTACGGCGAGGCGACCGCCATTCTGGTGGGGGATGGCCTGCAGGCCCGCGCCTTTGAACTGCTGGCCGATGCCCCTGGCCTCAGCGCGGAGCAAAAAGTGCATATGATCAAGGTTCTCGCCGCAGCGGCAGGCCTGTGCGGCATGGTGGGCGGCCAATACATCGATATCCAGGCCACCGATTCCGACATGACACTGGAACAACTCCAGGCCATGCACTCCCTGAAAACCGGCGCCCTCATTCGCGCTTCACTGGCCTTGGGAGGAATCGCCGCCGGGGCTAACGCGCAGCAGTTGTCAGCCCTGGACGCATACGGCACACACATCGGCCTTGCCTTTCAGGTGGTGGACGACATCCTGGACGTCGAGGGGGATGCGCAGACCCTGGGCAAGACCCAGGGCAAGGACAGTGCTGCCAACAAACCGACCTATGTCAAACTGCTCGGGCTGGACGGCGCGAAGAACGAGGCCAAACGATTGCTGGGCGAGGCGCTCAGGGCGCTGGAGGCGTTTGGCGAGTCAGCCGACCTATTGCGCGATCTTGCCGCTTATATCGTCGCGCGCAATCACTGAGCGTCAGGCTCCCAATCTACGCGCACCTCGCACACTGTCGCGCGCTAATTCTCGCCCTCACTCATATGTCCCAGCTTGCCCACCTTGGTACGCAGGTACTTCTCATTGTGTGGGTTACTGTCGGTATGCAATGCTATGCGCTCCACCACCATCACCCCCTGCTCCTCCAACGCGGTCACTTTGCGTGGATTATTGGTCAATAGGCGCACAGATTTCACACCCAGGTGTTGGATCATGGGTTGCAACATACTGTAGTCACGCATATCAGCGCCAAAACCCAACTGTTCATTGGCTTCGACCGTGTCGGCACCGGCGTCCTGCAATTTATACGCCTTGATCTTGTTCAGCAGGCCGATGCCGCGCCCTTCCTGGCGCAGATAAAACAGGGCGCCCCTGCCTTCCCGTGAGATGGCTTCCAGGGAGACCGCCAGCTGATTGCCACAGTCGCAACGCAAGCTGAACAAGGCGTCTCCCGTCAGGCACTCCGAGTGCACTCGGGTCAGAACGGGGTCTCCATTGGCCACATCGCCCATGGTCAGGACGACATGTTCCTTGTTGAATTCGGTATCCTCGAATCCGTGGATATGAAATTCGCCCCATACAGTTGGCAGGCGGGAGGATTCTATGAAGCGTACTGCCACGCGGGACGTCCGTCAGAAATGGCCCAGTATTCTACCAGCTTTGCGCCGCCAGGGGTGAAGCATGACTAGTGGCTTCTGGACAGAGACAGGACGCCGTTCTGTTCCTGCAACTTGACGTGCTGCAGGTAACTCATTCCCAACAGGACAATCGCCGGATAGTCGCCTTCCACGACCATGGCCGGCACGTTGTCCACCTGGATGCCGCCGACATTCACCGTTTGGAGGGTAATCGCGTAGGCGCTGCTCAGACCGCTGGCCGTTTCGACCTTGCTGGGGGCACCGATGCCGTAATCAATATTCATCGCCCTAGCCTGCGCGGAGCTCATGGCCACCATGTTGGCGCCCGTATCCACCATCACCAACACACTGCGGCCGTTTATGCTCGCAATGGTCTGGTACTGCAACAGTTTATCGCGTGGGATGGTGACGACCTGCTCCTCGGTCTTCTGAAAATTCGTGCCGACGCGTTGGGACAGGCCGACCGTCTCCGG
>Ga0114942_1000221_pt1 | contig 15674 bp, 15 predicted proteins | sample LowerColdCreek_FD_88674 | JGI IMG/M metagenome (GOLD analysis project Ga0114942, IMG submission 88674) | Groundwater microbial communities from Cold Creek, Nevada to study Microbial Dark Matter (Phase II) - Lower Cold Creek | ecosystem: Environmental > Aquatic > Deep subsurface > Groundwater ... | reverse complement strand
GTTTTGGCAACTGCCTGTTTCTGCACGCTATCGTAGGTTTTAAGCTTTTCAACTATTCTAATATTAGTTACATAACTTTTGCCCACACTATCTTTAAAACTAATTAGTAAGGTACTATCTATACCAAATACCGACTGATAGTAGTTAGTAAAATTATTGGAAATTACCATGTCTTTAAATGTATTGGCATAACCATCGGTGCTATAAAAATTTCTGAGCGTATCAATAATATCTTTTACCAATCTATTTTGTATACTTTGTACAATTGCTCCGCGGTATAAAAGGCTATCCTTTAACTTATTTACTGAAGTAATGTATGCAGTATCACCAATGAATTTTATACCAAAAGGTAATGGGCTCTTAGGCTGCTTAAGCAATGCCTTAGCGTAAGGCTTACTAAAAGATACACCTGTATGCCCACAGCGAATAATAGCTGTAAAACTTGATAAAAGATTTTTAAGTTGGGGAATAGAAATAGAATCTTTAATGCTATTTGTTGCATTATTGTAAGCACTATCAATTTGGTATTTGCTTGCATACCAATAAACACTGGGGTGGTTAGTAGTTAATGCGTTATAGGCCAAACTAAAATCGGATTTTGCCTGCTGAATACTTAATTTTTTTTGTAAAATATTGGTGTTATTTCTTGTACTGGTACAAGCAAATAATAATGGGAAAAGGAGTATTAGGATTAATAGTTTCATACTGTTTCAAAAAGGTTCAAAGCCTAACTTAATGGCAATTCAAAATAAAACGTGGTTCCTTTATTTACTTCACTATCAAACCATATTTTACCTTGGTGTGCTTGAATAATTTGACGAGAAATGGCTAAGCCCATTCCAAAAGAAGCTTCGCCAGAAGTTCCCTGACGGCTAGAATCGGTGTACATATTAAAAATGCCGTGTTTTAAGTGTTCGGGTATGCCAAGGCCATTATCCTTAATAAAAACGGTAAGGAATTTATCATTTTTTTTCATACCAACTAAAATGGTAGCACCTGAAGGGCTAAATTTGATAGCATTGGTTATTAAGTTACTTATTACCCTCCATATTTTTTCTCGGTTAACCTCAATTAATATTGGAAACAAGCTAGCAGAAATGGTTTGCTTTTTCTCTTCGGCTTTATACTGTAAAATATTAACACAATATTGAAGCAAAGTATCCATTTCTACCGGCTCCTTTTTCATAACGGTAAGTGCTTGCTTTACGTATAATAAATCGCTTATTATGGATAATGCATCGGAGCCAGATTTTGAAATCATTGCCAATATTTCTGCCTGTTCTGTATTGGTATCTTCATCGCTTTTTAATAAGGATGCCAAACTTATCATTGCACCTACGGGGTTTCTTAAATCATGTGCAACAATACGCATCATTCGTGAATTTTCCTCATGGCTTTGCTCTAAAGCACTGAACGATTCGGTAATTTGTATATTATCATTAGCAATTTGTTTGTTTAGAATTTCTAATTGCTTAATGCTTTCTTTTGAAGACAAATTATTTTTATAAATAAGTATTATAATAACTATTGCAGATAATATTAGTAATAGAGAAAAACCGATGGTAAAGGTTTTAAACTGGTTCTTCTTCCGCAAAGCATCTAACAGCTTTGTATTTTCTATATTATCAAAAGTAGAGATAACATCGATACCGTTTACTTTTGATTCAGATAATTCAATTGAATCTTTTAAAAAAGTGTAGCGCTTAAAATGGCTGTAGGCCTCTACCGTATTATTATTTGCAATAGCAATATCATGCCTTAGTAACCTTAAACGCTTTTCCGCTTCCGAGAATGGGTAAATTTTTGCCATTTCATCTAGATGCTTTAAATGATTGTTTAAAGCGTAATAGTTTTTTTGCTTAAGGTGTAAATAAGCCAGCTTTATTTCTGTAAGTTGGGCATCTTCTACAAATCCTTTTTTGCCGTAATTTATTACAATGCTTTTTTCTAAATACTTCTTGGCACTGTCTAATTCATTTATTTTAAGAAAAGCCCCACCTAAATTACCATATACAATGGCCATAGATGTGTAGAAATTATATTTTATATTGCTATCCTTTTGTAATAATTTGTTTTCTGCCATAGCAATGGCAGATTTATAAAAATAAATGGCGCTATCTATTTTGCCAGCTTTTTCATATGCCAATGCAATGTTATCTATTATGGCTTCTTTATCAATTATAATATTAACATCGGAGCCGTTGGTGCAGGTTTCTCTGGCTGCCAAAGACATCTTATAATACTGAGTAGCCAAGGAAAAGTTTTTTTGCAAGTAACGTATATTACCAAAATTGGTATAAATGATGCTCATATCGCAGGTTTGCAAATACCCTTCTATAATAAATTTTGCCTCTGTTAAATACTTTACGGCTTCATCATACTTTTTATACCTTGTATACATTCCTACACGTGCAATATATGCATACAATAATTTTTTTTTATCGTTCTTGTACAAATCGGTAGCAACGGCAAATAGGCTATCATTGTATAATTCAGACTGTTTGGGATTATTCTTAAAATCGGAGTAATAGCCGTATAGAAAATAATATTTATGGTACAAATTCTCTTTTGATAAAGTAGGCTTAGTTGCCAAAAATGTATCCACCATATTATATGCAGCAGCATACTCATCTAAGGTGCTCATTTCCCTAGCCTTAGCAAAAATTTTTGTTGCTTTAGCATTATCAGGAATTTCCTTAGAAGCCGTTTTACATCCACATACCAATATCATAACCACCACAAAAAAATATTTGTGTATGGGTTGTATTACAGCTATGCTTCTAAAATTTAGCATTGTTGAAATAATGTATTAGTAGTGGTTATTTGCCAATTTATAAATTACTTGTAGAAGTATAGTTTTTTAGTTAAGAAAATGCATTCCAGCCTTGTGCCTTAATAGGATGTAAGTTTCCACCTCGGCTTATTAGTTTATAATCTTCTTGATTTTCGGTTGTGTATCCTATAACACTAATTTCTTCGTTAAGGGTTATTTTATCGTAATCAGCTTGTGATAGGGTAAATATCAATTCATAATCTTCGCCACCATTTAAGGCACATACCGTTGGGTCTATGCCAAATTTGAAAGCTGCGTTTCTTGCAGCATCATGTATTGGTAACTTTTCTTCATAAATTCTGCATCCTAAATTACTGTTTTTACATAGGTGTATTATTTCACTACTAAGGCCATCGCTTACATCCATCATTGCGGTAGGTACAATTTGTTGTGCTTCAAAAAATTCAATAATATCTTTCCTTGCTTCTGGCTTTAACAACCTACCCACTATATAATCTTGTTGTTCTAAATCGGGCTGCACTTGTGGGTTTTCTAGGTATATTTTTTTCTCCCTTTCAAGCAGTGTTAATCCTAAAAAAGCTGCACCTACATAGCCGGTAACACATATTAAGTCTCCCTTTTGTGCAGTACTTCTTTTCACAAATTTGTCTGGTGCTACTTCACCAATTGCGGTTACTGATATTACAAAACCCTTAGGGCAAGTGCTTGTATCGCCACCTACCAAATCAACGCCATATTTTTCGCAAGCAATATACACGCCTTCATAAAATTCGCTCAAGGCCTCCACACTAAAGCGGTTGCTAAATGCTAAGCTCATAGTTATTTGCGTTGGTGTAGCATTCATAGCATATATATCACTCACATTTACCACCACACTTTTATATCCCAAATGCTTTAGTGGTGTGTACATCAAGTCAAAATGTACGCCTTCTACCAATAGGTCGGTGGTAAGTACGGTTTGCTTTCCAAAATGGTCTATTACAGCAGCATCATCACCAATACTTAGTATGGTGCTTGCATTTTGTATTTCGAAGTTTTTGGTTAAATGATCTATTAATCCAAACTCTCCTAAGCTGGCTATTTCTGTTCTTATTTCCTGCATGTATGTATAATTCTATAAATTGTTTCCGTTAATAATTCCTAATAATTCATTATGTATAAGGCCGTTAGTGGCTAATAGTTTTGGCTGGTATGGGCTGTAATAATTACCCTCAAAATCAGTTATTTTTCCACCAGCTTCTTCTACCATCAAAAAGCCAGCGGCACTATCCCAGGCTTGTAAGTTGTGTTCATAAAATCCATCGAACCTGCCTGCTGCTACATAGCACAAATCTATGGCTGCACTTCCCAATCTTCTAACGGGCACGCCTTTTCTTATTAGCTTTTCAAACACTTGCAGCGGTCCATTTGGGGCATCTAAATAACTGTAAGGAAACCCCGTAACTAAGCAAGTGGTAAGTACTGTTTCTTTGGTAGATACTTTAATAGGGCTACCATTTAGCGTAGCGCCCTTGCCTGCCTCTGCCACAAAAAGCTCGTTAATAAATGGATTGAATACTGCACCCAAAATCATTTTTCCCTCCTTTTCTACACCAATGCTTACACAACAAATAGGTATGTTATTAGCATAGTTTACCGTACCATCAATGGGGTCAATAATCCACTTATAAGTACTATCCTGCACCAATGCGCCAGCTTCTTCGGTAAGTATGTAATGCTCAGGAAACTGTGCTTTAATTACTTCAATAATCTTTTGCTCACTTGCATGGTCTATTGCAGTAACCAAGTTGTTAATGCCTTCTTTATTGGATACTTTAAAAGGCTTTCCAAAATTTTCTTTTAATATTATGCCCGCCTCATGCGTGGCTTTTAGTAATGTTTCTTGTAACATATGGTAAATATAAAGAAGCTTTTTGCAGCTATTGCCACAAAAGTATATTGCATTTTACAGTAACTATTATATTTGGTGCAGTATGCAGGTATCTATACTAATTGTTAACTATAACGTAAAACATTTTTTAGCTTATTGCTTAAAAAGTGTGGCCGAGGCTATTAGTGGTTTAGATGCCGAAGTAATTGTGGTAGACAACGCTTCTTCCGATGGTTCTGAAGAATTTATTACTACTCATTTTCCTTGGGTAAAATGGAAAAATGCAAGTGGTAATTTAGGCTTTGCTAAAGCAAATAATATAGCCTTATCTATGGCTAGTGGGGAATACATTGTGTACCTTAATCCTGATACAATTATTCCTTCAACTATCGTTAGGCACTGCTTATCTTTTTTTCAACAAAGGAATAATGTAGGTTTTGTAGGTGTAAAAATGCTGGACGGCAGTGGTAATTTTTTGCCAGAAAGTAAGCGTAGTATTCCAACACCAATGATATCTTTTTATAAGCTATGTGGCTTGGCAAGTATTTTTCCTAAAAGCCGATTATTTGGTAAGTATGCATTGGGCTATTTAACTGAGAACGAAGTTCACCAAGTGCCTGTACTTGCGGGTGCGTTTATGATGGCAGCCAAAGAAAATATTGTAAAGCTTAAGGGTTTTGATGAGCAATTTTTTATGTACGGAGAAGATATAGACATTAGTTACCGTATGGAAAAATTAGGCCTGCATAATTATTATTTAGGCAATACAAGCATTATTCATTTTAAAGGGGAAAGTACCAAAAGAGGAAATTTGAATTATATACGCATTTTCTACAGCGCCATGATTTTGTTTGTAAAGAAACATTACAATGGGGCTGGTGCTTGGTGGTTAAGAAGCATATTACAATTGGCCATTATTGCTAGGGCTTTAGTATCGGCTATTACAAATACGGTTACAAGCCTTGGTAACACAAGAATAGCTAGCACAACCCCTATTTGTTTTACACATAATTCGGCTTATAGCAATGAGAAAAATTTGCCGGAGGCGGTAACCATATTATTAAAAAATGATAGCCCAAACTTGTTATTAGCTATTAATACAAATTTTACTTTTACCCAAGCTATTGCTGTTGTTGAGCAAAAGAAAGCTGCTTATTTTTGGTACTATAGCCAAGCTAAAGCCATTATTGGCAGCAACCATAAAAATAAGCAAGGAACTGTAATAGTATTAAGTATAAAAAGCTAGTTATGCATTTATGTGCAGTTTTACAATAGCTTTGCAACTTAAACAGAATTAATATTTTATTAATATAGAATGGCATTAATAGATTTCAAAGTACCCGCTTATATTGCTAGAGCCTTAAGATTGCCACAGAACGATTATAGGCGGCAGCAGCTAAGGGTATTAAAAAAACTATTGAAAAAAGCAAAGTTTACCTCCTTTGGGCAGCAGTATAATTTTGATGAGTTGCTTATGAGTAAGCATCCTGCAAAACGCTTTCAACAATCGGTTCCGGCATTTAACTATAACAGCATTTACAATAAATGGTGGTACAAAACTTTGGAAGGGGAGCCCGATGTGTGCTGGCCCGGGAAAATAAAGTTTTACGCCCTTAGTAGTGGCACTAGCGAAAGTGCTAGTAAATATATACCCATTACTACCGACTTATTAAAAGGCAATAGAATAGTAATGCTTAAACAATTATTTAGCCTAAGAAGTTACGATGGCGTACCCGTAAAAAGTATTAGTAAACCTTGGCTTGCATTGGGTGGCAGTACCGAATTACAAAAGGGTAACGGCTACTATGCAGGCGATGTTAGTGGCATTACTGTAAAAAGATCGCCCATTTGGTTTCAACCTTTTTATAAGCCTGGAAAAAAAATTGCTAAGGAAAGAGATTGGAATAAAAAACTTCAAGAAATTGTAGAAAAAGCCCCTGAATGGGACATTGGTTTTATTGTTGGCGTACCTGCATGGATACAAATGTGTATGGAAATGGTTATTGAGAAATACAAACTCAATAATATACACGATATATGGCCCAACCTAACCTTTTTTGTACACGGCGGTGTAAGCTTTGAACCATATAAAAAAAGCTTTGAAAAATTATTGGGCAAGCCGCTAATTTATATAGAAACATACTTAGCTAGTGAAGGCTTTTTGGCTTATCAAGATAAGCAAGATCAAGTAGGTATGCGGTTGGTAACCAATGAGCATATTTTCTTTGAATTTGTACCATTCGATGAAAAAAATTTTGATACGGAAGGTGAAATGGTAGAAAACCCCGAGGCGTTACTAATAAATGAAATTGAAGAGGATAAAGATTATGCCATACTCATTAGCACTTCTGCCGGTGCATGGCGTTATTTAATTGGCGATACCATTAAATTTTTAAACAAAACAACTGCCGAAATAGCCATTACTGGCCGCACCAAACATTACCTAAGTTTGGTAGGCGAGCATTTGAGTGTAGATAATATGAATAGGGCATTACAACTTACCTGTAACCATTTTAATGTATGTGTATCGGAGTTTACAGTGGCGGGTATACCCGAAGGCTCGTTCTTTGCTCATCAATGGTTTATAGCCTCAAACGATATGTTAGATGAAGTGGCATTTGCACAAAAGTTAGATCATTTTCTTAGCGAGGTAAATGACGACTATGCTGTAGAAAGAAGAAGTGCCTTAAAAAACATTTACGTAAAAAAACTTCCGGTTGAAAACTTCCTTGGCTTTATGGAGAGCAAAGGCAAAGTGGGTGGACAACACAAATTTCCCCGAGTATTAAAAGGAGCAATGCTTACCGACTGGTTGTTGTATAACCAATAAATGATCTTAATATCAAATCTGCTTATCTTTTATTTACAATTATCTAATAATTGAATTATAAATAGGTTACGATATTTAGGTTTCTTTACTGAGAACTTATTGATTTTTATATATAAAAAATCTAATAAGGTTACACTTCAATTATTCAGATTAAATATATGATAAAGCAATTTGTATTGTTTTCTATTTTCTTTAGCTTAAAAATTATTGTTAGTTCACAAGTTACCAAAGGCATATACCAAGGTGGGTTTAGGTATTCTAATGATAGCTTAACTGGAAATTATTTTTTCTCTAATAATGGTAAGTTTATTTTTTTCTCAGATACTTACACTAGTGCTGATTATAAAGTTGGTAAAGGCACATGGAATAATATAAGTGATAGCATTACCCAACTTTATTTTAAGCCAATTCATTCGTTTGGTGTTCGCCCTGTAACAATTAACTATCACGCTAGTGCAATATTTAGTAATGATTCTATAAGGTTAAAAGGCAGGCTTACTTACAAAAATTATAAAAAGAATGTATTTATCATGCATTTGGTTACGCCAGATAAAGAATATGCATATACAAATAAAGAATATGTATACATAATAGAGGATACTTTTGACTTTAAGATTAAGCCAATTGATTTGCAAAAAATAGTCATCAGCTCTTACTTGTTTGGAAAGCTAGAAATACCTGCAATGAAAAATGCCAATTTGCATGAAATAGAGGTGAAAATCACAGAAGACTCAGCATCTACTTACACCATTACCGTTGGAAGTCAGCAATTGTTATTAACACCAGCTAAGAGAAAAATAAGTACGGTATTTTATAACAACAATTTCTATTTAACTAAAATAACTAACGAAGAAAATTTTGAAGAATTTATAAATACCAAGACAAATTTGAATGAGAGGCGAAAAGCCATTTTACTTCAACTTTCAAGGGAGTATTTAGAAAATAAATAGACAGTCCTTTAGCTTTTTCAAATATCCAATCATTAAAAACTCATTTATAGCAATCTTTCTTATAAAAAATATTTAACATTAATTTGATAAATACAAATAAGTGTGTAATTTGTACACACTAACAAAAAACGATTGTATGAAAAAAATCTTTACACTATTTTCTATTGCAACATGTTTTGCAATAAACGCCTTTGCGGGCACACCCACCATTGATGGAATGTATAGCCCTTCTGAAGGTTGGGGAACAGCAGTAGCAACCGGTAATGGTATTGTTGGCTGGGCCGATGCCAATGCAAGAAGCCTGTACATAACTACTGATGCTAACTATGTGTATTTTGGCGCCGAATGTTCTGCTCAATCTTGGCAACAATTTATATTTGCAGTTAACACAAAAGCTGGTGGAGATGGCACAGACCCTTGGGGAAGAACCATTACTTATAACCATGCTAACAAGCCCGATTTTCTTTTCCGTGGAGATATTGCTGGTTCTAATTACGCACAATTTCAGGTATGGGATGGTATTGCCTGGACGGGTACTGCAACCAATATAAATGCTGCCGGAACTGAGGTAAAAGGAATTTTTGCGGGTACGGCTCCTTATAATGGCTTTATAGAAATAAGGGTTCCACGTTCAGTAATTGGTGCTATGGTTAATGTGGCTGATGTACAATTTATTATTACTGGTAATAATGGCGGTGCTGCTAATGGTCACGGTTGTTTTGATGCTATACCTAACGATAACAATTGCACCGATTGGAATGCCCCAAATAATGTATCATTGGTTAGCCAATACGCTAGCAATATTACCTTGCCAGCCAATATTAATAATTTTTCTGGTGCACAAAAAGGCGCACAAGTAAGCCTTAACTGGAGCACAACTAGCGAAATTAATGTAGCCAACTTTGAAGTTGAAAAACTATTAAATAATACTTGGAGCAAATTAGGAACTGTAACTGCTAAGAACAACAGTAATGGAGCTGCTTATAATTTTGTAGATGCTGCAATTAGTAGCACTAACCAATACAGACTTAAAATTGTTAATAGAGATGGTAGCTACAGCTACAGCAATATTATTACTATAAAAACTGCTGGTAAAAATGTTATTAGTGTGTATCCAACTATTGTAGAAAATGGTACAGTAACTATTAGCTTACCTGCTGTAAAAACTGGTAAAGTAAGCATACAAATACTTTCAAATGAAGGTAAGGTAGTGCTTAGCAATCAAGTTACCGTAGCTAATGGTAATGTAGTGTTGCAGCAAGCAATACCTAGCAGCTTAACAAAAGGTAGCTATGTAGTAAAAGTGCAGGAAGATGGTGCAACTACAACTGCTAGAATTATTGTGCAATAAAATTTTATAAAAAAATTATTAAGCCTCAGGAATTTTTTCTGGGGCTTTTTTTATTTCACCTCAAACAATAAAAATTGTTGTTGCTGCAACGGGGAAAAATTATTATCGGCAACGGCTACAATACTTCGTTTTCCATTGGGTAGTATTGGTCCCCAAGTAATGCCTTCAATATTATCTATATACCTATTCTCTTTATCAAGGTTTATTAATAATTGCTTTTTCATTGGTGTAAATGTGTTTTCATTTGCCAAGGCTGCTACGCTTATAACGTTTGTGGCATTTGCAAAATTGGCTCTAAATATTTTTATGGTGCAGGGTTGTCTTCCTGTGCTAAAACTTCTTTCTACCACTAGCAAGCTACTATCGGACTCCCAAAGAATATCTGGTACACCATTTACCATAAAAGCATTATTAGGATTTGGTGGGTAGGCCACCGCATCTAACTCATAAGCGTACTGAGCAGTATTCTTTTTACGCTCAATATCAAATGAAAATATTCTTATAAATGCTTTATTGGGTAAGGTATCTGCTCTTGGTCCATCTTCATATAATGGCTCCTCTACATTGGTAAAAAATACGGTACTGGCTTGGTTAAATGTACTTCCCTCTAGCACGCCATTTTGCCTTGGCCCTTTTTTTGAAGCATGCATTACTAGCTGGCTAGGTAGGGGTAAGCTATCAATAAAACTGCCATCTTTTTTTATAATGCAAATGCTAGGGTTATTAAGAATAGTATCTTTTGCAGTTACTATTCTTTCGCCTTCGCTGTTCCAATACAATAAGCCTGTTGGGGTATGTAAGCGAATATTTTCAGGGTCTGGCGTAAGGGCAGCATTTACTTTATTATTAGGGTAGGCTTGGCCATTTTGTTGTAATAAGGTATGCACCCCATTTATAATTACGGTGTCAATAACATTGTTTCCAATTGTAATTGCTGCTGTGTAGTAGCGTGCAGCGGATAGATTGCTTCTATCATCACTAATTATATAGTAAGTATTATTAGCCGCATCATAGTCAATACCACTTAAGCCACCAACAACTGTATTTTTAAAAAGGGTATTATTGGGTAAATTATATTGGCTAACCAACCGTAAGGATACAACATTTGCTTTCTTTAGGTTTTTAACTGGGCTACAAGCAACAATTAATATTAGTAAGGTAATGCAAGTGGTAGGTAATAAGAATTTACACATTTATTTTTCTGCAAAAATACTTGGGATATCATTTATAAATAATGCGTTTTTGTTAATTACTGCATTTTCTAATTACTGTACATTAGCAAAATAATTTTAGCTGCTATGGCCATAAGAATATTTATTACCGGCGGAACTTTTGATAAGGAATACAATGAACTAAACGGAAGTTTATTTTTTAAAGATTCTCATTTACCCGAAATGCTTTCGCTTGGCCGTTGTAAGGTAGCCACCGATATTAGAACCTTAATGATGATTGATAGCCTAGAAATGACGGATATGGATAGGCAGTTAATTGCAGAACATTGCAATAAGTGCGAAGAAGATAAAATAATTATTACCCACGGCACCGATACTATGGCAGAAACGGCGGCAATATTAGCAGCAAATGTTATAAATAAAACGGTGGTAATTACTGGGGCAATTGTGCCCTATAAATTTGGTAGCAGCGATGGGTTATTTAACCTTGGTAGTGCAATTGCGTTTGTACAAACGCTACCATTAGGTATATATGTAGCCATGAATGGCAAATATTTTTTGGCAAATGATGTAAAGAAAAACAAACAAACTGGTGAGTTTGAAGCATTGGGAATAAAATAATTTTTAAAGATTCCCCGCTAGTTAAAAAATTCATCGTAATATTGCAATATTAAAATATTGCTTTGGGAGCATCTAAAACATCACATTTTTCTGCGGAGCAAAATAATATTGCCATCATTGCCAAGGCCTTGGGTCATCCTGCAAGGGTAGCAATTATTGAATACCTATTACAAGTAAATGCTTGCATTTGTGGCGATATTGTAAATGTACTTCCACTTGCACAGCCCACAGTATCCCAACACTTAAAGGAACTAAAAAATGCAGGGCTAATACAGGGCCAAATATCTGGTAATGCTATTTGCTATTGCATTAATAAAGAAGCATTCACCCAACTTCAAGCTTTTTTCCAACCTTTTCTTTTTTCTACTACTAATAATGCTGCTACCTGCTGCTAATTTACCATAACAAAAAAAGTACTTATGCGTATTAACGAAATCAAACAGTTTTTATCTACAGCACCCTCAGTTAATTTTCAATTACCAGACGGAACGTATGTACCCGAGCATTTTCATGTAACAGAAATTGGTATTGTTACCAAACACTTTATTGATTGTGGCGGTAAAGAAAAAATAGAAAAGGTAGCCAATTTTCAACTTTGGAACGCTAACGATTATGAGCACAGGCTTAAACCCAATAAGTTAAACGCCATAATAGCGCTTGCGGAAAGCAGACTAGGAATGGGCAATTTAGAAATTGAGGTAGAATACCAACAAGATACTATTGGTAAATATGGATTGCACTACAACGGAGAAGATTTTGTATTGATTAGTAAGCAAACTGCTTGCCTAGCACAAGATGCATGTGACATTACACCAACTATGAAGGTGGTATATACACAAGAACCTGCAATTAATACTGCAAATAATTCTTGCACCCCAGGCGGCGGCTGTTGCTAAATAATATTAACCTTAGTAGTTATTTATGGCTATTATTTCCCCCCTATTGCCAACACATTGGGCAGCCGTAAAAAACATTTATGAGCAAGGCATTGCCACGGGTAATGCTACTTTTGAAACTACAGCACCCACTTGGGATAACTGGGATAAAAGCCACTTAACTACTTGCAGGCTTGTAGCGGTTGAAGCAACAATGGTAATTGGTTGGGCTGCCCTAAGCCCTGTTTCTAGCCGTTGTTTATATGGTGGCGTAGCCGAAATTAGTGTATATATTGCTACCGAAGCCCGTGGCAATGGCATAGGAAACCTACTATTACAGCATTTAATTATAGAAAGTGAAAAGGCTGGTTTATGGACCCTACAATCAGGCATTTTTCCAGAAAATACAGCCAGCCTGCACCTACACCAAAAAAACGGATTTAGAATTATTGGTTATAGAGAAAAAATAGGGAAAATGGGGAACAGTTGGCGTAATAATGTGCTCCTAGAACGAAGAAGCACCATTATTGGTTTATAATAATTGTTACACCTAACTGGCATTAATACATAATAGTTATTTACTTTTTATTTTTAAGAAATGCTATTTTGCAGCATAACATTTATTGCCATGTCTGCAGTGCAAAATTTAAGTTGGAAGCAAATAGTAAAACAAGTTGCAATACCTGTAGCCGCAATAGGCGTTTTTATATTACACCATAGCATTCATTGGTCGCCACTATTTTTTGTGGCAGCAGCCGCATTGGTAATTTCCGTGCTTAGTGCGGTGCACCATGCCGAAATAATTGCAGAAAAAGTGGGAGAGCCTTTCGGCGCCTTAATACTTGCATTAGCAATAACCATTATTGAAGCATCTATTATTATCTCATTAATGGCATCTTCAAAAGGTGGGGATGTATCGGTACTTGCAAGAGATACAGTATTTGCAGCTGTAATGATAATTTTAACAGGAATGACGGGACTTACCTTATTTATTGGTGGAAGAAAATATGGTGAGCAAATGTTTTCTGTGCATGGGGTTACCTCTACCCTTACGGTGTTAGTAGCTATATCGGTACTTACTTTGGTTTTGCCAAATTTTACGCAGGCTACACCAGGGCCATACTATTCTAATAGCCAATTACTATTTGTAGCATTTATATCGCTTGGGCTATATGGTAGCTTTTTATTTGTACAAAATTTTAAGCATACCAACGATTTTGTATCGGCTGATGAATTGCCAGAGTTTCATGAAAAACCAACAAAACAAGCCACCATTTTAAGCGGCATTTTGTTACCAGTTAATTTATTGGCGGTAGTGCTACTTGCAGAATCTATGGCGCCAGACTTAGAAAAGTTTATACTTTCCATAGGTGCTCCCATTGCATTATCGGGTATTATTATTGCCTGCATTATCCTATTGCCCGAAGGTATATCGGCAGTAAAAGCTGCATCAAAAAATCATATTCAGCGTAGCCTTAATTTATCACTTGGCTCAGCATTGGCAAGTATTAGCCTTACTATTCCTGTGGTTTCTTTTTACGCAATTTATGCTAAAGCAAAGTTGGCGCTAGGCATAAGCAGCCAATCGATGATTTTGTTTTTCCTTTCTTTATTTGTAATCATTTTATCTTTAAGCAAGGGCAAAACCAATATTTTACAAGGCATTGTATTAATGTTATTATTTGTGGTTTATCTATTTATTACTATTAATCCTTAGCACCAGCTTTCTTAATTTCTTATTCAATAGCAATGAAAATATACCTATTCCTTTTTGTATTTATTTATAGTTGTTTTACGGCAAATGCTCAATTAGCTACCAAGGCTAACCATATTGCTATTTGTGCTAATAATTTGCAAAAAAGCACCCATTTTTATACAAAAATTATTGGCCTAACTGTAGTAGCTAATCCATTTGCCGATACGGTGCATCAATGGTTTTCAATGGGCAATAATGTATTGCTGCATATGATTGAAGGAGATTGTAAAGCCAATACTGACAAGCGTTTTCATATTTGTTTTAGCACAAAAAATTTTGAGAAAACCATGCAATATTTATGTAAAGAAAAAATAGCTTTTGAGAATTGGGCTGGTGAAAAAAATACCTTTACCCGTAGAATTGATGGTGTGCAACAAATTTATCTTCAAGACCCCGACGGTAATTGGATTGAAATAAATGATGAACATTAAATTAAGCAAGTATGTATAAATATTTTCTAGCAACACTTATTACCCTTTGCATAGCAAAGCAAACATTTACCCAAAAAAACGATAAAAAATTACAAGGAAAATTACAAACCTTGTTAGCTGCACACAAGGGCGTTGCTGGCATATACGCAATAGACCTAAATACTAACAAGGAAATAGCAATAAATGCAGATACTATTTTTCCAACGGCAAGCATGGTAAAATTGCCCATTCTGCTAGGCATATTACAAAAAATACAAGATGGTAAATACCAATACCACCAAAGCATGCAGTACAAAGATTCTTTGTTTTATGATGAGGGCGATATTATTGGAAACTTAAAAAATGGTGCCAATATTGAACTGAGTAAAATAATTTTATTAATGCTAAGCACTAGCGATAATACTGCAAGCCTATGGCTGCAGGGCCTTGCTGGTGGCGGATTGGCAATTAATGACCTGTTGTTGAAGTATGGATTTACCCACACTAAAGTAAATAGCCGAACACCGGGTAGAGAAATAAATAGAACGCAATATGGTTGGGGGCAAACCACACCAAGAGAAATGGTTGGGTTACTAAAATTGTTGGTGGATAAGCAATTTATTAATGATACAGTAAGCCAACATGCCGTAAGATTATTGAGCAGAAATTATTGGGATGAGCAAGCCATAGCTGCCATACCCGCTAATGTATTTGTAGCTAGTAAAAATGGTGCAGTAAATGCTAGTAGAAGTGAAGTGCTATATGTTAGGGGCGGAAAAGCAAATTATATCTTTTGTATTTGTACAAAAAACAATGAGGATACTAGTTGGGAAAATAGCAATAAAGCGTGGCAACTAGCAATAGAAATATCTACTATACTATGGCAAGCCAAAGGCGGTGAACGCTAAAATAATTTTGCACTAAGTGATACCGTAATTGTGTTGAAAGGATTAACCTCTGTATAGTTTTTCCTGTTCATATGTAGGTATCCGAATTTTGCGAGCCAATTTTGTTTAGCTGTAAAGTAACAACCAAATTCTCCTTG
>Ga0114942_1000220_pt1 | contig 15702 bp, 15 predicted proteins | sample LowerColdCreek_FD_88674 | JGI IMG/M metagenome (GOLD analysis project Ga0114942, IMG submission 88674) | Groundwater microbial communities from Cold Creek, Nevada to study Microbial Dark Matter (Phase II) - Lower Cold Creek | ecosystem: Environmental > Aquatic > Deep subsurface > Groundwater ... | reverse complement strand
GACTAGATGAAAAAAGCCCCGCCAACTAAATGTTGGCGGGGCTTTTTTATGCGGTCTTCAGTCGTGATAGTTACTGTTAGGCTGCTAACTCCAGAATTTCACGCGAGGCTTCCGGTGTAATAGCACCGTGTTCACCCAGCGCCAGCAGCTCGTGTTTGACGAGCATATCCACCAGTTTAGGAATGGAGTCGCGGCCAACGCCATAGCCGCTCAGCGTGGTGGGGGTGCCCATTTGTTCAAAGAAGTTTTTGGTTGCGGCTATGGCCGCATCGATCAGCTCGTCTTCATCGGCGTGGTTCAGGTTCCATACGCGACGGCCGTATTGCAGCAGCTTCGCGCGTTTTTTATCGCGCTGGTGTTGCATCACTGCCGGTAAAACAACCGCGAGGGTTTGGGCGTGATCCAGACCATGCATGGCGGTAAGTTCGTGGCCGATCATATGGGTTGCCCAATCTTGGGGCACCCCCACACCGATCAAACCGTTCAACGCCATAGTCGCCGCCCACATCACGTTTGCGCGCACGGCATAATTGGTGGGTTCTTTAAGTGAGCGCGGGCCTTCTTCAATCAGTGTCATCAACAGGCCTTCGGCAAAACGATCCTGGACTTTGGCGTCCACCGGATAAGTCAGGTATTGCTCCATGATATGGACAAAGGCATCAACGGCACCGTTGGCGATTTGGCGCGGCGGCAAGCTGTAGGTGGTGGTGGGGTCGAGAATGGCAAATTGTGGATAGACCAGCGGGCTGCCGAATGAGAGTTTTTCCTGGGTCGCGGCTTTGGTAATGACCGAGTTGCCGTTGCTCTCTGTGCCGGTAGCGGGCAGAGTCAGTACGCAACCAATCGGTAATGCGCTGAAGAACGGCTGGTGCTTGGCCATAATGTCCCAAGGCTCGCCGTCAAAATTTACGGCGGCTGCAATCAGTTTGGTGCCATCAATCACGCTGCCGCCACCAACGGGTAGGAGAAAATCGATCTTCTCTTTTTTGACCAACTCCACCGCCTTCATCAGGGTTTCGTAATGCGGGTTGGGTTCAATACCACTGAACTCAAACCAGGTTTTACCCTCCAGTGCTTTCACAACTTGTTCGTAGACGCCGTTCTTTTTGATTGAACCGCCACCGTACGTGACCAGAATACGTGCCCCTGCGGGAACAAGATTGGCGATCTCTTTAATTTGGCCTTCACCAAACACAATCTTGGTGGGGTTTGAAAATGTGAAATTTTGCATGAGCTATTCTCCGTGGATGAGCTTGTGTGCTAGTGGGCGCCGACTCTACTGGTCTGCGTCAGTGAACTCGATCAGGTTTACGCATATTTACGACTGCGAGATGAAAATGTCGCCAGCGTCGATACAGTAGTCAACCGGGATAAGTGAGCGCCCGCTGCAGGGGCCGGCGACGCACTTTCCCGTTTTAATCACAAAGAGTGCGCCGTGGTTGGCACACTGGATCATGCTGCCGCTGCTATCAAGAAATTGGTCTTCAACCCATTCGAGTGCAATGCCGATATGCGGGCAACTATTTTGGTAGAGATAAGCTTTGCCTTGTTGTTTAACTGCAAAGAGCTTGCGCCCTGCCAGATTGAAGCCCTTGCTGCCAGCCTCGGGGATGTCAGCAAAGGCGCAGAGACGCAGCTTATCCGGTAAGCTAGTAGTCACTTACTTGGGTGCCGCAAGGCGAATTGTGCGGGTGAGCAGCTTGCCATCACGCGCCACACTGACAGTGACTTTTTCGCCCGGTTTGTAATTTTCCAGTGCGCTGAGTAGCTGGTCGTCATTGGCAGTGGGGTAATCGTTTATGGCGACAATTACATCACCCAAGGTGATTTGCCCCCAGTCATTGCGCTTAGCGCCCTCAAGCCCCGCTTCAGCAGCGGGCGAGTTTGGCTCGACACGCAAGATGGGCACACCTTCAATACCTATCTGCTGCGCCCACTGATCCGGTGCAACGGCGATGCCGAGAACAGGACGAACCAAACGGCCGTGTTCGATCAGCTCAGGCACGACTTCTTTTACGGTATTTACTGGAATCGCAAAACCTATGCCCGCACTGGCGCCGCTCGGGCTGTAAATCATGGTGTTGACGCCTATCAGCTTGCCTTCGGAGTTAAGCAATGGGCCGCCGGAATTGCCGGGGTTGATGGCGGCGTCGGTCTGGATGACATTGGTAATCTTGCGCTGGTTGGGGGAGATGATTTCTCGCCCCAGTGCACTCACAACCCCCGTGGTGAGTGTCGCGTCCAAACCAAACGGATTACCTATCGCCAGAACCTTGCGGCCGACGCGCAAGTCGCCTGAGTCACCCAGTGGCAGCGCGTTTAGTTTGGCTTTTTTGCCATCGATTTTGAGCACGGCGAGGTCCCGCTCTGGTGCTAAGCCTACAACTTCAGCGGGCCAGTTGGACTGATCTTGTAAGGTAATGGTGATCTTCCGCGCGCCTTCTACTACGTGGTAGTTGGTGACGATATAACCCTTGTCATTCCAAACGAATCCGGTGCCTGAGCCGCGCGGCACAGTCACCAAATCGAAGGAATAGGGATCTCGGGCTAGTTGTTGATTGGTGACGAAGACCACGCTGGGGCGCGCGGCCTCAAATACTTCCATGCTATTGCGTTCGTCATCCGTTGAAAATGCTTTGGCGCTCGCGCTCAGGGCGCTGGCGCCAGTCACAAACATTAATACTAACCAGCGCCAGAGCTTCATATCCAGTCTCCGCGCCGATTAAGCGTTATCGCGCAAAGCTTGGATACGCGCTTCCAGCGGTGGATGGCTGGCAAACATATTGCGTACGCCGCCACTGATACCGAAGGCGCGCATGCTGGTGGGCAGCGGGCTTTCTACACCGGCATTTGACTCGGCTTGCAGACGTTGCAAGGCGCGGATCATTGCACCGCGATCAGCCAGGGTCGCACCGGCATGGTCAGCGCGGTATTCGCGGTAGCGCGAGAAGGCGGCAACGATCATGGAGGCGAGAATGCCCAACACGACTTCGGCAACCATAGTCGCGATCATAAAACCAAAGCCGCGACCACTTTCATTCTTGAGCAGAACACGGTCGACGAAATCGCCGATGATGCGCGCGAAGAACATCACAAAGGTATTCACCACGCCCTGGATCAAGCTCAGGGTGATCATATCGCCGTTGGCAACGTGGCCAATTTCGTGTGCGAGAACGGCCTCAACTTCATCGCGCTCAAAGCGTTGCAGCAGACCAAGGCTCACAGCAACCAGTGCAGCATTACGGTTCCAGCCAGTTGCGAAAGCATTGGATTCCTGCGCGGCAAACACGCCAATCTCAGGGGTTTTAATACCGGCTTTCTGCGATAGTTTGGTCACAGTATCGACAAGCCATTGCTCATCGGCATTGCGTGGCTGTTCAATCAACTGAACACCCATGCTGCGCTTGGCCATCCATTTGGACAAAAACAGGGAAATAAAGGAGCCGACAAAACCGAACACGGCACAAAACACCAGCATGCTTGATAAATCCAAGCCGTTTGCAGTGCGATAGTTGCCTACGCCGAGCAAGCTCAGCACAACACCCGCCACCAGCATGACTGCGAGGTTAGTTAACAAAAACAAGCCTATGCGTAACACGATAATATCTCCCATAAATTGATTAATTCACTGCTTTATACGCAGCGTCGCGGGAGTATATGTGTGCGCTGCGAAAGAATTTCAATCATCGCAGCGTTAAGAAAGGAAAAAGTATTGGGCAGGATTTAGAAATAAAAGGGGCAGAAGAAAAATGGCCGCCACAAGGGCGGCCCAAGCAACCGTGTTAGCCGAGAGACTTTCGGAGAGGAAAGGCCCTAGGGGTGAGAAGAAACCGCAATCGACTTGCAGGGCGACTATTGAATCCACTCAACTGCCGAACTGGAGAAGCTGTGCAGCAGTGAGTTAACAATAATCGTTCTCATCTTTGTGGTCAAGTGTTTTTGAGAAATATTCCTATTTGGTTGCTGCGGCGGATTTTACTTGTAGTAATTGATTGTTGAGCTGGTTAATTTTGGCGGCCATTTCTTCAATTAACCCCAAGCAAATTTGTGGCTGGTGTTCGATCAGGGTAATGAATTCTTCTTTGCGTACCGCCAATACAGTGCAATCGCTGCTGGCAATTACCGATGCCATGCGCGGTTGACGGGTAAATACTGCCAATGCACCAAAGATCTCATTGGCGTGAATGTCGCCCACTTTCACTCCGTCGCAAACCGCATCGGCAGCGCCTTCAAGTAACGTGTAAACGCGGTCGGCAACATCGCCTTGGTTGATGATGGTTTCACCTGCGCGAAAATGCAGGAAGCCTGCGGAAGGTTGGAATTCGGTGCGCAATTCCTGGGTGAGTGCCTGCTCGTAATAGCTGATGGTGCTCAGTAGCAAATAGGCCCAGTTGCGCTGGGATTTAAGATCGCTATTGGCTTGTGCGACCAATGCATCGCGCTCATAAGCCAGCAGCGTTACTGGGCCTTTGCAGCTGAATTGTCCTTGGGGGAGGTTGAGCGAGCGGGGCAGGCCGAGCAGGTCGCCCTCTTCAAAATGCATTACTAATTTATTGTGCAGGTAATAATCGACCTGACCTTCGACAATCAGTAGTGTGCGCGTTGGAGGAATATCCGCAAAAATATCGCTGCTTGCTTCAATCGCAAACGGAGCATCGGCAGGTGTAGTTTGTGCGCACAAAAGCTCGGTAAGGCTGCGCAACTTGGCAGCCAGTTCGGACATCAAGTCGGACTGTTTGGTTGGAAGATGCATATACCCCTCGGTTACAAAAAGCGCTAATAAGGCGCTTTTAGTGTAGCCTGTGTCGGGGAAAATACTGCGCCAAAAACCTCAGTCCATTAACCGGAAGTGATTTTTGTGAGCAGTTATGCCGTTGCCCGAGCAAAGTCTCCCTGGTCAGGCATTTCTGCCTCGCTGACCAGTCGTGCTTTCAGGTCAGGGGGGATGTCGTTCCAATGCACATCCATCAGCGCACCTTGCAGGGCGTAGAGCATGACTTTGGAAACGTTGATGTCACGGGCTCGTATGCGGCGATAAGCCTCAACAGCACCAGTGCGTTTAAGATCGGCGTAGGTGTTAATCCCTATAGCGCGCAGGATGTTTACCGATGCCATTCCAAGATTTTTCAATTGCAATAACTCACTATGACAGGCAGTCATACAGTGCAATCTCCATTTATTATTATCGGGTGTTATGTTTTTAAAATTTCCGTTTACATCGCTGCCTTATCTTACATACTTGCATGTCTTGTGCAATTGTTTTCTCTTGAATGCTATGCGAATCGTGACAAACCGTGCACTAAATGCAATAAATTGGCGCAATACTTTGCGGAAAGTTTCATCTATAAATCCAGCTTGACGGAATTTTTGCATGATTGATTGGACACATAAATTGTTGCTTGGATTGGATGAGCGCGAGTTAGTGGAATCACCGCTGCTCGGTTGCCGTGTCCATCAGCAGATGCTCGATCCATTATTATTTTTAGCAGAGCGTGCGGCCAGTGCAGGTTTTATTTTAAAAGTGGCGAGTAGTTATCGCAGCTTTGAGCGGCAGCTGTTGATCTGGAACAGCAAAGCGCGCGGCCTGCGCCCGGTCTTGAGTGATGCGGGCGAGGTCATCGATATAAATTCGTTATCGGCGCGCGATAAAGTGTTTGCGATTTTACGCTGGTCAGCATTGCCAGGTGCATCGCGCCATCATTGGGGGACGGATGTGGATGTGTACGGTGCCGTGCATTTAGATCCCGAATATCAATTGCAATTGACGGTTGCCGAGACACAAGGCAATGGCCCTTTCGCGGAATTTCATCGTTGGTTGAGCGACGAATTGGCGCAGGGCAATAGCGATTTTTTTCGCCCCTACGCGCAAGATCACGGCGGTATAGCGCCCGAGCCATGGCATTTAAGTTATGCACCGCTGGCGACTGTTTTTTCTCGCCAGCTCACACAAGATCTCTTGCGCGAACAGCTTGAGCAAACGGATGTGGAGTTAAAACAAACCGTGCTCGACAATCTTGATGAAATCTACCAGCGTTTTATTGTTGTCGATTAACAATCAATAAGGAATTGTTTTTTGAATCACTCTGAACCAACTCTGCAAGTTTCGAAAAAAGCAGTTCGCTCCTGGATACTATTTGATTGGGCGGCGCAGCCATTTTTTACCGTTGTTATTACCTTTATTTTCGGTCCTTACTTTGTTTCCCGTCTTGCGAGTGATCCTGTCACGGGGCAGGCTGCCTGGGGTTACACTGTCACCATTGCCGGACTTGCAATTGCATTGATGGCACCGGTGCTTGGTGCAATTGCCGACGCAACTGGCGCGCGCAAGCGTTGGATTGCTTTTTTTGCCGCAATAAAAATTATCGCGCTCTTATTGCTTTGGTTTGCAGCACCGGGTTCTGCTTTATGGTTACCGATGCTATGTGTCATTGTGGCGATGATTGCCGCTGAATTTTCAATTGTGTTTAATGATTCGATGATGCCGCGCTTGATTGCCAAAGAAGATATTGGCCGCATTTCCAATCTCGCCTGGGGGCTGGGTTATCTCGGCGGACTGGTGGTGTTGTTCAGTGTATTGCTATTGCTTGCTGGAAATCCTGCCACCGGTAAAACATTAATCGGAATAACGCCGCTGTTTGGCTTGGATGCAGTGCAAGGTGAAGATGCGCGCATCACGGGCCCCTACGCGGCACTGTGGTATTTAATTTTTATTCTGCCGATGTTTTTATTTACACCGGATAGCAGCAAGGGTGTGCCACTGAAAACGGCAATTGCTGAAAGTATCGGGGAACTAAAAAATACGCTGCGCGAATTAAAACAGCGCGTGGGCTTATTGCGTTTTTTAGTGGCGCGCATGGTTTATCAAGATGGTGTTAACGGCCTGCTTGCACTGGGCGGCACTTTTGCCGCAGGCATGTTTGGTTGGCAGACGATCGAGATGGGAATTTACGGTATTTTATTGCTGCTCGTCGCTATCGGTGGCTGTGCTTATGCAGGGCGATTGGATACACGTATGGGTTCGAAAAAAGTGATTTTACTCAGTTTGTTGTGTTTGATTGTTGCTACCATCGGTATTATTTCTACCGGTCCCGGTTATTCGCTGTTTGGTTTGGTGCAATTTTCTGCGGTGGATTCCGGTGGTTTGTTTGCTACGGCTGCAGAAAAAGCTTACATCGTTTTTGGTTTGTTAATTGGTTTGGCGTTTGGTCCGGTACAAGCCTCATCGCGCTCATTTATGGCGCGCAGTGTCAGTGCCGATGAAGCGGGGCGCTATTTTGGTATTTATGCGCTTGCCGGCCGTGCTACGGCATTTTTGGCACCCATGGCGGTAGCAAGTTTAACGCTCTACACCGATTCCGCACGTATTGGTATGGCTGCGTTGGTTGTATTTTTAGTGGGAGGCTTGGCGATTTTGTGGAAGGCGCCATACCCGGCTTCTTCATCAAATCGAACGAATTGATTTCAGGTTTTATTGCAGAGGTAAAGAGATAAGTATGTTAGTTATTTTTGATTGCGATGGTGTATTGGTAGACAGTGAAATTATCTCTGCGCAGGTGTCGAGTGATTGTTTGAAAGAAATTGGCGTGGAGTTGAATGCGGATCATATTCTGGAAACCTATCGCGGAAAATCCGTGGCGGATTGCATTCGCATGATCACGGAAGAATTGTCCCAGCTTGAATCTTGGAAGGCACTCAGTCCTGCTGAACAAGCAGAGCGCGGCGCGCAATTCTGGCGGCATGTGCAATTGCAAACTCTAGTCGTTTGCGAGCAGCAGCTTGAACCGGTAACAGGGGTAATGGCGGTGTTGGATTATTTACGCGATCAGCAAATTCCGTTTTGTGTTGCCTCCAACGGCAAACATGAAAAAATGCGTATGACTTTGGCTAAAACCGGCATCATGCCTTATGTGCAGGGGCGCGTATTCAGCTTTGAAGATGTCACTCGCGGCAAACCAGCGCCGGATTTGTTTTTACACGCGGCAAAGACCTTAAACATACCAGCAGAACAAGCGATAGTGGTGGAAGATTCGCTGACCGGAATTCAAGCTGCGGTTGCGGCCGGTATGCGTCCGCTTGGTTACTGTCCGCCGAATAGCGATGGCAGCGACAATGTGTTATTGCAGTCCATGCGTGAACTAGGTGCGGAAATATTTTTTGCGATGGATGAATTAATCCCGTTAATTTTTAAAACAGAGTTAATTTCTAAGGATCACTGAGTCGGGTTGTTATGCAAATACCAGCACACAATTTTGCCCACATAGATGTGTGGCAAGAAATTCGCACCGAGGCGCAGCAGGCGAGTGCCGATGAACCTGTGCTCGCAAGTTTTTATCACGCGAGTATTTTGAATCACGCCTCTTTTGCAGCGGCGATCAGTTTCCATCTCGCCAATAAACTCGATAGTCAGGCATTGCCCGCGATGATGCTGCGTGAAGTGTTTACCGAAGCAATGCTATCGGATGCCAGTATTGAACAGGCGATGCGCGCTGATATTCGCGCGCATCGCGAGCGCGATCCGGCATGCAATAAATTCTGTATGCCGTTTTTATTTTTTAAGGGCTATCACGCACTGCAATCCTGGCGTATTGCACATTGGTTGTGGCAGCAAAAACGCAACGCGCTCGCGCTCTATTTCCAGAACCAGATTTCGCAGGCGTTTGATGTGGATATTCATCCAGGTGCACGCATCGGCGCGGGCATTATGATCGACCATGCCACGGGTGTTGTGATCGGTGAAACCACCGTGATTGAAGATGATGTGTCCATGCTGCACAGCGTCACCCTCGGTGGTAGCGGCTGCGTGAAAACCGATCGCCATCCGAAAATCCGGCGCGGTGTATTGATTGGTGTGGGAGCAAAAATTTTGGGCAATATTGAAATCGGCGAGGGTGCAAAAATCGGTGCAGGCAGTGTGGTTTTAGATGCGGTTGCGCCGCACACTACCGTTGCCGGTGTACCAGCCAAACCTATAGGAAGGCCGAAGGGAGAGGCTCCGGCGCTGGATATGGATCATCACCTGGGTGACGATGCAGATTGTTGATTTGTTGCTGTCTTAATTGGCAATGCCTGAATCAATTGGAAAGACTGCTAGTCTCATCGTCGCAGCCATCAAGCAGCCATTTAAGCACCGACTCGCGGCTTTTGAGCATGGATTGGTAGTGCTCGATCAACATGGTGTTGGGGTGCGCCTGGGTTTGCATGGAGGTGATCCGATCCTTTAGAAAGACAATGTCCTGCTCGACTTTGGCGCGCGCATTGCCGGTCTGGCTGAGCGCGCCATCCACTACCAAACGTTTGTCGGGTTGTTTCTTCTGCATAAAAGGCAACATGGTCTCACCACTCCCTCGTAGTTTAGAACATCAGTATGGTTGGCGGCCGCGCTGCTCGCCAGTCTGGCCTAAGACTGATTGGTTACATTCTGTACGCTGTTTATTGCTCTTGTTTTACCCGTTGTATTCAATCTGCAATAGAAGTGGTGAGTGCTATCATTCAAACAGTGCATTTACAGCAACAGGACTTTTGGATTTATGAGCGCTCCCGAATTCGACATTATTTTCCGCGGTGATATCGTCTTCGGCCATCAGTTGGCCGAGGTCAAACTTAAACTGCAGCAGTTATTCAAAGCCGATGCTGCCAAAATCGATAGCCTGTTTACTGGCCGTCCGGTGCCGCTCAAGCGCAATATGGATGAAGCTACCGCCCAAAAATACCGTGAAGCACTGATCAAAGCGGGCGCCATGGTGGAAATCTGCCCTAGCGATAAAAGCCCGGCCAATGCGCCCGCTAAACCCTTGCCGGTGCGCGAGCCAAGGCCGGTTGTCGAAGCCAAAAAACCTGAGTGGACCCTGGCACCGGTGGGCGCGGACCTGCTCCCCGCCAAGGAGCGCCCGCCGCAACCAGCGCCGGTGCAGGTGGATATCTCTGCCCTGAGCCTGCGCCCGGCCGAGGGCAATCTGCTGGATGTGAGCGAAGTACACGAGGAAATCAGTGCGCAGGTAGTAGTGCCGGATCTGGGGCTGGCAGCCGTAGGTGCAGACCTGATCAGTGCCGATGAAAAACTGGAGCTGCCGCTGGTCGAGATTGAACTGGAAGACTGGGGGATTGCCGAAGCGGGCAGCGATTTGCTGACTGAAGATGAGCGCCCCATTGTCTTGCCTGCGATAGTCGAGGTGGGTGATTTTGGTTTGGCGCCAGCGGGCAGTGATCTCGGCCAGTTAAAATCCAATGTTAAACCGGTAACGCCAGATATTAGCGGCTTGCGATTGGCTGATTCGGGGGGCTAGTTTTTAGATTTGATTTATAAATTGATAAAAGCGCGCAACTGGTCGCCCGGTTGCGCGCTTTTTTATGGCTTAGCGTTTGGTCAGTACAAAGCGCTGCGCTGCGCCGCCAGTGCACCACCATTGGTGAACTTTGGGTCCGACGCCCATATCAACATCCAGGCATTTACCGGAATGGGCGGCCAAAAACTCAACTTCTAATGGCGCCCAGGTGATGACCTTCATGGTCCAGGTTTGCGCTGCTGAGGCATTGCAATCGTATTGCTGTACCAGGGTGCCATCGGTCATGCCTGCGGCCGTGACATCCACGCATTTGCTGCTGTTGAGTGCGCGCAATTCCATTTTGTAGTTGGTCAGGTCGGTGAGCGTGAATGTCTGGGCGTTGGTACCGTTACAGGTGTAAACCTGCACTTTTGCGCTATTGGCCGTGCTGGCAGCGGTGATATCCAGGCATTTGCCGCTGGCTTTGTTTTTGATTTCATAGGTGCCAAATCCGCCCACGTAGCGCGGTTGCTCGCGCATCAATTGGGCAAAGTGCGCGCCGCTGTATGCTTCACTATCAATGCGCCAGTTGGCCTCGCCCTGTTTGTTGATATCAAACCAGTTGAAGGCTTTGACTGAAGGGAATTTGGTGATCAGATCGTTGCGGAAGTTGGTCATCCACTGCAGTTTATTGCCGCCACTCGCGACACCCATCTCACCGATCACCAGTGGGCGACCGGTCGATGCCAAACGGTTGTACCAGGTGCTCATTTCCGCCGAGAAGCTGCCGCCGTCGCCCGAGTAGATATCCAATCCCAACCAATCCATATAGCCGGGGATATAGATGTCATTCAACTGCGGATCGCCCGCACGTTTGTCGGCGCAGCCCCAATTCACCGCCCAAAGCGAGTGGGCAAAGCTGACATTGCTGGCGCCCACTGCGCGGAAGCGGTTGACCACGTGTTTGTAAGCATCGCGGAAGCGCGCCCAGGTTTCGTTGTGTTTGCAGGGCGACCAGTCGTACCAGTCGCCGTTGGCTTCATGGAACAGGTCGATCACCACCGGCACATTTTCCGCTTTCAGGCCGTGGGCGATGTTGTCGATGATGTCGTTGTGCTCGCCATTGAGGATCTGCGCAATCACATTGCGGTCAACACGTTGGTTATCCGCCGCCGTGCGCCACCAGCATTTGCTGTTGTCGTGCAGTGCCAGTTCGCCATGGAATTCCAGGTTGATATAGGGAACGCGTCCTTGGGCTTTGATTTTGTCGATCTCAGGTTCCCACAGGTAATACCAATTCTTGCTGCCGTTGGGGCGGAAGACTTCCGGGAAGATTTTGCCGAAGTAGGGGCCGGCATTGCCGTACCACTGTTTGTTGTCTTCCCATTCCGATGCATGGGTAATTTTGTCACCGCAAGGATTGGTAGCAGTCCAATCGCGATCGACAAACGCGCCCATCAAAATGCGGTCACCGGCGGGCGTGGTATTGGTTTGGGCATTGGCAAAGCTAGGGATAACGCATAAAGCGGCGATGCTGGCACTAAGCCAGCGGGACAAGGAGAGACTCATGGTGGCACCTGTTATTGATTATGTCGGTAGTGGTCGGGTGGGTAGAAACCCATCACCCCATCATCTTCAGCTTGTGGCCGGCGCCCCGCACCCCACTTGGCGCCAGCGTCCAAACTGGCAGTGGGGGTGCCAGGTTCGAGTAAAAGTGGCACTGAAAATACGCGAACCCCGGTCTATTTCTGTGATCGGCGTCAGGTTTTATCTGGCGGGCAGGGCACTTTGTTCATACACTCCCCTCTAAACTGCACTGGCCGCGGCGATCGCCTGGTTGCGCCGCCTGATCCATCACAGAGGAAGTCACTATGAAAATTCTGCTCAAAAGCCTCGCTGCCGTCGTGGTTTTGTTACTGCTCGCCGTGCTCGCACTGGTGTTTTTAGTCGATGCCAACCGCTTCAAACCGCGCATTGAAGCCATCGCCAAAGACCAGGGCATTGCCTTGCAAATAAATGGCGATCTGGGCTGGAACCTGTGGCCGAGTTTGGGGGTGGCGGTGAACGAGGTGCGCGTCGCTGCATTGGAGGCACCCGACCAGCCGATTGCCGAGCTCAAGCAGGCGAGTCTGCTGCTGGCCTTGCGGCCGCTCTTCTCCGGCGATTTTCAGGTGGATCACATAGTCGTTGATGGTGCGGCTATTTCGCTCAAGTTGGATGCCAACGGCAAAGGCAATTGGGAATCGCTCAAGAAGCCCGGCACTGCCACCCAGCCGGAACAACCTAAACCGGCTGGCGATGCCAATTTAAAACTCGATATCCAGCACATCAGCCTCAGCAATTCACAAATCAGTTACCGCGATGAGCAAACCGGCCAAGCATTTTCGCTGCGCGATATCAACCTCACCATGAGCGATGTCAATTTGCGTGCTGCGCCTTTTGGGTTGGATTTGTCATTTGTGTTGGAGCTGGTACAGGCGGGAAGAGATCCGTTGCAATTAAGCGGCAAGTTAAACAATAAACTTAGCGTCGATAGTGCAATCAGCAATCTCAAATTAGAGGATGGCAAGTTGCAGTTAGACATTACCGGTAAAGACAGCACCCAGCTCGCGCTCGATTACGCGCTTATCATCACTGACTTGCAAAAAGATCTCACGTATCAAGGTAATGTGAATCTCAGTGAAACCAACGCGCGCAAACTACTCTCCGCATTCGGCGTCGCGCTGGATACCGCCAATAAAGATGCGCTGAGTAAAGTGGCCTTGTCATCAACCCTTGCAGGAACCAACAAAAAAATTAAATTGGATAATTTGAAACTCGCGCTGGATAAAACCCAATTTACCGGCAGTGTCAGTGTGAGCGATTTTTCTACCAGCGCGCTCAAATTGGTGTTGGATGGTGATGAGATAAATGTCGATGATTATTTGCCGCCGCCTGCTGAACCGGCAACATCAGAACCTACTGCAACAGCCATACCTGCAGCAGATATTTTGCTGCCGCTGGAAGACCTGCGCGCATTAAATATCAACGCTAAACTCGCGTTGAAAAAAATGATTATCAACAAAATCGAACTGGAAAATGTTGCTCTCAAATTCCTCGCCAAAAATGGCATGATCGAACAAAACCTCAGTGCCAAGGCCTATGCCGGTGCGATTAACGCCAAAGGCCAATTGGATGCGCGCGGCGCGCAAGCACAAGTGCAATTTGATGCGGGCGTAGAGGGGCTGGAATTGGAATCGCTGTTAAAAGAATTGGAAATGGATTCCAAATTTGGTTTGCAGGGCGCTGTGCAAGCGCGCGCACTCGGCAGCACCCAAGGCACCTCAGTCAATCAATTAATGAAATCCCTGCGTAGCAATGCCACATTTTCAGGGGCTCAGGTGCGCTTGTCGCCCATCAACCTTGAGCAACAATTTTGTAAGCTGGTTAACCTGGTCAATAAAGCTGAAGACCCGGTGCAGGCGTGGAATGAATATACCGAGTTGAGCGAATTATCTGGCAGTATTAAATGGCGCGATGAAATTATTACTATCGATACCTTCACTGCCGGAGTGGAAAAGTTGCAGCTCGGTTCGCGTGGAAAAATCAATCTTGCTACCGATGAATACGATATTTTCCTGCCATTTAAATTGCTGAAAGATAAATCCGATACTGTCACTACCGAACAGGTTGCAGTAACTACCAGCGCCAATGGTTGTAGCATTGGCAGCAACTATTGGTTGGAGCGTGGAATGGAATTACTGCGCTGTAAAGGTTCTTTCGGCGAAATCAACCCGCTGAGTGATTGCCGCCCCGATACCGAACTGCTAATCGGGCTGACCAAAGATTACGCCGTCTATAAAGTCAAAGAAAAACACGGCGAAAAATACGAAGAGAAAAAAGCCGAGCTGAATCAAAAAGTGGAGAAAGAAAAAACCAAACTATTTGATAAGTTACAGAAACATTTAAACAAAGGTCTGGCATCGTCTATCGCGGTTTCATCAACTGCAGCTGCACCGGTTCCTGAAGCTCCAGCTGCGAGTGAAGCACCAGCAGCAACCAGCGCTCCCGCATCAGAAGTTGCTCCACCTGAAACTGTGTCGCCCGAGTAAGTTCCACTCCAGCAGAGGCAAGTTCCACTCCCGCAAAGGCAAGTTCCACTCCCGCAAAGGCAAGTGCCGCCGCATCCGCAGCGGCACCATACCCGCAGTGCGCTCATCAACAAAGCAGCGGGTTTCCCCCCGGCCTGCTAGAATTCGCGCCTGCTACTTACTGCTGTCCTTCCTTTGACGAACATGATCTATTATGACTGCTTCTTTTTCCGCGCCTGTGCTCAAATGGTTTGACAAACACGGGCGCAAACATCTGCCCTGGCAACAAGACATCAGCGCCTACCGCGTCTGGCTGTCGGAAATTATGTTGCAGCAAACTCAGGTCACTACGGTGATTCCCTATTTCGAGCGCTTTATTGCGCGCTTCCCCAGCGTGGAATCCCTCGCCGCTGCACCGATTGATGAAGTGCTGCATTTATGGACGGGTTTGGGTTACTACGCGCGCGCGCGCAATTTGCACAAATGTGCGCAAACGGTAGTGAATCAGCACGGCGGTGAATTCCCTGCAACAGTGGAAGCACTGGCTGATCTGCCCGGTATTGGCCGCTCCACCGCCGGTGCGATTGTCAGTATTGCATTTCAAAAACGCGCCGCAATTTTGGATGGCAATGTCAAACGAGTGCTTGCGCGTTATCACGCCGTAGAAGGCTGGCCTGGGCAATTGGATGTTGCCAATCAGTTGTGGGAAATTGCCGAAAACTACACGCCCAAAACCCGCGCCAATCATTACACCCAAGCGATGATGGATATGGGCGCAACACTCTGCACCCGCAGCAAACCCAAATGCGAAGATTGCCCCTTGCGCGGCGGATGCATCGCCTACGCGCAAGGCAACCCCAAAGATTATCCCGGTAAAAAACCGAAAAAAACCTTGCCAGAAAAATCCGTGCAATTATTAATGCTACGCAATCCCGCTGGCGATTTGTTACTACAACAACGCCCCGCGCAAGGTATTTGGGGTGGCTTATGGAGCTTCCCGGAATTAGTGATTGATGCGGATGCGCGGGAATTTGCCGAAGACCATTACGGCAAAGTAATCGAGTTGGAAGAGTGGAGTTCCTATCGCCACACCTTTAGCCATTATCATTTGGATATCACCCCCGTATTAATCCAGCTCGCCAAATCACCGTGCACTATCGGTGAAGCCGCCACTCACTGGTACAATCCCCATCAGCCCGATGCATTAGGCTTGGCGGCACCGGTAAAAAAATTATTGGAAAAGCTTGCGCAATTAGATCCGCGCGCAACAAAAGCGGCATCAAAAACAACTGCTACCAAAAAAATCGTTGCGCCAAAACGTAATATCAAATCATCTAAAAGTAAGTGAGAAAATTATGAGTCGCATGGTT
>Ga0114942_1000219_pt1 | contig 15728 bp, 15 predicted proteins | sample LowerColdCreek_FD_88674 | JGI IMG/M metagenome (GOLD analysis project Ga0114942, IMG submission 88674) | Groundwater microbial communities from Cold Creek, Nevada to study Microbial Dark Matter (Phase II) - Lower Cold Creek | ecosystem: Environmental > Aquatic > Deep subsurface > Groundwater ... | reverse complement strand
CGCTCCGCACTGGCATTGCATGCCACCCTCCGTATCCTTAAGCCAAAACGCATTGCTTATGTATACTTTTAGTTTAAAGGGCATGACGCTATTTCACATTTACAATGTTCATTTTTTATCAATGGTTTTTTACTCCATTAAAAAACGCTTCACTTTGTTCTCCGAATTCAAAATTGTGTATAGCATTTCTACATTAAACATGTTGAAAAGTAGGAAACAACAGGCAAATCCTGAGTTATAAACTCAGGAAAGCGGGGCTTTGTATTAGTATATCAGCATATTAGTTAATTAGCACATTAACATGAGATTCCTCCACTCGTAAACGATTTGTTCGGAATGACGACACAACTGGGCTTTTCAATTAGCATATCAGCATATTGGCTAATTAGCACATTTCTCTCTTCACATCATCGAATTATTTCATCATCATGTTCTTCTTCCTTAAACCCTTTACCTTAAACCTTTTGCCATCTTCAATTAGCACATCAGCATATCAGCTAATTAAACACCCTTCGACTGTTCCGATTTTCAATCGGGCTCAGGGTGACTGCTGCGTTAGGGATTGGAGGGGAAAGCCCACAATGGAGCGGAGTGAAACGGAGCGTAATGAGGACTTGTACCGCAAAGCCCGACCCCGCCTGCCTTTGCGGCGGGGGAACGCCCAAAAAATTATTTACTTACTTACCCCAACCCCACTGCAAAAACTTTGGAAATGCTAAGGCCCAAGTGGGTACATCGTGCCGGCCATCGGCTAGTTCCTCGTAATGTATATGTGCATCGGTATAGCCCTTGGCTTTTAGTGCCACAATAAGGTCTAACGCATCATCAATGCTATCAATAACCCCGTTGTTGTTTCTATCAGCAGCCTCATCTAAGGCACCAGTTTGTAAGTAAAATTGCAACCAAGGATAGTACACTCCATTGTTAATTTGTAGGTGCATTAATCGGTCAGTTTCGTCATTATAACCAGCATCGTAGCTTTTTCTTCTCCACCAAAGTGAGCCGCTAAATACGCCTACTTTATTAAACTCTGCTGCGTTATTCCACACAATATCTAAAGCAGATAATGCACCCAAAGAAAAGCCTGCAAAAGCCTTTTCTTTGAAAGATTGTATGCCGTAAGTTTTGCGAATAAGGGGCAACAACTCATCAAAAATGAACTTATTATACAAGCCTGCCTTAGCGCCACGCCCTTTAAAATCGGCGGAATAGGCCGTTCCGTACTCCATTTTTCTATCAATGCCGCAGTGCAATGCCACTACCATTAAGGGTTTTAGCAATTGTTGGGTATATAAATTATCTAATATTTTCTCAAAGGGCATTTTTACCAAATCTTGTCCATCATTTACCAATAATAGGCTTACCTCGCCTTGAATGGGAACAAGGTGCAGGGGCAAATAGACATCAATAAGTACTTCTCTTTCTAAGTATATGGAAGTAATTTGTATGCGTTCGGATGAGGTGGCAGGTGAAGTGTTGGTTTGGTCTTGCATATTTTTCAAAAATAAAGGAAACAAGCTGCTTTATTACTTTGCCGAATAATTATTTAAGGTAAATTGTAGTATGTAAAATTGTTTGATTATATTGGAGCAACCTTGAAAATTTAAAACCTAAAAACAAAAATAAAGTATGAAAAAGATTGGAATATTATTTGGTCAGGAGCGTTCATTTCCGGAAGCTTTTGTTGAAAAAATTAATAGCCTACAAGTGGATGGTATTACTGCTGAGCCTGTAAATATTAGCAAAGTAATGCAAGGCGAAGCAACTGAATATGCAGTAATTATTGATAGAATTAGCCAAGATGTACCCTTTTACCGTGCTTATTTAAAGAATGCTGCACTATGTGGTACGGCGGTAATTAATAACCCATTTTGGTGGAGTGCCGATGAGAAGTTTTTTAATAACTGCCTTGCCACGAAAATTGGTGTGCCCGTGCCTAAAACAGTAATTCTTCCATCACATGCATTGCCAACAGATACCAACGAAAAATCTTTTAGCAACTTAGCTTACCCGTTAGATTGGGATGGTATATTTAACTACACGGGATTTCCTGCTTATATGAAACCCTTTGCTGGTGGTGGCTGGAAAAATGTATATAAGTTAGAAAGCATGGAAGACTTTTTTGAAAAACACGCCGAAACCGACCAATTGGTAATGTTATTACAAGAGGAAATTGTATTTGAAGAATATTATAGGTGCTATTGCATTGGCGGAAAATATGTACGCATAATGCCTTATGAGCCACGCAACCCACACCATTTAAGGTATGTGGCAGACTTTGCCCCAACACCTGAAAAATTGAGAGAAATGGAAGACATTGTATTGCGTATTAATAAATATTTGGGCTACGACTTTAACACAGTAGAATTGGCGTTAAGGAATGGCGTGCCTTACGCAATAGACTTTTGCAACCCTGCACCAGATGCAGAAATTAAAAGTGTAGGTGCAGAAAACTTTCAGTGGGTGGTAGATACTGCTGCTAAGTATGCTATTGAAAAGGCGCAAGCACAAGTACCAGGCACCGATAACCTAACTTGGGGAGAATATGTAAAAAGAGGTTGCGAGCAAAAAAGCTTGTACCCTTAAACAAAACTACACCTGAAAAGCAACCCTATTAAAAAGACTTATTTTACGGAAACATGTCAATTAACTACAAACATTTTACCCTTGGTGTAGAGGAAGAATATATGGTAATGAACCCTGAAACAAAGGAACTTCAGGGCCACGACCAAAAAATTGTGATTGAAGGTCATAAAATATTGAAGGACAAGGTGAAGGCAGAAATGCACCAAGCCGTTGTAGAAGTAGGAACAGATATATGCCACAATATAGATGAAGCCTTTAAAGATGTTAGTAGCCTTAGAGGTAATATAGCTGAAATTGCTGGCAACCTGGGGTATATTATGGGTGCTAGCGGCACACACCCATTTAGCCATTGGGAAAGCCAATTAATTACTGACCATGTAAGGTATAGCCAAATAGTAAACGAACTGCAAGAAGCAGCAAGAAGCAACCTTATTTTCGGGTTGCACGTGCATGTAGGTATGGAAGATAGACGCATGGCCATACATATTGCCAACAGCGCCAGATATTTTTTGCCACACGTATATGCCTTAAGCACCAACTCCCCTTTTTGGGAGGGAAGAACCACTGGTTATAAAAGTTTTAGAACCAAGGTATTTGACAAATTTCCTAGAACGGGCATACCCGACTATTTCGAAAGTATTGAGGCATACGATAATTATGTGAACCTACTTATTAAGACCAATTGCATTGACAATGCCAAGAAAATTTGGTGGGATCTACGAGTGCACCCATTTTTTAATACGGTAGAATTTAGAATATGCGATGTACCGATGACGGTGAATGAAACCATTGCTATTGCTGCTTTATTTCAAGCATTGGTAGCTAAGTTGTACAAACTTAGAAACCAGAATATGAACTTTATTATGTACTCCAGAGCCTTAATAAATGAGAATAAATGGAGGGCTGGCAGGTATGGTATAGAAGGCAGCCTAATTGATTTTGGTAAAGAAGCTGAGGTGAATACAAAAGTACTTATTTATGAACTGCTAGATTTTGTAGATGATGTAGTAGACCACCTTGGCAGCCGACACGCTATTAATTATGTACACAAGATGTTGGAGCAAGGCACTGGTGCTGATAGGCAGTTAGAAGTGTATAAACAAACCAACAGCCTAAAAAGTGTGGCAACTTATATTAATGAACAGTTTTTGAGTATATAAATTTATTTTTTTTATCAAAGCCCTTTTATTTTTAAGGGCTTTTTTATGAATAATTATCTGAATAAAAAATATTTATCACAGATGTACATACCAAAATTCGACGAAACATTTATTCCAATATTGGAGGTTCTGAAAGACAATAAAATTCTACAATCGAGAGAGTTAATTAAGGCAGTTAAAGAAAAATTTTTCGCTGATTTAACTGATGAACAGCTAAGAACCGAAACTAAATCGGGCGATATACTTATTGATAATAGAATTGCCTGGGGGAAATCATACCTCAAAAAAGGAGGATATATCATTTTTCCCCAAAGAGGATTAGTGAAGATAACTGAGAAAGGGTTAAAGCACCCTCCCATTTTAAGTGTAAAAGATTTAGAAAAAGAAAGCTCTTTAACCGATTTTTATAAGCCTGAGAAAAATGAAGTTGGGAACGCAAACAAAGCAAGTACAGTTGCTTCCCCTCAAGACTTAATTGATGAAGGCTTTACAAAAATTGAAGCAGAAGTAAAAAATGATTTGCTTCAAAAGCTAAAAGGTATTGATCCATATTTCTTTGAAAAAGTTGTTTTAAAACTACTCAAAAAGATGGGATATGGCGAATTCATCGAAACTTCTAAATCTAATGATGGCGGTATTGATGGAATAATTAATGAAGACAAGCTCGGCCTTGATAAAATTTATATTCAAGCTAAAAGATTTAATGAGGGGAAAGTTAGAGAAAAAGACATTAGAAACTTCATTGGTGCAATGAGTGGAGATACTAATAAAGGTGTTTTTGTAACAACATCTAATTTTGATGAAAAAGCATTAATAAAAGCCCATTCTGCACATCACAAAATTATTTGTATCGATGGTCAGAAGCTTGTTACCCTCATGCATGAATTTAATGTTGGAATTCAAGTAAAAACTGTCTATGAAATCAAACAAATAGATGAAGACTTTTTTGATGAACAATAGTAATATCATCTTCTAAACTATAAATCCTATTTAGCCGCAATACTTTTCAAACCCCATTGTGCCATTGCTTTTAAAATAGGCCCTAAAGATTTTCCTTTTTCAGTAAGCCGATAGGTAACATGCGGCGGTACGGTTGGTAATGATTCCCGAATAATTAAGCCGTCTGCTTCTAACGATTTTAATTTCTCAATCAATACTTTTTCTGTTATGGTAACCAACTTACGCTTTAGTTCGCCATATCTTTTATCGCCATCATTTAACTCCCACAGTATCTGGGGTTTCCATCTTGCACCAATAGCCTCTAAGGTATGAGTAACGGGGCATTGCATTAGAATACCTTGTTTATTCGCTTGATTGGTTGATGATAATTTTACAGCATGCATATACACACTTTTAGGTAAGTACTTGTACAAATGTAAGTACCCATTTACATTTGTAAAAATTATTATTATGAAATATGTTTTAACCGGCTCTATCGGCCACATTACAAAGCCCATTGCACAAGCTTTAGTAGCTGCCAATAACTCGGTAAGTATTATTACTTCTAAAGAAACTAATAAGCAAGCCATAGAAACCTTAGGTGCCACGGCCTTAGTAGGAAGTGTAGAAGATGTAAATTTTCTAGAAAATAGCTTTGCTGGTGCTGATGCAGTGTACCTAATGATACCCCCAAAATTTACCGTAACAGATTGGCTTGGCTACCAACAAGCCGTTGCCGACAATTACGTACAAGCCCTGCAAACAAACGGAATTAAACAGGTAGTGGTATTAAGTAGTGTGGGCGCCCATATGGGCAAAGGGGCTGGCCCAGTAGATGGCTTAGCTTACCTAGAAAGCAAACTAAGTGAGTATCCTGAAGTTAATGCTGTGTATTTACGACCAAGCTATTTTTATTACAATCTTTTTGCTCAAGCCACATTACTAAAGCATGCGGGCATTATGGGCAGTACGCAACCAGCCACACATAAATTAGTACTTACACATACAACTGATATTGCTGATGCGGCAATAGCAGCATTACAAAATGTATCTTTTGAAGGTAAAAAGGTACAATACATTGCTAGTGACGAAGCTACCTGGCAAGAAATAACTGCAGCTTTATCTATTGCAGTAGGTAAAGAAAATATACCTTTTGTAGAATTTTCAGATGAGCAAAGCTACGCAGGCATGCTACAAGCTGGCTTAAGCGAAGTATTGGCAAATGGGTATAAAGAAATGGGCATTGCCTTAAGATCGGGTGAAATGGAAGCCGATTATTGGGCTAACCGACCTGCAACATTGGGTAAAGTGAAATTGGCTGATTTTGCCAAAGAATTTGCGGCAGCATACCAAGCCTAATAATATTTTACACGGTGATTTTAGTGTGCTGAATATACTGCTCAAATGCGGGCATAGAGTATGCATCGGTTACACTAAAATCACCAATTTTTGTTCTTCTAAGTCCGCTTAAATAGCCTCCTACGCCAAGTGCTTGTCCAAAATCATTGGCAATACTGCGTATATAAGTACCGGTGCTACACACAATTCTAAAGTGCACCTTTTCGTTTATTACTTGCTCAATATCAAAACTATAAATAGTGATAGGCCTTGGTTCTAACACTACATCTTGCCCTTTTCTGGCCAATAAATATACTGGCTTTCCAGCTTGCTTTATGGCTGAGAAAATAGGTGGGGTTTGTAATATTTCTCCTGTAAATTGCTTAGTTGCAGCTACAACCATTTGTTCGGTAATATGCCTTGTATTTTGCTCATTTTCTAGTGCCGATTCTAAGTCGTAACTAGCTGTGGTAGCCCCCAAAGTTATTGTACCAGTGTACTCTTTAGGCATACCCATATATTCATTAATTTTCTTGGTATATTTTCCTGTGCAAAGAATTAATAATCCACTTGCAAGGGGATCTAATGTTCCGGCATGGCCAATTTTTCTTACGCCCAATAAGTTCCTCACCTTTCTTACCACGTCGAAAGATGTCCATTCCAATGGCTTATCTATCAATATTACTTTTCCTAACAGGTATGCCTCGTTAAAATTATTTATTTCCTGCTTTCTCATTGGGCAAATATGCTGCTAAATTTTTGGAAACATTTGTTTAGGTTAAGTTATTGAAAACATTAAAAAAAGGTTAAATGAAATGTTATTCATATTTACAAAAGGGTTACTTTAGAAATACATAACCAAAACAACCTATTCGAATGAGTGCTATTAAAAAGAAAATAGTTGCTGCCGTTGCTTTACTAATAAGCCTTTCAAGTGTGTACGCCCAAAAAGAAGTAGCATCTAAATGGGGTAAAATTACTGCTAATGATTTTACCATAACAAGCAAAGTAGATACTAGTGACCATGCAATTGTAATTGCTGAAATTGGCAACTCATACTTCGAAGGAAATACTCGTAGTTATTTCGACCTCATTTATATAGTAAAAAGAAGAATAAAAATTTTAAATAAAGTAGCCATTAGTAAGGTAGCTACCGTAGAGCATTATTTATATAAAAACACGGAAGAAAGAGAGAAAATAAGCAATATTAAGGCAACAACTTATAACCTTAATAATGGTGTTGTTGAAGCAACACAAATGGAAAAATCGGCAATATTTTCTGAGAAGTATAATAACAGATATGATGTTACCAAATTTACCCTTCCTGCAGTTAAAGAAGGTAGTATTATAGAATATACCTATACTGTTAACTCTCCCTTTTTCTTTAACTTACAACCTTGGCAATTTCAAGGAGAATTCCCAACCATATGGAGTGAGTATAATGTGGAAATACCAGAATTTTTCAATTTTGTGTACCTGTCAGAAGGTTATTTGAATTTTTCAGTAAAGGATACAAAAGTTAGTAGCAGGGCTTATAGTGTTATTGACCCAAATGGCTCGCAAGCAATGAATGCTTACACCATTAGCGCCGCTACAACAATTAAAAAATGGGTAATAGAAAACGCACCAGCAATAAGGTATGAACCCTTTACCACATCTTTAAAAAATCATATATCGGCAATAGAATTTCAGCTGAAGGAAACAATTTTTCCTAATCAACCTGTAAGAAATGTAATGGGTGATTGGAAAAAAGCTGCTGAAACATTTATGGAGAGAGAGTACGTAAAAGCAGCAATGAAAAACAACAATAATTTTTTAGATGATGATATTGCAAAACTTGGTTTGGTGAAAAATGATACAGCAGCCAACCTAAAAAAATTATATAATTATGTGCTACAAAATTATAGCTGTACCAAGCCTTATGGCACATACACAGAGCATACTTTAAAAGAATTACACAAACTTAAAGCAGGCAATGTAGCGGAGGTAAACTTAATGCTGCTTGCAGCATTTAAGCATGAAAATTATGAAGCATACCCGGTATTATTAAGCACAAGGAGTAACGGCAAAACATCGCCCATATACCCCTTAATGGACAGGTACGATTATGTAGCCGTTGCGGTAAAAAATGGGGAAACTTTCTCAATTTGCGATGCTACTGATCCAGTAATTGGTTTTGCCAATTTACCCGAAAAACTATACAATGGTCATGGAAGAATAATACTAGAAAATGATGCCGAACCAATAAGATTAGAAGCCGACGAATTAGTAGAAAAAGAACTCGTAAATATATTTATTATTAACAACGAAAAGAAAGAATTGGAAGGCAGCTTAAAGCACCAATTTGGCTATTTTGATAGTAGAGATGAATGGCGGAAAATAAAAAAAGAGGGCTCAAAGAAATATTTATCCGATTTAAAAAGTAAAGTAAATAACGCTGATGTACTAAGCACAGAATTAGATAGTACACTAACAATTAACGATAACGTTGTATATGATATAAATTTTAAAATGAAGAATGAAGAGGATATCATTTACTTCTCTCCCATTTTAGATGTACCTTTTAAAGAAAATCCTTTTAAAAAAGAAGAACGCTACTACCCTGTAGAAATGCCCTACACTATTGATTATACATATTCCTTAAACATGGAAATACCAGAAGGCTATATGGTAGATGAGTTACCAAAAAGCGTTAGAACCCTACTTAATGAAGATGAGGGCATGTTTGAATACCTAATTCAAGCAAAGAATAACAACATTCAATTAAGAATGAAAATTGTTACAAAAAAGGCTAACTATTTATCGGATGATTATGCTACCCTAAGAGACTTTTTTGGCGCAGTAATAAAAAAACAGGCAGAACAAATTGTATTTAAAAAGAAACCCTAATTACCTATGAAATTGAATAGAACACTTAGTACAATTGCTTTCATTTGCCTTGCTAAAATAAGTGTGGCACAGTTATATGATATAGCCTTGCTAAGGCCCAATTTGCTAAAAAATGCAAACATGGTTGTTAGAGAGGAGGAAAAGAAAATAACCATTGTAAATGATAGAAAAATAAACGTTCGCTATAAAAATGTGTACACCATATTAAATGCGAATGGAGATAGGTTTGCCAGCTTTGCATCGGGTTACAGCAAAACCAACAGCATTGATAACCTAGAAGGTACACTATATGACGCCAAAGGAGTTAAAATAAGAAGTCTTAAAAAAAGTGAAGTGCAAGATGTAAGTAGCACTGGCGGCGACTTAGCAGGCGATTACAGAGTAAAATCGCATGATTTTAACTATACCAATTATCCTTACACGGTGGAGTACAACTGGGAAGAAACGGAGAACCAAACTAAATTTTTAGGTGGCTGGCAGCCCCAATACACTGCTAATATTAGTATTGAAAGCAGCATATTTTCAGTAGCTCACCCAACCGACTTCACTATTAGGCAGCATACCATTAATTACACAGGAAAGCCAACCACCACACTACAAGGAAATGTAGAAACTATTACCTGGCAATTGAAGAATATTGAGGCAATCGAATACGAATACGGTATGCCAAGAATTAGCAATTTAACCACCGGCGTATATATTGCACCAAACCAATTTTACACCTATGGCTATGCCGGAGATATGAGTAGCTGGAAAACTTATGGCGACTTTCAAAACACCTTGAATAAAGACAGAGACTTACTACCTGACAACATAAAAAAGAAAGTACATGAATTGGTAGATAACGAAGCCGATTGGGCAAAAAAAGTGGCTATTCTATACAACTATTTACAGCAAAACACACACTATATAAGTATACAATTGGGCATTGGTGGCTGGCAACCTTTCCCCGCCGAATTCGTAGCCACCAAGGGCTATGGCGATTGTAAAGCACTTAGCAATTATATGGTAGCATTGCTTAAGGAAGCCAATATTATTGGGCATTATACCATTATTAGGGCGGGCAAGTATAATAACTATTTTATACCCGAGTTTGTAATGCCACAAAGCAATCATATAATAGTTGCCGTGCCCAAACCAAACACTAAAGACACCATTTGGTTAGAATGTACTAGCCAAACCATGCCTGCAGGTTTTCTTGGCGATTTCACACAAGATAGGTATGCCCTATTGGTAAAAGAAGATGGTGGACACCTAGTACATACACCCGTGTACAACGAGGCAAAAAATATTCAAAAGCGGCAGGTAAAAGCAAGTATAGATGCAGAGGGAAATTTGGAAGCCACAGTAAAGAATGCCTATGAAGGGCTTGAATATGATAGTAGACAATCTTTATTAGCTAACAGTAATAAGCAAGATATTAACACAACACTTCAAAAGGAAATTAATCTGCCGCAGTATGTAATTGAGCAGTTTAACTATAAAGAAGATAAAAGCTATACCCCAAAAATTGAAGAAACCTATTTACTAAAAGCTAATTCCTACGCTGGGGTTTCGGGAAAAAGGTTGTTTATTGTTCCCAATTTATTAAGCAAATTCAACTTTACGGTAGATACAACAAAAGAAAGAAAATATCCGCTAGACATTCAGTTTGGCTATACTGAGTTTGATACGCTATATATAGCAATACCAAGTGGTTATACAGTTGAAGCAATGCCCAAACCAATGAATGAAAAAAATGAGTTTGGTGAATATAACATTAGCATACAAAAGAATAACAATGAGTTAGTGTATGTAAGAAAGTTTCAATTAAAGAACGGTTATTTCCCCAGAGAAAAATACAAATCATTTGGTGCATTCGTAAATGCCGTAAGCAAAACGGATAATGGCAGAGTGGTATTGGTGAAGAGTGAGTGAAAAATAATTTCTAACTATCCTGAGTTTGTAACTCAGGATTTAACTCATTACAATAACTCAAATTAAATTAAAAACATAACAAACCAAAAGCCCCGCTGAATAGTATCAATGGGGCTTTTTTTATTTAAGAAATTTGAAATTATTTATTTTAGAATACTTCTACCTATTACTATTCTTTGCACCTCAGAAGTGCCTTCATAAATCTGCGTAATTTTCGCATCTCTCATCAATCTCTCTACATGGTATTCTTTTACAAAGCCATAACCACCATGTATTTGCACGGCTTCAGTTGCAGTCCACATGGCCGTTTCAGATGCATATACTTTTGCCATTGAAGAGCTTAGGGTATAATCAATTCCATTGTCTTTTTCCCAAGCAGCTTTTAAGCACAATAGCCTTGCAGCTTCAATTTTTGTAGCCATATCTGCCAACTTAAATTGTATGGCTTGGTGGTGCATTATTTCTTTACCAAAAGCCTTTCTTTGCTTGCTATAAGCCAATGCCAACTCATAGGCGCCGCTTGCAATGCCCAATGCCTGTGCTGCAATACCAATACGGCCACCAGCAAGGGTTTTCATGGCAAATTTAAAACCAAAGCCATCCGCACCTACCCTATTTTCTTTAGGCACTTTAACGTCGGTAAACATAATGGTGTGTGTATCACTACCACGTATACCCAATTTATTTTCCTTGGCTGCAACCGTTACACCTGGCCAATGCTTCTCTACAATTAAGCAGTTAATGCCGTGGCTTCCTTTGCTAGCATCAGTTTGCGCCATTACTAAGTATACACTTGCACTGCTGCCGTTGGTAATCCAGTTTTTAGTACCGTTTAATAAGTAATAATCACCCATATCTACAGCAGTAGTTTGCTGGCTAGTAGCATCGCTACCGGCCTCTGGCTCACTTAATAAAAATGCACCTATGTATAGTTCCCCATTCTTTTTTCCTTGTGCTATTGGGGTTAAGTATTTTACTTTTTGCTCCTCATTACCATAAGCCTGCAAGCCATAGCATACCAAACTATTATTCACACTCATGCATACGCTGGTGCTAGCATCTATTTTACTTATTTCTTCCATAGCTAATACATAACTAATGGTATCCATTCCTGCACCACCATACTGTGTATCCACCATCATACCCATGAATCCTAAATCAGCTAGTTTATTAACCTGTTCCTTTGGAAAGGTTTGTGTTTCATCTCTATCTATAACTCCGGGTAAGCATTCTGTTCTGGCAAAATCTCTTGCCGCTTTTTGTATCATCAAATGTTCTTCATTCAACTGAAACTGCATAAGGGTAAATTTTATAGTTAAATTGCGGTGCAAAAATAAAGCTAACAACTGTTCGCTTTTTATTTTTCCCTAATAAATTAAAATAAATATTGTGCAATCAATCATATTAGACGCAGCATACTGGCAACAACGTTACACATCTGGAAACAAACAATGGGATATAGGCACTATAAGCCAACCCTTGAAAGCATATTTTGATCAGTTATTGGATAAGAATGTATCAATCCTAATACCAGGCTGTGGTAACGGGTACGAAGCAAAATACTTGTTATCAACAGCTTTTAACAATGTAACAGTTATAGATATAGTAAGCGATTTAGTAACCCATTTATCGGAAGAACTTACTAATTATGGCAATAAATTTAAAGGTATCTGTGGCGACTTTTTTACCCTAAACGGTAAATATGATTTGATAGTGGAGCAAACTTTTTTTTGTGCATTACAACCAAATTTAAGGCAAGCATATGCCGAAAAAATGAAAAGCCTACTAACACCCAATGGCAAGCTAGTAGGCTTATTATTTAATAGAAATTTTGAGCAAGATGGTCCGCCATTTGGTGGTGATTTATTAGCGTATCAAACGCTATTTCAACCACATTTTTCATCTATAACCATGCTGCCTTGTTACAACTCAATTGCACCAAGAGCAGGTAAGGAATTGTTTATTAAACTCTCTCAAAATAAATGATATTGTTTTAAAAAATTGCCTTACTCATGAATTGTATAATGTGGTTTTTTATCGTCATAATGCATTTTTGAGAATGATAACTCAACGTAATTAGATCTTTCTCTATAAGTAAGAAATACTGACATCAACCCAATTTTCCAGAAAGTATGACCATGAGATTGGAGATCTGAAATTGAGGTGCTTGACTGTAACTTTTCTGTGCCATATGCCTCCCTAAGGTCATTAAGTAGGTCATTGAAACGCTCTTTTTTTATGTATAAACTTATCTCCTTTAAAATACCTGATTTTTCAGTAGATAGAATTGCCAAATGAACTTCAATGTTAGGAGAAATATGAATGGACGCTGTGTTAACTCTGTAATAATTGTACAAATTGACTCTAGTTAGTGAAATGGTGGTGTCACTATCCAATATTTGTTGAATATTCGAATTTTCCTCTATTACCGATATTTCTAAATCAAAACCAGCAATACCATTAGGCGTAAAAAATATTGATGTCATTATAATTAGATAAAATACAAGTTCAAAAAAAAGATGAGTTTTATACAATACGATTTACCTATAAGTTACTTTGAAAAGGCATTAGGCAATTTTATTGATTACGATGAAACTATTACACACTCACATTAAAATCTCTCAAAGCATCATTCAAACTGGTTTTTAAATCGGTGCTTGGCTTGCGTTTTCCAATAATTAACGCACAACCCACTTGGTATTCACCAGCAGGGAATTGCTTGGTATAACTCCCAGGTATTACTACGCTTCTAGCTGGCACAATGCCTTTCATTTCTATGGGTTCACTACCACTTACATCAATAATTTTTGTGCTTTGTGTAAGCACCACATTTGCCCCAAGTACAGCCTCAGTTTCTACTCTAACACCCTCAACAACAATGCACCTGCTACCAATAAAGCAACCATCTTCAATAATTACTGGGCTTGCTTGTAATGGTTCTAACACACCACCAATACCCACACCACCACTTAAGTGCACATTTTTCCCTATCTGGGCACAACTGCCTACGGTAGCCCAAGTATCTACCATGGTTCCCTCATCTACATAAGCACCAATATTCACATAACTCGGCATTAGTACCACGTTTTTGGCTATATAACTGCCATACCTTGCAGTTGCTGGCGGCACAGCACGTACCCCCAAATCTTTATAGTTACTTTTCAATAACATTTTATCATAAAACTCAAATGGAGGCATTTCCCAAGTCTGCATTTTTTGCACACCAAAGTATAGTAGTATTGCTTGCTTAACCCATTCATTTACTACCCAACCTTCATTAGTAGGGCTACTTACCCTTAATCTACCTTTATCAACTTCCTCAATCACTTCCTTAACGGCGTTAATGTATAGTTCCTGTTGCAACAAAGTTCTATCCTGCCATACGGCCTCAATAATTGCTTGATGGTTCATGCTTTTTGTCTTTATAAATTATTCTGGTAAAAATAATGGCTTAATTGGGCTGAAATTCAAAAACAACCTTTGCATTTTTCTTTTCGTTGCTAGATATGAATAGTTCGTAGCGCTTGCCTTGCGTAGTTACTACCATTAGGGCGGTATTGGGTGGAATAGTACCTAAATTTTCGGCTACCATAACCAACTCATGCACCCTTTCATTCTCATTTGCTTCAATGGTAATTTCAATAGGCTTTGCAGATAGCATTTTGCTTGAAACTATTAATTTATTATTGTGGTATACTGAAATAGAATCGCTATCAATTTCGCCATTATCGTATAGTTGAATCCGTATTTTTCTATCGGTAGTAACTAATTTTTTCACCAAGCTATTTTCCCTTTCTTTTAAAATAGGCGGTACGGGGAATGTTGCCATAACCGGCTCTACCAATGCTGGCTTTTGAGCAACGACGCCAACAGCCGTATCCTTTGCTGCAAGCGGCTTTTCAGTAACAGGAGTAGCTTTTTTTACAATAGGTTTATTCGTTATTATTGGTTTATTGGTATTCGGCTTAGGCTTATACGCTTTTGCACTATTTGTATTTGGCAATTTGTTATTTGTGGTGGTGGTTGGCTTATTATTTTTCGCTGAATTAGCAGTATTATTACTTGATTTACTTTGCTGCTTTTTAACCAAAAAATCCTCTTTCTTAAATTCCGATTCTGGTACTTTTTCTAACACTACTTCTCCCCCGCCACAATCGTATTTTCCATCATTAATGCTAGTATAAGTGCCTTTCAAAAATTCTTTTTTTCCATCTTTAGTATAGTCTAAATAACAAGTCATTAAGCAGGGTTCAGATTGGTCAGCAATCTTCATTTCTAACATTTTCACCTCCTTAATTACTAAACTTTTAGCTTTTTTCATATACACCCCTTGCAAGTCTGTTTTTCCATAAAAAACCGTGGTTCTATAGGAGTAGGTTACCCCTTTTAAAGCACCAGTGCTAAGCTGATTAATTTGTACTTCATACTTATACTTATATCCCCCCTTATCGGAAACAAACGAACCCCGCCAAATACCAGTAATTTTTTGACCAAAACTTACTTGCATTACCAAAAAACAGCCAATTAATAGGTACAATTTATTCATGATACAAAACTAAAAATGCAAGATAAGCATTGAATACAAAGAACTGTTAAAGCAATTAGTGCATTAGCTAGTTAAAGGTTCAGAAATTTATATGCCTGGTGAAAAATAATGGTAATTTTTTTTTGTTCATAGAACCTAATACAGAAATGCAACTTGGGTGTTCCCCCGCAAAATACAGGCGGGGTCGGGCTTTTCCGCAGTAGTCCTCACTTCGCTACGCTACGCTGTGGGCTACTTGCTGCAATCCCTAACACGGCTAATGAGATGATGTGATGATATAATAATGTGATAATTAAGGCTGTAAAAAATATGCTTATTTGTACATTAAACACCCCTCTAAGTCGCTCTGATTG
>Ga0114942_1000218_pt1 | contig 15754 bp, 16 predicted proteins | sample LowerColdCreek_FD_88674 | JGI IMG/M metagenome (GOLD analysis project Ga0114942, IMG submission 88674) | Groundwater microbial communities from Cold Creek, Nevada to study Microbial Dark Matter (Phase II) - Lower Cold Creek | ecosystem: Environmental > Aquatic > Deep subsurface > Groundwater ... | reverse complement strand
GATCCAGCGCGCCAGGCACTGGATGAACCCGGCGATGGCCGCGGCCTTCTCGATGGTCAGCGGCGTGTCCAGCACGCGGACCTCGATGGTGCCGAACTCGGGCTTGGGGCGGATATCCCAGTAGAAATCCTTCATGCCCGTGACGACGCCGGTGCGGGTCATCTTGCCGAAGTAGGTCTCGAAGTCCTCCCAGGTCTGCACGAACGGCGCGCGGCCCGACAGCGGGAAGGCGAACACCGAGTTCAACCGCGCCGAGTCGAAGCCCGTGTCCTCGCCCTGCACGAACGGCGACGAGGCGGCGAGCGCGATCAGGTGCGGGATGAAGCGGCTCATGCCGTGCAGCAGCACCAGCGCTTCGTCCGCGCTCGGGCAGCCGATGTGCACATGCTGGCCGAAGATCGTGAACTGCTTGGACAGGTAGCCGTACAAAGACGACAGCTCGTGAAAGCGCGGTGTCTCGAAGATGCGCTGGCGCTTCCAGTGCTGGAAGGGGTGGGTGCCGCCGCCGCACAGGCTCACGTCCAGCTGCTCGGCGCAGCTCACCAGCGCATCGCGGATCTGCCCCAGCTCCGACAGCGCCTGCCCGTAGCCCGTGCACACGCCGGTGGCCAGCTCGATCATGCTGCTGGTGATCTCGGGCTTCACATCGCCGGGGATCTTGTGCTTGGCCATGAGCCGCATCAGGTCGCCCGACACGGGGGCCAGGTCGTAGTCGTCGCTGCTGACGATCTGCAGCTCCAGCTCGACGCCCAGCGTCAGCGGCTGGGACTTGGAAAACTCGCCCAGGCTCATTCGTGGGTCTCCTTCTTGCGCGCGGCGCGCCTGGGCGCCGGCGGCAGCTCGCCCGCCAGGCGCAGCGCGAACTGCACGGCGATCGGCCCGATCAGCTCCAGCACCGCAATGCTGGCCAGGATGATGGGCACGGCACCGGCGGCCAGCGTCGGCTCGGCGCGCATCAGCTCGCTGAGCATGACCAGCGCCGTGGCCGACAGCGGCGTCATCGTGATCGACAGGGCCAGGCCTTGCCGCCAGCTCGACTTGGCCGCCGGCGACAGCACGACGATGGCCACGGCCTTGGCGACGAAGCGCGCCACCATCAGCGCCAGCGCCGCGAAGCCGCCGGCCACCAGGATCTGCGGCGACCAGGCCGAGCCGACGATGACGAACAGCATCAGCACCAGCGCCCCGCCCGACGTGCCGAAGTGGCGTGGCCACACCCAGGGCCGCTCGCTGGTGTTGCGCAGCAGCAGGCCAGCCAGCAGCGGCATCAGCAGCGTGGACACGCCGATGGAACGCGCCGCGACGATGGCAAACGCCACCATGCCGAACAGCAGCAGCGCCGCGCTCTCGTTGCGCAGGTCCAGCCGCCGCGCCGTCAGGTAGGCGGCGCCGGCCAGCAGCGCGGCCACGCCCAGCGTCGTCAGCAGCAGCACGGCCAGGCCGGCCAGCGCCTGCGGCAGGCTGCCGCCGTCGTCGGCCGCCCACCAGGTGCGCATCAGCGTCAGCGCGATGACGGCGTACAGCGTGTTCAACGCGGTCAGCACCGTGGCGCGCTGCGTGACCTGGCCTTGCGCGCCCAGCTCCAGCGCGACACGGCCCGACACGGCGGCCGGCGCCGGCATGGCCAGGATGGCGCAGGCAATGGCCGTCTGCCAGCCGACGTCGAACAGCCGCAGCACCAAGGCCACGGCGACGGCACTCAGCAGCGCCTCGGCCAGGCTGGTGGCGAGCAGGCCCGGGTTGCGGCGCAGCCAGCGCAGGTTGACGCGGCTGCCGATCTCGAACAGCAGCAGGCCCAGCGCCAGGTCCGTCACCGTCTGCGCGGCGCCCGACAGCGGCATGGACACGCCGTGTCCGCAGGCGGCCGCGAGGCAGCCCGCCAGCGTGTAGCCGACGACGCGCGGCAGCCGCGTCGTGGCGGCGATGAATTCACCGGCCAGCGCACCAGCCAGCAGCACGCCGACGATGAACATCAATTCGCTGGACGGCGTGACGGCCAGGCCCGCCCAAACCCTGGCGCCACTGTCGAGTGCAGTCATGCGCTCTCCCTTCAAGATATCCGGGCGCAGACTAGACGCGTGAGTTGACCCGCGTTGTAGGCGAACATGCCGAAAAGACACACCCGTCGTCTCGGACAATCCGGCCATGCAAGTCGTCAGCATCAACACATCCCGCATCGAGCATTTCGTTGCCACCAACGGCGAGACGCTGGACTCGGCGATCCGCAAGCGCGCCCGCGAAGGCCGCGTCGCCGTGGGTCCGCTCGGCCTTGCCGGCGACGAGCAGGCCGACCCCAGCGTGCACGGCGGTCCAGCCAAGGCCGTCTATGCCTACCCGCAGGAGCACTACGCCTTCTGGACGACGGTGCGCGGCCAGGCCCAGGTCGAGGGCGAGCTGCAGCCGGGCAACCTCGGCGAGAACCTGACGGTCACCGGCCTGCTGGAGAACCGGGCCTTCATCGGCGATGTGCTGCGCTTCCCGGACTGCGAGCTGGTCGTCTCCGAGCCCCGCTACCCCTGCTTCAAGCTGGCCGCCCACCTGGGCTTCAAGCATGCCGTCAAGATGATGGCGCAGAGCGGCTACTGCGGCTTCTACCTGGCCGTGAAGCGCGAAGGGACGGTGGCGGCGGGCGAGCCCTTCGAGCTGATCCCGGGGCCGCGCGAGGTCGGCATCGCCGAGCTGTTCAAGGCGACGATGCGCAAGCAGAAGTGATGCGCCGCCGCGAACTGCTGGCAGCGGCCGGGCTGCTGCCTCTCTTCACTTCGGCTGCGCATGCCGGCCCGACGCTCAAGGTCGGCCCGCGCCAGGCCGTCAAGTCGCTGGCCGCTGCGGCGCGCCAGGCCAAGGACGGCACGCTGATCGAGGTCGATGCCGGCGACTACATCGCCGACGTGGCCACGTGGGCCCAGCACGACCTGACCCTGCGGGCCGTGGGCGGCCGCGTGCGCCTGGTGGCGGCCGGCGCGCATGCGCAGGGCAAGGGCTTGTTCGTCACGCGTGGCCAGCGCATGCGCATCGAGGGCTTCGACTTCACCGGCTGCACGGTGCCCGACCGCAACGGCGCTGGCATCCGCCTGGAGGCCGGCTCGCTGACGCTGGTGGACTGCGGTTTTTTCGACAACGAGAACGGCCTGCTGACGTCCAACGACCAGACCATCACGCTGGATATCGTCGACTGCGACTTCGGCGCCATCCCGTTGCGCCGCGGCCTCACGCACAACCTCTACGTCGGCGCCATCGCCCGCCTGTCGGTGACGGGCAGCTACTTCCACCACGGCCTGCTGGGCCACCTGCTGAAGAGCCGCGCCGCCGTCAACCACATCCTCTACAACCGCCTGAGCGACGAGATCGGCGGCCGCGCGAGCTACGAGCTGGAGTTCCCGAATGGCGGCGTCGCCGTCGTCATGGGCAACCTCATCATGCAAAGCTCGACGACGGACAACCCGCACGTCATCTCCTTCGGCGTCGAAGGCGCGAGTTGGCCCAGGCAGGCGCTCTACCTGGTGCACAACACGCTGGTGGACCAGCGGCCGAGCGGCGGCATCTGGCTGCGCGTGACGCCGCGCCACGCCGAGGTCATGCTGGCCAACAACCTGCTGGTCGGCACGCCGCAGCTGGCCGCCGACGGCCACTGGACGCGGCGCGCCAACCTGCGGGCCGACTGGGACGAGTTCGTGCGCGCGGCGCGCGAGGACTTCCGCCTCAAGCCCGACTCCTCGCTGCGCGGCAAGGCGCAGGACATGGGCCAGGCCGAGGGCGTCAGGCTCAGCCCGGCACGCGAGTACCGGCATCCGCACACCACGGCCGCGCTGAGCGGGCCGGCGCGGCACCCCGGCGCGTTCCAGAGCTGATCAGTCCCTCACGGTCGGATAGTCCGTGAAGCCCTCGGCGCCACCACCGTAGAAGGTCTCCTTCTGCGGCGCCGCCCAGGGCAGGTTGTCGCGCAGGCGTTCCACCAGGTCGGGGTTGGAGATGAACGGCCGGCCGAAGGCCACCGCGTCCACCCGCCCGCTGGCCACGGCGTCCAGCGCCATGGCGCGGTCGAAACCGTTGTTGGCGATGTAGGGGCCGTTGAAGCGGCGGTGCAGCTCGGCGTAGTCGAACGGCGCGTTGTCGCGCGGGCCGCCAGTGGCGCCTTCCACCACTTCCAGGAAGGCCAGCTTCAGGGGCGCGAGCTGCTCGGCCACGTGGTTGAAGAGGGCCTGCGCATCGCTGTCCTGGCCGATGTCGTTGGCCGGCGTGACCGGGGACAGGCGCAGCGACGTGCGGCCGGCACCGATGGCCTGGGCCACCGCCGTCATCACCTCGATCAGCAGCCGCGCGCGGTTCTCGATGGAGCCGCCGTAAGCGTCCGTGCGGTCGTTGGTGCTGTCACGCAGGAACTGCTCCAGCAGATAGCCGTTGGCGCCGTGGATCTCGACGCCGTCGAAGCCGGCGGCAATCGCGTTCTTGGCCGCCTGCGCGTAGTCGGCGATGAGCTGCGGGATCTCGTCGGTGCGCAGTGCGCGCGGCACGTCGGTCGGCACCAGCTCGCCATGGGCGGCATAGGTCTTGGTCTTGGCCGCGCGGGCCGTGGACGACACCGGCTGCTGGCCGCCCGGCTGCAGGCTGTTCACCGAGATGCGGCCCACATGCCACAGCTGCACGACGATCTTGCCGCCGTCGGCATGCACGGCGTCGGTCACCTGCTTCCAGGCGGCGATCTGCTCGGGGCTGTGGATGCCGGGCGTGTCGAAATAGCCCTGGCCGTCGGGGCGAATCTGCGTTGCCTCCGTGATGATCAGGCCGGCGCCGGCGCGCTGGCGGTAGTACTCGACATGCAGCGCATGCGGCGTCTGGGTCGTCGCGCGGTTGCGCGTCAGCGGCGCCATGACGACGCGGTTGGCGAGTTGGATGTCGCCGAAGCGGACAGGGTCGAAAAGGGTGGTCATGCCTGCGAGATGGGGATGGATTGGATGACCGCAAGGCTAGTCGCAGCAGTGCTTTCCCCGGGTGGGCGGGGTTGATGGCCGTGTGTTAGCCCCGCTTAGCGACAATCCCCCCATGCTCGCTTACCGCCACGCCTTCCATGCCGGCAACCATGCCGACGTCCTCAAGCACCTGGTGCTGACCCGCGTGCTGCGCTACATGGGTGAGAAGGACAAGCCCTACACCCTCATCGACACCCACGCCGGCGCCGGCGGCTACTCGGTCGAGGGCCGCTATGCGCAGAAGAACGCCGAGTACGGCACGGGCGTCTCGCGGCTTTTCGACGCCAAGGGCCTGCCCGAGCCGCTGGCCGACTACATGAGCCTGGTGCGCGCCTTCAACCCCGATGGCCAGCTGCGCCAGTACCCCGGCTCGCCCGCCATCGCCAACATGCTGATGCGCGAAACCGACCGGCTGCGCGCCTACGAGCTGCACTCCACCGACCACCGCATCCTGGTCAGCTACCTGGACGGCCGCGCCAACACGCAGGTCAGCGACCGCGACGGTTTCACGGCCATCAAGGCCGAACTGCCCTCGCCCACGCGCCGCGCGGCGCTGCTGATGGACCCGTCCTACGAGATCAAGACCGACTACGCCAAGGTGCTGGCGGCGCTGCGCGAGGCGCTGGAGCGTGCCGCAGACACGGTCGTCATGATCTGGTACCCGCAGCTGCAATTGCTGGAGTCCAGTCAGCTCGCCCAGCGCCTGAAGGGCAGCGCCGACGCGACCGCCAAGAAGGGCTGGCTGCATGTGCGCCTGACCGTGGCCGAACCCGCCGACCGCCCAGACGGCAAGGGCCTGGGCATGCTGGGCAGCGGCATGTTCATCGCCAACCCGCCGTTCACGCTGCACGACGAGCTGGCCGAATGCCTGCCGCTGCTGGTGGAGAAGCTGGGGCAGTACGACGGGGCGAACTTCGTGCTGGAACAGAAGGCGGCGTGAGCGGGGACAATCCCCCGCCATGAGCACCACCCAAGACCTCACCGACGCCGAGTTCGCCGAACTTGACGAACTCCTCGCCGCCACGCCCGAGCCACTGCAGCCGCTGGATGCCTCCATGCTGGACGGCTACCTCTGCGGCGTCATCGTGCAGCCCCGCCTCATCGAGTCGGACGAGTGGCTGCCCAACATCTTCGACTACGACGGCGGCCTGCTGCCCGACAGCGTCGACGCGGCCTGGCTGGCCCGTCTGAGCGAGCTTGTCGAGCGCCGCCACGCCGCGCTGATGAAGGGCCTGGCCGAGGACGGCTGGTTCGACCCGGTCGTGCTGGATGTCGACGAAGACGCACAGCCCGACCCGCTGCCCGAGGACGCGACCGACGAGGAGCGCTCGGCGCGCGCCAGCTACGACGCGCTGGGCCCGCTGTCGCATGCGCTGATGCCCTGGGTGGCCGGCTTCCAGCATGCGGTGCTGTGCTTCCCCGAGCTGGCCGACATGCCCAACGACGACGTCGCCGCTGCGCTGGCCCGCCTGTACCGCCACCCGCCGGCCGACACCGACGAGGAGAAGGAAGTCGTCGCGACGCTCGACCGCGAGCATCCGCTGAAGGACCTGGACGACGCCATCGAGGAGATGGTCGCTGCGGTGGCCGACCTGGCCGACCTGACCGAGGCCGAGCGCTACCGCGTGGAGACCATCCGGCGCGACACGCCGAAGGTCGGGCGCAACGACCCCTGCCCTTGCGGGTCGGGGCGCAAGTACAAGACCTGCCACGGCGCGAACTGATGCGCGTGCAGCTGCTCTCGGATCTTCACCTGGAGACCGAGAGCTACGTCCCCACGCCCGCCCCGGGGGCTGACCTGCTGATCCTGGCCGGTGACATCGACACCACCTGGCGCAGCTTCGAGCTGTTCCGCGGCTGGCCGGTGCCGGTGCTGTTCGTGCCGGGCAACCACGAGTTCGACGGCCGCGACGTGGACGAGGCGCGTGAGGCCTTGCGCGCCCGCGTGAAGGCCATTGGCCTGCGCATGCTGGATGACGAGTCCGTCGTGCTGACGGATTCGCTGGGCCGGCGCGTGCGCTTCGTGGGCTGCACGCGCTGGTGCGACTTCGACGCCTTCGGCCCATCGGGCCGCGAGCGGGCGATGCGGGCGGGTGGCTACTTCCAGAAGGTCATGCAGTCCACCCGCCATGGCGAAGTCTTCGGCGTGGACGCCGTGCGCGCGCTGGCGCTGGAGAGCCGGGCCTGGCTGGCCGATGAACTCAAGCGCACGGGTGACTGGGACGCGACGGTCGCCATCACCCACTTCGCGCCCAGCCTGAAGAGCGCCGATCCGCGCTACGGCCGCCAGCCCGGCACGGCCAGCTTCTGCAACAACGACGAAGACCTGCTGCCCGGCGCGCAGCTGTGGCTGCACGGCCATCTGCACTGCCGGCAGGACTACCGCATCGGCGACACGCGCATCGTCAGCAACGCGCGCGGCCACTTCCGCAAGGGCGAGGCCGACGGCTTCGACGGCCAGCGCGTGGTCAATGTTTTTGAACAGGCCTGATCCGCAGCGCCCACACCACGCCGGCAATCAGCAGCACGACCCCCGCCACCGTCGCCGGCGGCGGCATGCGCTGGTTCCACAGGAAGGCATAGGCCAGCGCCGCCAGCGTCTCGAACACGATGAGCTGGCCCGACAGCGAGGTGGGCAGGCGCTGGCTGGCCTCGTTCCAGCACAGCGTGCCCAGCCAGGACGAGCACAGGCCGATGGCGGCCATCAGGCCGATGAAGGCCAGTGGCCGGTCGCCGAGCGGGAAGGTGTAGCCGTCCGGGATCAAGACGCCCGGCGCCGCCAGATGAACAAGACCCAGCAGCACCAGGCCGATCAGCGCCATCGGCAGCGTGACGAGGCCTTGTGCCGTTGCCCAGGCGCGTGGACTGCGATCGGCGTGCGCGCGCAGCCAGTCGGCATTGCGGATGGGATACCAGGTCCAGCAGGCCACGGCCAGCACGGCCAGGCCGGCGCCTTCGGCATAACGGCGCAGGTCACCGGCGCCCGAGCGCAGCACCGCCAGTTCGTCGTGGTTGACGAAGCCCAGGCCGGCCGCGATCAGTGCCAGTGAAGGCGCCAGCTTCCCCCACGGCAGGTGGCCGTCGCGCACGCGGTTGCGGTGGTTGGCGCAGATGGCGATGACGACCGGCAGCGTGCCGATGATCATCGTCGGCAGCGGCGCACCGGCGCGCTGGATGGCGGCGGCCAGGCACAGGTAGTACAGGAAGTTGCCCACCAGGCTGAGCTTGGCGGCCTCCCACCAGTCGGCGGCGTGCAGCTCGCGCAGCACGCGGCGGTCCAGCAGCAGCGCCAGCGGCAGCGCGATGAGGCCGAAGGCCAGGTAGCGGCCCACGGTCAGCAGCGCCGGCGCATAGCCGGGCAGCATCACGGGCGCGACGAAGACCAAGCCCCACATGAGGCCGGCGGCAAGGGCGAACAGAAGACCGAAGAGCATCCCGCTATTGGAACCGGGCGGCGACAGCCTCTCGTTGCTCCGCTGTGTAGTGCAGGCCGAGCTTGCTGCGCCGCCACAGCACGTCGTCCGCGCTGCGAGCCCATTCCTTGTCAGTGAGATAGCGCAGTTCGCACTCGAACAGGCCCGGCGCGATCTCTGCGCCTGGTGGTACTGCGAGCAGCTCGGCGGCCAGGCTGCCGTAGGCGCGGGCCAGGCGGGCGACGTCGGCCGGCGCACGGTCCGCGTGCCGGGCCTGCAGCTCGGCGGTGAAGGCGGCGATGTCCACGCCATGCGGCCCCAGGTCGCCGCCGGGCAGGTGGGTGCCGGCCGTCCAGGGCTTGCGTGCATCGCCCAGCAGCACACCGAGTTGGGTCGCGCCGTCCTCGGCCAGCTTGCGGTAGGTCGTCAGCTTGCCGCCCCAGACATTCAGCAGCGGCGCACCGCCGGCCGCGTCGGTCTCCAGCAGGTAGTCGCGCGTGACGCTGGACGCCGAGCCGCCTTCGTCCAGCAGCGGGCGCACGCCGGCATAGGTCCACAGCACGTCGGCCGGCGTCACGGGGCGGGCGAGATAACGGCTGGCCTGCTCGCACAGGTAGTCGACCTCGCCCTGCTCGATCTGCGCGCGGGATGGTGGGTCCTCGTGCTCGGGCAGCTCCACGTCCGTCGTGCCGATCAGCGTGAAGCGGCCTTCGTAGGGGATGGCAAAGACGATGCGGCCGTCGGGGTTCTGGAAGATGTAGGCGTGGTCGTGCGTGAAGCGCTGGTCCACGACGATGTGGCTGCCCTTGACCAGGCGCAGGCCGCGCGCCGGCAGGCCCTGGCCGCGCAAAAAGGCTTCGGCCCACGGCCCGGCCGCGTTGACGAGGGCGCGGCTGCGCAGCGTTCGACCGTTGGCCAAGGTGATCTGCCACGCGTCGGCGCCGCGCTCGGCGCGCGTGACGGCGCAGCGCGTCAGCACCTCGGCGCCGCGGGCCTGCGCATCCTGCGCGTTCAGCACCACGAGGCGGGCGTCGTCCACCCAGCCGTCCGAGTAGACAAAGCCGCGCGTGAACTCGGGCTTGAGCGGCGCGCTGTAGACGCTGCCCGCCAGACGCAGGCCGTGCGAGGCGGGCAGCAGCTCGCGGCGGGCCAGGTGGTCGTACAGGAAAAGACCCGCGCGGATCATCCAGGCCGGCCGCAGGTGCGGCGCATGCGGCAGCACGAAGCGCAGCGGCTGGATCAGGTGCGGGGCGCTGCGCAGCAGCACTTCGCGCTCCTGCAAGGCCTTGCGAACCAGCGAGAACTCGTAGGTCTCCAGGTAGCGCAGCCCGCCGTGCACGAGCTTGGTGGAGGAGGACGACGTGTGCTGGGCCAGGTCTTGCGCTTCAGCCAGCAGCACCCGCCAGCCGCGCCCGGCGAGGTCGCGCGCCAGGCCCGTGCCGTTGATGCCGCCGCCGACAACCACCACGTCAAAATGACTCATGGAGTCACTCTAAGGGACAAGTGATGGATGCACTGCTGGCGCTGGATCAAGGCACCTCCAGCTCGCGCGCGGTGGTCTTCGGCCGCGACGGCCGCGTGCTCGCGGTCGCGCAGCGCGAGCTGACGCAGCACTTCCCGCAGCCGGGCTGGGTGGAGCACGATGCCGCCGAGATCTGGGAGGGCCAGATCGCCTGCGCCCGCGAGGCGCTGGCCAAGGCGGGGGTGAAGGTGGCCGCCATCGGCATCACCAACCAGCGCGAGACCGTCGTGCTGTGGGACCGCAAGACGGGCGAGCCGCTGCACAAGGCGCTGGTCTGGCAGGACCGGCGCACGGCGGCCTTGTGCGAGGACCTGAAGCAGCAGGGCCTGGAGCCGCGCGTGCGCGAGCTGACCGGCCTGGTGCTGGACCCGTATTTCTCCGCCACCAAGCTGCGCTGGCTGCTGGACAACGTCGAGGGCGCCCGTGCACGCGCCGAGCGCGGCGAACTGGCCTTCGGCACGGTGGACAGCTGGCTGCTGTGGCAGCTGACCGAGGGCCGCGTGCATGCGACGGACGTCAGCAACGCCTCGCGCACACTGCTGTTCGACATCCACCGCAGCGACTGGAGCGATGAGCTGCTGGGCGTTTTCGGCATCCCGCGTGCGCTGCTGCCCGAGGTGCGGCCGTCGGCGGGCCTGTTCGGCCAGTCAGCGGAGTTCGGCGCGCCCATCTCGGGCATCGCCGGCGACCAGCAGGCCGCACTCTTCGGTCAGGCCGCGCTGCAACCCGGCCAGGCCAAGAACACCTATGGCACCGGCTGCTTTTTGCTGATGCACACCGGCAAGCAGCCGCACGCGTCGACGCAAGGCCTGCTGACGACGCGTGCCGCGCAGGTCGACGCCACGCCGCAGTACGCGCTGGAGGGCAGCGTCTTCGTCGGCGGCGCCGTCGTGCAGTGGCTGCGCGACGGGCTGCATGCCGTGCAGGCCAGCAGCGAAGTGCAGGCGCTGGCGCTGAGCGTGCCGGATGCTGGCGGTGTCATGTTCGTGCCCGCCTTTGCCGGCCTGGGCGCGCCGTACTGGCGGCCCGACGCACGCGGCGCCATCCTGGGCCTGACACGCGGCAGCACCCAGGCCCACATCGCCCGCGCCGCGCTGGAGAGCATCGCCTTCCAGAGCGCGGCGGTGGTGGCGGCGATGAATGCCGATGTGGGCGCCGCCGAGCGGCTGGCCGAGTTGCGCGTCGACGGCGGCGCGTCGGCCAACGATCTGCTGATGCAGTTCCAGGCCGACCTGCTGGGCATCCCGGTGCTGCGGCCTAGGGTCATTGAGACCACGGCGTTAGGGGCGGCGCTGCTGGCCGGTATCGGTGCGGGCGTCTACGCGTCGCCCGACGAGGTCGGCGCCATCTGGCAGCTCGACCGCGCCTTCGAGCCGCGCATGTCACGTGACGAGGCAGGCGCGCGGCTGGCTGAGTGGGACAGGGCGGTGCGGCAGGTGCTGGCGGGCTGATGGCAGCGTCCCGGGCCCACGAGACCTCGCTGGGGGCGCCGAGGGTTCACCTGCTCTTCGGCATGCCCGGTTGCGGCAAGACCCACTTCGCCACGCGCCTGGCGGCCCGTGGCCGCTGCGTGGCGCTGAGTCACGACGAGTGGACCCTCGGCCTGCTCGGCCCGCAACCGAGCAGCGAGGACTTCCAGCGCTTCGCCGCCCCCATCCATGAGCTGCTCTGGCGCCAGGCCGAGAAGATCGTCCGTGCAGGCAGGGACGTCGTGCTCGACTTCGGCTTCTGGACGCGCGCTGAACGCGATGCCGCGAGGACGCGGGTGCATGCCATGGGCGCGCAAGCCCGCTTCTACGCGTTCGAGTGCACGGTCGAACAGGCGTGGCACCGTGTCAGTCGGCGCAATGCCGAGGCAGACGGTCCGCCCTTGCACATCAGCAGACCAACCTTCGACGTCCTGATCGGGAAAGTCGAAGCGTTGGCGCCGGATGAGCAGTTCATCCTCGTGCCCAGCGATTCATCCAACCCGCCTCTTCAGTCATGAGCACCTCGTTCTCTTCCAACACGCTGCCCCGACGGCTCGGGCAGCGCGTGCGCGCGTCGTCACTCGCTGCGGCCTTGGCGAGCAGCTTGCTGCTGGCGGCGGCAGCTGCTGCCGCCCAGGATGTGGCGCGCGTCACCTCCGAGCCGCCGGGCTTGATGCCTTTGACCATGCGTACGGCTGGCCGTGTCGCGTCTCAGCCCGACGGCACGCTGCTGCGCCAGTGGCCCGGCACCTACTTCGAGGCCGCCTTCCAGGGCGACGAGGTTTACTTCCGCGTCGGCGCGGGCGACGTCAGCCTGCGGCTGAGCGTCGACGGCGAGGCCGCGATCCCGCTGGTCAAGCCCGCCCCGGGCCTGTACCGCGTGTCGAAGTTCAAGCGCGGCGGCGAGCACGTACTGCGGGTGTCCGTGGCCAGCGAAAGCCAGGGCGTCCCGACCGGCTTCGGCGGCTTCCTGATCGGCGCGGGCGGCACGCCCGTCACGCTGCCGCGCCGCAGCCGCCAGATCGAGTTCATCGGCGACTCGCATACCGTCGGCTACGGCAACACCTCGGTCACGCGCCAGTGCACGCAGGCCGAGGTCTGGTCGACAACCGACACCTCGCGCGGTGTGGCGGCGCTGGTGGCTGCGCACTACGGCGCCGACTACCAGGTCAACGCGATCTCCGGCCGCGGCATCGTGCGCAACTACGACGGCTTCCAGGCCGACACGCTGCCCGAGGCCTACCCGTTTGCCCTGTTCGACCGCAGCCGGCCGGCCGAGGCCGCCGGCTGGCAGCCGCACGTCATCGCCATCAGCCTGGGCACCAACGACTTCGCGACGCCCCTGCGCGCCGGCGAACCCTGGGCCACGCGCGAGCAGCTGCGCGAGGCCTACGAGACGACCTTCGTCCGCTTCGTGGGCGAGCTGCAGCGGCGCCATCCCGGCTCCTACATCGTGCTGTGGATCGCGGCGGGTGATGGCGCCGAAGTCCGCGCTGCGGTCGAGCGCGTGGCTGAACTTATGCGGCGCTCAGGCAACCCGCGCATCGGCTTCGTGCCCGTGGCTGGCCTGAGCATGTCGGGCTGCGACTGGCACCCGAGCGTCGCGGATGGTGCGAAGGTCGCTGCGGCGCTGATCCAGCACCTCGAGGGCCAGAAGCACATCTGGCCGGGTCGTTAGCCCAGCAGCGTGCTGCCCGCCACCAACGTCACCACCCCCAACACCGCAAAGATCACCGCCGCCACCGTGTGCACGAGCTTCACCGGCAGCTTGTGCGCCAGCTTGTCGCCCACCAGCACGGCGGGCACGTTGGCGACCATCATGCCGGCCGTCGTGCCGGCGACGATGCCGATGAAGTCCGCCGGGAAGCGCGCGGCCAGCGCGACCGTTGCGATCTGCGTCTTGTCGCCCATCTCCGCCAGGAAGAAGGCGATGACCGTCGTCACGAACACGCCGTGGCCGGCCTTGGGGGTGTCGTCCTCGTCAAGCTTGTCGGGGATCAGCATCCAGCCCGCCATGGCGATGAAGGACAGGCCCAGGATCCAGCGCAGCGCGTCGGGGCCGATGACGCTCGTCAGCCAGCCGCCGAGGGCGCCGGCCAGCGCGTGGTTGACAACGGTCGCGACGAAGATGCCTGCCACGATGGGCCAGGGCCGCTTGAAGCGGGCCGCGAGCATGAAGGCCAGGAGCTGGGTCTTGTCGCCGATCTCGGCGAGGGCCACGAGGCCGGTGGCGATGAGGAAAGCTTGCATGGGCGCATTGTCCCCGCCGCGTTGCGCGAGGGCCCCGGGCTGCTGACAAACAGTGGCAGCCGAGCCGGCGCAGCATGCGGGGCTTTCAAACCGGGAGACCTGCATGAACTTCGCTTACACCCTTGTCTATGTCGCCGATGTCGCCACGTCACTGGCCTTCTTCGAGCAGGCCTTCGGGCTGCCGACGCGCTTCCTGCACGAGAGCGGCGCCTATGGCGAAGTCGACACGGGCACTGGCGGCACGGTGCTGGCCTTCGTCGACCATGCGACTGCGCGCGACAGCGTGCAGCAAGACTACGTGGCGGCGGACACCAGTGACAAGCCGCTGGGCATGGAGATCGGCTTCACCGTGACCGACGTGCAGGCGGCCTTCGAGAAGGCTGTTGCTGCTGGTGCGAAGAGCCAGGCTGCGCCGGTCACCAAGCCGTGGGGGCAGACGGTGGCCTATGTGCGCTGCCCGGACGGCACGTTAGTGGAACTCTGCACGGCCATGGGTTGACCTTGCTCCATGGCTGGGCGGCCCTGCCCCGTGGCGGCGCGGGCGGTGAAGAACTGGTCGTGCGCCAGTGACAGCAGCGGGGCGCTGATGGCGCCCATCGAAACCACGTCGACCCGCTCGGTGCCGCGGGCCCTGGAAGAGGCGTAGATGCCCATGATGAGACGCGTCCTCGTTGTCCGGTACAGCAGCCTTTCGCAAGGGGCGTGCCATGCCGGGCTAATTCACAATCTCCTCCCATGCGCCGCGCCGACCGCCTTTTCCAGATCGTCCAGCTCATCCGCGGCCGCCGGCTCACGACGGCGGACTACCTCTCGCAGCGGCTGGAGGTGTCCATGCGCACCGTCTACCGTGACATCGCCGCGCTGGCCCAGCAGGGCGTGCCCATCGAGGGCGAGGCCGGCGTGGGCTACCGCATGCGGGCGGGCTTCGACCTGCCGCCGCTGATGTTCAGCAAGCAGGAAGCGCAGGCGCTGGTCGCCACCGTGCGCATGGCCGAGTCCCGGCTGGACGCGGCGCTGGCGCGCCAGGCCGAGAACGCGCTCAGCAAGATCCTCGCGGTGCTGCCGCTGGACGCCCGTGCCGCCGCCGAGAGCCTGGCGCTGTACGCGCCGCTGCCGGCGTTGGACCCTCAGACCGGCGCCCACCTGACCATGCTGCGCGAGAGCACCGAAGCGCGGCGCAAGCTGAAGATGGGCTACCTGGACCTGGGCGGCGTGAAGAGCGAGCGCGTCGTGCGCCCGCTGGCCTGCCTGTTCTGGGGCCCGGTCTGGACGCTGGCCGCGTGGTGCGAGCTGCGCAACGACTTCCGCAGCTTCCGCATCGACCGCATCGAGACGCTGGAGCCCATGGAGAGCTTCCGCGACGAGCCGGGAAAGACGCTGGCGGACATGAACCGCAAGCGGGACTGTTAGCCCCTCGCCCGGTCCGCCCCGCTGAACGCGGGCCGCCCAGTCGGTCCCCCGAGGGGACGGCGATGCTTGCGGCATTGAGCCGCAAGCACATCGCCCAAGCGGGCCGGCTTGGGGCGGCCCGGCGCTCGGCCCGGAAAACCGACGTCCGGCTCAGCTGCTCAGCTGCTCAGCTACTGAGCGCCTTGACGAACTCGTCGCTGTCGAAACCTTCCTTCATGTGATGCTCGCCACGCGGGCCGCGCACGACGAGGTAGGGCGTGCCGGTGGCGCCCAGCGCGCGGAACTCGTCCTCACAGCGGCTGTCACGGCTCATGTTGCATTCGGTGAAGGCGAAGCCGTGGTCCTGCATCCAGGAGCGAGCCTGGGTGCAATGGCCGCATTCGGTCGTGGAGTACATGACGACCTGCTCCGCGCGCACCGTGCTGGCCAGCTGGCGCATGGCGTCCTCGTCCATGGTGTCGGCGCCGCCGAACAGCTCACCCAGGCCGCGCTTGTCGAGGTGGGCCTGGTGGCCGCCGTACAGGCCGACGAGCACGGCAACGATGGTCAGCATCACGCGCCAGGGCAGGCCGCCCTGGCTCGGCGCGGCGCGATAGCCTGTGCTGCGCGCTTCGACCGGCGGGCTCGTGGCAGCGCCGGCCTTGGCGTAGGCCACGCCGCAGGCGGGGCACTGCCAGTCAGGTGCCTGGGTGTCGGCGGGGCGGAGGTGGCGGCACTTGG
>Ga0114942_1000217_pt1 | contig 15775 bp, 12 predicted proteins | sample LowerColdCreek_FD_88674 | JGI IMG/M metagenome (GOLD analysis project Ga0114942, IMG submission 88674) | Groundwater microbial communities from Cold Creek, Nevada to study Microbial Dark Matter (Phase II) - Lower Cold Creek | ecosystem: Environmental > Aquatic > Deep subsurface > Groundwater ... | reverse complement strand
GGGCTTGATGTCGCAGTGCACGACCAGCCGCGCATGCGCATGCGCGACCGCGTCGCAGACCTGACCGAACAGCGCCAGCCGCGCCGCCAGGTCGCTGCCGTGCTGTTCGCACCAGCGGTCGATGGGCGCGCCGTCCACCAGCTCCATGACGAGGTAGGGCTGGCCGGCCGGCGTGCTGCCGCCGTCCAGCAGCCGGGCGATGTGCGGGTGGCGCAGGCCGGCGAGGATCTGCCGCTCGCGGGTCAGCTGGGCCAGGGCGTCGGCATCGGCGCGACCGCGCAGCAGCTTGACGGCTACCTGCTGCGCATAGGCGCCATCGGCCCGCTCGGCGCGCATGACACGGCCCATGCCGCCTTCGCCCAGGTCGCCCCGCAGCACCCAGGGGCCGAGCCGGTCGCCGGCCTTCAGCGGCTCGGCCGGCGGCTGCCAGCCGCGCGAGGCGGCGGCGATGGGTGCGCCGATGCGCGTGGTCTGGCGGTGCGCCTGCAGCAGCGCCCAGACGTCGTTGCGCAGCGCCTCGTCGGCGTCCGCCGCCTGCAGCGCCTGCCACTGCGCGGCGGCGTCGGGCAGGTCCGCCAGCGCGTCGAACAGCGCCTTGCTGCGGGCGTAGCGGGTAGGTGCGGACACGTGATCAGGCTTCGAGGCTGCTGCGCCCGAGGCCGGCCGACAGCCAGGCGCGGGCATGGCGCAGCTCGCGGTCCACGGTGGCGACGGACAGCGACATCAGCGTGGCGATGTCCTCGCGCTCCAGGCCGACGAAGTAGGTCAGCTGCACGATCTGCGCGGCGCGCGCGTCCTCGGCTTCAAGCTGCTGCAGCAGGCGGTCGAGCGTCAGCAGGTCGGCGGTCTGGGCCTCCTCGCCCAGGTCGGCCATCGTCCAGTCCACCAGCTGCCAGCCCGCACCGGCCGCGCGCTTGCCGGCCTGGCGCCGGCGGGCATGGTCCACCAGCACCTGGCGCATCGCCAGCGACACGGTGGCGAAGAAATGCTGGCGGTCGTGCCAGTCCGGTGCGCCCTGGGCCAGCCGCAGCAGCGACTCCTGCAGCAAGTCCTCCGCGCCGAGGGACGGGCTGTCCTGCCCGCGCAGCCGCGACTGCGCCAGCCGCAGCAGCTCTGCCTGCACCCAGGCCAGCAGGCGACGCAAGGCCTGCGCATCGCCGGCCTGCCAGTCGCGCAGCAGCTGAGTCAACGGGCGGGCGTCGCCGGCGGGCGGCGGTACGTCTGGCGAGGGCGAAGGGATGGGGTTCATGGCGGCGACGGATTGTCACCACGACCGCGCCGTTTCAGCTCCGCGTTGGCCTGTCCCTGTTTCGCGTGTTCGGTTCAGGCCTGCAGCCAGAGCAGCGCGAACCAGCGGTTGGAGTCCGTCCACACCTTGCCCGGCCGGAAGCCCGCGCGTTCGGCCATGGCCTGGAAGCCCTCCACCGTGTACTTGTGCGAATGCTCGGTGTGCAGCGTCTCGCCTTCGTGGAAGCTGTAGATCTCGCCGCCCATCTGCAGCTCCAGCGGCCTGGTCGCGCGCAGGTGCATCTCGATGCGCCGGTAGGCCGGGTTGTAGAAGGCCAGGTGCTGGAAGCCGTCCGTCGGGAACTCGGCGCCCAGTTCCTTGCGGGCCCGCTCCAGCAGGTTCATGTTGAAGGCCGCCGTCACGCCTTCGGCGTCGTTGTAGGCGGCATGCAGCACGTCGTGGTCCTTGACGAGGTCGATGCCGATCAGCAGGCCGCCGCCGGTCAGCTCGGCTGCGGCCAGGCGCAGGAAGGCGTCGGCCTCGGCAGGCGTGAAGTTGCCGATGCTGGAGCCAGGGAAGAAGCCGACGCGGCGGGCGCCTGCGGGGCGGGCGGGCAGCGCATGCTGGCGCGTGAAGTCGGCCACCAGCGGGTGGATGGCCAGGCCCGGGTAGTCGCCGGCCAGGCCGTCGCAGGCCGACAGCAGGTGCGGGCCGGAGATGTCCACCGGCACGAACTGCACGCTGTCGCGTGGCAGTGCGTCCAGCAGCAGCCGCACCTTGCGCAGCGCGCCGGCGCCGTACTCCACCAGCTGCACCCGCTCGCCCATCTGCGCGGCCATGTCAGCGGCGTGCGTGCGCAGCAGCGCCAGCTCGGTGCGGGTCGGGTAGTACTCGGGCAGGTCGCAGATGCGCTCGAACAGCGTCGAGCCCACCTCGTCGTAGAAGTATTTGGGCGAGACGGCCTTGGGCGTGCGGCTGAGCGCGGCGTGCAGGTCGTCCGCGAACTGTTCGTTCTCCGTCAACGCGCGGGGTTGGCGCCATTCGATACCGGGTTTCATCGTGCGAGCCTCACTCCACTGAATTGCCAGCGCGCGGCCGGCGGGAAGAAATTGCGATAACTCGTCCGTGCGTGGCCAGCGGGCGTGGCGAGGCTGCCGCCGCGCAGCACCTGCTGGCCGACCATGAACTTGCCGTTGTACTCACCCACGGCGCCTGCCGCCGGCTTGAAGCCGGGGTAGGGCGCGTAACTGGAGCGCGTCCATTGCCACGCCTGGTCAGCAGCCTGCGCGAAGGCCGGCAAGCCGCATGCTGCCTCCCATTCGAACTCGGTCGGCAGCCGGGCGCCGGCCCATTCGGCAAACGCGCAGGCCTCGTAGAAGCTCAGCTGCATGACGGGCGCTCCCGGCTCCAGGGCTTGCACGCCGTGCAGGCCGAAGACGCTGCCGTCCGGCAGCCAGTACGCCGGGCGCTGCCAGCCCTGGGCCTGCACGGCGGCCCAGCCGTCAGACAGCCACAGCAGCGGCTCGCGGTAGCCGCCGGCGTCAATGAAGTCGGCGTACTCGCCACAGGTGACGAGGCGGTTGCTGATCTCGAACGGCGCCAGCAGCGCGGGGTGGCGCGGGCCTTCGTTGTCGAAGGCAAAGCCGTCGCCGCCGTGGCCGATGTTCACGATGCCGCCCGGGTGATGCAGCCAGACCTGCTCGGGCGCTGTCGCCTTGGCGGGCGCGGCCGCGTCGTAGGCCGGCAGCAGCGGGTTGCAGGAGAAGGCGTGCAGGATGTCCGTCAGCAACAGCTCCTGATGCTGCTGCTCGTGGTGGCAGCCCAGCTCGATCAGGGCGAGCGCGTCGGCAGGTGCATGCGGCAGCAGGTCGGCCAGTGCCGCGTCGACATGCGCGCGATAGGCCTTGACCTCGTCAAACGACGGCCGGCTCAGCAGGCCGCGCTGCGGCCGGGCGTGGCGCGGGCCCAGGCTTTCGTAGTAGGAGTTGAACAGCCGCGGCCAGCGTTCGTCGAAGACCGTGTAGCCGCGCAGGTAGGGCAGCAGCACCAGTGTCTCGAAGAACCAGGTGGTATGCGCCAGGTGCCACTTGGCCGGGCTGGCGTCGGGCATGGACTGCAGCTGCGCGTCTTCGTCAGACAGCGGTGCGGCCAGGGCCAGCGAGTGGGTGCGGGTGGCACGGAGCAGGTCCGGCAGCGAGGCATTCGACATGGGTTGGCACCGTATCGCAATCTGCTGCCAACGGTATGTCAGTGCAGTGGCCCCCGACTGTAGGACGAGGGCTTACCTAATCAACCGCGCAATCGGCAAGGCCGCCAGCAGCCCCAGCGCGATGCCGACGCCATCGGCCAGCACGTCGTTCCAATCGGCCGAGCGCGAGGGCACGAAGCTCTGCGCGATCTCGATGAAGCCGCCGTAGGCCAGCAGCGCCGCTACGAGCAGCAGCCATTGGCGCGGCCGCTGCCACAGCGCCCAGACGCTGACGAAGGCCAGCACCGCAAAGGCCAGCGCGTGGTTGGCCTTGTCCCAGCCGGTGTGGGCGCTCTCGGGTGGCGCGGGCGACAGCGCCAGCCAGGTGATGACCGCCAGCAGCAGGGCCAGCAGCGCGCGCCACAGGGCACGGCGCTCGGGGGCGGTGAACAGGAAACGAAGACTTCTCATGACGGGCCCGATTGTGGCCTGCCGATGTTGCACTGCAGCGTCACTTCATCAGCGCCAGCCAGCCCCTGGCCTGGCGCAGGTGGGCATTGAGCTGGGCCTGCGCCGGGCCCACGCTGGCGTCGGCCAAGGGCAGCGTCTCCAGCAGCGCCGCGTCGATGAAGCCGCGCGAGGTGGCGTTCAGCATCCAGTTCATCGACGGCGGCCGCTCGCCCTGCACGGCAGGCAGGCGCAGCTCGGCGACCTGGCCGCAGCCGCCGATGCGCTTGATGAGGTCGACGGCCGAGTCCCGGCCGCGCGCGTCGTTGCTGTTCAGGATGCCGAGCGGCGGCGCGAGGACTTCGTCCAGGCGCATCCGCGTGGCCTGGTCACGGCGGTTGTCCACCGGGGCTGCGTCGGCGGCCTGGGGGGCGTCGCGGCACAGCCAGTCCTCCACCGCCGACGGGCGGTTCACGAGCAGCAGCAGGCGCAGCCGCGAGCGGTCCAGGATGCCCTGGGCCGCGCAGTCGTCCTCGGGCTTGCAGGTGCGCACACGGCCGGTGGCTTCGAGATCGCGCAGCAGGTCGGACAGCATCAGCGTGCCGCTGGCCTCCACATAGCCGCCGTCGCCCAGCCGGTCCCAGATGGGGCCGCTTTCGCCGCTCTTGCCGCTTTCCTCGTTCTTGCGCGGCTCCTTGAAATACACGGCCGCCGCCGGGCTGATGTAGGGAAAGCGGGCGCTGTTGTGCACCGCCTGTGCCAGCGTGAGGCGCTCGATGTCCAGGGCTAGCGAGGGGTCGAACAGGTCCAGCCCGTCGCTGTTGAACAGCATGAAGTCGGCCTGGTGCACGCGCTGCCCGCGCGTCAGCGCCGTGCTGTTCAGTGCCAGCAGCGGCAGCCACTGCGCGTCGGTCGCACGGCCGTGCAGGGCGGTCAGCGGCTCGCTCCAGGGGTTGGGGCGGGCGGTCTCGCGCAGTGGGCATTGGCGGGCGAGGCTGAGCGGCCAGTCCCGCGTCCAGACCTGCTCCAGCGCCAGCGAGCGGTCCGTGCCCGCCAGCGCGAGCGGTAGGAAGCGCTGCGCCAGGTCCGCGTAGAGCAGGGCGCCGACCGGCGCGGCGAGATGGTCCTGGCCGGAGAAGTCGCGCACCAGCTTCCACGGTGTGCAGGCGGCCGCGTCGACGGCCTGGCGGCGCGCATCGATGGCCGCGACGAAGCTGGTCGCGCCGAGGGCGCCGCCCGACGTGCCGCTGATGGCGAAGACGGCGTCGGCGAAGTTGACGCCCTCGGCCTCGCCCAGGGCCTGCAGCCGGGCCAGCGCGGCGCTGCTCCAGTAGGCGGCCCGCGACGCGCCCCCCGACGCTGCCACCAGCACCAGCGGCCGTTTGCCGTCGGCGCCCACAGTGCGCAGCCAGGTCTGCAGCCAGGCGTCGGCGGGCTGGCGGCCGGGCAGGGCGCGAGGCGTGCTGCCGTCGGGCGGGGCGACGCGGTGGTTGTCATTGAACGGCGAGAACACCAGGAAGAGCAGCAGTGGCAGTGGCGTCAGCGGCAGGCCGAACAGCGCCTTGGGCACGTAGGTCAGCACGATGCCGCCGAAGACGATCCAGCTGCCCATCGCCAGCAGCACGAGCGCGGGCGAGCCCAGCGCCCGCGCGGTGGCCTCGGGCCAGGCCAGCAGTGCGGCGAACACGGCCCACTGCAGCAGCAGGACGAGGGCAATGAGGATGCGCGACGGCGTGGCCATGCGGTCCTCCCGGGCCATCTGCGCGATGGCTTCGCGCCGCACGTCCAGCGCCAGCCAGCGGGCCAGACGTGAGTCCGCGCCGAGCTTGAGCAGCCAGGCGCGGCGCTTGCAGACGAACAGGTAGAGAGCCAGCGTCACCGCCAGCAGGCCCGCGCCGATGAGGCGCTCGCGCGTCTGCAGCAGGAAGAAGGCGGAGATGGGCAGGCCGCCGCCGAGGATGAGGCCGCGCGGCAGCCAGCGGCGCAGGCCTTCGGCGAAGCGCGGGTGGGTGCATTCGCCCAGCGAGTCGGGCTTGAAGCGGCGGTCCAGCAGCAGCCGGCTCGTGTACCAGCCCAGCAGCAGCCACAGCCAGAAGGCGAAGACGAGCATGGCCGTCTGCGCGCTGCCGACTTCCAGCGACAGCAGCGTCTCGCCGGCCTGCTCCAGCCCCAGCAGCACGGCCACGCCGGCGATGACGATGCCGACCGGGAACAGGCACAGCCACAGCACGCGCACAAGGTAGAGCATGCGCGGCACGTCGCCCTCTGCTGGCGCTTGCGGCGGCGGTCGCGGGCCGTCGCCACGTGGCGGTTCGGGCGGCGGCGTGGGCTCGGGCGGCTGTCCCGGCGGCGGCGAGAACCGCGGCGGCGGGGAGGTGTCGGGGGGCGGATAGACGACCGGGATCAGCATCCGCGCACTCTAGCCGGCGTGCGCTGCGCGACCCATGGCGGCGCGCGGCTCCGGCGACCTGCGGGAAACCCTGTCAGGGCCGGCCTGTCGCGACGGCGGCGAGGGCGCCTTTACAGTTGCTTCGTCAACGAAGTCAGGGAGAGAAGACGCATGGACAACGGTCAACTGCTGCCGCTGCTGGGCGGTCTTCTGGTGGGCGGGTTGCTCGCTGCGGGCGGTGTGTATGCCCAGCTCACCAGCCGCGCCAAGCGTGAGGCGCAGCGCCACCTGCAGGCCGAGCAGGCGCTGCAGCTCGCCGGCCAGCAGCTGACACAGGCGCGCAAGCAGATCGAGCAGTTGCAGCGCGAGAACCATGAGCTGCGCCTGGCCGTGCGGCCGGCACCGCGCCCGGCGCCGCCAGCCGAGGCGCCGGTGGACCCGGCCGAGGCGGCGCGTCTGTATGCCGAGTCCAAGCTGCAGCCGCAGCCGCAGAAGCCCAGGCCCGAGGCGTTCAAGGACACGGTGGTGCTGCGCCGGACGGAGCAGGGCTGACCGGCCCGGCCTTGTCACTGCCGGGACAAGACCGCGCGACGGGCGCTGCCTAGAATCGAACGATCGTTCTATTTTCGGGCGGGCTGCAGGATGTGCGGCTTGCTCGCCAACCGAGGTCGTGCCCATGACAGCCCATTACGAAGTCCGCGGCAGCGTCGCCGTGATCACGCTGGACAACCCGCCGGTCAACGGCCTGGGTTTTGCCACCCGCGCCGCCACGGCCGCCGGTGTGCAGCGCGCCGAGGCCGACCCGGCCGTCAAGGCGCTCGTCATCACCGGCGCCGGCAAGGCGTTCTCCGGTGGCGCGGACATCAAGGAGTTCGGCTCGCCGAAGGCGCTGGCCGAGCCCAATCTGCTGAGCCTGATCGCCGTCGTCGAGAACTGCAGCAAGCCGGTCGTCGCGGCCATCCACAGCGTCTGCATGGGCGGTGGCCTGGAGCTGTCGCTGGGCTGCCATTACCGCGTCGCGCAGACCGGCACCAAGGTCGCGCTGCCGGAAGTGAAGCTGGGCCTGCTGCCCGGCGCCGGCGGCACGCAGCGCCTGCCGCGCGCACTGGGCGTGGAGCCCGCGCTGAACATGATCGTCAGCGGCGAGCCGGTGGAAGCGCAGATGCTGGCCATGGTCCCGGGCCAGAAGCTGTTCGACAAGATCGTCGATGCCGACGTGGTGGACGCAGCCATCAAGTTCGCCGAAGAAGTCAGCGAGAAGCGCCCGCTGCCGAAGGTGCGTGAGCTGAAGGCTCGCCACCCCAATGCCGAGGCCTACTTCCAGTTCGCCCGCAACATGGTGGGCGGCATGTCGAAGAACTTCCCCGCGCCGCTGCGCTGCCTGGAGGCCGTGGCCGCCAGCCTGACGATGAAGTTCGACGACGGCATGCGCGCCGAGCGCGAGGGCTTTGCGGCGCTGATGCTGACGCCCGAGTCCAAGGCGCTGCGCCACCTGTTCTTCGCCGAGCGCGTGGCCAGCAAGATCAGCGATGTGCCCGAAGACACGCCGCTGCGCACCATTGCCAAGGTGGGCGTCATCGGCGCCGGCACGATGGGCGGCGGCATCTCGATGAACTTCCTGAACGCGGGCATCCCGGTCACCATCCTGGAGACCAAGCAGGAAGCGTTGGACCGTGGCATTGCGACCATCAGGAAGAACTACGAGTCCCAGGTCAAGAAGGGCAAGCTCAAGGAAGACAAGTACGCCCAGCGCATGGCGCTGCTGAGCACGACGCTGAACTACGCCGACCTGGGCGACGCGGACCTCATCATCGAGGCGGTGTTCGAGGAGATCGGCGTCAAGGAGGCGGTGTTCAAGCAGCTCGACGAAGTCGCCAAGCCCGGCGCCATCCTGGCCTCCAACACGTCCACGCTGGACGTCGACAAGATCGCGTCCTTCACCAAGCGCCCGCAGGACGTGGTGGGCATGCACTTCTTCAGCCCGGCCAACGTGATGAAGCTGCTGGAAGTCGTGCGCGGCAAGGAGACTGCCAAGGACGTGCTGGCCACGGTCATGGCCATTGGCAAGAAGATCAAGAAGACGGCGGTCGTCTCGGGCGTCTGCGACGGCTTCATCGGCAACCGCATGATCGAGCAGTACAGCCGCCAGGCCGGCTTCCTGCTCGATGAAGGCTGCACACCGCAGCAGGTCGACAAGGCCGTCGAGAAGTTCGGCTTTGCGATGGGGCCGTTCCGCATGGGCGACCTGGCGGGCAACGACATCGGCTGGGCCATCCGCAAACGCCGCGCGGTCGAGCGCGCCAACATGAAGTACTCGGCGAGTGCTGACCGTCTTTGCGAGCTGGGCCGCTTCGGCCAGAAGACCGGCGCCGGCTGGTACGACTACCTGCCCGGCAAGCGCGACGCGATCCCGTCGCCGGTCGTGGAAGAGATGCTGGCCAAGCACCGCGAAGCCATTGGCGCCAAGAAGCGCGACATCAGCGACGAGGAGATCGTGCACCGCCTCGTGTTCTCGCTCGTCAACGAGGCGGCTCATCTGCTGGAAGAAGGCATCGCCCAGCGCGCGTCGGACGTGGACATGGTCTACCTAACCGGCTATGGCTTCCCGATCTGGCGCGGCGGCCCGATGTGCTACGCCGACACGCTGGGCCTCTTCAATGTCGTGCAGGCGATGAACCGCTTTGCCACGAACCCGATGGATGACGGTGCGTTCTGGACCCCGGCGCCTTTGCTGGCGCGTCTGGTGGCTGAAGGCAAGAGCTTTACTTGAGCGCACGGGCAATCTGAATGCTTTGCGTGCCAGACCGATCGAGCGAAGCGAGTAGCTCTGGCACCAACTGATTAAGGACAAGACATGAGCAACGCACTGATCGTCTCTACCGCCCGCACGCCGCTCGCCAAGAGCTGGAAGGGCGCGTTCAACATGACCCACGGCGCGACGCTGGGCGGCCATGCCGTCAAGGCCGCCGTCGAGCGCGCTGGCGTCGAGGGCGGCGCCATCGAGGACGTGCTGATGGGCTGCGCCACGCCCGAAGGCGCCACCGGCAGCAACATCGCCCGCCAGGTCGCGCTGCGCGCCGGCCTGCCGGTGACCACCGGCGGCATGACCATCAACCGCTTCTGCTCCAGCGGCCTGCAGACCATCGCGATGGCCGCTCAACGCATCATTGCGGGTGAGGGCGACGTCTACATCGCCGGCGGCGTGGAAAGCATCTCCTGTGTGCAGCAGGAGGCCAACAAGCACATGCTCGTCGACCCGGCGCTGCTGAAGCTCAAGCCCGAGATCTACTGGAACATGCTGCAGACCGCCGAGAACGTGGCCACGCGCTACAACATCTCGCGCGAGCGCATGGACCAGTACGGCGCCGGCAGCCAGCAGAAGGCCTGCGCCGCACAGGCCGCCGGCAAGTTTGCAGACGAGCTGATCTCGGTCACGACGACGATGGGCGTGGCCGACAAGGTCATGGGCCTGATGTCGAAGGAAGTCACCATCAGCGCAGACGAAGGCCTGCGCGAGGGCACGACCTATGAGGGCATCAAGGACCTGCGCTCGGCCATGCCCGGCGGCTTGATTTCGGCCGGCAATGCCAGCCAGTTCAGCGACGGCGCCGGCGCCTGCGCGCTGGTCAGCGAGCAGTACGCGTCCACGCACAACCTCAAGCCCATCGGCCGCTTCCTCGGCTTTGCCGTGGCCGGCTGTGAGCCCGACGAGATGGGCATCGGCCCGGTGTTCGCGGTGCCCAAGGTGCTGAAGAAGCTCGGCCTGACGGTCGCCGACATCGACCTGTGGGAGTTGAACGAGGCATTCGCCGTGCAGGTGCTGTACTGCGCCGACACGCTGGGCATTCCGATGGATCGCCTGAACGTGAACGGTGGCGCGATCGCCGTGGGCCACCCCTACGGCGTGTCGGGCCAGCGCCTCACGGGCCACGCCCTCATCGAAGGCAAGCGCCGCGGCGCCAAACGTGTCTGCGTGACCATGTGCATCGGCGGCGGCATGGGCGCGGCCGGCGTCTTTGAAGTGCTGTAGGCCGGCATGCGGCAGACGCTGGACTTCCTGCTCCACGACTGGCTGAAGGTCCAGGAGCTGACCCACCGCGAGCGTTTCGCCGAGCACTCGGCCGAGACCTTCGCGGCCGTGCTCGACACCTGCGAGCGCATCGCCCGCGACAAGTTCGCGCCCTTCAACCGCCTGGCCGACACGCAGGAGCCTCACTTCGACGGCGAGCGCGTGCACCTGCCGCAGGCCACGCACGACGCGACCAAGGCCTATGCCGAGTCCGGCATGCTGGCCGCCGCGCAGGACTACGACGTGGGCGGCATGCAGCTGCCCTGCGTCATCGAGATGGCGGGCAACGCCTTCTTCAGCAAGGCCAGCGTGGCCATGGGCGGCTACGCGATGCTGACCTCGGGCAATGCCAGCCTGCTGATGGCCCACGGCACGCCGCTGCAGCGCGAGGTGTTTGCCAGCAACGAGTTCGCCGGCCGCTGGTTCGGCACCATGTGCCTGAGCGAGCCGCAGGCCGGCTCGTCGCTCTCCGACGTGGCCACGCGGGCCGAGCTGGATGACGAAGCCGACCCGCTGGGCCCGCGCTACCGGCTCACCGGCAACAAGATGTGGATCTCGGGCGGCGAGCACGAGATCACCGAGAACATCGTGCACCTCGTGCTGGCCAAGATCCCCGGGCCTGACGGCAAGCTCACCCCGGGCACGCGCGGCATCTCGCTGTTCATCGTGCCCAAGCATCTCGTCAACACGCAGGCCCAGCTCACCGGCGAGCGCAACGACGTGGCGCTCGCCGGCCTCAACCACAAGCTGGGCTACCGAGGCACCACCAACTGCCTGCTGAACTTCGGCGAGGGGCGGTTCACACCGGGCGGCCGCAAGGGCGCGGTGGGCTATCTCGTTGGCAAGCCGGGCGATGGCCTGCGCTGCATGTTCCACATGATGAACGAGGCACGCATCGGCGTGGGCCTGGGCGCCGTGATGCTCGGTTATGCCGGCTACGAGGCCAGCCTCGAATACGCCAAGCAGCGCCCGCAGGGCCGCCCGATGACGGCGGCCGGTAAAGACTCGGCCAGCCCGCAGCGGCCGATCATCGAACACGCCGATGTGCGCCGCATGCTCCTCGCACAGAAGAGTTATGTCGAAGGCGGCCTGGCGCTGGAGCTGTACTGCGCCCGCCTGGTTGACGAGCTGGCGACGGGCGACGACAAGGCGGGTGCACAGGCGCTGCTGGACGTGCTCATCCCCATCGCCAAGAGCTGGCCCAGCGAGTGGTGCCTGGAGGCCAATTCGCTGGCCATCCAGGTGCTGGGCGGCTACGGCTACACGCGCGACTTCCCGGTCGAGCAGTACTGGCGCGATCAGCGGCTGAACATGATCCACGAGGGCACGCACGGCATCCAGGCGCTGGACCTGCTGGGCCGCAAGGTGGTGCAGCAGGGTGGGGCGTCTTTGGCCGCGCTGGCTGCGCGGGTGCAGCAGACCATTGAGCGCGCCATTCAAACGGACTGGGCCGCGCAGGCCAACCAGCTCGCTGCGGCGTTGGCTCAAGTGGGTGGGGCGACGAAGAAAGCCTGGAGCACCGGCCAGCCCGAGGACGCACTGGCCAACGCGGTGCCCTACATGCAGGCTTTCGGCCACACGGTGCTGGCCTGGCTTTGGCTGGACGTGGCGCTGGCGGTTGAGGGTGACAGCGACTTCGCCCAAGGCAAGCGCGCCGCTGCCCGCTACTTCTTCGCCTACGAGCTGCCAAAGACCGGCGCCTGGCTGCAAGTCGTCGCGAGTCGCGAGCCGTTGTGCCGCGAGATGAAGCCCGAATACTTCTGAGAGACAAATCCATGAGCACCAAAGTCCAAGACCTCTTCGACCTGACGGGCCAGGTGGCCCTCGTCACCGGCGGTTCGCGCGGCCTGGGCCTGCAGATCGCCGAGGCGCTGGGTGAGGCGGGCGCCAAGATCATGCTGACGTCGCGCAAGGCGGCTGATCTGGAAGAAGCGGCCGCCCACCTGCAGGACCGGGGCATCGACGCCCGCTGGGCCGCCGCCGACGCGGCCAAGGACGAGGACGTGCAGCGCGTCGTCGCCGAGACGATGGAGCGCCTGGGCCAGATCGACATCCTCGTCAATAACGCCGGTGCCACCTGGGGTGCGCCGGCCGAGGACCATCCGCTGGAGGCCTGGGACAAGGTCATGGACCTGAACATCCGCAGCCTGTTCGTCTTCGCCCAGGCCGTGGCCAAGGCCAGCATGATCCCGCGCAAGTCGGGGCGCATCATCAACGTCGCCTCCATCGCGGGCCTCTCGGGCAACCTCGGCGCGATGAAGACCATTGCCTACAACACCAGCAAGGGCGCCGCCGTGAACTTCACGCGGGCGCTGGCTGGTGAGTGGGGGCAGTACGGCATCACCGTCAATGCGCTGGCGCCGGGCTTCTTCCCCAGCAAGATGACCAAGGGGCTCCTGGCCAGCATCGGCCAGGAAAAGCTGGCCGCCCATGCGCCGCTGAACCGGCTGGGCGACGACGACGACCTCAAGGGCGCTGCGCTGCTGTTCGCATCGAAGGCGGGCAAGCACATCACGGGGCAGATCCTGGCGGTGGACGGCGGCGTGTCGGCGGTCCACGGGGGATGATGACGGGATGCAATTCCCCGTCCGCATCCCCTTCGTCGAACAACTCGGCTTCACGCTGCACGCCATCGAAGACGGCGAAGCCGAACTGCGGCTGACCATCGCCGAGCAGCACCTGAACTCCTGGCGCGTCGCCCATGGCGGCGTCGTCATGACGCTGCTGGACGTGGCCATGGCCCACGCCGCCCGCAGCGTCAACCGCCATCTGCCCGACCTCGGCCCCGGCGTCGTCACCGTGGAGATGAAGACCAGCTTCATGCGCCCCGGCGAGGGCGAACTGCGCGCGGTGGGCAAGCTGCTGCACCGCTCCACGACCATGGCCTTCTGCGAGGGCTCGGTGTTCGCTGCGGACGGCAAGCTCTGCGCCCATGCCACCGGCACCTTCAAGTACCTGCGCGCACTGCCTGCCGGGCGCCAGCTGAAGCCGCTGGGCGGCGAGGGCGATTGAGCGGCGGCGGGTGAATTCCCGCATCGCTCGCGGGCTTGAGCGGGTTTTTCGAAACATCGTTCCATAAACGGGCAAAATGGCGCCCGCCGCCGGCCTGTGCCGCGTCCGCCCCCATCCGCACCGCCTCAGAAAGCCACCGCCATGAAGATCGCCCTCATCATCGAGAACAGCCAAGCCGCCAAGTCCGAGATCGTGCACAGCGCGCTCAAGACCGTTGCCGAGCCCCTGGGCCACAGCGTCCACCACTACGGCATGTACACGCCGGAAGACAAGGCCTCGCTCACCTACGTCATGAACGGCCTGCTGGCCGGCATCCTGCTGAACAGCAAGGCCGCCGACTTCGTCATCACCGGCTGCGGCACCGGCATGGGCTCCATGCTGGCCTGCAACAGCATGCCCGGCGTGTTCTGCGGCCTGGTCATCGACCCGACCGACGCCTTCCTGTTCGGCCAGATCAACGACGGCAACGCCATGTCCATGCCCTACGCCAAGGGCTTCGGCTGGGCGGCCGAGCTGAACCTGCAGGACTGCTACCGCAAGCTGCTCGAGAACGAGCGCGGCGCCGGCTACCCCAAGGAGCGCGCCGCCATCATGGCCAAGAACCGCGGCATCCTGAAGGACCTGAAGGCCGCTTCGTGCAAGGACATGCTGACGGTGCTGAAGACCGTCGACCAGGACCTGCTGAAGGCCGCCGTGTCGGGCGAGAAGTTCCAGGACCTGTTCTTCACGAACTGCCAGGACGACGCCATCGCCAGCCACATCAAGAGCGTGCTGGCGAACTGAAGCCCCTCGCCCAGTCCGCCGCGCTGAACGCGGGCGGCCTGGTCGGTCTTGCAGACCGCGCTGCGGCTTGCGCCACAGCCCTTCAGCAGGCACAGGACGTCCGCTGGACGTCCTGTTGCCGGCCTCAGCCCCCAAGGGGACGGCGATGCTTGCGGCTTCGAGCCGCAAGCACACCGCCCGCCGGCCCGGCTTGGGAGCGGCCCGGCGCTCGGCCCACGCAATGCACGACGCCGTTGCGCTGCATGACAGACTCGCGCCCTGCGAGACTGCCGCGATGCCTCTTCCACCTCCCCACCTCACGCTGCGCACACTGACCCGCGGCGACGGCCTGCTGGGTCTGCGTCCGCGCGGTGCCCTTGGCCCGCGCGGCGAGCAGGTGACCGTGGCGACGCTGGCGCGGCGGGATGCCGACGCTGAGCAGCATCTGCTCAAGCTGGGCCTCATCGCCCTCGACCCTGCGCTGCTGCAATGGCGTGGCACGCCGCTGCCGCTGGGCGGCGAGTCGCTGTGGACGCTCGTCCAGGAAGAATTCTTCGGCGATTTCCACGCCGAGAAGGTGCCCGAACTGCTGGCGCTTGGCTGGCAGGTCACCACCGAACCCGGCTTTGCCCACCACAGCCAGTTCGTCAGCGGCTGGCAGCTCGGGCTGACGGAAGAAGCGCCTGAAGAAGCGCCCAAGCCCAGCCGCCGTGTCGAAGGCCTGGGCCTGGAGCGGCGCACCGGCGCCTGGCTCGTCAGCCTCGGCATGGAGGTCGACGGCAAACAGCTCGACCTGGCGCCCCTGATCGCCAACCTGTTGCGCAAGGACAAGCGCTGGCTGGACGCCATCGCCATCGGCGCCATCGAGGACGACGCCGTCATCTCGTTGCGCGCGCCGGGCGGCAAGCGCTATCACGCGGCGGCCGCGCCGCTGAAGGCCATCATGCTGGCGCTGCTTGACCTGCTCAAGCCGGCCGAGCTGGAGAAGGGCAAGCCGCTCAAGCTCAATGCCTGGGACGCGGACCGCATCCGCTGCATCGAGGAAGAGTCGCGCGGCCGCTGGCAGATTCACGGCGATGCGGGCCTCAAGGCACTGGGCAAGCGACTGCTCGCAGCCGGAGCACCGTCATCACTGCCTCAACCGCCCGGTCTCGGCCTCGCGCTGCGTCCCTACCAACTGCACGGCCTGGCCTGGCTGCAATACCTGCGTGAACAGAACCTCGCCGGCATCCTGGCCGACGACATGGGCCTGGGCAAGACGGCGCAGGCGCTGGCCCACCTCTGGGCCGAGAAGCAGGCCGGTCGGCTGGACCGCCCGGCGCTCGTCATCGTGCCCACCTCGCTGCTGTTTAACTGGCAGCAGGAGGCCGCGCGCATCGCGCCGGGGCTGGTCGTCACGACCTGGCACGGCGCCAGCCGTGCCGACCTTGAAATGGCGGGCGCCGACGTCGTGCTGAGCACCTACAACCTCGTCTGGCGCGACCTGCGCACGCTGTCGGCCCAGCCCTGGCACCTGTTGATCCTGGACGAAGCCCAGTCCGTGAAAAACGCTCAGGCCCGCGCGGCCCGGGCGCTGCGCCGGCTGGACGCGCGCCACCTGCTGGCCCTCACCGGCACGCCGCTGGAGAACCACCTGGGCGAGCTGTGGTCGCTGTTCGACCTGCTGATGCCCGGCTTCCT
>Ga0114942_1000216_pt1 | contig 15812 bp, 12 predicted proteins | sample LowerColdCreek_FD_88674 | JGI IMG/M metagenome (GOLD analysis project Ga0114942, IMG submission 88674) | Groundwater microbial communities from Cold Creek, Nevada to study Microbial Dark Matter (Phase II) - Lower Cold Creek | ecosystem: Environmental > Aquatic > Deep subsurface > Groundwater ... | reverse complement strand
CGTTGCCGCTGCCGCCGTCGCCGGTGGCGACGTAGAGATTGCCTGGGTCGGCGGCGCTGAAGCCTATCCAGCCGGCCTTGTGGTTGCTCAGCCCGGCGGGCTGGGCGACTGTGAGGATGGTGCGCGCGCTGGCGTTGATGTCGCTGGCGGTCAGCGAGTAGCTCTCGACGACCGTGCTGAGCGTCGTCTTGTCGATGTAGTTCACGTAGACGCGGCCGTTGGTCGCAAAGCCGGCGTCGAAGGCCAGGCCCAGCAGGCCGCGCTCGCCGCTGCTGCTCTCGACCTTGGCCGTGATGTCCAGCGCGGTGGACACGCCGCCCAGGCTGTCCCGCGCCTTGATGACGCCGCCTCTCTCCACGATGAAGAGGCGCGAGTCGCCCACGGGCGCGCCGAGGAAGACGGGGGCCGCGAAGCCCGAGCCGATCAACGTTGCGGCGGGTGCAGCCCCGGTGGCGGCCAGCGCAAGGCTGGCAATGGCAAGCAACTTCATGCAGCGCTCCAACATAGTGCAAGAGCGTTGGATGCTGTGCCTGTGGCAGGCCTGGCGACACCCCTAGAGATGCCTGTCCAGGCACTGATTTGTTAGCGGCGGTATCAGTTGCCCGAGCCGGCCGTGCGCTCGTTGTGCTTCTTGCGGCGGATGTCGCGGCTGGCACCGTCCTGCATCACGTGCAGGCGGCGGCGCTCCTTGGCCGTGACCGTGCCGTCGGACTTGGCGCGGGCTTCTGCGTTGTTGACGCGCGCCTGCTCCTTCTCCAGGCGCTGCGTCTCCTGCGCCGTCAGGCTGCCGTTGGCGGCGCCCTCGGCGATGCGCGCCTGCTGGTTGGCCTCGCGCTGGTCGACGCGCGGCGTGTGGGTGCCGGGGGCCGCAGCCGGGGCCTGCGCAAAGGCATTCGCGCCGGTCAGTGTCAGCAGGGCGATCAGCGTCTTGTGGGAGGATTTCATCGGGTGCTCCTTGGGGAGGTCGGGTGGAAAGGCCCATCCACAACGACGCCCTTTCGCGGCCCGCCGACACGGTCCTGGTAACCGCGCATGTCCATGTCTTTCAATGCCTGACGCGCGACTTCCTAGAATCGGCCCATGATCGCCGTCGAACCCACCCTGGCCCGCCTGGCCACCGCCCGCTTGCAACTGCTGGAGCCCTTCGGCCTGACCGAGGCCTCGCTCTCGCAGGCGCTGCGCGTCATCACGGAGCACCGTGTCGACGACGCGGACCTCTATTTCCAGACCACGCGTGCCGAGGGCTGGAGCCTGGAGGAGGGCATCGTCAAGAGCGGCAGCTTCAGCATCGATCAGGGTGTGGGCGTGCGCGCGGTGGCGGGCGAGAAGACGGCTTTTGCCTATTCGGACGACATCTCGCTGGAGTCGCTGCTCGATGCGGCGCGCACCGTGCGCACCATCGCTGCGGCGGGCCAGAGCAGGAAGGTCAAGGTGCCGAGCCAGGGCCGCGTGGCCGGCAGCCGCGAGCTGTACGGCGTGGCCGACCCCATCGCCAGCCTGGACAGCTCGGCCAAGGTCGCCCTGCTGGAGCGCGCCGAGAAGATGGCCCGCGCCAAGGACCCGCGCATCGCCCAGGTGATGGCGGGCCTCGCTGCCGAGCACGAGGTCGTGCTGATTGCGCGCGCCGACGGCACGCTGGCGGCGGACGTGCGCCCGCTGGTGCGCCTGTCGATCACCGTCATTGCCGAGAGCAACGGCCGCCGCGAGGTGGGTTCGGGCGGTGGCGGTGGGCGCTTCGGCCTGGCGTATTTCACCGACGAGATGATCGCCAGCTACGTCGAGCAGGCCGTGCATGCCGCGCTGACGAATCTGGAGAGCCGCCCCGCGCCGGCCGGCGAGATGACCGTCGTCGTCGGCCCGGGCTGGCCCGGCGTGCTGCTGCATGAGGCGGTCGGCCACGGGCTGGAGGGCGACTTCAACCGCAAGGGCTCCAGCGCCTTCGCCGGCCGCATCGGCCAGCGCGTGGCCGCCAAGGGCGTCACTGTGCTGGACGACGGCACGCTGCCCGATCGCCGCGGCTCGCTCAATGTTGACGACGAGGGCTGCGCCAGCCAGCGCAACGTGCTGATCGAGGACGGCATCCTGAAGGGCTATATCCAGGACGCGATGAACGCGCGGCTGATGAAGGTCGCCCCCACCGGCAACGGCCGCCGCGAAAGCTACGCCCATGTGCCCATGCCGCGCATGACCAACACCTACATGCTGGGCGGCAAGGACGATCCGCAGGAGATCATTGCGTCGATCAAGAAGGGCCTGTACGCGCCCAACTTCGGCGGCGGCCAGGTCGACATCACCAGCGGCAAGTTCGTGTTCTCGGCCAGCGAGGCGTATTGGGTCGAGAACGGCAAGATCCAGTACCCGGTCAAGGGCGCCACCATCATCGGCAACGGCCCGGACGCGCTGACCCGCGTCAGCATGATCGGCAACGACATGGCGCTGGACACCGGCGTGGGCGTCTGCGGCAAGGAAGGCCAGAGCGTGCCGGTGGGCGTGGGGCAGCCGACGCTGCGCATTGAAGGCATGACCGTCGGCGGCACGGCCTGATGCGGGCCCCTCGCCCAGGCTTGCCCCACTGAACGTGGGCAAGCCTAGTCGGTCCCCCGAGGGGACGGCGATGCATGCGGCATTGAGCCGCATGCATCGCCATGGCGGGCCGGCCCGGCGCTCGGCCCGCACGATGCCAACATTGGCGCCTCACGAAGTCCTGAGGCGGCCAGCGTGCTAGATTCCGATCCCATGTTCCGCGCAGCTTATTTTGGCTTTTGGTTTTTTCCCCGCCCCGGCGGTGGAGAGTCCTGAGCGCGCGCGCTGAACACAGAACTCCCCCAAAACCGCCGAGGCCGCCAAAGCCCGGCGGTTTTTGCTTTCTGAAAGGCCTTTTCCGTGAACGCCAAAGTCTCCTCCGTCCAACCCGAAGCCCAGCGCTGGTACTCCCAGGACGACAAGACCAGCGCCACCGATGACGAGCGCATCGTCGACGTGACGCCGCTGCCGCCGCCGGAGCACCTGATCCGCTTCTTCCCCATCCGCGGCACCGCGATGGAAGGCCTGATCAGCAACACCCGCCAGAGCATCCGCAAGATCATGAGCGGCGAGGACGACCGGCTGCTGGTTGTCATCGGCCCCTGCTCCATCCACGACCCCGACGCGGCGCTGGCCTACGCCCGCAAGCTCAAGGCCGAGCGCGAGAAGTACGCCGGCACGCTGGAAATCGTCATGCGCGTCTACTTCGAGAAGCCGCGCACGACGGTGGGCTGGAAGGGCCTCATCAACGACCCCTACCTCGATGAGAGCTACCGCATCGACGAGGGCCTGCGCATCGCCCGCCAGCTGCTGCTGGAGATCAACCGCCTGGGCGTGCCGGCCGGCAGCGAGTTCCTGGACGTGATCTCGCCGCAGTACATCGGCGACCTGATCGCCTGGGGCGCCATCGGCGCGCGCACGACTGAAAGCCAGGTGCACCGCGAGCTGGCCTCGGGCCTGTCGGCGCCCATCGGCTTCAAGAACGGCACGGACGGCAACATCAAGATCGCCACCGACGCCATCCAGGCGGCGGCGCGCGGCCACCACTTCCTGTCCGTCCACAAGAACGGCCAGGTCGCCATCGTCGAGACCCGTGGCAATGCCGACTGCCACGTCATCCTGCGCGGCGGCAAGGCGCCCAACTACGACGCGACCAACGTCGCCGCCGCCTGCGCGGACCTGGCCAAGGCCAAGCTGCCGCAGCGGCTGATGGTGGACTGCTCGCATGCCAACTCCAGCAAGCAGCACCAGCGCCAGCTGGATGTGGCCCGCGACATCGCCGGCCAACTGCGCGAAGGCAGCAACAGCATCTTCGGCGTCATGGTGGAGAGCCACCTGAACGACGGCGCCCAGAAGTTCACGCCGGGCCAGGACGACCCGGCCAAGCTGGAATACGGCAAGAGCATCACCGACGCCTGCCTCGGCTGGGACGACTCGCTGGCGGTGCTGGATGTGCTGTCCGAGGCGGTCAAGTCGCGACGCGGCTGACAGAATCGTGCTGCTGGGGCTGATGGCATTGCCGTCGGCCCCTTGAAATCTTCCCCGCGCGGCCCGATCTGGGCCGCGTTCCGTTTCCAGATTGCACACAGCCATGACCAAGCAAACCCACGCCTTCCAGGCCGAAGTCAAGCAGATCCTGCACCTCGTCACGCACTCGCTGTACTCCAACAAGGAGATCTTCCTGCGCGAGCTGGTGAGCAACGCGAGCGACGCATGCGACAAGCTGCGCTTCGAGGCGCTGGACAACGCGGCGCTGTTCGAGGACACGCCCAACCTGGAAGTGCGCGTCAGCTTCGACGAGGAAGCCAAGACGCTGACCATCAGCGACAACGGCATCGGCATGAGCGCCGAGGAAGCCGCCTCGCACCTGGGCACCATCGCCAAGAGCGGCACGCGCGAGTTCATGGCCAAGCTCGAAGGCGACCAGAAGAAGGACGCCCAGCTGATCGGCCAGTTCGGCGTGGGCTTCTACTCGGGCTTCATCGTCGCCGACCGCATCACCGTCGAGACCCGCCGCGCCGGGTTGCCCGCCGACCAGGGCGTGCGCTGGAGCAGCGAAGGCACCGGCGAGTACGAGCTGGAGACCATCACCAAGCCGGGCCGCGGCACCGACGTCGTGCTGCACCTGCGCGACGGCGAGGAAGAGTTCCTGAAGACCTGGCGCGTCAAGTCGACGATCGCCAAGTACAGCGACCACATCTCGCTGCCCATCCTGATGAAGAAGGAGACCTGGGACGCGGATGCCGCCAAGCAGGTCGTCACCGACGAATGGGAGCCGGTCAACAAGGCCTCGGCGCTGTGGGCGCGCAGCAAGAGCGAGGTCACGGCCGAGCAGTACGAGGAGTTCTACAAGCAGATCAGCCATGACAGCGAAGCGCCGCTGGCCTACACGCACAACCGCGTGGAAGGTCGCAGCGAGTACACGCAGCTGCTCTACATCCCGCAGAAGGCGCCCTTCGATCTGTGGAACCGCGACAAGCGCGGCGGCGTGAAGCTGTACGTGAAGCGCGTCTTCATCATGGATGACGCCGAGGCGCTGATGCCGGTCTACCTGCGCTTCGTGAAGGGCGTCATCGATTCCGCCGACCTGCCGCTGAACGTGAGCCGCGAACTGCTGCAGGAGAGCCGCGACGTGAAGGCCATCCGCGAAGGCTCGACGAAGCGCGTGCTGGGCATGCTGGAAAGCCTGGCCAACAGCGAGGAGCAGGCCGACAAGGACAAGTACGCCGCGTTCTGGACTGACTTCGGCCAGGTGCTGAAGGAAGGCATCGGCGAAGACCACGCCAACCAGGAGCGCCTGGCCAAGCTGTTCCGTTTCGCCTCCACGCACGCCGACGCCAACGTCAGCCTGGCGGACTACGTGTCGCGCATGAAGGAAGGCCAGGAGGTCATCTACTACATCACCGCTGATTCACTCGCCGCCGCCAAGCACAGCCCGCAGCTGGAGATCTTCCGCAAGAAGGGCATCGAGGTGCTGCTGCTGGTGGACCGCGTCGACGAGTGGATGCTCAGCCACCTCTACGAGTTCGAAGGCAAGACGCTGCAGTCCGTCGCCAAGGGCGCCGTTGACCTGGGCAAGCTGCTGGACGAGGACGAGAAGAAGAAGGCCGACGAGACCGCCGAGAGCCTGAAGCCGCTGCTGGACAAGCTCAAGGACGCGCTCAAGGACCGCGCCAAGGACGTGCGCGTGACGACTCGCCTGGTCGACTCGCCGGCCTGCATCGTCGTGGAAGAGGGCGACGTGAGCGGCCATCTGGCGCGCCTGCTGAAGCAGGCCGGCCAGGCGGCGCCCGAAAGCAAGCCGACGCTGGAGATCAACGCCGAGCACGCGCTAGTGAAGAAGCTGGACGGCAGCAGCCACTTCGACGATCTGGCCAACGTGCTGTTCGACCAGGCCGTGCTCGCCGAGGGCGGCCACCTGGAAGACCCGGCGGCCTATGTGAAGCGCGTCAACGCGCTGCTGACGGGCTGACCGTCACGAGGCTGCCAGTTGGAGGTCAGCCCGGCAGCGTCCGGGCTGGCGGCGTGAAATGCACCGTCCGCACGACGTGCTCCAGCTCGTCGATCTGGACGGGCTTGACGAGGTGGGCGTCGAAACCGGCCGCCTGGCTGTTCTCGAAATCGATGGCTCGCCCGTAGCCGCTCAAGGCCACCATGGCCAGGCCCAGCCCGGGGTACTGCTGCCGGATGCGCCGCGCCAGCTCGTAGCCGCTCATGCCGGGCAGGCCGATGTCCAGCAGGGCCAGGTCGGGGGCGGCGGTGCCCACCATTTGCAAGGCGGCGACCGGGTGCGTGGCCACCCAGACCTCGTGGCCGTACAGGCGCAGCAGCAGGCTCAGCGAGTCGGCCGCGTCATAGTTGTCATCGACGATGAGGATGCGGCGCGGGGGCTGCACGGAGCCGGTGGCACCCGCCGGGGCGGGCGTGGGTGCTGCGGCATCCTCGGCCGCCATCAGGGGCAGGCGGATCGTGAACTCGCTGCCCAGCCCGGCGCCATCGCTTTGCACGGCGACGCTGCCCGAATGCAGCCCCACCAGGCTGCGCACCAGCGCCAGCCCGACGCCCAGCCCCGCGTCGCGCAGCCGGGCATCGCCGCCGCGCTCCTGGAAGAACAGGTTGAACACATCCGGCAGCGCCTCGGCCGAGATGCCGCGGCCGTTGTCCTTGACGCTGATGACAGCCTGCTCGCCGTCCTGACGCGTGGTCAGCGTGACCGTGCCGCCGGGCGGCGTGTACTTCGCCGCGTTGATCAGCAGGTTGGCGATGCATTGCTCCAGCCGCACCGGGTCGCCCCGGCAGGTCAGCTGCTGCGGCGCCTCGTGGAAACTGAAGTGCTGCTGGCGCTGCTCCAGCAGCGGCTTGGCCATCGCGATGGCCTCCAGGGCGATGCTGCCGATCTGCACGGGCTCCAGCCGCAGATCGACCTTGCCGTTGGCGATCTTGGCCACGTCCTGCAAGTCGCCGACCAGCCGCATCAGGTGGCCGAGGTGGCGGCGCATCGTCGAATGCTCGACCGTCTCGTAGCCACCAGCGCGCAGGCGCATCACGTCCAGCGTGGTCACCAGCGGCGCCAGCGGGTTGCGCAGCTCATGGCCCAGCACGCTGAGGAACTCGTCCTTGTTGGTCGCCGCGTGCTGCAGGTCTGCCAGCAGCAACTCCTTTTGCTCCGCTGCTGCCGACGCGGCCAGGGCCGACAGCACGAGCTTCTCGTTGGCCTCCAGCAACTGCGCGCCGCCGAGGCCGGGCGGCGCCCGGGCCAGCGCCACGCCGGCCGGCGCCTGCTGCCCCGAGTAGAAGCGGTGGCAGTTGCCGCCGGCGCGCTTGCTGCGGTACATGGCCTGGTCGGCGCAGTCCACCAGCCGTTCGATGTCGGTGGCATCGTCGGGGAAGACGCTGATGCCGATGCTGGCCGACACCCGCACGGCCACGCCGTCCACGGAGGTGACGTGGGCCAGGGAGTCCAGCAGCTTGTCGGCCACCCGTCCGGGGTCGGCGGCGCCGGCGATCTCGGTCAGCAGCAGCACGAACTCGTCGCCGCCCAGGCGGCACACCGTGTCCACCTCGCGCACGCAGTCGTTCAGGCAGCGCCCGACCGCGCGCAGCACGGCGTCGCCCATCTTGTGCCCCAGCGTGTCGTTGATCTGCTTGAAATGGTCCAGGTCCAGGAACAGCAGGGCCAGGCGGTTGTCGCGCCGCTTGGCGTGCGTCAGCGCCTGCGAGAAGCGGTCGAACAACAGCACCCGGTTGGGCAGCCCGGTCAGGCCGTCGAGTTCGCTGGACTTCGTCAGCTCGGTCACCCGTTGAGCCGCCGACTCCGCCTTGGCGCGTGAGCGCAAGGCGTCGATCACCAGTTGCTCGTTCGCTTCGAGCAACTGCTGGACGTGGTGGCTGCCGAGCTGCGCCTGTGCCTGGGCCAGGTCGGCCAGCACGGCGGCCAACTCCGCGCGTGCGCTGAGCGTCATGCGCTCCAGCGCGGCGATCTCGGCTGCGAGCGCCGTGGCTGCCGTTGCGGGAGGTTCAGGGCTGGTTTCCATACGCCTCCTGCGGATGCTGGGCTGTGGGCCGGACTGCTGCGCTCAGGCCTCGTCTGCCGTGAGGGTCCGGCGCCGGGTGGCCGGGTGGCCGCCCAGCAGGCCTTCCTGCCCGGCAAGCATCGTGCCCAGGCGGATGCCGCCGTCGTCGATGCTGTACTCGCGCAACTCGTCCGAGTGGGCGCTGTCGCGCACCTTGACCACGGCCATCACGCGTCGCAGCCGGCTCTCCACCTCGATGTAGCGCTGCACGATGATGGCGTCGGTCATGAAGGCCGTGCCGTAGGGGCTGAAGCGCAGGTCGGTGTAGCGGTCCTCCAGCTCCGAGGTCATCAGCACCGTCACGCCCAGCGCGGTCAGCGAGGCCACCAGGCGCAGCAGCGATTCGCGGAAGTCCTCCTTGAACGACGGGCCCAGCGCCAGCTCGAAGCCGGACAGCGAGTCGATCACCACGCGGCTGGCCTTCAGGCGGTGAATCTCCTTGGCCAGCAGGTGCACCACCTCCTCGATGGAGATGTCGGCGGCATGGCTCTCCACCAGGCCGATGCGACCTTGCTCGATGTTGCGCGCCAGCTCCTGGTTGTGCGCCCGGTTGGGGCGCCGCTCGAAGGCGGCGATGACGCCGGTCTCGCCGTTGCGCACGCCAGCGTTCAGGAAGGCGGCGGCCAGGATGCTCTTGCCCGAGCCGGATGGCCCCGCCAGCAGCAGCGAGTAGCCGCGCGGCAGCCCGCCGCCCATCATCTCGTCCAGCCCGTGCACGCCCATGGTGGCGCGTTCCTGCACGTCGTGCGGGCTGCTGGCATCCGCCTGGCCGGGCGGTGGCACGAAGATCTGCAGGCCGTCGCCGGTGATGCGGAAGGCATGCAGCCCAGGCAGCGAAGGCTGGCCGCGCATCTTCATGATCTCCATCTTGCGCACCATGGCGTTGCGCTGCACGTTCTGGCGCATCCAGATCAGGCCATCGGCGACGGTGAAGACCGGGTTGGCATCGGTGTCGGTGAAGTACTCGCCGATCAGGAAGGTGGTGGCCTGCCAGCTGGTCATCAGCATGCCGAGCTGCTGCATGAAGCGCTGCAGATGGTTGTGCGCGTGGCCGTCGCCCTGCGTGGCCAGCACGACGGAGCGGAAGGAATCGACGAACACCAGTGCCGGCTCGTGCCGGGCCACCTCCTCCGTGATGCGCGCGAGCACGCCGTCCAGGTCGCCTGCCATCGCTTCGTCGCACAGGTTGACGAAGCGCACGCTGCGGTTGATGGCGTCCTGGTCGAAGAAGGTGAACTGCTGCTGGTAGCGCAGCATCTTCAGCGGCGGCTCGCCCAGCACCGTGAAGTACAGCGCCGGTCGCGCCTGGGTGGCCAGCGAGAACATGATCTGGTGCGCCAGCGTCGTCTTGCCGCAGCCGGGCTGGCCGGCGATCAGGTTGAACGAGAACTCCGGCAAGCCTCCGCCCAGCAAGTCGTCGAGGCCGGGCACGCCGGTCGACAGGCTGTTGATGGTCACTTTGGAAGTCATGGCGTGGGGTCCTGCGCCGGGGCAGCGCTTGAAGAATTCGACCAGGCGGCCTGCAGCAGCCGCTCGCTCAGCGGGGCGCCGATGAGTGTGGCGAGCAGGTCGCGAAAGTTCTCGAACACGGCGCTGCCCGCTTCGGCAGCCTGAGGCGGCGCCTGGGCCGCAAACAGTGCCGCCAGATGCGCCGGATCTACCGAGTCATCGCTGCCCGGCGCAAGCGTCGCCAGCCAGGGATGGCGCACCGCCGTCACGTGCAGCGTGCGCTTGAACAGCGCCGCGACGCCACGGCGACCGACGATGGGCTGCAGGGCGGCTTCGATGTCCGTCCACAGCGCGTTGATCGCGGCGGCAATCTGGCGGGAGTCGGCATCCTCCGCGACACGATGAGCAAGAGGGGCCGTCAACCGGCTGCTCTCTTGACTGTCCATGGGTCGCAGGGGGGTAGGTGTGTGGCAGGTCAGTTTAGGCGTCGTGGCGCGGCGTGCCGGCCGGCAAACGTAACGGTGGCTCTGCGCGCAGACTGCGGGGGCAGGAACAACAGCGTGTCCCCTGAATCAATGACGGTGCTGACCGTGCTTGCGGCACATCAATGCGCGCAGCACGGAGCGCCCAGGTCAGCGATCGAAGAAGAACCGCATCATTTCCGCGCTGGCGTCCGGCCCGCGAGCGTCGGCATAGGAGCCTGCCGGGTCGCCGCCCGACCAGGCGTGGCCGGCGCCGTGCACCAGCCATTGCTCGGTGACGACACGGCCCTGCGCGTCGCTGTGCCGTCGCCGCGTGCAGCGGCGCGCACCGTGCTGCAGGCCGGCCTGCTCGTCGACGCGGACCGCCGCGCCGCCATGGGCTGCCGCCAGCTGGTCGGCATTGCCCGGGTGGACGGTCGTGTCCGAATCGCCGTGGAACACGATCAGGCGCACGTCCGACTTCGGCGCCCCCGCAGGGGCGGGGCCGCCCTGGCCCCTCATGGCTGCCAGCGCGCCCGGCAGATCGCGCGCCGCACCGGCCGGCAGGCCCGAATGCACGCCGGCCGCGGCGAAGACGTCCGGGTGCGTCGCCGTCAGGATGGCCGCCATCGCGCCGCCCGCCGACAGGCCGGCCACGTAGATGCGGGCGGGGTCGACGCCGTGGGTCTCGCCGATCTGCTGCGTCATCGCGGCCAGCAGGGCGGGCTCGCCGCGGTCGCGGCCCTGGTGGTTGTGCTTGAACCAGTTCCAGCAGCCCTGCGCATTGGCCTGGCGCGTCTGCGCCGGGTAGAGCACCAGCGCGTTGTACTCGGCGCCGAGCGCGTTCATGCGCGTGCCCCTGGCGAAGTCGTCGGGGTTTTGCGTGCAGCCGTGCAGCATGAGGACCAGGGCGCGGGGCCGGCCCTCTTGCGCCGCGGGAATGAACAGGCGGTAGTCGCGGGCGCCGGCGCGGTGGGTGAAGTGGCCGGAGACGAACTGTTCGGCGCTGTGGGCGGGTGCAGGCGACGTGGGTGTGATGGGCTCGGTGACGCGCTCGATGACGCGCGCCTGCACGTCGATCACGCCGTCCTCGGCCTGGGCTGCAGGCGGTGTCTGGCCGCGCGCCAGGGCGGTGGAGATGGCAGACATCGCGCCCTGCAGGTCGCCGGAGCGCGTCAGCGCGGTGGCTTCTTTCATCAACTGGGCAAATTGGGGATGCATGGGAACTTTCATTCAGAGCAAGCGGCCGACCAGCGCCGACTTCACGGCGGGGCTGGCATGCAGCGCGCCCAGCACGGTCAGCGATTCGATGGTGGCCAGCGCGAGTTCGGGTGTCACGTCGGGCGCGATGACGGCCAGGCCCAGCACGCGGATCTGCAGCTTCTCGCCGGCCGCCTGGGCCTGGGCCAGGTCTGCCGCGCTGAACTGCTGGATGCCCAGCACGATGCTTTTGCGCGTCACCACCTGCCGCACCACGTCCGCGTGGGTGGCGATCTGGTTGCGGATGGCCGTGCGGATCAGGTCGCTGCGGTTGGCGTAGAAGCCTTCCTGCACGAGCAGGTCGATCTGGCCGAGGTCGACGCAGCCGATATTGATCGTCAGCTTTTCATCGACGGGCTTGGCCGCCTTGGGCGAGAGCAGGGGTGTAGCAGGCATAGTGGCATCATGCGCCATCCACTTGGAATCCACTAGACATATTTGGTGTGCGGTCGTGACAGCGGTGGACGGATCTTTGCGGGCGCACGTCACGATTTGTGACAGTTATGCGACAACTCCGCCAATGCGGGCTTCCGTCCCGGGCGGGGCGCGGCTAATCTCCTAGGGTTTTCACCGATCTAGCGTCGTCCATGGTTCCGAGTGAGTTCTGCGCGCCTGTTCCTGCCGTCCCTGCGGCCATGGTGACTCCCCGCCTGGTGCTGCGGCCGCCTCGGGAAACTGATCTCCAGACGCTGATCGCGCTGTACGCCGACCCCGCCGTCAACCGCTTCTGCGCCGCCGCCACGCCGCAGGGCCCCGCCGCCATCGAGGCGCAATTGCAGGGCTGGATCGCCCATTGGCAGAAGCTGGGTTTTGGCCACTGGGCCATTGCCGAGCGCGACCAGCCCGAGACGCTGATCGGCTTCGGCGGCCTGATGCACCGCAGCGTCGCGGGTCATGCCGGCCTCTACCTCTACTACCGCATCACGCCCCAGGCCTGGGGCCGCGGCCTGGCTGCGGAGATGGCGCTGCACGCCATCGAGCAGGCCTTCGAGCAGCGCCGTGAGACCGCCGTCGTCGCCGCCGTGCTGCCCAACAACGCGCCCACGCGCAAGACGCTGGAGTGCCTGGGCCTGCGCCTCAAGGGCACGCTGGCCGACGGCCCTGGCAGCGCGGCGGCCCTGCTCTACGAGCTGACCGCCGACCGCTGGGCCAGCCTGCCGCGCGGCGAGCCTGAAGCCATTGCCTTCGCCGCCTGATCAGGCGGCCGGAAAACTTCTCAAGCCGGCCAGGTCCAGCACCCGCAAGCCGCCGTACTCGATGCGGATCAGGCCGGCGTCGCCCAGCCGGCGCAGCGCCTGGTTCACGCGCTGGCGCGATAGCCCCACCAGATAGCCCAGTTCCTGCTGCGTGATGCGCAGCAAGTGGCCCACGCCCGGGTAGAGCGTCGGGTGAAAGAGGGCGGCCAGGTTGCGCGCGACACGCACGTCGGGGTCGTGGATGCGGTCGGTCTCCCGCGCGCCGATGAACTGGCCCAGCCGCTCGTTCAGCTGGTCCAGCACGAAGCGGTTGAAGGCGATGCTGCCGTCCAGCAGCGCATGGAAGCTGTCGATCGGCAGGCCGGCAACGACGCTGTGGCGCAGGGCCTGGATGTTGTAGCGGTAGACCTCGCGCTTGAGCAGCGTGCCCTCGCCGAACCAGCCGCCCGGCGGGATGCCGGTGAACGTGACGGCGGCGCCCAGCGAATCGTCGTTGTTCATCTTCAGCAGGCCATCGACGACGCCGAACCAGAAGTTGGCGGGCCGACCGATGCGGCACAGCCGCTCGCCCGGTTCCGCGTCGGCCACCTCCAGCGTGCTGACGGCCCGTTCGCGCTGAACGCCGTCGAGCAGCTTCAGCCAGGGGATGGCGTCCAGTTCGTCCGGCGTGGCACGGCGGGCGCGTTGGCGCAGGGAGGTGTCGGCCATGCGGGAAAGTCTGGGCCGTGAAGACCCGCAAATTGTCGTCGTGCCGACAGATGAGCGTCAAAGTCCTGCGCAGAATGGGTCACACAGACGCGGGCCCGAGCCTGCGCAACGGAGACAGGCTTGACGACCTTCCCCAGGCTCTTGCTCGACCATGCGGCCCGCCGGCCCGATGCGCCGGCGCTGCGCGAGAAGGCGTTCGGCGTCTGGCAGACGCTGAGCTGGGCGCAGCTGGCGGCGCTGGTGCAGGACCTGGCGCTGGGCCTGGCGGCGGCCGGCCTGAAGCGCGGCGAGCACCTGGTCGTCATCGGTGAGAACCGGCCGCGCCTGTACGCCACCATGCTGGCCGCGCAGGCGCTGGGCGCGGTGCCGGTGCCGCTGTACCAGGACGCCGCAGCGGCGGAGTACGTCTTCCCGCTCAACAACGCCGAGATCGCCTTTGCGGTGGTGGAGGACCAGGAGCAGGTCGACAAGCTGCTGGAACTGCGTGCGCTTGTGCCCCAGCTGCAGCGCATCTGGTTCGACGACCCGCGCGGCCTGCGCCACTACGACGAGCCGGGCCTGGCGCCGCTGGATGCGCTGATCGGGCAGGGGCGCGCGGGGTCGGGGGACCGCTTCGGCACCGAGGTCGCAGCCGGCCAGCCTGGCGACGTGGCGGCGCTGTTCTTCACGTCGGGCACCACCGGCAACCCCAAGGGCGTCATCCACACGCATGCGTCGCTGATCGACCGTGCCCAGGCCGGGCAGCGCTTCGACCGGCTGACCGAGGTTGAGGAAGTGCTGGCCTATCTGCCGCCGGCCTGGATAGGCCAGAACATCTTCAGCTTCGCGCAGTGGCTGGCAGTGGGCTATGTCGTCAACTGCCCGGAGTCGGCGGCGACCGTGAGCATCGACCTGAAGGAGGTCGGCCCGACCTACTACTTCGCGCCGCCTCGGGTCTTCGAGGGCCTCCTGACGACGGTGATGATCCGCATGGAGGACGCGTCCCGCCCGAAGCGCTGGCTGTTCGACCGCTTCATGGCGCTGGCCCGGCGGGTCGGCCCGCGCCGCATGGACGCGCAGCCCGTCAGCCTGCTGGACCGGCTGGCCTATGCGCTGGGCGATGTGCTGATGTACGGCCCGCTGCGCAACACGCTGGGCTTCTCGCGGGTACGCGTCGCCTACACGGCGGGCGAGGCCATAGGCCCGGACCTGTTCAGCTTCTACCGCGCCATCGGCATCAATCTCAAGCAGCTCTACGGCTCGACCGAGACGGCGGTGTTCGTCTGCCTGCAGCCCGACCATGAGGCCCGCGCCGACACGGTGGGCGTGCCGATCGACGGCGTGGAGATCAAGCTCAGCGACAGCGGCGAGCTGCTGGTGCGCTCGCCCGGGCTGCTCACGGGCTACTACAAGAACGAGGCCGCGACGGCCGAGGCGCTGACGCCGGACGGCTGGTTCCACACCGGCGATGCCGGCTTCCTGACGTCGGGCGGCCACCTGAAGATCATCGACCGCGCCAAGGACGTGGGGCGCCTCATGGGCGGCGCCTTCGACGGCGCGATGTTTGCGCCCAAGTACGTCGAGAACAAGCTGAAGTTCTTCCCGCACATCAAGGAGGCGGTGTGCTTTGGCGACCGGCGCGAGCGCGTCTGCGCCTTCATCAACATCGACTTCGAGGCCGTGGGCAACTGGGCCGAGCGGCGCAACCTGCCGTACGCCGGCTACACCGACCTGGCGCAGCGCGCCGAGGTCTACCAGCTGATGCTGGAATGCGTGGAGAAGGTCAACGCCGACCTGGCGCAGGACGAACTGCTGGCCGGCAGCCAGATCAGCCGCTTCCTCATCCTGCACAAGGAGCTGGACGCCGACGACGGCGAACTGACGCGCACGCGCAAGGTCAGGCGCGGCGCGATTGCGGAGAAGTACGGCGTGCTGATCGACGCGCTCTACGCCGGCAAGGTGTCGCAGTACATCGAGACGAAGGTGACGTTCGAGGACGGACGCACGGCCACGATTGCAGCGGACCTGCGCATCGTCGAGGCGCGAACCTTTCCGGCCATGAAGGGCCAGGCCGCATGAGCAAGACCATCGGCGACATCGTCCTCGACGTGAAGAACATCTCGCTGGCCTTCGGCGGCGTGAAGGCGCTGACCGACATCAGCTTCGACGTGCGCGAGCACGAGGTGCGCGCCATCATCGGCCCCAATGGCGCGGGCAAGAGTTCGATGCTGAACTGCATCAACGGCGTCTACCAGCCGCAGCAGGGCAGTGTCACGCTGCGGGGACGCACGTTCAAAGGCATGAGCCCGCGCCAGGTGGCCGAGATGGGCGTGGCGCGCACCTTCCAGAACCTGGCGCTGTTCAAGGGCATGAGCGTGCTGGACAACATCATGACGGGCCGCAATCTCCGCATGCGTCGCGGGCTGTTCTGGCAGGCGCTGCACCTGGGCCCCGCGCGCCGCGAGGAGACCGAGCAGCGCGAGGCGGTGGAGCGCGTCATCGACTTCCTGGAAGTCCAGGCCTGGCGCAAGACGCCGGTCGGCCGCCTGCCCTATGGCCTGCAAAAGCGCGTGGACCTCGGCCGCGCACTGGCCATGGAGCCCAGCCTCTTGCTGCTGGACGAACCCATGGCCGGCATGAACGTCGAGGAGAAACAGGACATG
>Ga0114942_1000215_pt1 | contig 15825 bp, 13 predicted proteins | sample LowerColdCreek_FD_88674 | JGI IMG/M metagenome (GOLD analysis project Ga0114942, IMG submission 88674) | Groundwater microbial communities from Cold Creek, Nevada to study Microbial Dark Matter (Phase II) - Lower Cold Creek | ecosystem: Environmental > Aquatic > Deep subsurface > Groundwater ... | reverse complement strand
GCCGGCCTGGGCCATCTGATGAGGCTGTTGCGCGCGCTGCGTGTGATCCCGGAGCCGCTATTGCCGACTGGACCCATCGCCGAAGAGCTGTGCCGGTACGACACCCACATGCGTGACGCTCGCGGCCTGGCCGCAGGTACACGCGAGGGCCGTCTGAGCTTGGTGAACCGATTGCTACTGAGCAAATTCTCCGGCCGTGTGTTCGCCTTCCAGGAGTTGCAGCCCCAGGACGTGCGTGACTTCATCGCGCATGAACTGCAGCGCGTCAGCACCGTGTCCCATGCCAGTGCAATAGCGGCCTCGCTGCGGGCCTACCTGCGCTATCGCAGCACTTGCGGCGATGTCGTCACCGGCTTGCTCGGGGTGATCTCTTCGCCCGCACGCTGGGCATTGGCGTCGCTGCCCCGCGCCCTCACCAAGGACGAATTGCAACGGCTGCTGATGCAGTGCGGACAGACCCACTCGGCGCCTCTGCGCTTGCTGGCCATGGTCCATCTGGCATCGGATCTGGGATTGCGAGTTGGCGAGATTGCCGCACTCGAACTTCACGACATCGACTGGTCACGCGGCACACTGACGCTCCAGCGCACGAAGTCCCACCGACAGGACGTATTGCCGCTGCCCATGGCCACCGGCACGGCATTGGCCAACTACCTGCGCCACGAGCGCCCCAACTCCACCCTCGCCACCGTCTTCGTGCGCCGTCACGCCCCGCACGACCAACCGGTCGGCGTGGACGCGGTTCGCGCGGCCGTCGGCAGAGCGATGCGTCGGGCCGGTATTGCACGCGGGTACACCCATGTGTTGCGCCACACCCTGGCGTGTCGGCTGGTCAACAGCGGGGGCTCGATCAAGGAGGTGGCCGATGTGCTGCGTCACCGTTCCTTGAACACCTCACTCATCTACGCCAAGCTCGACCGCCACCACCTTGACGAGGTGGCCTTGCCCTGGCCCGGGAGCGCAGCATGAGTGCCCCGCTTGATCTTGCAGGCCGAGTGCAGGTGTACTTGGCCGAACGGCGCAGCCTGGGCTTCGGCATGCGCTGCCCCAGTCAGGCGCTGCCCAGCTTCGCCCGCTTCGTCGAGGCATCGAAGCACAGCGGCCCCTTGAGCGTGGAGCTGATGACGCAGTGGGCTCGCCAAGCCCGGGGTGGCAACCCCAGCGCGGTCACCGTGGCGCGCAAGCTGGCCTCACTGCGTCCCTTCCTGGGTTGGCTGCAACAGTTCGAACCGCGCACCGAGGTGCCCGACGACGCCAGCTTCGGCCCGATCCCGGGACGGGTGTCTCCGCATATTTACCAACTCGCCGAGATCTTGGCGCTGCTGCAGGCCGCACACCAGTTGGGGTCTATCGACGCACTGCGATCAGCCACCTACGAGACCCTGTTCGGGCTAATGGCGTCGACCGGGCTGCGCATCTCGGAAGCCCTGCGGCTGAGTGACCATGACGTGGATCTTGAGGCTGGCGTCTTGACGATTCGCCAGACCAAGTTCTGCAAGTCCCGCCTGGTGCCGGTGCACCCGAGTGCTGTTGCGCCTCTGGCGGCCTACCGCGCACTGCGCAGCCAATTGGTGGGCGCACCGGTGCTTGGGTCCTTCTTCGTGGGTTCGCGCGGGCAGCGCCGAGGGTTGCCGTTGGGCAACCGACAGGTGGCGCACACATTCACGCAGTTACGCAACCAACTCGGCTGGGTTGATCGCGGCGGCCATGGTCGGCCTCGGGTGCACGACCTGCGCCACAGCTTTGCCGTAAGGCGTTTGACGCTGTGGCATGAGCAAGGCGGGGACCTCGACCAACGCATGCTGGCCCTGTCGACCTACATGGGCCACGTCAAGATCTCCTACACCTACTGGTATCTCACCGGCACCCCCGAATTGATGGCCTTGGCCGGCGCGCGCTTCGAGCGCTTCGCCGATTCCCAGTGCGTCCAGGAGCCGCAAGATGTCTAACGCCAGCACCCCGTCAAGCCCGAGCTTCGCCGCCTTGGTACAGGCATTCTTCGCCGATCACCTGACCCAGCAGCGCGCCCTGAGCGCACGCACCGTGGCGGCCTACCGGGACGCCTTCATGCTGTTCCTGCAGTTTGCTCAAGGCCGCCTTCACAAGGCCCCCACAGCGATGCAACTCAGCGACATGACGCCTGCGCTGATCCTGGCCTTCCTCGATCACTTGGAGGGCGAGCGCGGCAACACCGTGCGCAGCCGCAATGCCCGCCTGGCAGCGCTGCGGACGTTCCTGAAGTTTGCAGGTCACAGGGATATCGCGGCCTTGCACCTCATCGAACAGGCGCTGGGCGTGCCGATGAAGCGCTTCGAGCGGCCGATGCTCGGCTTCCTTGCGCGCGACGAGATGCTGGCCGTCATAGGGCCGCCCGCGCAGGGCTGGACCAGCCAACGCGATCAACTGCTGCTGACACTGCTGTACAACTCCGGCGCGCGCGTCTCGGAGATCATCGGCGTGACGGTGGCCGACGTGGTGATCGAGGCCGCCGCCTGTGTTCATCTGCACGGCAAGGGGCGCAAGCAGTGATCAGTGCCGCTGTGGAAGTCCACGGTCAAGCTGGTCCGTGCTTGGCTCAGGCTCAACCCAGGCCTGTTGCCGACCTCGGCCTTGCTGCCCAACCGCGGCGGCGAGCCGATGACGCGCTCCAACGTCACGCAGCGCCTGGCGCTGGCAGTCAAGGTGGCCGCACAGACAACGCCCAGCCTGCTCGGGCGGGCGATCTCGCCCCACACCTTGCGGCACACGACCGCCATGCATCTGTTGCAGTCGGGCGTGGACATCAGCGTCATCGCCCTGTGGCTGGGCCACGAAAGTCCGACCACCACGCATCAGTATGTGGAGGCTGACCTGGCGATGAAGGAAAAGGCACTCTCCAGGCTACAGGACCCCAACGCCGCCACGACCCGCTTCCGCCCGGATGACGCGCTGCTGGCCTTCCTCAAGACGCTGTGACTATGCGGAGCAATCAAGCCACGAATCGGGCAGGCTTACCTATGAACGTCGCCTCGTCACGGAGCAAACTACTCATAACGGTGCCCTGTGCATAAGTGCCCTTATGTACATCTACACATAAGGGCACCAAGCTGCCACTTGGAAACGCGGGCCGCGATGACCGCAACGGGTCGGCAGGGAGAGCCTGCCGCGTCATGACCCGGTCGCTCAGGCCTTGCGCCAAGGTGTGGCCGCTTTCGGTGCGGGCCAGGAGCGGGCAGTCTGGCCACGAGTCGTCATCGCTGGCTGCTGTCGTCAAGGTGTGTTCGGCGGACGCATGCCGGGCGGCAACGAATCTGGTTGAAGGCGTCCCGCTTCAACGCAGCCGAGGGTGTCGTCGGAGGTGGCGCGACAGCGATCAGGGTGGAGAGCGTTGCGAAAGGCGCGCGCCCAAGTCGATGCGAACGGCGAGTTCGATGGCGCTGCTTTGCCGGGCCTCCAGGGGCCTGGGCGTGTCCCCGCTGTGCGGGGCCGGGCTGTTGCGCTGCGCGTCGAGCCGATGTCAAAGGCCCAGCGTCTCGCCAATGGAGGGCTGCCATCCCTCACGCGCACTCGATCAGGCCGGCGGTGCCGGCTGAAGCACGCGGCGGCCCGCTCCCGTGCCGTGGGGCGCAGGCAGCTTCCTTCACGCTGCGCGCGAACGGCCTGCTTGGCGAACTGGCCGGTTCTGATCGACTGCGCTTCGCGCTGATCCGGCCAGATCGCCACCCCGGTCACCCGCCACGCCCGAAGCCGGGCCGCTGAATTCCGGAAAGCCAGCGATCAGCGGCTCGACCGCCGCGCCAGTCGTCCGCTGCGCTTCCTTGGTGGCACGTCGGCCGCAGAGCCGCCGCTGCTCGGGTCTGTGCGGCGTCTTCGCTGCAACCGCTGCGCCAGGCGAGCTGTCACATCGGCTGCGACGCTGCGCCGCCGTGGGCAGGTGGCCGCCTGTGCGCCAGTCGTCCCACCGCGCTCCCCCCACAACCCCCGTCCCCTTGTGAGGGGGACTTGTGGGGGGATCTATCTGCGGTGGGCCGGGAAACCGGCGCACTGCTTCGGCTGCTGGGTTCTGAACATCCATCCCCAACCCCTTCCCGCTGGAAGGGGCCATGCCCACCCCCCGCCCGCCCGTGGGCGGGAGCGAGGAGTCCGAGCAAGAGGATCGGCATTCAGGACTTCAATTCGAAGCCCGGCTGGCCTCTCTTCAGGAGACTCGCCATGCATTCGACTCATTCAAGCCTGGCCACCCGGTTTGCTGGCTGCAGCGCCCAGGGCAAGCGCATGCAGACCCGGCCCGTGCAGAGCATCGACCGGGGCGTGAGCCTCAACCGGGCGCTGTGGATGCTGGCCGAGGAGATGTGCGAGCTCAAGGCCCGAGCCACCAGGGGGGCTGAAATACGCTGCGAATCCAGCGCGAGCGACACCGGCGTGCGGCCCGAGCATTCAGCCAGGCCGGCGCCGACCTCCAGCCAGGAGAACCACATGGCTACCTCGACACTGGACATCATGGCCCGCTGCGCAGCCCGGTCGCAGAAGGCGACCTCGAAGGCCGAACGGGCATTCGCGCGACTGTTGCAGATAGCCGAGGGCGACTCGGGACAGACGCGGCGCGTGGCGGCGTTCATCGCCGGCACGTTCAACGGGCGGACATTCCCATTCGATCTGTTCGAGCTGCGCGCCGTGGATGTCGGCATCAGCGACGACACGCTGTGCTGCCTGTATGCGCTGCGATGGGCGCGGGCGGATCTCTACACGCTGGTGCCCAACGGCGAAACACGGGTGCGCGAGATCGTTCGGCTCGTCCGTCTGGCGATCCAGGGCAGTTGACCAGACCTCGCTCCCGCACAGCCGCTCAAAAGAAAAGCCCCGGGCATAGCCACGGGGCTGCAACCGGCCGGGCCGGCCTGCTCAGGGAGGAAAAGCAGGGGCTCAGTGAAGAGCCACCGGCAGTGTGCCAGCTGATCCTTAAGCGAAGCTGGGGCGTCGCTGATGGCCGGTGGGCGTGTCAGGACTCTTCAGGAGCAGCTGCAGCTGGAGCGGTAGCCTTCTTGCGCGCCGGACGCTTGGCGGCGGCCTTCTTGGGCGCTGCCGCAGGAGCAGCCGTCTTGCGACCCGGCTTCGCGGCTTTGGCTGGCTTTGCTGCCTTGGGCGCGGCGCCGACGAGGAACTCTTCGAGCGACCGGCCAGCCTCCAACGCCTCGCGAATCCAAGCCGGGCGCTTGCCCATGCCGCCCCAGGTGTTGCCCGAGCCGTCGGCGTACTTCGGTGGCCTGTCGGCCTTGGCCTTGCCCTTGGTCGCGCGGCCATTGCCAATAAAGGTGCTGCGCGCTTCACCGAACAAGTCTTCGGCGGTCAGGCCGTGTTGCGCCATCTCCTTGCGAATGCGGGCAATGGCGGCCGAGCGAACGGCGTCGACCTCTTTCTGGAGTTTCTGAATCTGGCTTTGGATTTGCGACAGGGACTTGGCCACGTAATTGCTCCGGTGAGTAACGCAGGGCAGTCTAGCCAGTAATGCAGAAGCGGCGAGCGCCTTGGTGGCGTCGCTTGAGCAAGAGGAGTGCTTCGACGCTGCTGGCGCCGATGTCGACAACGACATGGGAGGCGGTCTGTAGGAACTCCTGCAGTTCGGCGAACTGTCGGCCGCGTGCCGCTTTGCCTTGCGCGTCGTCGGCTCTCGACCGCGATGACCTCGCAGCGCGGACTGCGCTGCGCCAACGAGTGACTGGCAATGGTGCTCTTTGCCGACGTCACCGGCGGCGTTGAGCGCAGCGAGCCTCACAGGGTCTCCTGGGACTTGAGCAGAGGGTTGCTGAGGTGGGCTCGAAAGAAGGCTTCGGCAACATCACTGCCGGACATGCCGCCTCGCAGGTCGACCGGCGGGATGTGTGGCGCGGGCGCGAGTGCGGATGGCTCCAGCGATGCTGTGGGTGCCGGAGGTGCGGGTGGCGGCCCTGGCGCTGGTGCGCTGCCGACCTCACGCGTGCGGATGCGCAGCATTTCCCGTCGCAGCGCGCTGGTGCTGGCCACGACGCCGACATCGAGCAGCGCTTCCCGAATGGCCTCGTAGGTGTAGCCGGCGGCGCGCAGCTCTGCGATGTCGGCGGCGTACGCAGCAGCCTTGCGGTCGACGCGGCCGGGCGGGCGTTTGGGGTGCAGCTTCATGCAGCGCTCTGGGCTGGTGAGCTACAAATCTAGGTGCGCTGGGCGTCGACGAGCGTGCTGGTTTTGGGCGGAAAAACAGCGCGTTTGCGGCAAAACGTCGTCGCCTCGCCGCCGGATCAGAGTCAGCTGCGTCGGCTACGCGTCGGCTCTGCGTCGGCTACCAGTCACAAGCGCCGCCTGTGTGTCGGATGGACGGCGGGTTCCGGCGCCTGCGCGTCGCCTACCGTGCAGGAGGGCGCGGCTTTGCGTCGCTCCGCGTGCGGTTCGCCGCCGGCTGCTTGCCGCTTCTGCGGGCTGAAAGCCCGTGATGAGGGAAGAAATTCTTTAGTGCAGGATAGGCTGGCCGCCAGCAGTTGGATGCGGCTGTAGGCTGAGAGGGCGCGGTCTCTCCCGGCAACCGATTCTCGTCGCCTGAATTCATGCGGCTTTCACCTTTTCCACAGGTGCCGGCCGACGTTAGTTCGCCTGTTCGGCGATGAGCCGATAACCCTCCGCGTCTCAGGCCAGGACGCTGGACGACTGCGGAAATCAATAAGTGCGTGTCAGTGGCGCCACGTCTGTCCCTTGATTGATCCGCAATGTTGATGAAGACGCTCCGCCGCTGGAGCTAGCGCGCTTGTAACGCGTCCGGTCATGCGATGAACTCATTAACTCGCTGATGACTCGGGAGTGTCTATGGTGAGGGTAATGGCTGCTGAGCGCGTCGTGCCGACGATGACGCCCACCGAGTTCGTAAGGAAGTGGGGCCCAGGCGGCGCAGCGGATCGGCTGAATGAGCGGGCCGGCGCCCAACCTCATTTCATGGATCTTTGCGCCTTGCTTGGCGTGACGTCGCCAGCCGACCCGGATAGCTATTGCTTCGAACGCGGTATTTGGGGTGCGTCAGGTGGCCGGCGCTTCGCTGACGTCTGGAAGCGCGGTCATTTCGGCTGGGAGTACAAGGCTCCAGGTGGGAACCTCTCAAAAGCGCTTGATCAGCTAATGTTGTATGCGCTGCCGCTGGAAAACCCGCCGCTACTCATCGTTAGCGATCGGCATTCGATCCAGATCCACACTCACTTCACGGGGCATCCAAGTGAAAAAATCTCCGTGACGCACCAGGAGATCGGAAATCCAGAAAAGCAGGCCCAACTGCGATCGGCGTTCTTGTCTCCTGAGGACTTTACGCCGAGCAAGACCACCGAACAAGTAACTCTGGAGTTGGCTGGTTCATTCGCTCACATCGCGGACGCGCTTAGGGCCCGCGGCGAGACGCCGTTTCGCGCTGCCCATTTCCTGACGCAATGCGTCTTCTGCTGCTTCGCGGAAGACGTGGGTGTACTGCCTGGCCAAGTATTCCGGCGCGTGGTACAGAAGCGCCAGACGCCTATCAACTTGCAACGAGGCTTGGCATCGCTATTCGCCGCTATGAACAAGGGCGATGAATTCGGGGCGGACACCATCCCTTGGTTCAACGGGGGCCTCTTCAACGAGATCGACGTTCCGCGCCTTACCGCTGACGAGATCGAGCTACTCGCCGACGTAGCTGGGATGTCATGGGCGTCCATTGACCCTAGCATCCTCGGAACACTGTTTGAACGCGGGCTTGATCCAGGCAAGCGGCGGCAGATGGGAGCTCACTACACGGATGCGGCCACCATCGAGCGCCTGATCGACCCGGTCGTGAGACAGCCGTTGCTTACCGAGTGGGACAGAGTCAAGCGCGCCATATCAGGGTTGTTGAGCAAGCGCGATGTGTTCGCAGTGAGGGCAAAAGGCATTCCAAGCAGGAGTCCAACGTTGAAGGCCAGGCATGGCAACGTCCGATCACAGTCGAGCCGTGCGTACAAACAGGCCAAGGACCTCCAATCCGGATTTATGGAAAGGTTGCAATCCTTCCGTGTACTAGACCCAGCATGCGGAAGCGGAAACTTTCTCTTCCTTGCGCTGAAGGCTCTTAAAGACATCGAGCACCAAGTGAATATTGACTCTGAAGAACTAGGGCTTGAGCGCCAAATTCCAGTGGCGGGACCCCAGAACGTGCTTGGCATCGAGATCAATGAGTACGCTGCCGAACTCGCACGCGCTACTGTTTGGATCGGCGAGCTTCAATGGCGCAAAGAGCACGGATATGGCTGGAAGGAAAATCCAATACTCGACTCGCTAGAACAAATCGAGTGTAGGGATGCAGTGGTCAATCAAGATGGAGGCGAGTCTGTCTGGCCTGTCGCGGACGCCGTCGTAAGCAACCCGCCATTTCTTGGAGTCAGCCGCAAGCGTCGGGAACTTGGAAACACGTATGTCGCAGCTCTGGACTCCCTCTACGCCCCGCGCGTACCAGCGGCGAGCGATTTGGTTTGCTACTGGTTCGACAAGGCGCAGCGCGCGATTGAAGGTGGTCAACTGAAGCGAGCAGGACTGGTAGCAACAAACTCAATTCGAAGTGGGGCCAATCGCTCGGTGCTGCAGCGAATTTGTGAACGTGGGCGCATATATGCTGCATGGGCAGACGAGCCATGGATTAACAACGGCGCAGCGGTGCGGGTTTCTTTGATCTGCTTCGACAAGAATGTAGAGGGCGCTACGTCGCTTGATGGTCAGCGAGTGCACCGAATTCATGCAGACCTGACCGGTGCAAGCGACCTCAAGGGGCCAGACCTTACTAACGCCATCGAACTGGCAGAGAACGCCAATTGCAGTTTCCAAGGGGCTTCAAAGAAGGCCAAGTTTGAGATTCCGGCTTCTCTTGCCAGAGAGTGGCTCCAGCTACCCAACCCATCGGGTCGCCCCAACTCTGATGTGATCAAACCTTGGGCGAACGGCTTTGAATTGGCGCGCGGGCCACAACACCAGTGGATCATTGACTTCGGTGCCGAGATGTCTGAAGTCGAAGCGGCGCTCTATGAAGCCCCATTCGAATACGTGGTGGAACATGTGCGGCCAGGCCGCAGAGGCAAGGCTGACGCAGCTCTGCGTGAATATTGGTGGAGATTTGGGCGGCCGCGAGTCGAAATGCGCCAAGCCATTCGCACACTGCCCCGATTCGTTGCTACCGTAGCTCACAGCAAGCACCGATTTTTCACTTGGTTGCCCAGCAGTACCTCGCCGGATCAGGCTCTGATAACCATTGCTCGCAGCGATGATGCCACCTTAGGGCTGCTACACAGTCGTTTTCATGAACTATGGTCCTTGCTTTTGGGAAGTTCGTTGGAGGATCGCCCGCGATATACGCCCACAACCTGCTTTGAAACCTTTCCATTTCCCGCTGGACTCACTCCAGCCGACACCGCTCATCAGTGCGTAAGTACGTTGTCCAATGGCGCATCGATACCATCTGGCTTGCCCGAACCAGTCTGCAGACACGCATGTGCCATCGCGCAGGCCGCGAAGCACTTGACGGACAGGCGTTGCTGCTGGCTTTACCCGCCCGAGTGGTGCGAGCGCGTGCCTGAGGTGATCCCCTCTGGCCTGAAAATCTCACCGTATCCGGTGCGCATCGTCGCAAGAACAGGATTCGATAGAGTCCTTGCCGGACGCACTCTCACTAACCTGTACAACAAGCGGCCGCGATGGCTGGCGCAAGCGCATGAAGCGTTAGACGCGGCTGTCGCAGCGGCCTATGGCTGGGCCGACTATTCGCCCACAATGGCAGACGAGGAGATCCTTCGACGTCTGCTCGCGCTGAACCTTGACCGTGCCCGTTCCCAATCGGCCCAGCGAGAGCTTGGACTTGTAGGGCTCATCCGTGAACGAGACGGCCAGGCGGCAACGGCTGGCGGCGTGGTCGGCCGGAAGGCAAGACAGGCCGCTTGATGATGGCGAATGCGACTGGCTACCGAGGGCCATCAGGAGCGGTTCCGGCCAGAGTGCATTTCCCAGTGATCTAGACTCGACCCACTCGCGCATCGTCTGCAGCGCCTGTTCCGGCCAGAGTGCATTTCCCAGTGATCTAGACTGGTTCCCCCGCCGCCTCGCGGGATTGAACGGTTCCGGCCAGAGTGCATTTCCCAGTGATCTAGACTCGGTTCCGGGAACTCAACGCCGGCCAACACGTTCCGGCCAGAGTGCATTTCCCAGTGATCTAGACTCAGCTTTCGTACATTGCCTTCAGGCGATCAGTTCCGGCCAGAGTGCATTTCCCAGTGATCTAGACTGGCGGCGAAGGTGTGAAGCTGATCGTCTGGGTTCCGGCCAGAGTGCATTTCCCAGTGATCTAGACTCGTCAAGGTGCCCAGCGTGTTGGCTCCACGGTTCCGGCCAGAGTGCATTTCCCAGTGATCTAGACTCCGTCAGCCCTGGCAGCGCCGGCATCCACAGTTCCGGCCAGAGTGCATTTCCCAGTGATCTAGACTGAGGCCGCCGTGCGCGACTTCCTCTGCGAAGTTCCGGCCAGAGTGCATTTCCCAGTGATCTAGACTCGCGCGTGCGGGCGATGGCTTCGACCTGGGGTTCCGGCCAGAGTGCATTTCCCAGTGATCTAGACTTGAGCTCAGTCGGCGGGCTTGACGTCGTAGGTTCCGGCCAGAGTGCATTTCCCAGTGATCTAGACTCTGTTGCCATCGAGATGACCTGCCGTGCGGGTTCCGGCCAGAGTGCATTTCCCAGTGATCTAGACTCGCCGGCGGCGAGGTACTCACGGCCCGTGAGTTCCGGCCAGAGTGCATTTCCCAGTGATCTAGACTCGGCTGTCATGGTGCTAACCGTGTAGTCATGTTCCGGCCAGAGTGCATTTCCCAGTGATCTAGACTGGCGGGACTTGACGTCGGTGACGCCGGCCATGTTCCGGCCAGAGTGCATTTCCCAGTGATCTAGACTCTTGGCGCCGGCCAGCGACACGCGGCCGATGTTCCGGCCAGAGTGCATTTCCCAGTGATCTAGACTATCAGCAGGGCGCTGACAGCCATGCCGCAGTTCCGGCCAGAGTGCATTTCCCAGTGATCTAGACTCGGCAGCGGCGGCGCAGGTGGCGGCGTTGGGTTCCGGCCAGAGTGCATTTCCCAGTGATCTAGACTCTGCAGCGCCGTGTCGGTGAACCAGCGCTTGTTCCGGCCAGAGTGCATTTCCCAGTGATCTAGACTCGCCAGGCGCACATAGCCGCCGATGCGCGGGTTCCGGCCAGAGTGCATTTCCCAGTGATCTAGACTGCCGCGCTGGAAGAGGCGATGGACACGGTGGTTCCGGCCAGAGTGCATTTCCCAGTGATCTAGACTCGCCGACATCCTCGGCGCCATCGTTGCAATGTTCCGGCCAGAGTGCATTTCCCAGTGATCTAGACTCAACGCGGTCGAGCTGACGAAGTTCGCCAGGTTCCGGCCAGAGTGCATTTCCCAGTGATCTAGACTGCTTCGAAGATGGGGTGAAACGCTGCCGCGTTCCGGCCAGAGTGCATTTCCCAGTGATCTAGACTGATGATGGCTGCGGCCTTCTCCATGTCGATGTTCCGGCCAGAGTGCATTTCCCAGTGATCTAGACTCGGGCAACCAGCACCACGACAGCAGCTTGTGTTCCGGCCAGAGTGCATTTCCCAGTGATCTAGACTCCGCGCGCTTGGTGGGACGAGTTCTATTCGGTTCCGGCCAGAGTGCATTTCCCAGTGATCTAGACTCCGCGAGGACATCGTGAGGCTGCAGGGCGCGTTCCGGCCAGAGTGCATTTCCCAGTGATCTAGACTTTCACGCGACGCGATGACCTGACGGTCAGCGTTCCGGCCAGAGTGCATTTCCCAGTGATCTAGACTCTCGTCGGTCACGCTGAACAGCGCGCCCTTGTTCCGGCCAGAGTGCATTTCCCAGTGATCTAGACTCAGGCCGTTTGGCGTGCGCTTGGGCTCGCAGTTCCGGCCAGAGTGCATTTCCCAGTGATCTAGACTAGGCCGCGACATGAGCGTCACGAACGAACCGTTCCGGCCAGAGTGCATTTCCCAGTGATCTAGACTCACACCCATCACATTGAATTCCGCCGTCAGTTCCGGCCAGAGTGCATTTCCCAGTGATCTAGACTCTGGACCCAGCAATCCTGCTGATCGGCGCAGTTCCGGCCAGAGTGCATTTCCCAGTGATCTAGACTACCTGCGCGGGGGTGGCGCGCCGCGCCTGGGTTCCGGCCAGAGTGCATTTCCCAGTGATCTAGACTCCAAGACGAGGTCACGGGCATCCTGGCGCAGTTCCGGCCAGAGTGCATTTCCCAGTGATCTAGACTCAGCGCCAGCCGCTTCGCAATCTGCCCCGCGTTCCGGCCAGAGTGCATTTCCCAGTGATCTAGACTGAACTCCGGTGGTTGATCTGGGTCAGCCTTGTTCCGGCCAGAGTGCATTTCCCAGTGATCTAGACTAGATCGGCGGTAACCCCTTGATTCGTCAAGGGGTTATTTGCTTTTTGGGCTGCGGAAAGTGTGGGCATGGTCAGAACAGGTCGAACTGGTCGGGTGATTTTTTGGCGGGCTGTTTGGCCTTGCCCTGGTAGCTGATGATGCGTTCATACTGCTTGTCGGTGAACTGCAGGATATTGACCTTGCCACCGACTGGCAACGCCCCTTCCACCCGCTTGCAGTAGGTCTCCACCTGGGTGCCGCTCGTGCAGAAGTGTAAAGCGCCACTTGGTTTGAGGCATCACGTCAGATGGTTTGAGGCATCAAACCAAGTGTCGCAAACCACCGTCAGAGCTTGATCAGGGCGTAGAGCGCGACGTTGCGCATCCGGGTCTCGCCGCCACCCGTGGAGCCTGTGACGGCCGTTCGGGCGATCCCGCCGCCGATGCTGTCGGCCACGTAGCCGTTGCCTGAATTGTCCAGCGAGTCTGACGGCAGCGTGTGGGTGTGCGCCTGGATCTGGCCGTCCTGCCAGCTGCCGAGCACGCGGCCGGGGTCGACACCACGGCCGGCGTCCAGGGCCCGGATGATCTCGCCTCTTATCTCCGGCTTGTTGAAGGTGGTGCTGCCGTTGCCGACGCCGTAGGTGGTGCCAATGCGGGCGAAAAGGGGGGCGTGGGCGATACGGTCCAGCTCGCCGCCGTCAGCGAGCGACCAGCCGGCGGGGGCGACGCTGCCGGCGTCGTAGGCGATGAAGCCTGGCGGGAAAGCGGCGTCGGCGAAGAAGCGGATCGCGGCCAAGAGCTGAGCGTTGTTCGGCTTGGCAAGTACCGCGCCGGACGCCTCGATCACTGCCACCAGCTCCTCCTGCACCGCGTTCGCCCAGTCCTCGGTCAAGACCGTTGCGGGAGTGCCGACGCTGGGGTCTCCATCGGTGAAGAAGCCACCAGGTGCGGCTGCAGGTCCGTCGATTCGATGCATGGTTGTAGCCCTCTTGAAAGCAGTTTGATCAGGCGCCGGAGTAGGCGAACAGCACGCGGGTGTGCGCGGGCTTGTAGCGGTTGAACTGGCACTCCAGCACCTCATTGCTCCAGGCCCGCAGCGGCTCGCCAACCGCGCCCGCACCAGCACGGAAATAGGTGATGGAGACGGCGGCCGGCACGTTGACGCGCCAGATGTGCGCCCACTCGTCGCCAGTAAAGGTGATGCCCGCCGCAGTGGCAGCGGCAGCCGAGGCGAACTCGTCGATGGTGATGTTGTAGCCAAGACGGGCGGCCAGCTCGATGAAGAAGCGGCGGCTCTGGCCGCCCACAGCGGTGAGGCGGCCCTCAAGCGCCTGGCGCCGCTGGGCGACGGTCTGCGCGGCCGTCACGCAGGGATCAGGCAGGCCGACGACGCGCTCCCAGTCAGACAGCAGCTCGGTGGTGCTTGCGGGGTCGGTCTCTGCCAGCAGCTGTGCGGCACGAGCGTCGAGGCGTGAGTACTCGGCGGCCAGCCCCGACAGGAAGCACATGAGCCGGGACTGCGGATCTCGCGGCCACGCTGCACCAGTGGGCAGCAGCGCCGCGAGCGCGTCGCGGTATTCGTCTTGGGTGTGGCTGACCAGGCCAAACTGGTCGCGCAGCATCTGCAGCATCGTCGTTTCCCAGATCAGATAGGCGCCGCCGAAGGTGAGCAGCGCACCGTCTGCGGTGACGTAGATGTGATCGAAGTCGGCGGCATCAGGCATCTCAACCCTGCGGCACCGGCGGACATCCACCATGCGGCCATTCAGGACGCGTGGGCCAGTCTCGAAGCGCCTGACGGTAGGCCGCCCACTCGGCGCGCTTGTGCGCCGCGAGCGGGCTATCGCCAGCCTGCGTCCAGTCGGACGCGCGGAGAAGCTGGTCGCGCGTCGCGCGCGCGGCCACGCCGGCGATCAGATCGGCCTGCGGGTCAACCACCACGCCCTCGATCAGTGCGCCGTCGACAACGACGCTCACCGTCGCATCAAAGTCCTCTTCAAGCACCAGTACGTCGAGCCCGTCAACCGATGGCGGCTCGACCGAGCGCTGCAGGACCGACTTGAACCGGATGCGGCCGGACGGTTCGTAGTACGCGCAGAAACTGATCATCGCTTGCACCCCAGAGCGCCGATAGCCGTGCCGCCATTGCCGAACCATGTTGACGAGCCGTTGCTCAGCACCTGCCCATAGAAGCCGGCCAGAGAGCACCAGGCCCGCAGCTCAACAGTGATCGTCCCCGCGCCGGGCGCCGCGATGTAGCTCACGAACGCCCGGTTAACGACGACGCTCTTCTGCACCAGCGACCATTGCCTAACCTGCGTTCCGTTCACAAACAAGCCAACAATGACAGCCTCAGCAAACGAACTGCCGGAGTTCAAAGCGGCCATATCCGCGAACACCAACAGAGGCTGGCCGGCGGTGTCAAGATTGACGCTCAGGAGCGTCACCGGCGTGGTGCCAGTGAAGGTCGCGTCCGACGTAAGTTCGGCGCCAGTTGGAACCGTCACCGCGTTCATCTCGATCTTCAGCGTGCCGACAGTCAAGTCGCCGATGCGCGCAGCTGGCACGCGCAACGTGTACACGCCATTGACCAGGCCCAACTCAAGCATTTGAACGGGCGCCGCGTTCGGCGAGTCGTCCGGGACGAACAGCGTCCTGCCGGCCTGCAAGATCAGCTCAGAAGCCCCGGTGCCGTCGTTGGAAGCCGTCGATGCCAGCCCAACATAGCCAATCACCGGGCGCCCGTCAGACCGGGTGGCCACGGTCTTGAGCACGTACTGAGATTGAACGCCGGTGGGGCCGCTGACTGCCGTCTGAAGCGTGGACACCGAGCCGCTCAGCGCGCCAAGCGGCCCTTGGTACTCACCGCGCAGCGTCGAGGCCTGCGAAGCGAACGCACCGTCGATGGTGGCCTTCGTGTACGCATAGGTGAGCGCTGTGGCCAGCGACGCGTGGATGTCCCCGCCGCTGTTGAGGCGGGCATTGATCGGGTTGAACTCGGCGCGCAGCGTGCTTGCCTGAGAGGCCATCGCCAAGTCGCTCTGCGCCTTGGTGTAGGCGTAGCTATTGGCGGTGGCCAGCGAGGTGGAGATGTCGCCGCCTGCGTTGAGCCGAGCGTTGATGGCGTTGTCGCCGGCCTCGTAGGCGCTGGTGAGGGTGGTACTCAGCGAGGACAGCGCGGAGTCGCTCTGCGCCTTGGTGTAGGCGTAGCTGTTGGCTGTGGCCAGCGAGGTGGCGATGTCGCCGCCTGCGTTGAGCCGGGCGCTCACCCCGTTGATGGCGCCGGTGTAGGCACTCGTCAGCGTGGTGCTCAGTTCGGACAGCGCGGAGTCGCTCTGCGCCTTGGTGTAGGCGTAGCTGTTGGCTGTGGCCAGCGAGGTGGCGATGTCGCCGCCTGCGT
>Ga0114942_1000214_pt1 | contig 15857 bp, 10 predicted proteins | sample LowerColdCreek_FD_88674 | JGI IMG/M metagenome (GOLD analysis project Ga0114942, IMG submission 88674) | Groundwater microbial communities from Cold Creek, Nevada to study Microbial Dark Matter (Phase II) - Lower Cold Creek | ecosystem: Environmental > Aquatic > Deep subsurface > Groundwater ... | reverse complement strand
TCTTCCGTCGGGTCGCCGGGGCGACCGAGATCGAAGGCTCGACACCCGGCATCTACCGCGGCATGTTGCGGCCCTGAACCTTGGCGGACCTGCGTCAGGCATGACTTTCGGACCTTGCCGCGCATGACCCGCTGCGGCGACGATGCCCAACGCTTCGCATCGCGACATGCCCGACGACAACGTTTCCCCCTCCAACCCGAACCGGCCACCCAACGGGACCTTTGAAGACGACGAGGTCACGCGCATCGCGCCGGCCACCGGGCCCCTCGCGAGGTCGGGCACGTCGAGCGCAGCCGCCGCATCCGTGGCGCCCACTATCTCGCCCAGAACGCCAGGACTCGCGCCTGACGCGCACCCCGCCACCAGCCCGCTAAGCCCGTCGCTTCCAGGCGCTGCCGCCCCGCGCAGCCGCGGTTCCCGGATCGTCACCGAAACCCTGCCCGGGGGCGCGTCGCCCGGGCCCACGGTCCGCCAGGTCGGCCGCTACCAGATCGTCGAGCGCATCGGCCGCGGTGGCATGGCCACGGTGTACAGGGCGCACGACCCGAGCATCGGGCGCGACGTGGCCATCAAGTTCCTGCACGCCACGCTCAGCGAAGACGAGGAGTATCGCGAGCGCTTCCTGCAGGAGGCACGGGCTGCTGGCGGGCTGTCGCACCCGAACATCGTGATCGTGCACGACGTCGGCGAGATCGAAGGCCGGCCCTACATGGCCATGGAGCTGCTCGACGGTGAGCCGCTCGCCGATGTGATGGCCAACGGCCAACCGATGCCGGTGCGCGACGTGGTGGTCATGGGCATCCAGCTCGCACGGGCGCTCGACTACGCGCATGCACGCGGCATCGTGCACCGCGACATCAAGCCGGGCAACGTGATGTGCCTGCGCGGCTCGCAGACGGTCAAGGTCACCGACTTCGGCATCGCCCATGTCGAGACCGCGGGCAAGGAGCAACGTACGCGAGTCGGCGACGTGCTCGGCACGCCGCAGTACATGTCGCCGGAGCAGGCCGCCGGCGAGAAGCTCGACGGCCGCTCCGACCTGTTCTCCACCGGCATCATGTTCTATCAGATGCTCACCGGGCAGCGTCCCTTCGTGGGCGACAGCCTGGTCGCGCTGGCGCTAAAGATCGCGAAGGAGGAACCCACGCCGATCGCGAAGCTGCGCCCCGACCTGCCGGCCTCGCTGCGGCGCGTGGTCGAGCGCTGCCTGGCCAAGTCACCCGACCGCCGCTTCCAGACCGGCAAGGAACTGTCCGACGCGCTGTCGCGTGTGCTCGCCGAAATCGATGCAGACGCGCTGGAGCAGAACAAGCCGCGCATCGTGCCACTGCGAGTGAAGTGGGCTGCGACGATGGCGCTGATCGTCGCCATTGTCATGGCAGTGGCCGGCACCGTGATCACCCGGCGCCAGCAGGCGGCGCTGATGGATCAGGTGATCGACAGCGGTGCCGCGCTGTCGCGTTTCATCGCCGCGCAGAACGCGGCATCGGCCTTGCTCGACGAGTGGGAGGCGGTCGACGTGTCGGTGCAGTCGATCATGAAGACCGGTGACTTCCAGAGCATCACCTTGATCGACCCGGCCGGCGTCGTGCGTGCCGCCAGCCAGCAGGATCTGAAAGGCAAGCCCTACCAGCCGCCGCAGGGTCAGGCACTCGCCCAGCGCGCGGGTGGGCTGGTGGTGACGCGCTACCGGGCGCAAGGTGAACCGGTACTCGACTTCGAGACGCCGATCACCTATGGCGGCAAGCCGGCTGGCCGCGTCGCGCTCGGCCTGACCGAGCGCCCGCTGCTGCAGGTGGCGCGCTTGTCGATCACGCTGATGGTGGTGCTGGCGATCGTCACGATTGCTGCGGTGGCGATCGCGATGTACTTCGTCGCCAACTGGTTCGCGCAACCGATCAAGTTGCTCGGCGAGTCGATGGCGGAGATCGCCAAGGGTCGCTTCGACCACCGCATCCGCGAGCAGCGCAAGGACGAGTTCGGGCTGTTGTATACGGCCTTCGACCAGATGGCCCAGGCGTTGAACGACCGGGAGGCTGGCGCCGGCGCGACACCCACAGCGATCCAGCACGCCAGCACGGTCACGCTGCCGGCGAGTCGGCCGGTCGAAGCCGCCCTGCAGCGGGCGGATGACGCGCCCCCCCGGGCGCAAGGCTGACGAGGCCGGCAATGAGGCACGGTGTAAGCGCAGCGCTCTTGGTTGCCGCCGTCTGGGTGGCGACCGGCTGCACGACGCAGCCCGGTTCGCCGCCCGCCCCACCCCCCGAGGCACCGGCACCTGTCCCGACGGCCCCGGCCGCTGGTGATGTGCTCGGCCGCAGCGATCGCTTTGTGATCTACCTGCCGCGCGCCAACGAATCGCTGCGCCAGATTGCCGCGCGCTTTCTCGGGGCCGAAGACCAGGCCTGGCAGATCGCCGAGTTCAACGGCATCACGCGGCCCGAGGCCGGCCAGCCGGTGGTCGTGCCGCTCAAGCCGGTCCATCCCACCGGCGTGCGGGCCGACCAGTTCCAGACGGTGCCGATCCTTTGTTATCACCGCTTCAGCGCCACCGGAGCGGGCAGCGCAAGCCCGCGCAGCCTGACTGGCAAGATGGTGGTGTCGGCGAGCAACTTTGCAGCGCAACTTGATTGGCTGGCGCGCAACGACTACCAGGTGATCCGCCTGTCGCAACTGGTCGCCTTCCTTGAAGGCAAGCGGCCGCTGCCCAGGCGCTCGGTGGTCATCACCGTCGACGACGGCTATGAATCGATGATCCGCATTGCGCTGCCCGCATTGCGCAAGCATGGATTCCCGGCGACGCTGTTCGTCTACACCGATTTCATCGGGGCCGGCGATGCGTTGAATTGGGCGCAGCTGCAGGAGCTCGATGCCTCGGGGTTGGTCGACATCCAGCCCCATTCGAAGACGCATCGCAACCTGCTCGACCGCGCCGCGGGCGAGTCGGAGGGAGCCTATCGGCAGATGATCGAACTCGAGACGCGCGGGCCTCGTGAGCTGCTCGAGCGTCGCCTGGGCAAGCCGGTGCGTCACTATGCCTACCCCTACGGTGACGCCAATGACACCGTGCTCGACGTACTGCAGCGCCAGCCTTACCAGCTCGCGGTAACGGTCAACCCGGGTGGCAATGCCTTCTTCGCGCAGCCCCTGATGCTGCGCCGGACCATGATCTACGGTGACTACGACCTCGAAGACTTCAAGGCGAAGCTGCAGACCCACCGCGCGATCGGAAGCCCATGAGCGCGCATGGCCGCTCCAAGGCGCTCATCCCGGAGCGCGCAGCGCGTAGGGCAGCCCAATGAGCGCGCCGGGCCGCCCCAGGGGCGACTTCAGGAGGGCAAGGCCCGAAGCTATCCCAGTGACCTGGCGTGTCGTGACGGCACTGAGCCTGCTGGCGGTGTGCGCATCGATGGCCGGGTGCGTGAGCACACGCACCGAGCCGGCAGCAGAACCCGCTCGGGCAGTGCTGGCGCCCGTGGCACCCGCATCGCCGCATCCCGCGTTCGAGCAGCGCCAACACGAGCGCGCGCTGAGCCTCACGCGCGAGGGACGCCTCGCCGACGCGGCGGCGGCTTGGGACGTGCTGATCGTGCTGCGGCCGGACGTCGCTACGTACCGGGAGCGCTTCGACGACGTCAATCGCCAGATCGACGCCACGGCGGCCGAACGCCTGACGCGGGCGGCGCAGGCGGCCCGGCGCGGCGAAATCGAGGGCGCGATGCAGCTCTATCTCGGCGTGCTGGCCGTCGAGCCCGGCCATGCCAAGGCAGCCGATGCGCTGCGTGCCCTCGAACGCGAACGCGTCAAGCGAAATTTCATTGGCAAGTACACGCGCTTCACGCTGACGCGCCGTTCGATCAGCGACGGCGAGATGAAGTCCGCGCCGAAACTCGAGGAGCGCAATGAGCTGGAACACGCGTCGATGCTGGCCGGGCAGGGTGATTTCGATGACGCCATCGCGCTGCTCGAACAGCGCCTGAAGTCGAACCCGCGAGAGCCGGCGACGCAGCGGCTGTTGGCTGACCTCTATTTCCAGAAGGTGCGGGCCCAACCGGGGATGGACAAGGCAGTCGCGGTGCGCGGGCTGGAGCGCAGCGTGCAACTCGATCCGACGCATGCCGCTGCCAAGGCGCGTCTGTGGCAGCTCAAGTCATCCGGTGCCGCGCCGCGTGCCGCCCAAGCCACTGTCGCCGCACCGGCTGGGCCGGCATCAACCCCGCTGCGCTGAACCCGCCATCAACCGCCGGTCTTCTTGACCAGCTCCACTGCCCGCTGGCGTTCGAGCTTGGCCGAGTCGTTGCCCGGATCGAGCTCCAGCACGCGGTCAAAGAGCGGAACTGCCGCCTTGGGATTCTGGTTGGCCATTTCCTGGCGCGCCTGGCGCAATCGGCTCGCGACCAAGTTGCTGCGCGCAGTGCTCGCCCGCGCTGCCGCGCCGGGGTGGTCGAGCGCGGCGGCGGCCTGGAATTCCTCGTAGGCCGTGTCGAGGCGGCCCGCTTTCTCTGCAGCCTCGCCACGCTTGAAGGCAAGTTCTCCCACCGAAGGAGTCGGTGGAGCTGAAGGCGCAGGGGCCGGTATGGGCGCGGGTGCTGGTGCGGGCGCGGGTGTTGGCGCTGGCGCTGGCGCTGGCGAAGACGTAGGCGGCTGGGGTCGGATTGGGCGCGTGGCGTCCGAACCGGGCGGCGGCGCCTTGCCAGGTATGCGGATCACCTGGCCACTGCTTACCTTCTTCGGCACCGGTATGCCGTTGTAGCGCGCGAGGATGTAGAAGGAATACTTGTCGCCGAGGTGGCGCTCGGCGATGAGCGACAGCGTTTCGCTGGGCCGCACGGTGTAGGCGAAGGACTCGCGCCCCAGGGTGGCCTGCGGATCGACCGTGATCTGCCGCATCAGGCTCAATGCCAGCTTGTTGTTGGGATCGAGCTCGAGCGCACGTTGCAGCTCGGTCTTGGCCTGGTCTTCGTTGCCGTTTTCCAGCAACTGAACCGCTTGCATGGCGGTCTTCTGTGCCTGCGCCTGCTGGGCCGGTGAGGGCGGGGGCGGAGGCGGGGGGGGTGGCGGCGGCTCGGGTGGCGGCGCCGGCTGTTCGGGCACCGGTGGGCTGACAGTCGGCGGCGGCGCGGGCGGAGGCGGAGTCTGGCAGGCAGTCAGGATGCCCGCCGCAGCGACCCACAATGCACCGCGCTTCATCGCCATGTATTCCCGAACCATCGATCGCGACACGATATTGTCCGTCATATGTGCACCGGCATGGGCCATGGATTGCGGAGACTTCTCCAGTTCGGGCCGTGACTTTGGTCGATTGTCCTCGCGCAGTGCCAAACCGAGCATCCATCAATGCAACTACAAACCGCCGAGCGGCGCAGGTCCGTGCTGCGATGAACGTCGCCTTCTCGCGCCGACCGATCCCGGTGATCGTGCAGCAGCATGCCGAGGAGTGCGCGATGCTGCGCCACGTGCGCAGCGTGCTGGTGCGCGCTCCCCACGTGCGGCTGCACCAGCTGCGTCGACTCGACGACCGCATTGCCGCTCACCTCGACGGGCTGGTCGTGGCCGGCGACTACGCTGCATCGTTGTGCAGGGCGGCTCTCGAGCGGCCTGGCGCTGGTGAAATCTTTGCTTGCGCAGCGCTTGCGCTCGCCAGGCGCGACCACGGTGCGATCGACAGGCTGCTGTCCCTTGCAGCGATGCTGCCGGATGCGAAGCGCGGCCTGCTGTCCGCCTTCGGCTGGGTGTCTGCAGACTTGCTGAAAGGCGAAGTCGCGCAATGGCTTGCATCCGGCGACCCGCTGCGACTTGAACTCGGCTTGGGGGCGTGCCGGTTGCACGGGGTCGATCCCGGCGCGCCGCACATTGCAGCCCTGCGTGACAAGAACGCCGGCGTGCGCATCGAGGCGCTGCGCGGCAGCGCTGCGCACGGTCGCGTGGACTTGCTCGATGTCGTACGTGATGCGCGTCACGCCGACCCGCCTCGGGTACAGCGTCACGCGGCCATTGCCGCGACTGTTCTGGGCGACCGCGGCGCGATGTTGGGATGGGTGGTCGATAGGGCGCAACTGGATGGTGCGGACTGCGATGTCGAACTCGCGTTGGCACTGCAGGCGTCGCCATTCGATGCCGCACGCAAACTGCTGCGAACGCTGGCGCCTGGCGACGCGACCGGCCCGAGCCGACGCCTGGTGCGCGCCAGCGGCTGGCTCGGTGATGCGCAGCTGGTCCCCTGGCTCATCAGCTTGATGGACGACGATCGCCTGGCACGCCTCGCGGGCGAGGCGTTCTCGACGATCACCGGGGCGGAACTCGCAACGCTCGACCTCGAACGAAAACCACCAGAGGGTTTTATCGGCGGACCGAGCGACGACCCCGAGGCCGACGAAGTCGGGCTCGATGAAGACGAGAGCCTGCCTTGGCCAGCACAGGGTCTCGTCCAACGCTGGTGGCGCTCCTGCGCCGACAAGATGCCGGTGGGACAGCGCCTGTTTCTTGGCCAGGTGCCGAGCATCGAAAGCGCTCGGCGGGTGCTGCGCAAAGGCTTCCAGCGCCAGCGCATTGCCGCTGCGAGATGGTGCTGCCTGCTGGCACCGGGCACGAAGCTGTTCACCACTGCAGCACCCGCATGGCGCCAACAACGCCGGCTCGCAGCCACTCCTTGAACATGGACCCGAGCAAGGTCGTTGCTGGAGTGACTTTCGTTCATTGATGCCCCCAAGGCTGAGGAGGAGCATCGCAACATCGGGCATTGTGGCAAGCCGCGGCCCGCTGCGTTCACTGCCGGTTGCCCGGCGTCGACCGGCATCCAGACGGACCCACTGCCATGACCCTGACGTTGCGAGCGGTGTCGCTGAACGAGCAGCCGCTGACTCAGCCGATCAGCGCGCACTTCGACGCCAAGGGCGGCACGATCGGTCGCCATGACGACAACACACTGGCATTGCCCGACCCCGAGCGTCATATTTCGCGGCGGCAGGCCGAGATCCGTGCTGAGGCAGCCGGTTACACCATCCGCAATGTCGGCAGTGCCAATCCGATCGTGATACGCGGCCAACCGCTGGGGCGAGGTGAGAGCACCGCGCTCTCGCATCGCGATCAGGTGCGCATCGGCGGCTATTTGCTGGAGGTGATCGATCAGGAAGATGGCACCGAGGCTTCGACGATCACGCGGGGCCGCGCCAGCGTGGAAGCCAGTGTGCCGACGCCGCCGCGGATCTCGCCGCCAACACCGCGTGGCGGCGCAACGTCGGCTGAGCTGGGCGGCCCGTTCGCGGACTTGGCGTTGCCTGCGTCGAGCGACGACCCGTTCGCCGATCTGCTGGGTCCCGGCGCGACGCCGAGTCCTGCAGTGCCATTGCGCCCGGATTCCACGCCTGCGCTGCAGCGCGTGGACCCACTCGCCGTTGAAAAGGATCCGTTTGCGGAGCTGTTGCCGCCAGCCGCCGGGGTTGCGGCCTCGTCGCCCGCTTGGGGCCAGCCAGCGCCCTCGCTGCAGACGCCAAGGCTGCCCGACGACTTCGATCCGTTCGCGCCGCCACGGCGCTCGCCCGCCATGGTCCGTCCCGACGACAGCGATGGTGGTGCCTTCGATGACCTGATTCCTGGGGCACGCCCGGAGACGATCGATAGCGTGGCTGCACAGGAAGCAGATGCCGGTGATGCATTGGCCGATTTCCTCGACAAGCCGCTTCCGGGTCAGGCAGGAGCAGCGCGCGACTTGGGCGGTGGCGTGTCCACCGATCCGCTGGAAGCCTTGTTCGGAACGCCGTCGCCGCTGCGACCGCAGGCGAGCGCGCACGACGATACGCCCGCGCTGCGGGCGGCCTACATACCGCCGGCTGCGCAAGCGCGCCCCCCGACACCTGTGCGTCGGGACCAGGAAGCGGCCTCGCCGAGCGAGCAAGGGCAGGGCGCTGTGCCGGCGCAGACGGCTCTCCCCTCGTCCGCCGCGGGAACGCCGTTGGCACCGCGATCGGTCCGTCCGGCGGCCGAGGTCGACGGGCGCGAGCTCTGGGCGGCGTTCTGCGAAGGTGCAGGCGTGAATGTCGAGCTGCCCCCGAGCGCCGAGCTGATGCGCGTGGCCGGCAGCCTGTTGCGCAATGCGGTCGAAGGCATGCTGAGGCTGATGGAAGTGCGCCGCATGACCAAGCACGAATTGCGCGCGCAGGTCACGGTCATCAGGTCGCGCGACAACAATCCGCTGAAGTTCTCGCCCGATGCGCAGGTGGCGCTCGAACAGTTGCTGAAGCCGCCGGTGCGCGGCTTCCTGCCCGGTCCGGCGGCGATGACGGATGCAATGCACGATCTGGTCGGCCACTCGATCGGCACGATGGCCGGCACACGCGCGGCGCTCGAAGGCGTCCTTGACCGCTTCGCGCCAAGCGAGCTCGAATCCAAGCTCGCGGGCAAGTCAGTGTTCGACAGCGTCTTTCCGGCAAAGCGCCAGGCACGCTTGTGGAATCTGTATCTGCAGAAGTTCGAAGCCATCCGCGGTGAAGCCAGGGACGATTTCGACAACCTGTTCGGCAAGGCCTTCGTCGCTGCCTACGAACAACAGCTCGACCGCCTGGAAAGCGAGAAGCCGGTCGCCGTGCGGGCTGCAGATGCTTGAGATCGAGATCGCCACGCGCAGCGAGTGTGGCCGGCGCGAACGCAACGAAGACGCGGTGCGCGTCGGTCACGTCGGCAAGACCTGGCACATGTTGCTGGCCGACGGTGCCGGTGGGCACGCACGTGGCGCCGAAGCCTCGTTACGTGTCGTCGACAGCATCGAAAGCGCTCTGCTTGCGGCCGCACCGGTCTTCACACCAGAGCTTCTCGGCGCCGCGCTGAAAGCGGCGCATGCGCAGTTGCAGCGCACCCAGCACGACGCGCAGGGCGTGCAGCGCATGCACTCGACGGTCGTGGCGCTATGGATCGACATGACACACGGGCGTGCACTGTGGTCGCATGTCGGCGACTCGCGGCTGTACCGGCTTCGCTACGGCGCGGTCGACACGGTCACTGTCGACGACAGTGTCGTGCAGCGCATGGTCGAAGGCGGGTTGCTGACGCCGGCGCAGGCGCGCCAGCATGCAAGCAAGAACCAGCTCGTCAGCGCGCTTGGCATGGACGAGGCGATCGAACCCTGGACACTCGCGCGCGCGGTCGAGGTCGAAGATGGGGACGTCTTCTTGCTGTGCTGTGACGGCTGGTGGGATGCCTTGACCGAGGCGCAGATCCTGGCGACGCTCGAGCAGGCCGACACCCCGTCGGAATGGCTCGATGCCATGCAACAGCAAATCGAGTCCCAGGAGTTTGCCGGTCAGGACAACTTCAGTGCCATCGCCGTCTGGATCGTCGACCCGTCGCAGACGACCGTCTTCATGCTCGACGACGGCACCTGAAGCGGCCGCCTGCCACACAGGCGCCCGCGGGACCCGCGCTTCAATCGAGCAACAGGTCCGCAAAGCCGGCTGCGCTTGGCAGGCCGTGTACCAGGCTCAACGTCGGCTCGGCAGCGTCCGTTGCAGAGCGCCACCACAGCGATGTGCCTTGCAGACGAGCCATCAAGTCTTGGATGGCCAGTGCTTGCATGGCCTCTTGCAGGCTGGTGGTCCGTCCGATGCTGAAGCGCTTGTCCCCGCGGGCCGGGCGAGGCACCAGCGGCTTCGCGTTGCCCGGCGTCGGCCAGGGTGGGGCGTTGCGCAATGCGTCCTCGAAGCTGTCGAGTGCTGCGCGTTCCTGCAAGGTCTGCAAGGCTGCCTGTGTGAGGTGCTCGAACCAGAGTTCGAGATGATCGAGTGCAATACGGTCGGTCGGGGCGCGTGCGCGGCGCTGCGCCACCAACAGCGGGAAGTAGCGTCCGACCTGATCGCAGCTGGGCATCAGCACTCCGAACCACCAGTTCGCATCGAGCACACCCGGCGCCCAGGCGAAGCGCAGCACCGGTGCGCTGAGGTAGATCTGGAGCCAGTCCGCTCCGAGATGCTCGCGGCTCGTCGCCATCGCCTGCGACAGCCAGGTGTCGCAACGCTGCACGGCATGCTCGGGCAAGCGTCGCTGCGCAAAGTCACCCAGCATCGACAGCTTGCCGTACCAGCCGGGTGGCTCGCGGGAGTCGCCGGGGTTCGTCGACGCGGATGCGTTCATGACCGTCTCAAAGTCCCTGCGGGCACTGGAACTCGGCCAGTTCTTCGAGTCTGAACGGGTTGCGCACGCTGCTCGTGCTGATGTCGAAGACTGCCTTGCGACCGTCGATCGTGAAGCTCGCGCGAAACTTCTCGGGCGAGCTGCCGCGATCGAGCTGGACTCGCTCGAACATGCGGAACAGCGCCCACGGGCCTTCGGTGATCATCGCCGAGGCACCGCCGCTGGCGCTGGGTGGATCGATCGATGCGCGCACCTGCGAACTGCCGCGAGGCCCGGGCCACTGCACCGCGGTCGGGATGGCCGGCCCATGGTCGTAGCGCACGAGCTGGCCGTCGACGTCCAGGATGAAATGCTTGATCGATGCGTCCATCTCGACCGGCTTGAATTCGAGGCGCAGCGCCAGGCCGGCCGCGCCGGGGGGGAAGAAGGTTTCGCGGATCGCCGCGGCGCGCTGGAACTGCGGCAACGAGCCCGCATCGCGGCCCAGCGGGATGCCCTCTAGCGGCCGGAAGCGCCACGGCCGGGTCGTCGTGTCGACGTAGGGTTTCAAGGTCTGCTGCACCAGCGTTTCGATCTTGCCGGAGGGCCCGAAAAGCTGCGCGAAGTCGGCCGGCGTCACCTCGCGCGTCGCGTTGCGGTCGAGTGGATAGCGACCGGCTGCGGCTTGCTGGCAGAACTCGCCGACCTGGGCGCGCACCTCGCGCGACAGGATCTCGCGAAGCTGGATCGCAGCGACCGAGCCGCTGGCCGAGGCCAGGTTCTGGATCAGCGACTTCGCCGGCTCGGGCAGGCTTGCCGCCTCGGCCTTGAGCTTGCCCGGCACCTGCGAAGGCGGCGGCGCACCACCCCCCTGCAGCGCCGTCTCCGCCACGCTCAGCATCGAGTAGGCCTCGCCGATCAGCCCGACCACGGCCTCGATCGGTGCCTTGCCGCCCTCGGGTGCCGTGACCAGCTGGCGCAGACCCTTGAAATGGTCGTCGACGATGCTCTCGATGCGTGGTTCTGGCGTTGTTGCAGTCGAAGGCTTCGCGCCGAGGCTCTTGCCGAGGCGCTCGACCGGCGCTGTGATAATGCCGGTGATGCCGCTTTTTGCCTTGTCGAGCACGCTGCTCGGCGCGAGCAGCGTGGTTTCGCGCGAGATGGCGCGCAACAGGATCGGCAACGGGCTGTCGCCGGCGGCCAGCACGCGCGAGACCTGAACCGACTGGCCGATGTTGGTCATCGGCAGGATGCGGATGTCGGCGATGAAAGCGTCCCAGACGCTGACGTATTCGTTCAGGTAGATGCGACGCACTCCGTCGCTCAAGGTACCTCCCTGCAGCGCGGCAACCAGATCCTTGGACGCGCTCGAGTCCGGTGCGGCCCCCATGACCCATTCCTGCTCGGCGGCAAGTTGGCCGGCGACCTTGCCGACTTCGGTCTGGAAACCCTCGTGGTAGCCCCTGTATGAAAAAAGGCCCGGTACACCCTTGTTCAGCGGCGCGCCGCTGGCACGCGTGAAGGCGAGCGCGGCCTTCGCACCCGCCACGGACTCGATCGTGAACTCGGGGAACGCACTGCCAAGCCCGTAGTGACGCATGCGGTTGTAGATTCGCCGCGGCAGCGGATCAGCGCCGAGGACGAGCCGCGTGTGCTTGACCAGCTCCTTGTCGAGCGGCAGCGGCGAGGCGACCGCGTCCTGCGCGAGCAGCGCGTCGAGGTGCTCGCTCAGGCGCGCACGCTCTTCGATGCCGAGCTCGCGCGCGAGCCGGGCGTCCCAGTCGCTTTCGAAATAGCGTTTCAGCGCCACGTCGTCGAAGCGTTCGGGCTCGTGCAACATCAGGTAGGCCTTGAGCGCCTCGTACAGCGTTTCCGTGGCGCTGCCGCCGGCGCGCAACTGCTCCTCGACGCGCAGCGCCAGCCGCGGCTGCACCGCATCGACCAGCATGCGTTCGTAGGCGTGTCGCGCCGCACTGTCGAGCTTGTCGCCCTGGTACAAGCCGAAACCCAGCGACCAGGGCACCTTGTCGTCCTGGCCGGGCTTGGCCAGCGCCTTCACGGTGTCGAGTGCCGTCACCACCGGTCGAAGGTCGGCTGTCGGCCGGTTCGGCGTGGCCTGCACGATCTTGCGCGCCGCTTCGACGCGCGATGCCACCTCGTCGACGTAGCGGCGGTTGTTGAGGTAGCTCACGCTCCATGCACCGATCGCCCCGATCGTCAGCAAGGCCAGCACCGCATAAGCCGCCAGCGCCGCCCATGTCCGCCTGCGCTCCCAGCGAAGGTTGGTGCCGGCGATGCCGCTCTCGGCGAAAACCACCTCGCCGAGCAGCCGGTTCAGGAAGTAGCTCTTGCCGCTGGCCTGGTTGGGCGCGAGGATGGCGCGCTCGAGCTTGTAGCTTCGCGCGATCGAGCCGAGCAGGCGATCGATGGGCGTACCCTCTTGCGTGCCGCTGACGAGGTACATGCCACGCAACATGGGCTCTGCTTCGAAGCGCGAAGGCGAGAACACGGTCTCGGCGAACTCTTGCAGCACCTGGCGCAAGGCGCCGAACTGGGTAGGGAAGGCATAGATGCGCGCTCGGCGCTGGGCGTCTCGCTCGACCTGGAGCCGGTCGATCAGTCCATCGGTGAGTCGCTGCTGGAGCCGATCGAATTCGGCTCCGAAGCGCTCAAGGCCCTGCTCGGCTTTCTCGTCGAGTGCAAAGGTGTAGCCCCAGGGCGTGGCACGCTGATCCTTGTCGAGGGTCGCGAAGTAGTCCATGAAGCCGGCCAGCAGGTCGCACTTCGTGACCAGCAGGTAGATCGGAAATCGAATGCCGAGGCCTTCCTGCAGTTCCTGCACACGCTGGCGGACGGTGGCCGCATGCTGGGCACGGTCGGCGGCGTCGCGCGTCAGCAAGTCGGTGATCGACACGGTGACGAGCACACCGTTCAGCGGTTGGCGCGGCCGCGCCTTCTTCAGCAGGCCGAGGAAGCCGCTCCACGTGGCGCGGTCGTTCTCGCGGTCGCTGTCCTGCGTCGTGAAGCGACCTGCGGTATCGATCAGCACGGCCTGGTCGGTGAACCACCAGTCACAGTTGCGTGTGCCTCCGACACCGCGCACGGCGTATTGGCCGACCTTGTCGGCGAGCGGAAAGCTCAGGCCGCTGTTCTGCAGCGCCGTCGTCTTGCCCGAGCCAGGTGCACCGATGATCAGGTACCAGGGCAGCTCGTAGAGATAGCGTCCGCCGAACTTTGCCGACCAGCCCGACAGCAGCCCGCCGCTGCCGAAGCGGGCGCGCTTCAGCGTCAGCAGTGCGCGCTCGAACCTTTCGCGCACGGCAGCGAGATCGGCGCTCTCGCTGGGCCCCTTGTCGGCGGGCGCCGCCATCAACTGGTTGACCACCGCCGCATTGCCGCGCCGGGCGCGCCAGGCGTTCAGTCCGATCCACGACCCAACCAATGCCACGATGACGCCGATCGTGATCCAGCGCGAACGCTCGGTCTGTAGGGGGTGCAGCTCGGCGATGGCCACCAGCGGCCCGATGATCCAGACGACGAGAGCCACGCACAGCAGCGCCACCGCGATCAGCAACCAGCGGTTGAAGATCAGGCCGAGCAGCCTTTTCATGGCTTGGTCACCGGTTTGGCAGCGCCTGCGGCTTCCGGCCCGCGGCCGACACGCAAGGTGATCTCGACACGTCGGTTCTTCGCGCGATTGGGCGCCGTGTCATTGCCCGCAAGAGGCTCGCTGTCGGCACGGCCGGCGATGCTCAGTCGCGAGGGGTCGACCTGGTTCGCTGCGAGCAGCTGGGCCACGTTGCGGGCACGTTCCTCTGAAAGATGGAAGTTGGACGGAAAACGCGCGGAGCGGATCGCCTGGTTGTCGGTGTGGCCCGTGACCAGCACCGGGCCGGGCACGTTCGACAGGGCCTCGGCGATGCGCTTCATCAGGGCCTCGCGCTGGGGTACCAATGTGGCGCTCCCGGCTTCGAACAGACCGTCTCCGCGCACCGTGATCACGCTGCGATCGACCTCGTCGCGCACGGCCACGAGGGCGGCCTTGATGTCGGCCTCGAGGAACTGCGCCAGCCGGGGTTTCGGCGCCGGCTGCGCAATGACCTGGACCGGCGCTGCCAGCCGCAGCGACTGGATCTGCGAATACACAGGGTCGGAGCGCTCGCCCAGCGAATACGAGAAGCCCAGGTGGACCGCGACGAGCAGCAGCGCTGCCAACGCCGTGGTCGCGGCCAGCGGCAGCCAGCTCAGCGCGGCGCGGCGCTGTACCGAATGCCCCTGCCAGTGTTGCGCGAGCGCGGCCGGATGGTCGCCGCGCTGCTGCTTCAGGATCTGCGCGAGCCGGTCGCGCACCGCTGCGAGCTGGGCAGCGCCATTGTCGATCACGCGGTAGCGGCCTTCGAAGCCGAGCACCAGCGCGGCATAGATCAGTTCGAGCAGGTCGCGATTGGCCTCGGGTTGCTGGGCCAGGCGCGCCATCAGCTGGAAGACCTTCTCGCCGCCAAATACCTCGTTGTGGAACATCGCCAGCAGGCTGTGCTGCGCCCACAGTCCCGAGCCGCCCCAGGGCGTGTCCGCGGCCGCCTCATCGATCATCGTGCACAGCACGTAGCGCGCGGCCATCACGCGTTCGGCCGCGACGCCGGCCGAGGCTGCACGTGCGGCAAAATCGCGGATGCCCTGAGCAAGCTGGTTGCGCAATGCAGCCACGTCGGCAACCTGTCGCGTGGCGCGCAGTTGCGGCATCAGCAACAACAGCGGATTGGCCAGCGCCACCAGAGGGTTCAGGCCGTGCACCGGCGCTGGCACATCGGTGGTCATGGTGGTGGACGGGTCGCGCGGCAGCTCGCTCGAGCGAGATGTGCCCGCGCGCCCCCCCGGGTCCGGACGAATGAAAGTGCGCTGCCCGTCGAACTCAGCGAAAGGATCGTTAGCCGACGAGGGATCCATCTTCGACTGTGCCGTGATGCGTGCGCGGCGTCACTGGCGGATGGCCCAGAATTCGAGCTCGAGCCCGGGAAAGTCGCCGGCCACGTGCAGTGCCAGGCTGCCGTTGCGTTCGACTTGTTTCCACAATTCGCCGCTGCGCTCGAGCTCGAAGTAGTGGAAACCGGCATGGAAGGGCAACTGCCGCGGCGCCACCGGCAACGAGCGCATTCCGAGGCCGGGCAGGGCAAGGTTGACGAGATCGCGGATGCGCTCGGCTGGGCCGAGTTTGGACTGCGTGGGAAAGCGCTGGCGCAGCTGTTCGGCCGGCAGGCTGGCATTGACTGCGAGCACGAAGCTGGCGCTGCGTGCCAGTTCGGGATCGGGGATGACTGCGGTGCGTACGCCGTAGCCGCGGTCGACGAGTTCGATCTGCAATGCATTGCGCTCCAGCACGGTCGAGAGCAGGCGGCGCAGATCCTCGATCACGGGTGCGAAGCTCGCCCGCAGATCATCGTGCGCGTAGAGCGGGTATTCGGCGCCGTGGCGGGGCTCGGCGCCAAAAGTCGCTAGTTCGCCGGCGAGCTGGGCGCAGACCAGGTGAAACTCGCGCGGATGCACATGCGGCCCCAGCGCGTACTGACGCAACATCGGCTCGACGCGGTTCAGAGCCTGCAGCATCAGGAAGTCGGCGAGCTCCGATACGCCGTGACCGAGTTGCCCCATGCGCGCTGCGAGCGCCCTGGCACGCTGTTGCACCAGCCCGTGCAGCAGCGACGCGGTGGTCGACAGTTGCCCGGTCGCATCGATGCGCACCTGGGGTGCGATGTAGC
>Ga0114942_1000213_pt1 | contig 15888 bp, 14 predicted proteins | sample LowerColdCreek_FD_88674 | JGI IMG/M metagenome (GOLD analysis project Ga0114942, IMG submission 88674) | Groundwater microbial communities from Cold Creek, Nevada to study Microbial Dark Matter (Phase II) - Lower Cold Creek | ecosystem: Environmental > Aquatic > Deep subsurface > Groundwater ... | reverse complement strand
GGACAGATCCTTCTCGGCCTTCTGGCCCAGGTGCATCAGCAGCGTCGCGTCGCCGCCGTCGTCCAGGATCATGTTCGGGCCTTCGCCCGGTTCACCCTTGCCGGCGAATTCGAAGATGCGGTGGGTGTAGTCCCAGTAGTCTTCCAGCGTCTCGCCCTTGTAGGCGAACACGGGCGTGCCGACAGCGGCCAGCGCGGCGGCGGCGTGGTCCTGCGTGGAGAAGATGTTGCAGCTGGCCCAGCGCACTTGTGCGCCCAGCGCCTGCAGCGTCTCGACGAGCACGGCGGTCTGGATGGTCATGTGCAGCGAGCCAGTCACACGTGCGCCCTTGAGCGGTTGCGTGGCGGCGTATTCCTTGCGGATGGCCATCAGCGCCGGCATCTCGTGCTCGGCGATCTTGATTTCCTTGCGGCCCCAGGCGGCGAGCGTCAGGTCCTTGACGATATGGGCGGGAAGATTTGCGGTCATGCGAGCTCCTTCAAGCGAATGAAGCCGCTGGTGCTGCGCCGGGAAGTTCAAGACTCACCCCGGCCATCGGCCAACGGGTGAGCGCAGTTGCAGGGTGTCTGTTCCGAGCCTGGCCTCAAGGGTGCTGAGGTTGCAACGCTCCTCGGAAGCCTGCGAGTGTAGCGGCCCGGCCGCGCCGGCGGGCGTGGCCTGCGTCACGGCCGGGCGGGTTTCAGTCGCGCTGCTGCGCGCGGCGTTTGCGGGCCGTCCACAAGGCCAGGGCCGCGAGTCCGGCCAGGCCCAGCACGGCGCCGCTGGGCTCGGGTACGGCCGAGACCGTGGCGCTCAGGCCGCCCGCCACGAGCGCCAGCCGCGAGTCGCCGAACAGATGCTGGCTGGCGCCATCGCCGTAGGACAGCACGGTGGTACTGAAGCTCAGGCTGGACACGCCCAGCGTGCCGAACATCGGCGCGCCCACCTGGCTGCCGAAGAAGAGGTTCTGCAGCGCGTTGCCGTTGACGGTCTGTGTGGCGCTGGCGCTGCCGATCACCTGGCCGCGCGCATCGCGCAGCGTCAGTTGGTTCTGCAGGTTGAAGCTGATGGCGTTGCTCAGATCGAGGCTGCCGGTCATCAGGCTGAAGGACATCGGGTTGTCCAGCTGCAGCGTCTGACCGGGCAGGAAGCGGATGTCGACGGTCAGCGTGTCGCCTGCGGACAGTTCGATCCTGCGGCCCGCATCGTCACCGGCCAGCATGCCTGGCTGCAATTGCCGGGCGTCCAGCTGCATCTGCACCTCATGGGTGCTTGCAGTGGCGGCGGTAGACAGGCTGGACAGAAGGGCCAGGTTCAGCAGGGAGTGGCGCAGCAGCATCGGGGCGATTCCAGGGATCCGGGACGGACATGCCCGGTTGGCTGCAACTCTAGCCAAATTTGTGGACAAGTTGTCTCTCAAGTTGTAATCGCCCCTCAACCGGAGGGGGTGGCGAGACGGCTCGCGCCGTGTCTGCCTCGGCCTTGGTGTCGGGCGAGCGGCCGTCAGCGGCGCGGCCAGATCGCGACCGTCACAGCCCCGGTGGCAGGTGGGCGAAGCGGTCCGAGCGACCGCGCTCCTGTTGCTTGAGCTGCCGCTCCATGTCGGCGAGGTCGCAGGCCTCGGGTGGGAGGTGCTCGTCCCCACCCCGCTGCAGCGACGCCCAGGTGCGCCGCAGCCAGGCGCGCCAGCGACGTCGCTGCCCCGCGAAGGTGTGGCGTGGCGTCGAGAGGGCGGTGGGTGGCATGCGGGGCTCCTTGGTGTCGTGGGCTTCGCACGTTAGGGTGGGTGCGCCTGGCGGCCAAGGCACAGCCGGCGCGGCGGCGCGGGGTCCTGTATCAGTCCGGTCGCTGGCACAGCGGCGCCGGTGCACCCTGGCCGCTGCGGCGCAGCTGGTCGATGTCAGCCCTGGGTGGTGCGCCAAACAGCCGGCGGTACTCGCGGCTGAATTGCGACGGGCTTTCGTAGCCCACGCGGTGCGCCGCGCCGGCGGCGTCCAACCCGTCGGCGAGCATCAGCCTGCGTGCCTGCTGCAGGCGCAGCTGCTTCTGGAACTGCAGCGGCGACAGCGCGGTCAGCTGTTTGAAGCGTAGATGCAGCGTGGATGGGCTCATGTGCGCCAGGGCGGCCAGCTCGTCGATGGACAGCGGTTCGGCGAAGCGGCGTGTCAGCTGTTCGATGACGCGGTTGAGCCGCCGGGCCACGCCGTCGCCCCGGGCCAGCGTGCGCAGGCGCGGGCCTAGCGGCCCGCTCAGCACGCGGTAGAGGATCTCGCGCTGCACCAGCGGCGCCAGAGCCTTCAGGTCCTGCGGGTTGTCCAGCAGTTGCAGCAGCCGGCAGGCGGCGTCCAGCAGCGGTGCAGTCACGGGCGCCACCTGCAGGCCGGCGTCGGCGTCGGTTTCGGCCGCCGGGGCGTCGCCGTCCAGCAGCAGTTCGGCGAGTGCCTGCGTCTCGCAGGACAGCCGCAGGCAGACATAGGGCTTGTCGGTGCTGGCCTCGGTGACCTGGCCGCGGGGCAGCATCGTCACCGGTACCAGCAGGCATTGCATGGCGTCGTATTGCACGACACGCCCGCCCAGCTGTGCCTGCTTGCGACCCTGCAGCACCAGCACCAGGCCGGGCTCGTAGAGCGTTGGTACCGGGAGCGCCGGGGCACTGGCGCGGATCAGCCGCAGCCAGGGCAGGGCGGTCGCATGCAGGCCGTCGCAGGCGGTGCGGGCCAGCGCCAGCCGGATCGTCCGGGCGCGTAGCGTTTGCAGGTCGTCATCGGTCGCCATGCGGCCGATTGTGCAAACTCTTGGTGGCTTCGTGGCGATCACGGGGGGTTGACCCGGAGGATCGGGCAAGTCAGCGCCAGCTTTGTGCTGGCCGGTGGCGGGGTGGGCGCCTAATCTCCCGTCCTCCCTCGACAACGCCGGCAAGGAGCCACGATGACCCTCACCCACCTTCCTCGACGCCGCCTGGGCGCCACAGGCCCCGAGGTTTCGGCCCTGGGCCTGGGCTGCATGGGCATGTCGGAGTTCTACGGCCCGGCGGACGACGCGCAATCGCTGGCTGTGCTGAACCATGCGCTGGACATCGGCATCAATTTCCTCGACACCGCCGACATGTACGGCAGTGGCGCCAACGAGCGCCTGCTGTCGGGCCTGTTGCGGCAGCGGCGCGGCGAGGTCGTGCTCGCGACCAAGTTCGGCCATGTGCGCTCGCCGGACGGCGCCGTTGCGCGCATCGACGGCAGCCCTGCCCATGTCCACCAGGCCTGCGATGCCAGCCTGGGCCGCCTGGGCGTGGATCACATCGACCTCTACTACCAGCACCGCGTCGACAAGACCGTGCCCATCGAGGAGACGGTGGGCGCGATGGCTGAACTGGTCAGGGCCGGCAAGGTGAAGCACCTGGGCCTGTCCGAAGCCTCGGTGGCCACGATCCGCCGTGCCCATGCCGTGCACCCCATTGCGGCGGTACAGACTGAATACTCGCTGTGGAGCCGGGACGTGGAGGCCGAGGTGTTGCCCACGTGCCGCGAGCTGGGCATCGCGCTGGTGCCCTACAGCCCGCTGGGCCGCGGCTTCCTGACCGGCGCCATCCGCTCGGCCGAGCAGCTCAGTGTCGACGACCGCCGTCGCATCCATCCGCGCTTCCAGGGTGAAAACCTGGGCCACAACCTGGCGCTGGCCGACGCGCTGGCCGCGCTGGCGCAGGACTGGCGCTGCACGCCCGCCCAGCTGGCGCTGGCCTGGCTGCTGGACCAGGGCGACGACATCATTCCCATCCCCGGCACGCGCCGCATTGCCCGGCTGGACGAAAACGCGCATGCCACGCTCATCCACCTCGACGCTGGCCGTCGCGGGCGCATCGACGCGCTGCTGGCCCGCTATGCCGTCGCTGGCACGCGCTACCCGGCAGCGCAGATGGGCTCGGTCAACGTGTGAGGACTTGCCGCATTCGGCGGCCATGAGCTGGGCCTGTTTCAGCCGCCCAGCCCCAGGAAGACGCGCAGCCGCTCGATTTCTTCCGCCAGCTCGGCCTTGAAGCGGGCGTCCCGTGGCGTGCGACCGTCGACAAACCCACAGTCGACCTTCAGTTCGCCACCCTTCACGCCGGCATTTGCCCAGCCGATGACGCGGTCGCACCACAGCAGCGGCAGTGCGTAATGGCCCCGCACGCGCTTGGCGGCCGGCGTGTAGGCCTCGAAGCGGTAGGCCCAGCCCCACAGCAGCTCGAAGCGGCGGCGGTCCCAGACGACCGGGTCGAACGGCGCCAGCAGCCGCACCTGCGCCGGGACGCGCCAGCCGCCTCTCCCGCCACTGAAGGGGTCTTCCTCGGCCGGCCAGTACCAGTCGACGCCGTCGACCCGGGCATGCGCCAGCCGGGCCTTGGCGCGGGCCAGCGTCGGCTTGCGCAGGTCCTGCCACTGCCGTGCAGCGCCGGCCAGCATGCTGATCAGCGTGGACAGGCTGCCGGCCGGCAGCGGCGCGTACTTCTGCACCAGCGCGTCCGTCATCGCGTCCATGGCGGCCTGCGGGTCGGGGTGGGCCTGCCACTTCGGCGCCACGCAGTAGACGCGCGTGCCGCTGTCGCGCCGCACGACATCCAGCCGGCCCCTGTAGTGCAGGCCGTCAAGCAGCTCGGTGGACAGCCGGCTGTTGCCGCCGAACCAGTTCTTCACCGGCCCGTGGCCCAGCGCCGCGTCGACAGCCGCCGGGTGGGCCTCGCCCAGGCGTGTGACCTCGGCCAGCACCGCGTTGGCCAGCTTCAGGCGCGGCGCGTCCCAGGTGTGGCGCGCCGTGCGCGGGTGCATCAGTGCGCGCAGCTCGGGCGTGACGAAGCCGTAGTTGATGAAGAAGTCTTCCTGCAGCGGCAGGCGCGGGTAGCGGCGCTCCAGGTCGCCGGCCCGGTAGCCCTTGACGCGGTGGCGCAGCGTCAGGTCCTGTGCGCGGGCCGGCGCGCGCAGCGGGTCGGCCTGCACGAAGCCGCCCAGCTTCGCGATCGCCTTCACCAGCGTCGTCGGCGTGAACAGGCTGCGCGCCACGGCGTGGTGGCGCAGGGCGGCAAGATCGGGCGGCATCCTCTGCGGCAAGGTCGTTGGGGTGCGCCGCACGTTAGCAGGCGGGCGTGCTGCGGTTGGTCTGGCGGGCCGCGCGGCGGCGCGGCACTAGAATTCAAGGTTGCTTTGCGGTGGCCGTGGCCGCCCGACTCTCAAGGAAACCAACGTGTTCATTTCCAACGCCTACGCCCAGGCCGCCCCGGCGGCCGCCAGTACCGAGTCCGGCCTTCTCGGCATGCTGCCGCTGGTGCTGATGTTCGTCGTGCTCTATTTCGTCATGATCCGGCCGCAGATGAAGCGCCAGAAGGAGCACAAGGCCATGATCGAGGCGATCGCCAAGGGCGACGAGGTCGTCACGGCCGGCGGCGTGGTCGGCAAGGTGTCCAAGCTTGGCGACAACTTCGTGCACCTCGAAGTGGCCAACGGCGTCGAGCTGCAACTGCAGCGCAGCGCCATCTCCCAGGTTCTGCCCAAGGGCACCTTGAAGTAAGCCGGCCTGGCGCCATCTTCGCCACCCGTCGTCGGCGCTGGGCGCTGGCAACGCCGTTCAGGCGCGTACAAGGAAGTCTCGAATGAACCGCTATCCGCTCTGGAAGTACGCGATCCTGCTCGTCGCGCTGCTGATCGGCACGATCTACACGCTGCCCAACCTGTTCGGCGAGGCGCCTGCGGTGCAGGTGTCGTCGTCCAAGGTCACCGTCAAGGTCGATCCGGCGCTGCAGGCCCGCATCGAGGCGGCGCTGCAGCAGGCCGGCGTCAAGCCGGACTTCGTCCAGTTCGACGGCACGTCCATCAAGGCGCGTTTCGGCGACACCGACACCCAGCTCAAGGCCAAGGACGTCATCAGCAAGGCGCTGAACCCCGATCCGGCCGACCCCACCTACATCGTCGCGCTGAACCTGCTGTCGCGCTCGCCGAGCTGGCTGACCGCGCTGCACGCCAACCCGATGTACCTGGGCCTGGACCTGCGCGGCGGCGTGCACTTCCTGATGCAGGTCGACATGAAGGCCGCGCTGACGAAAAAGGCGGAGGGGCTGACCAGCGACGTGCGCCTGATGCTGCGCGAGAAAAACATCCGCCATGCCGGCATCAGCCGTGACGGCAACACGGTGCTGATCGCTTTCCGCGACGCCGAGCAGCGCACGGCGGCCACCGCGCTGCTGAAGGCGCAACTGCCCGACGTCACCTGGACGCCGCAGGGCGATGCCGGCGAGCTGCGCCTGGCCGGCAGCCTGTCGCAGCAGGCCCAGATTGCCGTGCAGCAAGCGGCGCTCAAGCAGAACATCACGACGCTGCACAACCGCGTCAACGAGCTGGGCGTGGCCGAGCCCGTCATTCAACAGCAGGGCCTGGACCGCGTCGTCGTGCAGCTGCCTGGCGTGCAGGACACGGCCAAGGCCAAGGACATCATCGGCCGCACCGCCACGCTGGAGCTGCGCATGGTGGACGACGGCGCCGAGGCGCAGGCCGCGCTGGCCGGCACCGGCCCCGTGCCCTTCGGCACCGAGCGTTTCATCGACCGCGGCTTCGGCCCGATCATCGTCAAGCGCCAGGTCATCCTGACCGGCGACAGCCTGAACGACGCCCAACCGGGCTTCGACGAAAACCAGCAACCCGCCGTGCACCTGACCGTCGACGCCAAGGGCGCGCGGATCATGAAGGAGACCTCGCGCGAGAACGTCGGCAAGCGCATGGCCATCCTGATCTTCGAGAAGGGCAAGGGCGAGGTCGTCACGGCCCCCAAGATCAACAGCGAGCTGGGCAGCCGCTTCCAGATCTCCGGCGCCATGACCACGCAGGAAGCCGCCGACACGGCGCTGCTGCTGCGCGCCGGCTCGCTGGCCGCGCCGATGGAGATCATCGAGGAGCGCACCATAGGCCCGAGCCTGGGCCAGGAGAACATCGAGAAGGGCATCGCCAGCGTGACCTGGGGCTTCATCGCCGTCGCGGTGTTCATGTGCGCCTACTACATGCTGTTCGGCGTGTTCTCGTCGCTGGCGCTGGGCTTCAACCTGCTGCTGCTGGTCGCGGCGCTGTCGGTCATGCAGGCGACGCTGAGCTTGCCGGGCATTGCGGCCATCGCGCTGGTGCTGGGCATGGCCATCGACTCCAACGTGCTGATCAACGAGCGTGTGCGTGAGGAGTTGCGCGCCGGCGTGTCGCCGCAGCAGGCCATCCACCTCGGCTACGAGCGCGCCTGGGCCACCATCTTCGACTCCAACGTGACGACGCTGATCGCCGGTGTCGCGCTGCTGGTGTTCGGCTCCGGCCCCATCAAGGGCTTCGCCGTCGTGCACTGCCTGGGCATCCTGACCTCGATGTTCTCGTCCGTCGTGTTCTCACGCGGCCTGGTGAACCTCTGGTATGGCCGCAGGAAGAAGCTCAAGAGCGTGTCCATCGGGCAGATCTGGAAGCCCGACGCCGACCAGCCCGCAGCCGAGACGACCGACGTGGCCAAGGCCTGAGGACAAGACACTATGGAACTCTTTCGCATCAAGCGCGACCTGCCGTTGATGAAGCATGCGTTGATCTTCAACGCCATTTCCTTCATCACCTTCGCCGCTGCCGTGTTCTTCCTGGTCACGCGCGGGCTGCATTTCTCCATCGAGTTCACCGGTGGCACGGTCATCGAGGTTGCCTATCCGCAGGCGGCCGAGATCGAGAAGACCCGTCTGGTCATCGAGAAGATGGGCTACGGCGAAGTCCAGGTGCAGAACTTCGGCTCCTCGCGTGACGTGATGATCCGCCTTCCGGTGCGCGAGGGCGAGAAGCAGACCGAGGTCGTCGACAAGGTGTTCGGCGAGCTGTGCAAGGCCGAGACCGGCACCATCACCCGCCACAGCGAGATCACGCCCCAAGGCGAGCAGGTCGACAAGCAGGTTTGCGCGAAGGCCGATGGTGCGGAGCCCGTCAAGCTGTCGCGCTCCGAGGTTGTCGGCCCGGCTGTTGGTGATGAGTTGGCGAAGGATGCCGCCGCAGCGCTGGCCGTGACGATCATCGGCATCATGATCTATCTGGCCATCCGCTTCGAATGGAAGTTCGCGGTCGCCGGCATCATCGCCAACCTGCACGACGTGGTCATCATCCTGGGCTTCTTTGCCTACTTCCAGTGGGAGTTCTCGCTGGCGGTGCTGGCGGCCATCCTGGCGGTGCTGGGCTACTCGGTGAACGAGTCCGTCGTCATCTTCGACCGGGTGCGCGAGGCCTTCCGCAAGTTCCGCAAGATGAACACGCACGAGGTCATCGACCATGCGATCACGTCGACGATGAGCCGGACGATCATCACCCACGGCAGCACGCAGCTGATGGTGGTGTCGATGCTGCTGTTCGGCGGCCCGACGCTGCATTACTTTGCGGTTGCGCTGACCATCGGCATCCTGTTCGGCATCTATTCGTCGGTCTTCGTGGCGGCGGCCATCGCGATGTGGCTGGGTGTGAAACGAGAAGATCTCGTCAAGACGACCGTCAACCGCGACGACCCCAACGACCCGAATGCCGGGGCCGTCGTGTAGAGTGACTGCGACCCCCAACCCTCGACGCGCAGCTGCCCTTTCTCGCCCATGACCGCCGCTCGAAACCAGGCCCTGGCGACCCAGGCGCGGCGCGTCTATCTCGAGGCTCTGGTACGCGGCATGACGCCGCTGGTCGCGGCCATCGGCCAGGGCGCCGGCCAGCTGCTGTCGCAGGGCGCGGCCCATGCCGTCATGATGGCGCGGCGAGATGCGGTGCAGGCCTGGCAGAAGTTCGGCCCCAGCTGGCAGTTGGCCTTCGTCGGCGCGCTGCGCCATGCGGCCGTGCACGGGGTCTCCGACAGCGGCCGCGACCATGAGACGGCCGCGTCGACCGGGTCGCAGAAGATGAGCCTGGTGGACGATTCCACCATCGAGCGCGAGATCACCAGCTCGCGCCTGGCGCTGGTCATGATGGACCGCGCCACCTGGGAATTCACCGACCTGCGCACCCGCATGCAGGCGCTCGAGTCGCACGACGACCTGGAGCCGCTGGACCTGCTGCGCGCCCATGTCGTCGCCCGCCTCGCGCTGGACGCCTGGACCCGCGTGGGCCTCAGCACCGAGGTCTGGCTGCTCTTGCACCACGAGTTGCACGAGGAGTTCGCGCAGCTCATCAGCGAGGCCTACCACGAGACCAACCGCTGGCTGATCGCGCAGAAGGTGCTGCCCGAAGTCGACCTGCGGCCCTTCATCCGCCGCACGGCCCAGGCCGCCAAGGAGGCCGCTGCGGCCGCCGGTGGCCCGGCTGCAACGCCCGCGCCGCCGCCGGTTGCGCCCGCCTCCGGGCTGGCGCCGCTGACCGTGCCCTCTGGCAGTGGCGAGCTGCCGCGCAGCCGGGCCAGTTCGCAGGCCGACGAGGTCATGGCCCAGCTGCAGCGCGTGCTGGCCCGCCATGTGCCGGGCTTCCCGGTCACGAAAAGCCAGGTGCCCGCCCGGCCGGGTGCTGGCAAGCCCAGCCTGGCCGGCCTCGGCGCGAGCCAGGCCAGCCTCATGGGCGGTGGCGCGCTGGCGGCGGCCGACGGCGGTGGCCATGCCCGACCCTCCCTGGCCGATGCGCCTTCGGTCGCGCCGGCGTCGCCCGCTTCGCCGCGTCTGATCGGCGCCATCAAGCATGCGCAGGAATCGCTGCAGCGCCGCCCGGCCGCACCCGGCGGCGTCGCTGCCGACAGCTCCGGCCAGAGCGCGCCGCGCCAGCTGGAGGAAATCGGCGCCCGCAACCAGGCCTTCAAGCAGGTCCTGAAGCAGGCCGCCAATACGCCGGCCGAGCGCGCGACCATCGAGATCGTCGCGATGATGTTCCAGAGCATCCTGACCGAGGAGCGCATCCCGGCGGCGGTGCGGGTCTGGTTCGCACGTCTGCAGATGCCGGTGCTGCGGGTGGCCGTCAGCGAGCCGGACTTCTTCGCCGCCGCCGACCACCCCGCCCGCCGCCTCATCGACCGCATGGGCGCGTGCGTGATGGGCTTCAACGCCCAGACCAGCTCGGCGCTGAGCGCCAACGAGACGCTGGAGCGCGAGATCAAGCGCGTCGTGCAGGTCGTCGAGGCCTATCCGGACACCGGCCGGCGTGTCTTCGCCACCGTGTTGACCGAGTTCGAGAAGTTCCTCGATCACTATTTCGAGAAGGAAAACCAGGCCTCCAAGCGCGGTGTGTCGCTGGCCCAGCAGGTCGAGCAGCGCGAGACGCTGGCCATCCAGTACACCATCGAGCTGCGCAAGATGCTGTCCGAGGTGCCGGTGCAGGACGGCGTGCGCGACTTCCTGTTCCATGTCTGGGCCGATGTGCTGGCCGTCACCGCCGTGCGCGCCGGGCCGCAGGCGGATGTCACCAAGGCCATGAAGCGCGCTGCCGCCGACCTGATCTGGTCGGCCAGCGCCAAGTCCTCCCGCGAGGACCGGGCCGACGTCATCCGCCGCCTGCCGCCGCTGCTGAAGATGCTGCGCGACGGCATGAGCCATGCCGGCATCGCCGTGGACAAGCAGGACGACCATGTGCGCCTGCTCAACAACGCGCTGGCCGCAGCCTTCACCGCCAAGACGGCCGCCATCCCGCGCGAGCGCCTGGACGAGCTGATGGACCAGCTCGAAACGCTGGAAGCCATGCTGCCCGAAGACGTCGATGGCGACACCCACGTCGACGAGATGCTGGTGCGCGACCTGTCCGGCCACGAGTCCGACGGCATGGAAGTCGTGGCCGAGGGCGGCTCCGCGCCCACGCCGGCCATGGTCGCCTGGGCCCGCGAGCTGCAGGTGGGCGGCTGGTTCATGCTGGACTACCGCGGCCGCAACGAGCAGGTGCAGCTCGCCTGGCGTGGCCTGCGCAAGCAGCTGGCGCTGTTCGTCACGCCCAAGGGCCGTGGTGTGCTGTTCTCGCTGAACCGCATGGCCGCCTTCCTGCAGGCCGGCCTGCTGCTGCCGGCGCAGGACGAAGCGCTGACCGTGCAGGCCACGCGCAAGGCGCTGGCCAAGCTGGATGCCGACCCGGGTCAGCTGCTGAACTGAGCTTCGCCGGCACGCGGCGTGCGGGCGCCTAGTGGATCAGCCGGTCTTCCGGCGCCACGAACAGCTCATCGAGGATGAGAGCATCCGGCTCCTCGCCCAGGCTCCAGAACACCATCAGCACGATGATCTTCAGATCTTCCAGGTCCATCGGGCTGCCGGGGATGGCCATGGCGCGGTCGATGACCATCTCGCGCATCGGCCCGGGCAACACGCCTGCGGATTCCAGGAAGCTGATGAAGCCGACGGACGCTTCCCCCAGGTGATCGGTCTCGCGAGGCGAGTACACGCGCATGGCGCTCACGCTCTGCTCGCCGTGGAAGGCTTCTCCAGCAGCGGACAGGCCTTCCAGCCAGTTCAGCGCTTCCTGGATTTCGTCGTCCTCGAAGCCCACCGCCGTCAGCTTGCGCGTCAGCTGCGCATGGTCGGGGCAGGCGTCCGGGCGCCAATACGTCTCGTAGAGATAGACCAGGACATCGAACATTGTGAGCTGATGATAGCCCAGCGTTTCGCGCGGCCCGGCTGCGAACAACCCCCCGGATGGGCCGTTGATGCGGGCAGTACCGGCAGCGCAAACTGCTGGCCCGCAGCGCCGCCGTCAGCCCTGCCGGCGGCGCTGGAACATCTGGCCCGCCAGCCGCGCGATCTGGCCGTCCAGCTCCAGTTCCAGCAGCGCCACGCTCAGCTCGGCCGCCGGCCAGCCACAGCGGGCCATCAGCGCGTCCAGGCTGACGGGATCGAACCCCATCGCGTCCAGCAGCGCCTGCTGTTCATGCGGCGTCTCGGCCGCCTCAGGCGCGGCGGCGACGGGCGAGCCGGCTTGGGCCAGCGGCGGCAGCTCCTCCAGCACGTCCTCGGCGGACTCCACCAGCTTGGCGCCCTGGCGGATCAGTGCATGGCAGCCGCGCGCCTGCGGCGAGTGGATGGAGCCGGGGATGGCAAAGACCTCCCGGCCCGCCTCCACCGCCAGCCGGGCGGTGATCAGCGAACCCGACTGCACCGCTGCCTCGACAACCAGGCAGCCCTGGCTCAGCCCCGCGATGATGCGATTGCGGCGCGGGAAGTTGGCTTGGGTGATGGGCGTGCCCAGCGAGTACTCGCTGGCGATCAGGCCGCCGGCAGCCAGCAGCCGGGCGGCCAGACCGGCGTTGCGGCGCGGGTAGACCTGGTCCAGCCCGGTGCCGACGACGGCGATGGTGGCGCCTTCGGCGTCCAGTGCGCCTTCGTGCGCGGCGGCGTCCACGCCCAGGGCCAGGCCCGAGATGATGGTGTAGCCGGCCCGGGCCAGTGCGCGGGCGAAGGCGCGGGCGTTGTCACCGCCCTGGGCGGTCGGGTTGCGGCTGCCGACGATGGCCAGCGACGGCGTGCCCAGCAGGTCGCGCCGCCCCTGCAGCCACAGCAGCAGCGGCGGGTCGGCCGTGGCGAGCAGGCGGGGCGGGTAGTCGGCGTCGCCCAGCACCATCAGGTCATGGCCCGGCTCGGTCAACCAGGCCTCGGCCTTGGCGATCAGCTCGGTGAGGTGGTCGGGCGGCTTGTTGAAGGCGTCCCGCTGCTTGGCGGGCAGGGCTTGATCCAGCGCAGCGGCGGGCAGCTCGAACACGGCCTGCGGGCTGCCCGCCATCGCCAGCAGCCGCCGCGCGGCACCGGGGCCGACGCTTTCGGTCAGCCGCAGCCAGGCGGCCAGTTCGGCCGGCGAAAGCATCAGGGTTCGGTAAAGCGGTCGCCGGGCTTGACCGGCTCCTTCACCGAGATGATCAGCGCATAGGACACGCGCTCGTAGATCTCGAAGACGAACAGGATGCCGTGCCGTTCGTCCGGCAACTTGATGGCCTGCGGCCGGTCCTGCGTCTTGTCGATGACGGCTTCGCCGTCGCGCCACAGCGCGAAGACATGGCCGCGTTCGATGCCATCGCGCTTGCCGCGGTTGAGCGCCACGATCTGGTTCTGGCCGGCGTTCAGCGCCTCGCCGTAGATGGCCGCGATCCGACCCGCCATGGGTCGGTCGGGTGCATGCGGCACGTAGCGTTCGAGGTTGCGCGCCGGCGCTGGCGCGAGGCGGTCGCCGACACCGACCTCCTGCTTGACCTGGCTGACCTGCAGCGTCGCCGGCACGATCTCCGTCTTGCCGTCGGCGCCGCGGCGGTTCTCGCCCGGGCGGATCAGGTCGGCCGTGCCGACGTAGGGCGCCTCGTAGCCGAGGATCTCCTGGGTGGTCGGGTCGCGCAGCACGCGCGCCGTGCGGAAGATGCGGAAGTCCGTCGCGCCGCCGAAGTCGCCGCGGGCATAGGCCAGGTCGCCCTGGCCGACGATGACATGTCCTTCCTGCGTGGCGACGATGCGCGGCGCGGTGGCGAGCACGTCGGTGTCAAAGACGACGGCGTCGGTCAGGAAGGGCTGGATCAGGTGCAGCGGGATCGTCGGAATGGGGCTCCCGTCCATGCCCGAGATGCGCATCTGCGGCCGCAGCTTGAGCGTGTCGCCGTCACCGCCGACGCGCTGCCCGAACTGCAGCCGCGCCCGGCCGTCCACCTTGACGAGGTGCAGGATCTGGCCCGGGTAGATCAGGTGCGGGTTGCGGACCTGGTCGCGGTTCATGCCCCACAGCTCGGGCCAGCGCCAGGGGGTCTTCAGGAACAGCTTGGAGATGTCCCACAGCGTGTCGCCCGCCACGACGGTGTGGCTGTCGGGCGCATTGGTCGCCAGCTCCGACAGCGGCACGCCGGCGCTGGCGACCTGCTCGGCCACGCGGCGCTGTTCTGGCGTGATGGGCAAGTTGCCGGCCTGGGCCCATGCCGAGGTCGTCACGAGGGTCAGGCAGGCCGCAAGGACGGAAATATGGGCGGGGCGGGCAACAGGCATCAGGCGCGGTCTCCGAAGGGATTGCCGGATCGGCGAAAATCCCGGCGATTCTGCCCCCATTCCCCGGGGGCAACCAACAACCGCTAGCGCTCGTTTGCGAGTGCTTACAAGGCGCCATGGCCCAGCTAGACATCCTCCGCTATCCCGACCCGCGTCTGCACACCGTCGCCAAGCCGGTGATTGCCGTGGACGAGCGCATCCGCCGGCTCGTCGACGACATGCTCGAAACCATGTATGCCGCCGACGGCGTGGGCCTGGCCGCGACCCAGGTGGACGTGCACGAGCGCGTCATCGTCATCGACACCTCGCAGGACCGGGACACGCCGCGCGTGCTCATCAACCCCGAGCTGGTTCGCACCAGCGAGCGCATGGTCGACGGCGAGGAGGGCTGCCTGTCGGTGCCGCAGATCTACGACAAGGTGGCGCGCCATGCCGAGGTGACCGTGCGCGCGACCAACCGCGACGGCGAGGTCTACGAGTTCGACGCCGATGGACTGCTGGCCGTGTGCGTGCAGCATGAGATGGACCATCTGCAGGGCAAAGTGTTTGTCGAGTATCTGAGCCCACTCAAGCGCGACCGCATCAAGACCAAGATGATCAAGAAGACGCGCGAGGACGAGGCGGAAGCCAAGAAGCGCAACCAGCGGTTCTGATGCGCGTCGTCTTTGCAGGAACACCGGAGTTCGCCGCCGTCGCGCTGGATGCGCTGCTGGCCGCCGGCTTCACCGTGCCGCTGGTGCTGACCCAGCCCGACCGCCCCGCCGGGCGCGGCATGAAGCTGCAGGCGTCTGCGGTGAAGCAGCGCGCCGTGGCGGCGGGCTTGCCCGTGGCCCAGCCCCAGGGGCTGCGCCTGGACGGCAAGTACGGCGCCGATGCCGCAGCCGCCCGCGAGGTGCTGCAGGCGGCGGACGCGGACGTCATGGTCGTCGCCGCCTACGGGCTGATCCTGCCCCAGTGGGTGCTGGACCTGCCGCGCCTGGGCTGCCTGAACATCCACGCGTCGCTGCTGCCGCGCTGGCGCGGCGCGGCACCCATCCACCGCGCCATCGAAGCCGGCGACGCGCAGACGGGCATCACCATCATGCAGATGGATGCGGGCCTGGACACCGGCGACATGCTGCTGGTGGGGCGCGAGGCCATCCGCAGCGATGACACGACGGCCGAACTGCACGACCGCCTGGCCGCGCTGGGCGGCCAGCTGATCGTCGAGGCGCTGCAGGCCCAGGGCCTCACGCGCACGCCGCAGCCGGGCGAAGGCATCACCTATGCCCACAAGATCGACAAGGCCGAGAGCAGCATCGACTGGACGCAACCCGCCGCCGTGATCGAGCGCCGGTTGCGCGCGTTCGACCCCTTCCCCGGCGGCCTGGCGACGCTGGCGGGCGAGGCCGTCAAGGTCTGGCGGGCCGAGCTGGCCGAAGGCAGCGGCGCGCCGGGTGAGGTCATCGCCGCGGGGCCGGTCGTTGCCTGCGGCGAGGGCGCCTTGCGGCTCACCGAACTGCAGCGCGCGGGCGGCAAACGCGGCCCGGCGTCGGCCTTCCTGCAAGGGCGGCCCATCGCCGTCGGCGAGCGCTTCGACGCTTGAAAAGCCCCGGCATGGCACCATCTGCCGCGTCACTTGCTACTGCTGGAGCAGCCTGAGATGTTCAACCTCGTGAAGACCGCCGTGCTGATGGCCGCCATCACGGCGCTGTTCATGGCCGTGGGCGCCATGATCGGCGGCCAGAGCGGCATGCTGATCGCGCTGGTCGTCGCGGTCGGCCTGAACTTCTACAGCTACTGGTTCTCCGACAAGCTGGTGCTGAAGATGTACAACGCCCGCGAGGTCGACGCGAGTTCGGCGCCGCAGTTCTACGGCATGGTGCGCGAACTGGCCCAGCGGGCCCAGTTGCCGATGCCCAAGGTCTACCTGATCGATGAGGCCGCCCCCAACGCCTTCGCAACCGGGCGCAACCCCGAGAACGCCGCCGTCGCGGCGACCACCGGCATCCTGC